>Ga0209172_10000251_pt1 | contig 155664 bp, 111 predicted proteins | sample LarsenN4metaG_FD_184113 | JGI IMG/M metagenome (GOLD analysis project Ga0209172, IMG submission 184113) | Hot spring sediment bacterial and archeal communities from British Columbia, Canada, to study Microbial Dark Matter (Phase II) - Larsen... ...
TGGGGCTAAAGCCCAACTACGAACCAAAGATGGGGCTAAAGCCCAACTACGAACCAAAGATGGGGCTAAAGCCCAACTACGAACCAAAGATGGGGCTAAAGCCCAACTACGAACCAAAGATGGGGCTGAAGCCAAAACCACAACCCCGGTCCCCTGTGCCACCCCCGCCATCGCCCGATCGGCTCAGGTACGGTTTCCCCTAATTAGCACTCATTACACTTGAGTGCTAAATTAGGCAGTTGATAAGATTATGTTGCGTGGGCTGGCGGAAATCGGCCCTAAAGGGAGCGAAATTATGGCGAAAATAGTAGCATTTGATGAAGAATCTCGCCGAGCCTTAGAGCGGGGAGTCAACGCCCTGGCGGATGCAGTGCGGATTACCCTAGGTCCCAAAGGGCGCAATGTGGTATTAGAGAAAAAGTACGGCGCCCCCCAAATTGTTAATGATGGCATTACGATCGCCAAAGAGATTGAATTAGAAGACCCCCTGGAAAACACCGGCTCGAAGCTGATTCAGGAGGTAGCCTCCCAAACCAAGGAAATCGCCGGTGATGGCACCACCACAGCCACCATCCTGGCGCAAGCGATGATTCGGGAAGGATTGAAGCTGGTAGCAGCGGGGGCCAACCCGGTAGCCGTGCGGCGGGGGATTGAAAAAACGATCGCCTATTTGGTCGAAGAAATCAAGGCAGTAGCCAAGCCAGTGGAAGGGTCCGCTATTGCCCAAGTCGCCACAGTTTCCGCCGGGAACGACGAAGCGATCGGCCAGATGATTGCCGAAGCGATGGAAAAAGTCACCAAAGATGGGGTAATTACCACCGAAGAATCAAAATCCCTCACCACCGACCTAGAAGTAGTCGAAGGGATGCAAATCGATCGGGGCTACATCTCCCCCTACTTCGTCACCGACAACGAGCGGATGGTAGTGGAATATGAAAACCCCTACCTGCTGATTACCGACAGCAAAATCAGCCGGATTCAAGATTTAGTCCAGGTTCTGGAAAAAGTCGCCCGCGTCGGCAAAGCCCTAGTGATTATCGCCGAAGATGTAGAAGGCGAGGCTCTAGCCACCCTAGTAGTGAACAAAGCCCGAGGCGTGCTGAACGTAGCTGGGATTAAAGCCCCCGGGTTCGGCGATCGGCGCAAAGCCATGCTCCAAGACATCGCCATCATCACCGGCGGTCAAGTCATCTCAGAAGAAGTGGGCCTCAGCCTAGATACCGTCAGCACCGAGATGCTCGGTGTCGCCCGCAAAATCACCATCACCAAAGACAACACCACCATTGTCGCCGAACTCAGCCCCAAAACCAAAGGCGAAGTAGAAAAGCGCATCGCCCAAATCCGCAAAGAATTAGAAAGAAGCGATTCAGATTACGACAAAGAAAAACTCCAAGAACGCATTGCCAAACTCGCCGGTGGCGTCGCCGTCATCAAAGTAGGAGCCGCCACCGAAACCGAACTGAAAGACCGCAAACTGCGGATTGAAGACGCCCTCAACGCCACCAAAGCCGCCGTAGAAGAAGGCATCGTCCCCGGCGGTGGCACCACCTTGATTCACCTAGCCGCCAAGGTAGATGGACTCAAGGCCACAATGACCGAAGAAGAGAAAATCGGTGCCGCCATTGTCCAGAAGGCCCTAGAAGCCCCAGTGCGCCAAATCGCCGACAACGCAGGCGTCGAAGGCTCCGTAGTCGTGGAAACCGTGCGCCAAACCGATTTCAACATCGGCTACAACGCCGCCACCAACGTCTTTGAGGACATGATTGCCGCAGGCATCATCGACCCCGCCAAAGTTGTCCGCTCCGCCCTGCAAAACGCCGGGTCGATCGCCAGCATGGTGTTAACCACCGAAGCCCTCGTGGTCGAAAAACCCGAAAAGAAAGCCGCCATGCCCGGAATGGACGGCGGTATGGGCGGCATGGGCGGTATGGGCGGCATGGGCGGCATGGGCGGTATGGGTATGATGTAGTCCCTCCCCCCACATAGCCTATAACTAATTCCCTAGGGGCAATTCATCAATTGCCCCTATATTTTTGTAATTAATCCCTAGTCGCTAGTCCCTAGTTCCTAGTCCCAAGGCAGAAGGACAAAGGACAAAGGACTCTTGGACCAAGGACAAAGGACAAATGACAAATGACAAATGGCAGTACCCTGGTTTATCGTTGATAATTAATTGAACCTAGTTGCCCTCAATCCCATGACTGACAAACGCTCAACCAGTGCCGAGGTAAGGTCAGAAGCCCGAACCGAAGCCCAAGAAGAACACGACTACTTCGACTATTTTTATGACGAACCGGGAACCGCACCAGGAACCCTGAACATCGAAGCCGATGCCCCAGCAGCACCGATTATCCTGATTGATTACAACGAACCCAAAGCCATTCGCATCCGCATCGAGAATCCCCCAGATTGCGCTTCCTACCTGGATAGCGAGTCGGTTTCTTGGGTGGACGTACAGGGGTTAGGCAATCATCAGATGTGGGAACAACTAGCATCGGTGTTTAACCTGCATCCTTTGGTACTCGAAGACGTGGTTAACGTCCCCCAGCGGCCAAAAGTCGAGGAATACAGCAACCAGTTAGTTCTGATTGTCCTGATGATTATGGCCAAGGAACAGGGAGGCGGATTTTACACCGAGCAGGTCAGCTTTGTGCTGGGTAAGCATTACTTGCTAACAGTGCAGGAGGAGCCCGAACGAGATTCATTTGGACCCGTGCGCGATCAGATTCGCAGCGGCAAAGGACAAGTACGCAATCATGGAGCAGATTATTTAGCCTACGCCTTACTAGATGCCATCATCGATGGCTTTTTTCCAGTTTTGGAAGATTACGAAGAACGCATCGAAGCCCTAGAAGATGAAGTAGTCGTTAATCCCACCCACCAGACACTGGAAAAAATCTATCAAATTCGCCGAGAATTGCTCTCTTTCCGCCGTGCTATCTGGCCACTGCGCAGCGCGATCAATACATTAGTTCGCGGTGGCCACGATTTAATTAGCCCCGATGTCCTGATTTACTTTCGTGATTGCTATGACCACGTTATTCAGGTTTTAGATATCCTAGAAACTTATCGCGAACTCACTTCCGGGCTGATGGATGTATATCTATCCGCCGTCAGCAATAAGATGAATGAAGTGATGAAACTGCTCACCGTGATTTCCACAATTTTTATTCCCCTCACCTTTGTGGCTGGGGTATATGGCATGAACTTCAACACCGATGTTTCTCCTTGGAATATGCCCGAATTAAACTGGTATTGGGGTTATCCTATTTGTTGGGCGGGCATGATTGCCATTGCTTTAGGTTTGGTGGCATTCTTCTGGCGGCGCGGCTGGTTTGAAAATTTCTCATCTACCATTAAAGGTGATTAATTAACCAAGATAATCAAAAAAAAGGCTCGTAGTTGGGCTTCAGCCCAAAAAAAGGCAAAAAAAGGTGGCTAACGCGACGGCTAACGCCGTTCTTAGTTGGACTGCAGCCCACAAAAAGGCTCTCCCCATCATGGTTGACAAAATTGCCTTAATGTGGTATTATGTCCAAACAGCCAATATTAACTAAACCTCTGGGGTAGCTACCCCCCATTCCTGATTCCCTGTTCCCCAGTCCCCATTGCACTGGTTGTCTTCAATCTCAAGGAAGCATAGATGTTGGAAACAATTCTGGTTTTGGCCTTGGGTATCGCGCCGCCTTTGGTGTCTCTGTGGTTGATGAGCCGCGTCGAAGCCAGAGCCGCATCTCGGCTGAGGCGAGTAATGGCAGGAGAATACCCACGCCGCGCTATTTATTATCGAGACCAAAACCAGATCGAATCCCACCCTGGAGAAGGATTAATCGGCAACCAAAGTTGCCGGTTTAATGCCCACTCTCAGTACATCCGGTGTGCCGTTAATCCAGCGGGACCATGTGAGGAATGCTCCCATTATGAACCATTACCAAAAGATTTTTCCTGGTAATTTATGATTGACAAGGGACAAATGACCAATGACAGGAATTGACTGGATAATTTTGACATTTTACGGCGGCTGTGTGGCAATGGTGTTGGTGGGGATGCTAGCGTCACTTTGGGAAGATGAAGTAAAAATAGAATTAAACCGTAACGATTTGAACGCACAACTAGCGGCGAATAGTTTGGAATCATCCGTGGGGATGAATTTTAAACTGGCGGAAAAATATAAGTTGAATGATGAGCTAAAGCATTTGGATGTAGAGATAAAAAATACTTCCAATCGGGATTTGTATGTGGATTGGGATTATAGTAGTTTTGTGGATGCGGCGGGACGATCGCAGCGGCTGTTGCGCCTGACTCCGGGGATGAGCTTCGACCTCCTCCCGCCCCAAGTATTCAGCACGATCGCCCCCGGTAAAACCCTCAAAGAAAAACTCACCGCCGAATCAACCCTCAAACGAGACAAAGAAACCAGCTTACTCACCGGTGCAGTCCCCCTCATAGAATTCTCTAAATTCAAATCCACGCCCACACAAAAATCCACCCCCACGTCCTTCACCTTTGCCCTGCGTCTCGCCCTCCGCCAAGTCGATGCCCAAAGCAGCTTTAGTGGCAATCGCTTTCATGTTATCAACTGTGAATTTACCGCCAAAAAGCTCCCCCGACAATCCCTATTTAGTAAATAAACCCTAAACCTTCATCATCAATCCCCCCAACCCCCCTTTGAAAGAGGGGCTTTAGGCCAACAACCCTCCTGTGAAAGTGGGGTTGGGGGGATGCCTTTAGCGGGTACTTCGTGATACCATCAAATATGGGAGAAAGTAGGCGTAGGCGGTTGCGGACTCCCCAAAAGAGTCTGAGGAAAGTCCGGGCTCCCGAAAGACCGAACTTGCTGGGTAACGCCCAGTGCGGGCGACCGTGAGGATAGTGCCACAGAAACATACCGCCGATGGAGGGAAACATCACCCCTCACAGGTAAGGGTGCAAAGGTGCGGTAAGAGCGCACCAGCAATATCGAGAGGTATTGGCTCGGTAAACCCCGGTTGGGAGCAAGGTCAAAGGAACCACGGTTGGTCTTTTCCCAGTTCCGCCATCAAAACGTACCGCTCGAGGCGTCTGGTAACAGGCGTCCCAGATAGATAACCGCCCCCCTTTGGCCTCAAAACCAAAGGGGAACAGAACCCGGCTTACTACCGACTTTCTCCCATTTGATAATTAACAATTGATAATTAACAATTAACAATTAACAATTAACAATTAACAATTATTAATCAATTATCAATTATCAATTATCAATTATCAATTGTCAATTATCAATTGTCAATTATCAAACCACCTTTAAAAACTCAACGTAGTGCGCAAAGTCCCCATAAATACATCCGGGTTATCTTGATCCTGATTCGGCGCTGGTAGCCAAATCAAACCGGGCGTAACCGAGATATGATCTGTGGCTTGATATTTGTAAAAACCCTCCACATGATAAGCCCAATCATGATTAAAAGACGGAGAACCGGGCACATCTAAACCCCGGAGAGTGGGGGCGCTACCCACGATTAAACCGCCTAAATTCCCTTGCTTACCTAAATCTGGCAGTGCCAAACCCACGGCATAAGTCCAAATATCCGCATCACCTAACCCAATTAACCGCGCTTTGGTCAATCCCACCCAGCCGCTGAGAGCGACTTTTGGATTGAGTGCCAAGGCAGTTTGTACACCATAAGAATTAGCCACCACGGGAAAATTATCCCGCAAACCGTTTAAAGTATTCGCCACATCGGTTCCGACATAACTCAAATCAGTACCGAAACCGTAAGCGAAATCCCCCGTACCAAAGTAAGAATTGATGTAGGTCAAGCCGATGGCGAAAGGCTCTGCCGGTTTCCAAGTGAGTTGGCCGATCGCGGCATAATTACCATTAAACAATCCCTTCCCAGGCTCAGGAGTCGGGCCTTCCGAAGCCGAATAACCCCCCGTCAAAGTCAGAGAATCGCTGACCTTATAATTAAGCGCCAACGCCGCCCCAGCACCCAACCGGTAAATCGGGTTATGCTGGGCAAAAGTAGATATAGAAGTCGTCCCATCATCCAAGTCATCAAAATAGGGATTGACTGTAGGCGTGAAAAAAGACAAAACCCCCGTATTCGTGACTAACGATACTTTCAACTGCTCGCTGAGGGGGAAAACATAAGCCATCGCTAGAGCCACCTCATTATCCGTGTCTCCCAACACCTGGGAAGTCAAAGTACCTTCCCCTGTCTCCCCAGGCAAGTTAAACAGATCCGAGTTACCCACCTGGATAAAACTAATCAACAAATCATTCCCCGTAAAGCTGCTATTAAACAGCAAGCGCACCCGTTCCTGGAAACTTGGTTCCATATCCGTGCCATCTCCCCAAGCATCTGTTACCGAGAAAATCGCCGTACCCACGAGTTTCGTAGTAGCAGAAAATTGCTGCCCTTCTAGTTCCGCCGTCCGCACTTCCAAACCATCGACGCGAGCCCGCATCGTTGCCAGTTCGGCGGCGAATTCCTCTTGCAAACGTTGCATTTGCTGCAAGTCTTGGGAGCTAATCTCAGAAACTGCTGAGGCAATTTGTGTTTGGATGGCATTGAGGCAAGCATCCACACCAGCGGCGAACTGGTAGCGAGTCAGAGCTTGGTTGCCCTTGTAAGTGCCGTCAGGGTATGCCAGGAGACAACCGTACCGGTCCGCCAGTCCCTGCAGGGCGCTGTAGGCCCAGTCTGATGGTCTCACGTCGGCCAGTTCAGAAACCGAGTTCATTTCCTCCATCGGTTCGTTCTGAGCCACCGCCGTGCTGATGAGTGGTAAATTAGCCGTCAAGGCCAAACCCCACACAGAGGCAGCCATAGTAAACCTGTCCCACTTCTGTCGCGGGAGCCCAAAGTTTATTTGCATTTTCCTCACACCTGGAAAGCTAATGGTTGACTGAGAAGATGCACTCCACTAGCACCCTGGTGGATCTAAAGCCACTGGTAAGATCCCAATATAGGTCAATCTGGGTACAGAGAGCAACCATTTTCAGTAGGTTGGCTCTAAGGTCCTGTGTGGGTTATATTTACAGCTTGTTCAGAAGTAGGGGCGATTCGCTTTCTCGCCCCTACTCAACACATTGATTATCCTGCCCTCACCCTCAATCCCTTTCCCAGAGCGGGAGAGGGACTGTCACGATGTCCCACATTTTTTCAGAACAGGCTGTATTTGCCCACACTAATCAGATAATAAGGGAAAAATTTGGTATTAGGGGGGAAAATGGGAAAATAAATAGCAGGGAATAAATAAGCGCTTGGGAGTTGGATGAGTTTGAGTTATTCGCACAGACGGCGGCAGCTAGAAAAATTGGTGGCCAAATTGGGGATATCGGGGGGGGCGGAGCCGCAATGGCAGATGTTAGACTTGGCCCTGACCCACCCGACGAGTTCGCCTGATGCCAATTACGAGGAGTTGGAGTTTGTGGGGGATGCGGTGGTACGTCTGGCGGCGGCGGAGTTTTTGTTGAGTCGATATCCCGATCGGAAGTTGGGGGAGTTGGCGGCGATCCGATCGGCTTTGGTGAGCGATCGCTCCCTCGCCCAAATCGCCGAAAGCTACGGCTTAGACCGCTACTTACTCGTATCTGCCAGTGCCGAAGGAGATAGAGTCGGACGCGCATCCCGCCTCGCCGACGCCCTAGAAGCCGTAGTGGGAGCATTATATCTGAGTACCCACACCTTGGAATTAGTACGTCCCTGGTTAGACCAGGATTTTCAGCGACTGGCGGCGGAGTTAGAGAAGGATCCCGCCCTAGGAAACTACAAACACGCACTGCAAGAATGGACCCAAGCTCGCTACAAAGTCTTGCCCGAGTACCGGGTACTAGAAAGTAAAAGAGAGGCTAAATCAGTTCTCCCCCCTCATCGTGGCTCACACCACATATCGGAGCGGTTTATCGCTGAGGTTTGGCTCCGAGGCGAGAAACTGGGGACCGGTCAGGGAGCCACCAAAAAAGATGCCCAACAGGCAGCAGCGAAACAGGCTTTTTTGTCATTAGTCCCTAGTCCTTAGTCCTTTGAATTGATAATTGATAATTGATAATTGATAATTGATAATTGATAATTGACCAAGGACTAAGGACCAATGACCAAGGACAAAAAAATCAGAATCGCAATTATCGGGGCCGGGAGGTGGGGTGTAAACCTAGTGCGGAACTTTTGGGAGCATCCCGCCGCTGAATTGGTGGCGGTGGTGGACCGCAACCCAGAGCGATTGGCAGAGGTGAGAACCAGATTTAATTTGCCTTTTGGGGTATTGTTGACCACCCAATGGGAGGAAGTGGCGGCCAACTCCTCCTTGGACGCAGTAGCGATCGCCACCCCCGCCGCCACCCACTACCCCCTAATTGCCCAAGCCTTAAAACAACGGTTACATGTCCTCGCCGAAAAACCCCTGACCCTCGACCCAGAGGAATCTCTGGAACTATGCCACCAAGCCGAGGCCCAAGGGTGTTTGCTCATGGTGGACCACACCTATTTATTCCACCCCGCCGTCGAGCGTGGGACGGAGATTGTCCAGGGGGGGAGGTTGGGAGAATTGCGCTACGGCTACGCCACTCGCACTCACTTAAGTCCCGTGCGCCCCGATGCAGACGCCCTGTGGGACCTTGCCATCCACGATATTTGCATCTTCAACCAATGGCTGGGGGAAACCCCCGTCAGCTTACAAGCCAAAGGCACAATTTGGCTGCAAGACCGTGGGGAGAACTTGCCCTTGTTCCAGAACGGGTTATCAGACTTAGTTTGGGTTCATCTCACATATAAGAGCGGCTTTCAAGCCATGATTCACCTTTGCTGGTGCAATCCCGACAAACAGCGACGCCTCGCCGTAGTAGGGACGCGGGGGACTTTAATTTTTGATGAGTTGTCAGCCGAGGCACCCCTGACCCTCCAAATGGGGCATTTGGAGAGTAGCGAAGGGAAATTTGCTCCGGCAGGTGTGCAGCGGGAGGTGGTAGAGATATCCCGTGCCGAACCCTTGGGGCAGGTGTGCGATCGGTTTATTCACCAGATAATTTCTGGCTTAAGTGACAACAATCAATTCACATCTAATCAATCTCACATATCATCAGGTTGGATGGGAGCAGAATTAGTGAAAATGCTCACAGTTTTGAGCCACTCCATGCGCCTCGGCGGTCAGGAGCTACCACTGTCAAAATAACCTTATGTAGGGGCGGTTCGCGTATGTAGGGGCGGTTCGCGAACCGCCCCTACTCGCTCTCTGAGCCAGTTTACTCATCATTACTCACCCCTGAGATACTCTTCATGGACGATCCATCTTTACCCCCAGAAGGGTGGTGAGAATCAGAAAAACTCATCGTGGGCAAAGCAATTTCCACCGTAGTCCCCTGGTTAATGCCCTGACTGTAAAGGCTAATCGTACCGCCCATCAGTTCGACGATATTTCTGGATATAGCCAGTCCCAAACCAGTGCCCCCATGCCTGCGGGTGGTAGAGCCATCCACCATCACAAAAGGTTGAAAAAGTTTTTCCTGTTGTTCAGGAGCCACACCAATACCCGTATCCTTAACCACCACCACAGTATGGGGTACACCACTGCCATTCACAGCCAATGGCTTGCCAGTAGAGGCAACCAGCTTAGTGTCAGGATAGCTCGATGTAGTGCGAGTCGAGATAGAGATACTACCGGTGTCAGTAAACTTAATCGCATTGCCCACCAAATTGAGCAGGACCTGTTTCAGCTTGCCCGGATCCGCGTCCACCATCAGGGGTTCGGGAGCTTCAGTAGCTTGTAACTGCAGACCCTTGTTTTGAATCGCACTTTCCTGCAAATCCAAGACTTCCTTAATAATCTTGCGGATATCCACCGGCTCCATCACCACCGAGAGGGTGCCAGCTTCAATTTTCGAGATATCGAGGATGTCATTGATGATATTGAGCAAGTGAATAGCCGCATCATCGGCGCGTTGGAGAAATTCCACTTCTTCGGCGCGATCGTCACAGCAATCATCCCGCACCAGACGAATGCAGCCGATAATGGCATTGAGGGGAGTTCTCAGCTCGTGAGAGATGGTGGCCAAAAACTCATTTTTGAGTTGGTTGGAGGTTTTAGCTTCCTTCCAGGCAGTTTCCAGCTCTTGCGCCCAGGCTTTTAAGCGTTCCACCATGATGTTGAGAGCTTCCGCCAAGCCGTCGAACTCCTTGATGTTGAAGTTGAGAGGCGCACGTTCACCAGCGGGACGGTTTTGGATGTTAAGAGCGTAGTCTTGGAGGTTTTCGATCGGGCGAGCCAGTTGGCGGGCGATCAACACAGCCACCACCAAGTTAGCCAGAAACAAAGCCACAATGAGCTGGATCAGGACCCCTTGAATTTCCTTAAGTCCAGCCAGAGCGTAGTCTAGACGAGTGACAGCCAAAATCACCCACTTTTGTTCCGGGTTGAGGGGACTCGGAATTGCCGTATAACCAGAGAGCAATTCCACATTGGGGTCCAGGAAATTGAACAAATGGAGAAAATCTTGCCGCCCAGCGATCGCATTCCTCATAATGCTTTGGAGTCTCGCCGCATCCTTCTCCTCAGAAAGATTATCACCCACCCGCATCGGATCCGGATGCTCCAGAATCGTACCCGAGGCGTCAATCACCACCGTTTTACCAGTAAGTGACCTTTTTTCCCCCATGTCCGAGTCCTGAGATTGAGATGCTCCATCATCATCATCATCAATTGAGCGCTGCTCTAAAACCGACCTAATGCTCAAGGCATAGCGTAAACTACCAGAGTTGCCCGGGGAGAAATCAGGACCCCTACCACCATAAACAGGGGCATTCAGGAGCAATTTCAGTTGCCCACTTTCCCCCTTGTTCGTCACCCCAGAACCTCCCGGAGAAGGAGAAGAGCTAGGCAAGATGGTAGTCACAGATACCTTGGCAGCAGAGCCAGAGGTTAATTGCTTTTGCCACAAATCTAGAGGGAGCTGAGTGTAAATCTTTTCATTGCCACAGGTAGAGGTAACTATTTGCCCAGTTTCTAGATCCGTGAGCTGCGCGCACTCCACACGAGTAGGCAATCTCTGCTGGAGCTGCTCCAAAAATTGTTTTGCTTCTGCTACCGTTCCAGATTGCAAAACAGCAGTTTCGCTAGCCGTCAGTAAATTGACTTGGAGAGCTTTAAGTGCTAATTCTATACTCTCTCCCTTGCGGATGGCACTTTCTGTCAGATTTTGGCGGGCAGTTTCCAGTAGGGCCGTGCGCGCCTTTCTGTAAGTCACAACAACCCCTAGTAACAACCCCGCAACACTCAGGGGTACAATCCAAAACAGAATGATCCGGCGGAAGGAGGATTGACCTGATTTAACCATAGTAACTTTCTTGCATCTCAATCAGATGGAAGCTCCGACAGCAACAAAAATTCAAAAAATCCGAGGCTGAGACATTCCTTTTTAGATCGGCGAGCGCCGAAACTGCTTTGTCACCGCGCCCATTGGCTGCAGAAACTTCTGCTTTAATCGGGTTATCCCTCTCGAAATTTGCAATTAAGAGAATTTTATAAAATCCATCCCCTTCATGTGGGCCATAGCCAAAACGTGGTGCTAGAGATCGATTATATACGGATGAGTATGGCCATCAGCGGTGACAGTGAGCCGCAGAAAGCCGCTGCTTTCTTGGCCGGGATGCTGGCGGGAAACAGCCCAGTGGTTCGGCCTCCTCAAAGCCTACAGGAGCTTATGTAGGGGCGGTTCGCGAACCGCCCCTACAGGGCGTCATTCTTTAGGTGTCACGGTGGCGGGCAGCCACAGCCATCCCACCCCTAGGGGAAAACCCAACTGCATCGAATGGTGATTCAGCTTTGATGGGATAAAAGGTAGCTGTCTAATAGCATACTCTGGGATTTCCCAATCCGTCAGGCGACGCAGCCCCCAAAACGTAGCACCCCCTGACGGTTCGCGCTCTTCTTCGTTGCCCCACGATCGCCTCCGGCGCGCTCCACGAAAGGGTCTTGTCACCCCCACCCGCCGAGCCAACCACCCGGCGGGCAAAGCACTCAGGCGGCTGATGGTTGCACCCACATACCCCACCCAAATGAGTTGGCGATCGCCGCGATCACAGCCTATGCGCCTTCCTTGAAGCTAGAATAGTATATATTAGAGCTACTATAAGTGCATTTTGGCTGCCCAGTCCCAGAAAACCAGCGGATTAGCATCTCTGCCCAAACCGATCTGAGGAAAGCCACCAACCAGCGACAAAGATGGAACGCCAAGAACACATCAATTACAGCCATCATAGACAACAGTCACTCCCGGTGGGGCGCCCGTAGGGACACGGCATGCCGTGTCCTTATTTGCAGCTAGTTGAGGCAGCTTGAGGCGGCCCCTGCCAGTCACCTGGGCAACCCGTCGCCGCTGCCCTTGAAAGTGCCAGTCATTAAAATCGAGTGCAGCGATCGCTGCACCTCAATTATGTCACGAACCAATCAGCTACCAACGAGCATTCGCAATATCCGAGCCAGACTGCGACCTTTCAAACAACCCATCGTCTGGGGTTCTTTGGCATTCTTGCTGCTGCTCACCGTTTGTATCTGGGAGTTTTGGCACAACCCAGAGCAATTCTTTTCCCTCAATATCGAGGAAAACTCCGATAACGCTGCTCCGGGCTCCACCACCACACTTGACGCTGAAAGCAGGAGGATTGCCGCCGATATTGATACCTCGGACATTTTGGCACAATTAAAACCCCCACCGGCGGTGATTAACAGCACCCAGCTTCAGTCTCAACCACAAACCAAGACTACCCCGAAACCAGCCCCAAGCCGAGGGACGCCAGAGAAAAATTTATCGCCCCAAGCTAACTCCGACCGTCCAACGCCGCCAGGTGCCAACCAGATCCCCACCAATGCCAACCCCCTCAATGTCACCAGCTTTGGTGACTCCCTATTAGGACTTTCCCCTGGAGTCGGGACAAACCGTCAGGTAGGCGAAGCTATGGGTCAGTTTCCCCCACCGCCCATCAGTGCCTACTCATCCCCAAATAATCCTCTGAGCCTGATCCCAGATGTTAACAGCACCCCACCCATCAACCCTCTACTCTCAGCAGTTCAGCAATATCCGATCGTGCCGGGGGGCCCTCTGGGGGTAGCTCCTGGGGGCGGCTACGGGGGAACCAACCCTAATTATTCTTCTAACCCCTATATGGGTAGCACCCCCGCTATGGCTAACTATGGCAGCAACCCCGGTAGTTCCCAGGCTCCTGTTATCCCCAATTACGGGAATAACTACGGCAACAACCCTAACACTTACCCGGTTCCGGTGCTGCCTAACTACAGCAACAACCCTTACATCTATCAGCAAAATCCCTTGAGCGGTAATGCCAACAACTTGGGGCAACAGCCCAGCTCCCTCCCGGTCTCCGGGTCCTCACCCAGCCAAACCCCTCCTTTGTCTGTAGCCCCAGGATTTCCGACGGAGGGCGCTGCCACGGCTTTCCCTGAACAAACTATGGCTCCTGGGATTTCTGAGGAGACCACCAGGGGTTTGGCGGGGAGTAATTCTGGGGCAGGGATCCCAATTATGCCTGTGGCTCCGGCGCTAGACGCCGCCCCGAATAATGCTTATAACTATTTGCTCCGATCGACGCCACCCATTCCTCCCCCCTCGGGAACGGTGGTGGTTCCTGGCGGAGTCGGGGCTCCTAGCTCCCTGCCTCCGGGCAGTTCTCTCCCGGTGGACGGTCAGCCTAACCGGGCAGTGATTGACAATTACCAAAACCAACTGGTGCAACCAGATCTAGTCCCTAATGGCGCCGCACCTAATTCGGGGATGCCTTTGTCCTCCCCAGATTCGCTGCCCAAATTGGAGTGAGGATAAACAAACGGGTTTCTCATTCAAAGAACCCGTGCAGTTTAAGAGGCAATTTTTCCATTTTTCCACGGAAAGAAACCGGGTTTCTCTAAGAAACCCGGTTTCTTTTGCCGTAATTTCAGGGGGTAAAAATCCGGTTGCTAGTTGAAGGTTTCACTTAAATAATGAAAACTTCATTTTCCTGCAATGGTTCGTAAGTGTGAATAATTTCAGAGAATTGGTTTCTAGGCGAAGTATTTGATAATCGCCTGTCCAAACTCTGAACACTTTAAGGGGAGATCGACCCTTGGCTCCATCAACCGGGCGAGGTCATATGTTACCTCCCGGTTGGATATGGCAGCGGCAATTCCTTTTTTAATTAAATCGGCTGCTTCCTGCCAACCCATAAACTCCAACATCATCACGCCAGAGAGAATCAGGGAGCCCGGATTGATTCGATCGAGCCCTGCGTGTTTGGGAGCCGTGCCATGAGTCGCCTCAAAAATGGCACATTCATCGCCGATATTGGCGCCGGGTCCCATACCAAGACCGCCGACGATCGCCGCCGCCGCATCGGAGAGGTAATCCCCATTCAGGTTCATGGTAGCCAGGATAGAATACTCGCCCGGTCGGGTTTGAATCTGCTGGAAAATGCTATCGGCGATGCGATCGTTCACCATCACCTTATCTTTCCACTGACCCTGCCCGTGAGTTGCCCAGATAGCATTGAGGGTATTTTCCACTTCCTGAATCACTTCCGCTTTCTTTTCGGCAGTGAGATTGTCATAACCAGGGTCAATCTGGCGGGCATTGTCTTCGAGACTAATATCCGGATTACGTTCCTTGTTGCTGAGAATCCAGGATTCCCGTTCCGTGACAATATCGGCGCGGAACTCCGTAGTTGCCAGCTCATAACCCCAGTCCCGGAAGGCACCTTCGGTATATTTCATAATATTACCCTTGTGGACCAGGGTCACGGTTTGCTTGGATTTGGGCAACCGCAGGGCATGGGCGATGGCGCGGCGAATCAACCGCTGGGAGCCAGTTTTGCTCACTGGTTTGATCCCGATACCGGAGTCGAGGCGGATTTGCTTTTTCCCGTGTTCCGGGGTAGCGGGGATGAGGTCGTTGTTGAGGATGTGAATCAGCTTTTCGCAGATTTCCGTTCCCTGACGCCACTCAATCCCCAAATAGATATCCTCGGTGTTTTCCCGGTAGATAATTACGTCCAGTTGTTCCGGGTTTTTGTGGGGTGAGGGGGTGCCGTTGTAATACTTGCAGGGGCGGACGCAGGCATAGAGGTCATTGATTTGCCGCAGGGCGACATTGAGAGAGCGGATCCCACCACCGATGGGAGTGGTCAGGGGTCCTTTGATGGCAACGCCATATTCTTTGATGGCGGTGAGGGTGTCTTCGGGGAGGTATTGGTAGAGCCCATAGAGTTCGCAGGCTTCATCCCCAGCGTAAACTTTAAACCAGCTAATCTGGCGTTTGCCACCATAGGCAGCGGCTACAGCGGCGTCAATGACGGCTTGGGTGGCAGGCCAGATGTCCACACCGGTGCCATCGCCTCTAATGTAGGGAATGATTGGGTTGTCAGGGACTTGGGGCTCCCCGTTGTTGAAGGTGATGCGATCGCCAACAGTGGGGGGGGTAATTTTTTCGTACATATTCGCGTCCGGTCGTTCCCGGCAGTTTTCCTGTACTGAAACCTACCAGATCCCCCAGCAATACCTCGGTTAATTAACCTTTTTTAAATACTTTTCCCCCTGTCCCCCCTGTAAGAGCTACTCCACCACTCGGGTTCAACTATGGGGTGTGGGGTGTGGGGTGTGGGGGGTGGCGGGTGGGGGGTGAAATAGTCGCCTAAACCCTAAATCGTCTCTCCTGGCCAAAAAGCTTGCCACCGTCTTCCGTTAGCACCGGTTGATTGTGGATATAATGAAATAAGATCCATTCACTGGCGACGCGAGTCATGCCTGCTCTCGCCGCTGTCTTGGAAACTAAGACTGGTTGACCCGAGGGTTGTCCGAGCCAGAAAGATGGTATGCAGCGATCGCTCCCCACACTGCCTCCAGGGGCACTGTCCCAGCGCAGTTGCCCACGTGGCGTTTTTCTCATCCTTTGAAAATCGTTCGTCAAGGCGCCCTTCCTGTTGGCAATTACCGGTGTCGCCTTAATCTGTGGCATTGAGTAGAGATGAAGACCACTGTATCGGCCCACACTGGTGACCAGCCAGCTTATGATAGAGCCGTTGGGTTTATGGTCGTGATGCCGTCGCTGAGAATGTGGCACCCTTGGGAGACTGGGGGACGGAGTAACGACAACGTAGGGCCGAAGCTACCGGGCAATAGCCTATTGGTTTTACCCAAATATTGATGGTAGCTTCGCCCTAACTCGGCGATCTCCGATATGAAAAGGTAGGTGTATTCACAAAGTCAGATGAAACGGATTCTCATCGTAGATGACGATCGAACCCTGCGCAAAATCTTGAAACGCCATCTGGAAAACCAGGGATATTTGGTGGAAGCTGTCCCATCGGCGGTGGAAGCATTGGATTTGTTTGAGATTGAGCCCCCAGATTTGGTAGTATCCGACGTGATGATGCCGGAAATGGACGGCTTTGAGTTTTGTCGGCGGCTGCGAAGCCATCCTTCGGGTAAGTTGTTACCTTTTATCTTTCTGTCTTCCAAGGGAGAGTTGGACGATAGAATTGAGGGGCATTCTCGGGGGGCGGATGATTACTTAATTAAGCCTTTTGAACCCTTGGAATTGGTGGCCAAAATCGAGGCGCAGTTAGAGCGATCGCGCCGCATTAATGCCGAGATGATCCGGTTGATGCAGCAGGTGGCAGCGGCTGGGATGGTGCCATACCGGGCTGCCCCCCCGATAAAAGGGGAGGATGGGGGGGATGGCGCCATCGGTGGTTCCCCCCTAAGAGCAGAGAGCCTGCCCCTGACGCCTGCAGAAGCAAGAGTATTTTTAGAGGTGATTCAAGGCTATACCAACAAGCAAATCGCGGCGAATCTCTATATTAGCCCTCGAACCGTTCAGACTCATTTGCGGCACATCCTCAGCAAGCTGAAGCTGGAAAATCGTTCCCAGGTGATTCGCTATGCCTTTGAAAACGGCTACCGCCCCCATCCAGAGGAATGAGCATTCCCCCCTGTGTCACCCCATGAGCCGCCAGAACGCCACATGAAACGAGAGGAGAATAGATGAGGGAAAGCATTTACGATATTCCCACACTGGCGGCGGCGATCGCCGCTGAAGAAGCCCGCTGGCGACCGATGGTATTTACTAACGGTTGCTTTGACCTGATCCATGTGGGTCATGTGCGCTATTTAGCAGCGGCGAAAGCCTTGGGCCGCACTCTGATCGTTGGTTTAAACAGCGATGTTTCTGTCCGCCAGATCAAGCCCCGACGGGAGGGGATGCCTTCGCGTCCGATCGTCCCGGAAATGCAGCGGGCTGAGGTTCTCGCTGCCCTCAAACCTGTGGATGGGGTGGCGATCTTCCCCGAACCCACCGCCGTAACTATAATTGAAGCCCTCAAACCTGATATTTACGTCAAAGGTGGCGACTACAAAATCGAAACCCTACCGGAAGCACCTTCAGTTCAAGCCTATGGAGGGCGCATCGTTTTATGCGATATTGAAATTCCCACCTCTACCAGCGCGATCGTTGACCGAATTTTGCGCCTCTGTTAGCCCGCTCACATCCTCGAGGCACCGTCAACTGTGACTCGACAAAGGACTCGCCGGACTTAGGGGCGAAGCATCGGATCGGGATACTTTCGGGTTTGATCAATAATTTCTCGGCGCTAATGCAACGAAGCGCCAGTAAGCCCGGGTGTTTCTGCCACCAGGATGCGCCATCATGGGAAAATGGAAGAGTGGCAGCTTTTCCCATATCCAGTGAAACCTCCATCTTTTTCCAGAAGTGAGGTTCATCTGTCCCGTCCCAAAGCATAAGTCGATCCTAAGTGGTTTCATGACTGACTCAACAACTTCCACCGCACCAGATGTATCCCTCGATCTCACCCAATATGCCTCCCAGTTACGGTCAGCCTCGGAAAAAAATCAGCTCCAGCTGCTCTCAGAGCTTGCCGCTAAAGGTGAGGCTGGTTGGCAGTTGCTCCGGGAATTTTTACTAGAACGTCGGGGACTCACCGCCTGGTTGGTAGAGGGAAAAACCTACCAACTGCTTTATCAAAACGATGCGATCGCCAATCGTGAATTTTTGGCTACCTATTTTCCTGACGGGGTAGTTACCGTAGGCTCGGAACGCGGCCTCGATTATACCCCCCTACAGCAACTGCTGGCTAAGTGCGACTTTCAAGCTGCTGACAAATTGACCATGCAACATCTCTGCCAGCTCGCCGGACCCAATGCCGTGCAGAGAAAGTGGCTATATTTCACAGAAGTTGATAAATTACCGATTGCGGACCTTCAGACCATCGATCGGCTGTGGATGGTTTACTCCGAAGGCAAGTTTGGTTTAACCGTCCAGCGGGAAATTTGGCTCGGTGTCGGCAAAAACTGGGACAAGATGTGGCCGAAAATTGGCTGGAAACAGGGTAACAATTGGACAAGATACCCCAACCAATTTACCTGGGATTTAACCGCTCCCAGAGGTCATTTGCCCCTATTCAACCAGCTTCGCGGCGTGCGGGTGTTTGAAAAGCTACTTTCACATCCCGCTTGGAATTAGGCATAATGGTAATTAGTGATTAGTCATTTGTCCAGGGTGAAATGACCCATCACTAATCACTAATCACCCGTGATAGTTCCTGCTGACCCCAAATATAGCAGTAGCCAGAGAGATTAGGACATCCAGTTCGTAGGGTGGGCAGTGCCAAAACTCTACTACCTATGAAGAGGTGATTCTGTAAGGCACTGCCCACCCTACTATAGCAGTGCCCTCAAATCCTACCGGAGCATGGTTCCGGTTGAGAATCCCGGTTTCTTAACTTAGGGGCGTTATACCAATTAGATTTATAATGGTCACAGAACGGTCAGGTTCGGGGCGTTTCGTCGGGGCGAAAAATTACTCGCCCCCACCAGATATCTGTTTCATTACTAAATCAAAACCGTATTACCAGCGCCGCCTGAGATTCTTCATCTCCAGAATCTCATTTGTCCTTTGTGATTTGACCAATTACCAGGGACAAATGACCATAAATTTAACTCAGGGTGCTATAAGCAAATAAATTGGGAGTCACCGCTGCATCAGTGGGGTCTCGCTGTTCTTTTATGGTTGTCAAAGGCAACCCTACTAATCTGGTTATGGTAGCACCGTCAAAACAATTGTTCACTATGGATAATTTGGAAGCACTCGAAGCGCAAAAAAGGTCTTCTGTGCTAGCAGCATTAGGTTTGGTGGCGGGAGAAAAGGTGTCGGTCTTCCAGGAGGCTTTGGGCGAGACAGCAGCATTTTTGCAAGCACCCATATGCTTCCTCGGGGTTATAGAGCCAGAGCGCTTGTGGCTCAGGGCGGCAGTGGATTTATCAGATTTAGATATTATATTTCGCCTCGGGGTAGAAGGTCAGTTTGGTAGAGGCGAATCCCTGTTCGCCCTAGCCGCAAAGAGTGAGAGGGTTTTAGCGATCAGGGATGGAGCCGTGGATCCTGATTTAGGCCAATCTGAGTTAGTGCGGCATTATGGCATCAGAGCTTATTTAGGAATTCCCCTGATTAATTCAGAGGGAGATTTCCTGGGGGTGCTGGCGGTGATGGACTTGGCGCCGCGCAGTTTCAGCGCTAAGGAAATTCGGTTTTTACAAATGACCGCGCGGTGGATTGCTAGCGAGTGGGAGCGAGATGCTCTGATGCAGCATCTGGGGCAGCAGTATCATCTATCAGCATTATCAGTGTTAGGAGATGGCGAGCCTGTTCGGGGAACCCAGCAGCTACATGCGCTGAAAATCGAGTTGCTCGATCGCTTAACCCAAGAATTACGCAACCCCCTAACTTCCGTTATGGGTATGGCTAGGGTTCTCAGTCAGGAGGTGTATGGTAATTTAAACCAAAAACAAAAGGAATATCTGGGGATTATCCACGGTAGCGGTCGGTATTTGCTGTGCCTGTTGGACGAAATTGTGGCTTTACAGGAACTCAACGATAAATCGGTGAACCTGGATATTTCGGCGGTAGATGTGGAAATGCTCTGCCACCAGGTGGTAAATAACTTACAGCATGCGGCGGCGAAGCGGGAGCAAAAGATTACTCTTTCTGCCTCTCCGGGCAATCGGATTTGGATGCTGGATAAGGATAAGGTCTATCAAATTATTTATCATTTGGTCTCTCGGTTGATTCAAGGAGCGATCGCGGGCGGTACGGTTTGCATTCATATCGAGCTACACAGTTCGTCCCCCAAAAAAGGCGTTGCCCCTCACCTGGAAATCCAGGTTTGGGTTTCTCATCCCGAATTCGGAGATGGCATTTACCCCACGGAGTTGCTCTGGTGTTCCCTCCCTGAGCCTCTAACGCCAGTGCCGTCAGAAGCGGAAAACGAGAGCGCCCCTGGTGAAGTGGCTCCCAGATATCTGGATGTTTCCGCTCCCGTGGCTGGCGGCTCTCCGGGGAAACCTGTCTCGGAACCGCAAAAGACTCAGGAGGTAGTAAAATCTAACGTCAAGCTGTCCCGGGAAGAACTGGGGGTTTTACTCAGTTGTCATTTGGCGGATCTGCTTGGGGGCAGGATTGCTCTGGAAGGGGAGTCGGAGTCTGGGATCAAATACGTTGTGCAATTGCCGCCCCTAGCTGTGTAGCTTTCCCTTCAGCTTGACTATCAAAACTAAAATAAGTTTGTCGTTGGGCTTTAGCCCTCCAGAGTCTGGAGTTTGGGCTGAAGCCCAACTACGAGCCCATTGGCTACCGCCAATCAAAACTAAAATAAGTTTGTCGTTGGGCTTTAGCCCTCCAGAGTCTGGAGTTTGGGCTGAAGCCAAACTACGAGCCCATTGGAATATTCTCTAAAAACGATCGTGAATTCAGTTTGGCAACAGCTCACCCTCTCTTATTGGCCAGCATCTAGCTGGCAGCAGGGGAGCTATTTATCCCGTTTGTGGGTAGGTTCGCTGCGAGCTTGGCGCTCTAGCAGTTGGTTATTGGCATGGGCAGAGCCCCTAGGAGCTTTGCTATGCTGTTTGATTTTATCTTTGGCTCCTTTTGTCTCTAGCAGCCTCGTCGGTGTACTTTTGTTGGCCGCTGGTGCCTACTGGGTGCTGTTGACTTTATCGGATGAGCGCTTAGAATCTGGTTTCACGCCAATTCACTTGCTGCTGTTGCTCTATTGGGCGATCGCCACCGTGGCAACGGCCCTCTCGCCGGTGAAGGCGGCAGCGTTTTCCGGTTGGCTGAAACTGACCTTATACTTACTGCTGTTTGCCCTCCTGGCCAGGGTGTTGCGCTCTCACCGGTTGCGTTCCATCACTATCACCGCCTTTTTGCTCGTCACCCAAATTATCAGCGTTTACGGTATTCGCCAATGGTTTTTTCGGGCTGAAGCCTTGGCTACTTGGACTGACCCCACTTCTCCCACCGCTGGGATGACCCGGGTTTACAGCTATTTGGGCAACCCCAACCTCCTCGCCGGTTATCTGGTGACTGCTGTGGCTTTCAGCATCGCCGCCTTATTTGCGTGGCGGGGTTGGCTCCCCAAGCTACTGGCGATGACAATGGTCGTGACTAATGCTACTTGCTTATTTATGACTGGCAGTAGGGGTGGCTGGATTGGCTTTGTGGTAGCTGGTTATACCCTGTTAGTGTTGCTCGTTTACTGGTGGAGTCCTAGACTACCGTCAAAATGGCAACCCTGGGCTCTACCAGGGGTTTTAGGTGGTTCGCTGGCATTGTTGCTACTGGCGGTGTTGCTGGTAGAACCAGTGCGGTTGCGTGTGGCGACGATGTTTGTCGGTCGGGAAGATAGCAGCAATAATTTCCGCATCAATGTTTGGGAAGCGGTGTTAGAGATGATTCGCGATCGACCCCTCCTCGGTATCGGTCCTGGTAACAACGCTTTTAACAAAATTTATCCCCTCTATATGCGTCCCAAATACACCGCCCTCAGCGCCTATTCCGTGCTGTTGGAAATCACGGTGGAAACTGGGTTTATCGGTCTAGCAGCCTTCTTGTGGCTGCTCGTGGTGACTTTAAACCAAGGCTGGCGCCAGTTAGCCGCTCTGCGCCATACAACCAATCCCCACGGATATTGGTTGATGGCAGCAATTGCCTCCATCCTAGGTATCATGGGTCATGGCTTCTTTGATACTGTCTGGTATCGCCCGGAGGTAAATACTCTCTGGTGGTTGGCGATGGCTGTGATTGCCAGTTTCTACTCCGTCCTTCACCAGCCATCAACTCCTCGTTAGTTGTTGGTCGTTTGGTATCACCATTTTAAGGGGCGAAGCATCCACGGTTAAGGGCGCAGCATTCGGGTAATAAATTTTGGGTTATTTGCCCTATATTCTTCGCCCGAATGCGTTCTCTGCGCCGACCTTCGGTTTGCCCCTAGGTGATGTCATATTTGCATCAAATGACCAATGACTTTTGACAAATGACCAAGGACAAAGGACAAAGGACAAATCACAATTAGCGAGAGGCTTTCATCAGCAGAAAGCCACCGATCGACAAAACGATCACGTTGGGCAACCAAGCCGCCACCAACGGCGACAAAACCGACATCTGCCCCAAAGCATTGGTGAGAAACGCCACTAAATAATAACCAAAAATTACCACAATGCTGATGCCAAAACTGGTAGCTTTACTGGCGCGCCTAGGCTTGATTCCTAACGTGGCACCCACCAGGCCAAACCCGATACAGATAAATGGCAAAGCATATTTTTGCTGAATCCGCACTTCCATTTTTCTAATTTTCTTTTCATCTCCCCCTTGCTGCAAAATCGCTAAACGTTCTTTAGCTTGAGCAATGCTCATTTCTCCGTAATCCCGCCCTCTTTCCGCTAGGTCTAAAGGCGTGCGCGGCAATTGCAGTTGCTGGTTTTCAAACCGCACGATTTTACCGTATGAGCCATCTTTCTCAATGACATAAATCGTGCCATTGAAAAAATCCCAAGTATTTTTGGCTACATTCCACACCGCCGATTCTGCCGAAATAATTTGACTGAGATTTCCTTGATATCTCTCAAAAATAGTTAAGCCTTTCATCTGCTTGCCATCAAATTTTTCGGCATAAAAAAGGCGTTTCAGTACGGTTTCTTTATTGCCGTCTGGTTGCCTTACTTTGTCGTATTCCGTGAAAATAATGTTGCTTTCATTAAAAGGCGGTTTTTCTCGGTTTAAAGCCCGCTCTAAAGTAATCGTGGCTTGGTAGTTGGCTGCTGGTACTACTAATTCGTTAAAACCAAAAGTGATGCCTGTAACTATGGCACTGAAGGCGAGAGCTGGCAGCACTAAGCGCCACACCCGGACGCCGCAACTGCGCAATGCCACTAACTCGCTGTCTGCTGATAGGCGGCTATATGCCATTAAAGTGCCTAGCAACACTGACATGGGAAAGGCGATGACAATAAAATCTGGCAGCTTGAGCAGAAAAACTTCTACCGCAATTTGCACCGGTAAGCCTTTTTCGGTGACGCGGCGTACCAAGTCAAATAGGGTGCCAATGGAAACGCCGACGGAGGAAAATGCGCCTAAGCCAAATAGGAATGGTGCGATTAACTCGGTGGCAATGTAGCGGTCTATCACGGGAACTCGGATCAGCCACCAGCGAAAATTTTTCCGGGATTTTAAAGCGCTATCTGTCATGTGAGTATTTTATGTAGGAGCGAGACTTTGTGTGAGTGCTAAAGGAGGGTGCTAAGAACCAATTCAGGATGGTTAAAGGAGGTGGTTAAGAACCTTGACGGGTCACAGTTGAAATTTATCTCCTAAATAATACTGTCGGACTAAAGGGTTATTGTATAGCTCTTCGGGGGTGCCGGAGGCGAGAATTTCTCCATCTCGCATGATATAGGCGCGGTCTGTGATGGCGAGGGTTTCCCGCACGTTGTGGTCGGTAATCAAAATTCCCATTCCTCGCTGTCGTAATTTGGCGACGATTTGCTGGATTTCGGCAACGGCGATCGGATCTACCCCTGCAAATGGTTCGTCTAACAGCAAAAATTTGGGACCGCTACCACCCACCGCTAAGGCTCTGGCTAGCTCCGATCGCCTTCTTTCACCCCCCGATACCTGAATACCCAGAGTATAGGCCACTTTTTCCAGCCGAAATTCCCGCAGTAGCCAATTGAGGCGCTCCTCCCACTCCCACGGAGACACCCCAGTTTGTTCCAAAACTAACAAAATGTTTTCCCGAATCGTCAGATTGCGAAAAATGCTCGCTTCTTGGGGAAGATAACCAATCCCTAATTGCGCTCGTTTGTCGATCGGTACATCCGTAATATCCAAATCATTCAGCCACACTCTCCCTTGTTGGGGTTTTTCCAACCCCGTCGCCATATAAAAAGTAGTAGTCTTGCCCGCACCATTTGGACCGAGCAAGCCGACGATTTCCCCCTGAGAAACCGAGAGAGAAACTCTTTTAACTATGGTTCTCTTGCCATAGCTTTTATGGACGTTTTGCAGCCAAATTTTCACATTATTAATTGATAATTGATAATTGACAATTGACAATTGATAATTGATGACTATCAATTATTAATTATCAATGATCAATTATTGGTCGGTGATGTAATAAATCGATTCTACCTGCTGATTGTCGTTGGGGACGGCGATAAATCTTCCTTCATCCACCAGATAAGTAATGGTTTCCGCCCGGAGGCTATTGCCATTCTGTAAAACATAAGCATTGCCAGTGAGGACGATGCGCCGCTCCCGGCTAAAATACTGCGCTTGGGTGGCGGTTGCTTGCATCTGTCGCGCTGGGTAAACAATCACCACGTTGCCCCGAGCCGTCACGATGCCAGTTTTAGAATCGGCTTCTTGGATGTCTGAGCGGACGCTCAGAGCTTGTCCGTTGCCGTTTTGTTGGGCTCCCATTTGCTGGGGAAAAGTGGGGGTGGCAACTGCCACCGCAGAGCAACTAATCGCTAGCGCAGTTGCAAAAAACCTGAATCTCCCATAGGGCATAATCGCGCCTCGTTATTGTTGCAATCGATAACAGAACTGCAATCCTCCCCTCCCCCCAATCAATTGGGGGGCAAAGGGCAACCACAGAGGGATTGCCCCTAAGTCCGCTCACCCAGATCTGGGCTCTGCAGCAGGGGGGAGCCTATCTTTCGATAGCTCGCTAATGGTAGTTTAACCAATCCTGACCATACTGCATCCGGAGCCCGAGGGTTTCGCTGACCTTCCTTTTGCAGTTATGCTGACGCTCCCCGCTAACTCTGTGTTTCGCTCCCACGGAGAGATGAGTTGCCCTACATCAAGTTGCTGCGAAGAAAGCTTCTGGAGTGCGGGCCCCTTCGTCTGCTCTTATATACAGGGTTTTTCCAGTTGATAAGGTACAGATTTAGCCGAGAATGATTCTTACCCTGACAGTATTTGTCACCCAACTAAACGCCAAATCTTAATCGTTTTATCCCCAGCAGCGGAGAAGAGTGTTTGACCATTGGGACTAAAGACGACAGCACTAACTGCGCCGGTATGTCCCCGGAGCGTGCGCAGCAAACTACCCTTTTCTAAATCCCATAGTTTAATGCTTTTATCCTCACAACCGGTGGCAATGGTTTTGCCATCGGGGCTGAAGGCCAGACAATCAAACCGAATGGAATGTGTTTTGGGGTTGCCCAGACGGCTGTGGGCATCTACATCCCAAATTTGAATAGTTTTGTCAAAGCTGGCACTGGCGAGTATCGTCTGTTGGGGATTAAAAGCCAGGGCACAAACTGGTTGGGAATGACTGGTGATTTCTCCCTGAAAAGATGGCTCGGAATTCCCCAGTTGCCAAATTTTCACGGTTTTGTCTTCGCTCCCGCTGGCTAAAATTCCCCCATTGGCGCTGATGGCTATGGCCAAAACTGATTTACTGTGGTTCGTGAGGGTGTGGAGGATTTTAACGCCGCTTAACTGCCAGATTTTAATCGTGCCGTCACCGCTACCGCTGGCTAAAATCCGGCCATCGGGACTAATGGCTAGGGCAAACACGGAACCGGTATGCTCGGTGAGGGTTCTCAACAGAAACCCTGTGCCGATTTGCCAGAGCTTAATCGTTTTGTCTTCGCTACCGCTGACTAAAATCCGGCCATCGGGACTCATTGCTAGGGCAGAAACTGGGGCGGTATGACCTTTGAGGATATGGATTGGTTCTGGGTTGACCCGACTTTCGAGAACCTGCCAGAGGTGGATGGTTTTGTCGGCGCTACCGCTGGCTAAAATCCTGCCATTGGGACTTATGGCCAGAGATAGCACTGCCTCGGTATGTCCCGTGAGGGTTTGCAGGCATTGCCAATTCTGTGGCTCGGCGGGGTGATGGTTGGGGGTGGCGGCGGGACGAACTGTGGTCCGAGGCGCTGGCGCTAACCCTGTATAAGGTTGATATTTGAGGTCTTTCTGGACAGCAGCGGCGGATTGATAGCGCTCCTTGAGGGAATCTTGGAGCATTTTATCTAATACCGCGCTGAGGGATTCGCTCACATCTGTGCCGAGCCGACGGAGGTAGGGCCGCCACACCCAGCGGTTTTCTATTGGGTCGAATAAATCATCGAGAGTAGCACCGGTCAATAGCTCGATACAGGTAACGCCTAAGCTGTAGATGTCGCTGGCGGGAAAGGCTTTACCGCCGCGAATTTGTTCTACGGGGGCGTATCCTTGGGTGCCGGTGCGGGTGCCTGTGTTGCCCAAACTGGTGCCTCGCACCTGCTTGGACACGCCAAAATCAATCAGTACCAGTTGTCCGTCTGGCGATCGGCGCAGGATATTTTCGGGCTTGATGTCTCGGTGAATCACTTGCTGCTGGTGGATGAATTCCAGCACTGGGAGCAGGTTTTTGAGGATATCTAATATCTGGCTTTCGCTGAAAGGTCCTTGTTTGGCTAGCTCCTGCCCCAAATTCTGCCCAGGAATTAGTTGTTGGACGAGGTAGAGGCATTTATCTTCTTCAAAGTACGCCAGGAGGGCGGGAATTTGGGGGTGCTGCTCTCCTAGTTGCAGGAGCTGCCTAGCTTCTTGCTCAAAAAGCTGGGTGGCTTTGGCCATTGCTTGGGAATTGCCCTGAATTTCTGGCATGGGCAAAAATTGCTTGATGGCGCATTTGGCCTGGAGTCGATCGTCATCTACTGCCAAGAAGGTGCGCCCCATGCCTCCCTGACCGAGGATCTGGATGGCTCGATAGCGTTGTTTGAGCAGCAGTTTGGCGCCGCAAGTTTGGCAAAACTTGCTGCCATCGGGATTGTAGGGTTTAGGGCAGGTGATATTAAAGCAATAGCTCATATATTTGTTTCAATCCCGGTGTTCAATCCCACACGCAGGATTTATTATATCCAACTCCGTCCCGAACCGAAACAATGATCCCAAGATTTTGCCAAATTTTATCATATTTTGTAATTTTTATCAGTTCATTCCAGCTCACATGACCCTTAATTTTTGAAAATAGTTGAAAAATTGGCGGCTATGATCAACAAAAAAATCTTAGATATAGCAGTAGTCAAGGTAGTGAAGACATCGTTGGGTTTCGTTAATTAATCAAGGACACGGCAATACGGAATACTTGCAGGGACAGGGCATAGAACAGTCCTCTAACTATAGCCAGACTGCCTTGGCTACTGCTATATATTCTAGGATAATATGAGGATTGAGATGCTGCTTAAATTTCCCCATAATTTATTTTTCACTCATGTAAGCCAGACTTTTTGTGATAGCTATGCGTCCATTTTTCTATTTTTTAGCGCTGTAGCCAATTTCCTGGTCATATACCTGAAACTGGTGAGCTGTTTGGGGTTAATTTATGGGATGTAAGATGAATCTGGGCCAGGGTTGGACAGGAAATTGGGGGCATTTATTGTAGCTTTTTCAGGGTTTCTTGAGCAAAGGTGAGGAGTTCGCTGGCTTCGGTGGTGGCAGTGGTGCCGGGTTGGACTTTTTCCAGCTCGTTGATGATGGACTGCAATTTGCTGGCGAGGGCTCCGATGTCTGGTTTCTTGGCGCCTGCTAATTCTTGCCAATCGGCGATATATTGTTTGGCAAGTTTGAGGGCGGCGGTGGATTCGGTTTCGGCGATCGCCCGGGTGCGGATGTTGCCGAGGTTGGTTTTGTATTGGGCGAGTTTGGTTTGGGCTTCGATGTAGCCGGGATTATTCACGGGGACTTGCTGAAGAAGATTGATGGCGTCTTCCCAGAGTTTGGCGATTTGCTCCCATTGGGTGACAGGATGAGGAGGGTTTTGGCTGAGGACGGCGGCTTGCATGGCGAAGGCTTTGGCGGCTTCGATGAGGTTGCCGCTTTCTTCGGTGTGGATGGCGAAACCGCTTACTTTGTTCAGGTCGCGCTCGGCGGCTTTGATTTTGGGTGGGGCGGCTTGACCAGCGAGGGTTTCTGGTGGCAGTTGGGCGAGGCGATCGATTGCCGCTTGCCAAGATTCGATCGCCTGGAGTTTCCCCTCCAGAGTTTTCGCCTGCTGGTACTGCTGTTTCGCGGTAGTAATAGCCACTTCCGCCGCCTCTAGCTCCTTTTGGGCGTTTTGCTCCTGAAATAATTTCGCCTCCATCCGCCCAATAGATTTGCGAGCCACCTCAAACTCATCAAAAGTGAACTTCCACGTGCAACTAAAGAACGAGCAGTAAAACTGGGGCTGATATCCCAAAAACCACACGGGCAACCCCTCCAAATGCTGGCGAGCTTGAGTGACTTTTTCCGCTCCCAGTTGAAAATCGGCTGACCCAGTGGCATTGTTCACCAGTTGATCCGCTTGTTCCACCAGAGAAGTGGCTTGGCGGTAGTCCCGGTCCATTTTGAGGTAACTAGGCAAGAGCAACATAGGTGCTACCTCCGCTACGGGCTTGCGAATCATGGGAAATGGCAAATTCACCACCCAGATCGCGGCGGCGCCGGTGCCAAGAAAGGCGGCGACGGTGGCGAATTGACTGAGGAATCCGGGGGAGCAGTTGGCTTTAGCAGCGGCTTGCAGGGCTTGCTGGCTAAATTGAGGATAGATATCGATTACTTGGTCTCGGATTTCGGCGTAGGATGCCAGGGGGCCTTGCTCTTGACGCAGCCGATACAACCGCTTGAGGATGATTTCGCGCAGGGATTTGCCCATTGGGTCTTTACTGGAGATTTTGTCCAGTTCTTCTAGGAGGATTTTAAAAGCGCGATCGTTGAGACGAGTCATAGCACAACCTGATCCTAAATGGGTTGATATTGGTGCGACAAGACTGCGGCGGCAAAGCCACCCATATTGATTTTAGGGAAAAATGGGGTGAATGGCAGTGCTACTGGGTGTGATTCTCCCCTTTCCCCATACACCCCTCACCCCTGGGAGGGAGAGTGTTTCAGCCCACCTCCCCTGTGCCTGTGGGGTAGAGGGGGGCGGGTTTGAGTTTCTCGTTCCCCTGGTAGATGGGAATTTCCACGATAAATTCGGCGCCTTTTCCGGGTTCAGAAAGACACCGCAACTTGCCCCCGTGGCGATCGACTACGATAAAGTAGCTGGTGGACAAGCCCAAACCCGTGCCTGCACCCACAGGCTTGGTCGTAAAAAATGGGTCAAATATTTTGGGCAATACCGTTGCACTGATGCCCGGTCCATTATCGGCAATAGAGATTTTGACATAATTATCCTCTGTCACCTCCGTGCGGATGGTGATAGTCAATTCCTGGTTTTTGCCCCCGTGACATTTCCCGTTTCCGTTGACCATCTCCGCCGTTGTTATCTCTTCTGATAGGGCTGATACCGCATTATTTAAAATGTTCATAAACACCTGATTAATCTGACTAGCATAACAGCTAACCAGGGGTGTTTTGCTGTATTCTTGCACTATTTTTATTCCTTTCTCCTCGATACGGGGATGCAAAATGACCAGAGTAGATTCTATGCCTTCATGGATGTTAACCTCCTTCATTTCAGATTCATCTAGGCGGGAGAAATTTCGCAAAGATAAAACAATATTGCGAATGCGGGTAGCGCCTGCTTTCATCGACTCTAAGAGTTTCTGCAAGTCTTCAATCAAAAATTCTAGGTCGATAGATTCTATTTCATTTTTTATTTCTGGTACAGGATTGGGATAGTGTTCCTGATAAATAGTAATCAAGTTGAGCAAATCGTTGATATAGTCAGCAGCGGGGGTGAGGTTGCCGTAGATGAAGCTGATGGGGTTGTTGATTTCGTGGGCAACTCCTGCCACCATCTGTCCCAGACTAGACATTTTTTCTGCATGAATGAGCTGGGCTTGGGTGGATTTAAGATTTTCCAAGGCGCTTTTAATTTCTCGCGTGCGATCCTCTACTTTTCTTTCCAGTTCTTTGGCATATTCTTCTAAGGTTTCATTAGCTTTTTCTAAGGCTTCGTTAGTTTTTTTGAGCTGCCATTGATTATGGTAGTTGGTAATTAAAATTGCCGAGGCGGTCATGGCTACTATGGGTGAAAATACGGGAATTACCCACCCTTGCGTAAAAGCTACGTAGCTGATGCCAAAAATAGTGCCACCTGATATGATAATGCTGGTGGCTGTGCCTTTGTAAAAGGTATTGTTGGTGAATTGTTTAGTTTCCAGGAACTGCCAGCATAACCCCGCGCCGATGAAAGACCAAGCTACAATCCAAGACCAGTTCAGGTTCTTGCTCCAGGCTTGTAGCATGGGTCGGTCTTCGAGAGCTGCGCTTAAAATCTGGCTGGTTAGGTTGGCGTGAATCACCACACCGGGAGTTAATTCTGTGGTGAATTTTTTTTGCTTACTATCGGTGGATAGGATGTTAAAATAGATGTTTAAGGGAGTTTGGAAGAAGTCGTTGAGGCTGGGGGCAGTTGCACCGATATAAACGATACGATCGCGAAATAGTCCAGGAGGAATCCGATTTTCCAACACATCGGTCAGAGAGATATTGTGGAACTGCTCCAACCCCCCCCGATAATTTAGCAAAATCTGATAGCCTGCTGTATCGGTGCCCACATAACCGCCGCCTTCGTGTTCTTTGGTCAAGGGCACAAATTGGGCTTTACCCAGTCCATATATCTGTTTCGCCCCATTGATTTCCTCTAAGGTGATGCCCTGATTTTTTAAATATAACAAAGCCAGCTTGACTGCCAGCCCTTCTCGATATTCTCCTTCTTCAGTGCCCAGCAAAATCAAGCCGCGACGCACTTTGCCATCGGCGTCCATGACTAAATCTGAAGCCCCGACTTGACCCAATTGTTTTAGGGTGGCGGAGGGGGCAATCTTTTTTCCCCCCACTTTTTCAATCCCGATGATGTTGGGGTTAGATTTGAAAAAGGCTACCAGTTCATCGTGCCCAGGTGGTACGGGCAAATCTCGATAGATATCGATGCCCACGGCTCGCGGCTGCTGAGCTTGGATGTTTTGCAGGATTTGCGCCATCGCTCTGTCTGACATGGGCCATTGCCCAAGCCTGGTGATATCTGACTCACCCACGGTGACGATCGCGATGCGTTCATCTACTGGTTCTGTCCGGCGGAGACTAAAAAACCGGTCTAAGGTTGCCCACTCCAATAGCTGGAATATGCCAGCAATACTCCCAGCGATCGCCAATCCGGCGACGCTGGGAGCAATAATTAACACTCCGGGCAACTGACGAATCTGTTTTGTCAGCTTTTGCCACATTTGGTAAGGTCAGCTTTATAGCTGCTCGTTGATTTGCCACGGGGCGATCGCCTCTAATCCTACCTGCCCCAGTAAATCTTGCCACTCATTGACGATCGTGGCATCACTGGGTTGAGATGTTTTAGCGGCGACTAAACGCTCTACTGTATCGTACCAAATTCCGTTAGACGCATACAAGGTGGCTATTTGCAGCGGCTCCAGGTTGCCCACACCAAGCGTCGGTGCTTCTACCCGCTTCACCCAACCTTGAACGCCATAACTATCGGGGCGCAGAGTCCCTCCTGGAGGTAGCAGGACGAAAAACCACTGGTAGTTTTTCCCCATCTCCAGTTCGGGAGCGTCATCGGGCAAAGTGACTCCTACTAGACCCCCACCTGATTTGATGCTCAGAGTGGTTTGATAGTGATGGTTCCGGTTTTCGTCTTGGATGCTAAAAAAGACTTCTCGTGAAGTCGTAGGCGGGACGAAAACGTAGAACGTGGGACGAGCCGATACCGTGCGCCCATAACGATTTTGGGGTAACACAGGAGTCATCGCGGGGATGTCTGGGTTCCGGCTGCCCCCAGAAGCGGTGTTACTAGGCGCCGCATCTCCCGGCGGGCGGAAGCTGACGCCCCGAGTCCCCCCAGAGGAGGTGTTATTCGGTGTAGCATCTCCTGGCGGGCGGAAGCTGACGCCCCGAGTCCCCCCAGAGGAGGTGTTATTCGGTGTAGCATCTCCCGGCGGGCGGAAATTGATGGTCCCCCGGGTGCCACCACCCACCGTGTTGGTGGGGATAGCGTCTCCTGGGGGTTTAAATTCCAGGCTCAGCAGGGTGCCGTCATGGGCGGTTGCGGGTGCGAGCTGTTGCCCGATCGCTTTTGCCGCTTCGCCCCAGCCCGTCCCGATGGCTACGGTTCCGGCGAGGGTGACAGAAAATATGGTTTTGGCTAGGTCGGTGTTATTTCCCATAGGAATACCTACCTTAAATTTTGTTTGATTTACTAATGAAATTTTATCATCTACAGCCAATTCCCGACTAATACAAATGGGGCCCAAAAATACGGATGATTGTAAAGGGGATTTTTCAGCATCGCAATCTGGGCTTGCCGGAGCGCTTCCGCTTTAGGCATTTCTGCTGTTTTGGTCGTTAATTGGCTGTAAAATTCACTCATCAACTCTGCTGTGGATTGGTCATTAACTGACCAGAGGGTGGCGAGGGTACTGCGGGCGCCGGAGCGCAGGGCAAATCCCGCCAATCCGAGAGCAGCTCTTTTATCGCCGGTGGCGGTTTCACAGGCACTCAAAACCAGTAATTCTACGGGGTTGAGAGTACCCCTTTCCCGGTTTTGAAACAGGCGATCGAAATCATTCACTTGGATCCGGTCATCCCAGGTGAGCAGAAATGTATCCTCTGGGTTGGAACTAAATTGACCATGAGTTGCCAAATGAACCACCCCAAATGGCTTCGCTTTCATCTGGTTTTGGAAACTGGTGCGAGTAAAATCCTCGTTTAGCAGCACCTTGGTATTGACTTCTGAGGCAATATTGTTGACCTCTACTTCTACTCCTGGTAGCGCCCCAAAGCCTTGCCGCGCCTCTGTCAGCCCTACGGCTAACGTTTGCAGCTCTTGGCGTTGTAATCCCTGGGGGAATAACTCCAAACCGGGGCTGAGGGCTACCGCGTATTTCTCGATGAGATACTGCGTTCCATCATAAAGCGCCGCCATTGGCAAAGAACGCAGCAGGCCATCGGGTATAAATACTAAGGTTTTAATGCCTAAGCGAGCCAGTTCTGCCTCAGCGGGGCTAACCAGCCAGTCATATACTTGCTGGGAAAGGCGCAAGCGTTCTTTATCTGCATAACCAAGATGAAGAGAAGAATACAATTTAGTCAGCACTGTTTCCACTTCCCCACCGCTCAGGTTCGTGGTGTAATGGCGCAAGGGTTGTCCCGGTAGGGAGAGAATCACCTCGAGTCGATCGGCTAGGATAATCGGGTGGATGGTGGCGGCTTGAGCATCGATCGCCTCTAGCTGCACCGGTTTCGATTCCAAGCAGGCTTCCCGGAAAAAGTTTTCTATTTCTGCTCTTTGCAGCGCTTCGATCGCCCCTCGTGCCTCCTTCAGAGAAGCCTGAGTGACCTCATTCTGCCCCGCCATTGGTTGCAGCAACAAACCCACAAACTCCCGATAGATGGGTTCCACACTTTCTTGAAAATCAAACTGCAAATCCCGATTGATCGCCACCAAATCCCGGCGCAAAGATTGCAAGCTATCAACCGCATCCCGATAAGCCAATATCGCCCCGTTAATATCCCCCTGCTGTTGGAGAATCTTGCCCAGTTGCCAAGCCCCCCGGGCCACGATATCATCCGCCTCAATTCCTTGGGCGATCGCCAACGTCTGCCCCATTACCTCTTTCGCATTTTCCCACTGGCGATTTGCCGCATACAGTTGCCCCAGTTGATTCATCGCCTCAGCTTCCGCCCGGGCATCTTGCAACTCCCTGGCTTGCTGCACCGCCTTTGTCAGCACCAACCCCGCCAAATTCCGCGCCGCCGCAGCATCAAATGTAGCATTTGACTGCATTGAGTCCTGTGCCGCCAACTTCATCATACTTTCCGCCAAATTCACCCAAGCATACACCCCAGACCGCGAAGGCGATAGCCTTTCTAACTGCCCCTGGACTTGTGCTGCCCGCTCCATCATCTCTTGTGGCGGCTTTTGCCCAATTAACAAGCTGATTTCATTAACCTGGGCTTGAACTTTTACCAGCGGTTCTACAGCCATTTCCTCCGCAGCTTGATAATATGACAAAGCTACCTCATTTTGGCGCAAATCTCTGGCAATATTGCCAATGCTCAATAGAGTAGCGCTAGTATCATCAACCATCCCCAACCGCTTGCTAATATCCCAGCTTGACTCTAAAATTTCCTTAGATTGCAGTAAGTCCCCCGAAGTTTGCAGCGCCACCCCCAAACTCCGCAATCCCTGCGCCTTCAGGACAGAATCTGGTTGCTCTTGCATTTGCGCCACCAGCTCTTCCAATACCGTTTTTGCTCGGCGATACTGTCCCAAAGATTGCAAGGCTTGAGCTTGATTAATCCGACTGCCCACCTTACCCATTTCATTCCCAGCGCTGCTGTAAGCCGCTTCCGCTTGTTTCCAAGTTGCCAGCGCCGCTTCTGTTTCTCCCCGCGCTAGTTGCCAGCTTCCTTTATTGTTCAACGTTTGGGCGAATATCCCTTGCCATTGCCCATCTAAATTAGCTCCTAGGGATTCACGTTCAGTTAGGGGCAAACTGCCATTACCACCTAATTGCAATAATAAATTGAAGCTCTTTTCTATGGCGGCTCCTGCCATATCCCACAGCCCCAATTCTTGATATACTGCGCCCAAATAATTTAGGCTCATGGCTTGTTTCAGAATATCACCCCGGCTCTCATATTCTCTCGCGGCATTTTCCCAGATTTTTGCCGCTTCCGCCAACCTCCCTGACTGGTACATTTCCCTCCCTTCTTGCAAGGAAGCAGTAAGGATTTCCGAGGTCACGGGTTGGCGGATTTCTTGGCCGTTAACCCCTACGGCGGCTGCCCTGGGCAGTGGTGCCAGACTCAACCCCAAAATTGAGCCGGTGAGTAGTAGTTGAAAAACCAAAATATTTCTCCCACCGGTTTTTTTATCTGGGGATAAATCTTGTTTTAAAGTATTTTGGGGATGATTGCTTTGTGACATATTTATAAGATTTTTATCATAAATGAAGGAATTATGCCGTCGGGGCTGACGCCCAACTATGAGCATCCTTTTGGGCTAAAGCCCAACTACAAACCTTTGGGAGGGCTGAAGCCCAACTACAAACCACATGAGGGCTGAAGCCCAACTACAAACCACATGAGGGCTGAAGCCCAACTACAAACCACATGAGGGCTGCAGCCCAACTACAAACCTATCTGTAGCAGTTACGCGCCGTGTTTCGGAAGCTCTCAGGTGTCATATTGCCAACGGCAACTAAATTGACATTTCCCGCCCTATCCACTTCCCAGCCCGTCACTTCAATAATTTTTGAGGGTTGATGGGATGCCGCTAGTAGTTTATCTCGAGATGGAGAATTAGTAGAGATGTTCTCGCTATCTCCAGTAGGGGCATAATCCTGGAAATCTCGCCACACCGTTTGAGCCCTAATTACCCCGCTGGGGGTTGGGGGCAAGCCGCCGCGTCCGGTGACGGTAAAGGAGCCTTCCTCATCCGTAGCGCAACTAGAGACAAATTGGTTATCAGCATCCACTACATTTGTCTGGAGTGAAATCAATCCCGAGGCGGGGTCAACGTCGGGGTTGTTGATGTTGACAGTGCCGGAAATGCCAAACTGGGAACTGGCGGTGATGGTGCTGTCGGGGGAGAGAAAAAGGCCGCTGGTGGTGATACCGATGTTGCCCCCAGCGCCGACGACGGCGTTAGCGGCAATTCTGCTGGCTTCGAGTGCCGCGATCGTCTCTCCATTCACCGTAATATTCCCCCCAGAAGCATCCCCCGTGGCATTCGTAGTAATAGAACTGCCCCGCCGCAGCACCAAATCCCGCGCCCCAATCTCAATACTGCCCTTGTTGCCCGCAGCACTCTCGGCCCGGATACTCCCCACATTATCTAATTCTAGGTTCCCGGTGCTGATTTCCAAGTTGCCCGCCGCCCCTGTTCCTGTCGCGCTCACCGCCAACTGCGCCCCATTGTTAATCCGCAAAGTCCCAGTGGTGACAGTAACGTTGCCCGCATCCCCGGCCCCTTCGCTAGTCCCCGTCAACTGGCTGGGCACTAATTTGCCCTCATCATCAAAACCGCTGCCAGTCAACTCCATCGACTCGGAAACCACCACGGTAATAGTACCACCCCGCCCCGTGCCTCTGGATGTGCCAGCAGATAATTGACCACCATCTTGCAGCACCAGCCTGCCCGTGGTAAGGCGCAAAGCCCCAGCATCCCCATCGGTTCTAGTTTCCACATTTAACCGGCTCAAGCCTGCTGGAGAAGTGCCGGAGATTTCCACCATCTCCGACGCCACCACAGTTAAGTTACCCGCGCTACCTCGCGGTTTCACCTCCTGTCCGGGGAAGCTGACGGAACTGGTAAATATCCCTCCGCCCTCCCGGACTATCAGCCTTTGGGTGGTAATGCTAATATCCGCCGCATTTCCATCGCCTGTGGTTGTAGTGGAAATATTGCTGGGGTAGAAAAAAGTGGCGATCGGCACAAAACCGCTCAACTCCACTGACTCAGAAGCATTAACCACTATGGTGCCAGCGGATAACGCTCCGATGGTGAACGAAGAGAGCCCCGCACCTCCAGTGATGCTGACGCGCCGGCCCTGAACTTGCAGAGCGCCGCTCCCCACTGTATTGCTAACGTCGGTGACATCGACAACAGCCCCACCCGATATGAGAATATCCTGGAAAGATGTGGCGGCATCATAGGTGAGGGCAAAACCTCTGGGGTCAGCATTGAACTGAACATTACTGTTACTTCCAACACTCCCCAGCTCCAATCTCCCCCCAAAAGGAGTAACATTACCTCCATCCACCCGCACTTCCCCCCCCACCAGGGCTAGGGTTTGGTTGACGGGCACCTTCAACCCCCGAGGCCGCCCCCCGAAGCTGGCATCTGGGTCGGCTTGGGAGCGGTTGACAATGGCGCCGGGGTTGGAGCCGAACTGTAGGCCCACGGGTACGCTCACCGTCAGCAAAGGTGGCGTAGCTGTATTGGCAGTGCTGTATTCGGTGCCATCGGCAAATTTGACCGTGGTGGCAGAAGTGGCCAGGAAAGACCCCCCCACATCTAATCTGGCATTGAGACCGAAGATGATGCCCTGGGGGTTGAGGAGGAACAGGTTAGCGGTGCCGTTGGTTTTGATGAGGCCGTCAATTTGCGAGGCGCTGCCACCAGTAATGCGGCTGATGATGTTGGTGGCATCTGGGGCATTGTTGAAGACTGCCGATCCCCCAGTGGGTACAGAAAATTCTCTGAAACTGTGAAAAAGATTGCCCCCGACGCGAGTACCGCCCTCGATGGTGAAGTTGGCGTTATCGGTGGTGGTGACAGCCGTGGGGATGCTGCCATCTGGGGCGATTTGTCCCCATACCGGCGTCACCCACGGAGACAACCACGCGGAGATTGTCCCTACTAGCCAAATTAACCAATAAAGTGACGATTTCATACCATCGGGGGCTCTGTTCATATGATTTGAGCATACAATGATATCCCAGTTTCGTCAATCCGTAATTTCCCCGAACTTGAAATTAGCAATAATACTGAGGGTTAGGGAATGCTTTTTCCCTAACCCTTGATTTTTTGATTCATCTAAATATTATCCATATATTGTTGCCACCAATTATGTCTGGAATTTATCTGACTAGCAGCATACCCCTGGAAAGCATGGAATGCAGCGTTGTGTGCTTGGGTTGGGTTCTTTATCTTTCTTCTGAGTGCTGGTGTCGATTTTTTCTAATCTGTTGGGTTGGAAGTATTCGTTGAGGCTGCTTCTGGAACTAGCGAATGCTGATGAGGCGAATCCGAAGCTGGCAACGGTTAAGGTCATGGCGAGAGCGAGGGAAGTTTGGCGTTTCATTGCATTATCTCCTGCGGTAGCTAACTCTTGGTCTTGGTTTGACTCGGTGTTTTGCTTGCCCTTGCGGCTTACACTATTAATAGTGGCAGGAATTATTTAGTTTGGCTGTGCTGTTAGTCATCTGTCTTATTGATTTTCCTCACGGCTTCAAGTGACGCTAACCGGAGATATTTACTGATTTGTCCCAATATTTTTTTGTAAAAATCCGCAACATTACTGATATTTTTATCTACCTGGCTTAATTTTACATCATCCGATACCAATATGGCAACTATTTAATGCCATTTTTCTATAATTTTGTTTAATTTATTAGTAGCATCACTTATCACTGTGGCGGTGTTTGCCTTGGCCGAGGTACTTGGGTGGGTAAAATCCGCGAGTTATGGGGGGACGGGGAGCAGGGGAGTGTGGGGAGTGTGGGGAGTGTGGGGAGTGTGGGGAGTGTGGGGAGTGTGGGGAGTGTGGGAAGTGTGGGAAGTGTGGGAAGCAATCTTCCTCCCTCTCCTCCCACCCCTCCCCATCTTCCCCCTCCTCCCACCCCTCCCCATCCTCCCCGTCACCCCGTCTCCCCGTCCCCCCGTCTCACCGCAGGGGTGATTGGAGTTGGAGTTGTAGGGGTTTGTCTGGTTGGATTTCTATGCCGGGAAGATCCGGTTTGATGCCGGTTTTTTCTTCTGGGTTGCCTCGGGGGGGCCAAAAAATCCAGCGGCTACCTTTGGGTAGTTGTTGTAGGGTGAGGGGGTTTTGGGTGAGCCAGATTAGGGGTTGGTTGGGGGGTTCGGGGGGGCGGGCGTGGGGGGCGGTGGCTTCTGATGGGTTGCTGGCGGCTAGGGCTTCGAGGACGACGCGGTTGCCTTGGATTAATCCGGTGGCGGGGGTCCAGAGTTTGACTTCTAGTTGGCTGCGGCTGGCGTAGAAGTAGATGGAGGCGGCAGCGATCGCGGCTTGCTCGAAATCTTCTGGGTCCCAGGTGCCGCCGCTGTCTAGGGCGATCGCGATTTCTTGCCCCCCGGTGCTGATTTCCAATTCCCGCACTCGCAATTCTCCCAAACGGGCGCTACTGCGCCAGTGAACCAGCCGAATGGGGTCCCCGTAGCGGTAGGGCCGCAGGGTGCGGGTGATGCCAGCGGTGGTCATTTGCGACCGGTTGGAGGCTTCATAGAGCTTGTTTTCTTGCTGGCCGATTTTATCGATGACGGGACAGGTGTTGAGGGGCAAGACTTGGGGATAGACTATGGCAACGGCGGGGACAGTACGCGATCGGCTGCACCAAAATAACCCCAAAGGCGCGCCGCTCCTGAGTTGCACTTCGTGCCAATGGTACAACCCCCGACGGGGTGCGGGTTGGTAGTATGTCCATCTATATACTCCTCCCCCTGGGATTTCTTCGATCGCCACCTGACGGGGTTTTCCCTCTTGGGGCGGTTTCAGCCCCTGTAGCAGTAAGGGAATCACATCATAAACTTCCAGCAAAGTTTTGGCTTGAGCTGTGGGGTTTTCGATTTCTAGCTCTACTGTCAGCTCGTCGCCAGCACTTACCGGCTCGATCGGACGGCGACGGATTTGGATTTGACGCAGGGACTTGGCTGGCAGCACCGCCGCCATGCCCAACATGGCCAAGCTGATACCGCTGATGGCATACAGCCATCCTGCCATCGTATTCGTTGCTGCCGCAAATAAGGAGAGAGACATCCCCAACAGCACCCATCCGGCATATGCTGGCGTTGCCCAGCGACGTTCCAGCCATGCGGCTATCTTAGCCCCGATTTTCATCTGCTTTAATTTTTGGCTTTTGCACCACTAATTTGCTGGGTTTGACTATCCCCATTATTGCTTATGTCTTTTTCTGGCAGGGTTCTGCCACTATCAGGGGTTGAGTTAAATGTTTAACTAATCATTCTCTCACAACATTGTCTTTATCGTCTAGGGAATTTAGATTACAAAAAGTTAAATTTTTACCAATTATATGGGTATCCTGCTTATAATACCTGTAAATGCACGGATGAAGTAAGATGGATTGGCGTAGGTAGATTTTCAGGCTGTATTTGTACTGATTCAGGCATCCGGCACTTCAATCCCTCACGATGGGAGTTAGAGAAAATGACGAAAATAACTGTGCCTACGAACTCAAAACCTCGGGTGCCGATGCCGCCACCGCCACCGCCACCCCTACCCCTGAAGTCTGAGATGATGATCGCCAAAAACCGCACTGGTCCAGGGCCGATCGAGCAAATGGTGAAAAACGCCTCCCGCCAGAAAGCCTCGGATATCCACATCCGGGTGGGAGAAGTGCCAAGATTTCGGATTCGCGGCGAAATGGTCACTGCAGAAGACCAACCCCAGGTGACGCCGGAAATGTTTGAGGAATACCTCAGCGAAATCCTCAACACCACCCAGCGCCATGAGTTTGCGAAAACGAAGGAGCTGGATACAGCCATTTTCTACCCCGGTTTTCTGCGTTGTCGGGTGAATTGCTTTGAAACTATTACTGGCGGCGCGATGGTGTTGCGGCTGATTTCTCTGAGAATTCCCTCTATAGATGAGTTGCGATTACCACCAGTTTTTAAAAAAATCATCGGGATCAAGCAGGGTTTAATCTTGGTGACGGGTCCTACCGGGTCTGGGAAATCCACGACGATGGCGGCAATGATTCGTCACTTAAACGAAACTGAAAATAAGCATATTATTACGATTGAGGATCCGATCGAATTTGTCCACCCCTCGCAAAAATGCCTGATTAGTCAGCGGGAAGTGGGTTTACATACTCAAGATTTCCACGCCAGCTTACGATCGGCTTTGCGGGAAGACCCGGATGTAATTCTGATTGGGGAAATGCGCGATCGAGTCACCATCAACATCGCCCTCCAAGCCGCCCAAACCGGACACCTGGTTTTAGGCACCCTCCACACCCGCAGCGCCATCAACGCGATTAACCGTCTGTTAAACATCTTCACCCCAGAAGAACAAGTGGCGATGCGGATTCAAATCGTGGAATCTCTCGCCGCTGTCATCGCCCAGTTGCTAGTCCCCGCTACCGATGGCGGGCGAGTCGCTGTCCACGATATCCTCGTCAACACTCCCTCTATGCAGGATTATCTGCTCAAGGGAGATGAAGACAGTGCCTTCCAACTGATGCAAATGGACACCCACGAAGGGATGCAGGTGATGAACAACGCTATTTATGAACAATGGCAGTTAGGCACTATTACTGAGGAAGCCGCCACCAAAGTATCGCCAGACCCGAGCGGGTTCGATCGGCTGGTGCGCACTGGCGGTTACGAGGCGCATCGCTCCCCCCGCAACTTTGAAGGCAAATATCAAGCTAAATACTAATTGTCATTTGTCCTTGGTCATTTGTCCTTGGTCATTTGTCCTTGGTCATTTGTTGACAGAAACCGGGTTTCTCAACCAGATATCTCGTACCTGAACGCAGATTCTCCACAGAAACCCGGTTTCTGTACCCAGCAAGAAACCTTCTGGCCTAAACAGGGCGAAGCATTCCGCAAATAATCTTGGCATTTTTGCCCATAATTTGTCGGCGGAATGCTTCGCCCCTACCAAGGCAAAAAACAAGATCCACAAAATATATTTGCCCTCTCTCGATTGTCATAATCCTTGGAAGTCGTGGTTAATGGCAGCTATTTCCGCCTGAATTTGTGGGTCTTGTGCCATTGCTGCTAGTTGCTCATCCCAAATTTTGCGGCGATGAGCTTCTAGTTTGGGGCGAACCTCATAAGGGTGGGCTTTAAACTTATTCAGAAAATCCATTAAAAGTTCTTTACCCAATTCTTCATCTTTCCATCCCAGCATTTGGGCAAAATCAGCAAATCGTTGCCGCTCTTCTACCGTGTCAAAGCTAATAAAGATGGTTTGCGGATGTTTATCGCTCGACTTAATCCACCAAAGCTGTGTCATTTCATAGCTTTGGTGGCCTAAATGCTGGAGCTGAGCAATGAATTTCAATTGCTCCCGTTCGATTTTGATTCTAAGTTCCCGATGTTCCTGGTCGCTCTTAAAATAATTTTGTTGTGATTGGCTTAGTTCTTGATAAGCTGTATCTGTAGGGCATATTTCCGAGTTATCTAAAGCTGATTTTAAATGATTTTCCCAAATTCGGTCGAAATGCTTGATTAAATCCTGGTCATTCATCCGCGCACGCTCTGGCACAATTTCATCGGGGAAAAATTTATTAGGCAAGCCCCATTTAGTCAATTGAATTTTCACGAAATCTGGAACTTTGATTAACATATGGCAAATATCCTTAATTGGGATTAATCAAATTTATCATTTGTGTCAGCAAGAAACCGGGTTTCTGGATAACCTAAATTGGCTTCAGAAACCCGGTTTCTCGGCGCCGAAATTAACGTTTGGCTAACTTCTTGGCTGGGAGTTTGCGCAGGCGAATTGATTGAGGTGTCACCTCTACCATTTCATCGGAGGAGATATACTCCAATGCTCGCTCTAAAGTCATTTCTACTGGTGCTTGTAATTGCACCAATTCATCACCGGTAGAAGACCGGACGTTGGTTAACTGCTTGGTTTTGCAGACGTTTAAATCTAGGTCTTGGGGCCGGTTGTGTTCGCCGACAATCATGCCTTTATAAACCTTGGTGCTGGGAGTGATAAAGAATACTCCCCGGTCTTCGGCATTTTTCATGGCGTAGAAGGTGGCGGTGCCTTCTTCAAAGGCGATAATTACGCCGTTGCGACGGGTTTCTAGTTCACCGACGAAGGGGCGATAATCTAGGAAACTGTGGTTCATAATGCCTTCACCACGGGTGATGCGCATGAATTCACCCCGGAAACCGATTAAACCTCGGGCGGGAATGGCGAATTCTAGCTGGGTGCGTCCGTTACCGCCCACGCGCATATCCTGCATTTCTCCGCGTCGCTGTCCGAGGCGTTCGATGCAGGAGCCTACGGCTTCTTCGGGAACGTCTAAGACGAGGCACTCAAAGGGTTCGCAGGGAACGCCGCTGATTTCCCGGTAGATGACTTGGGGTTGGGATACTTGGAATTCGTATCCTTCCCGGCGCATGGTTTCGATGAGGATACCCAGGTGGAGTTCGCCGCGACCGGAAACGAGGAATTTATCGGGGGAGTCGCTTTCTTCGACGCGGAGGGCGACGTTGGTTTCTAGTTCCCGCAGGAGCCGATCGCGCAGTTGTCGCGAAGTCACAAAAGACCCCTCTAAACCGGCAAATGGCGAATCATTGACACAAAAGGTCATCTGCAAGGTGGGCTCATCTACCTTAATTAAAGGTAAGGCTTGGGGTTCATCGGGGCAGGTAATGGTCTCGCCGATATTGGCATCAGCAAAACCGGATACTGCGACGATATTTCCCGCCGATGCTTCGTTAACTTCAATTCGCTTTAAGCCTTCAAACCCCATCAATTTGGTGATTTTGGCTTTGACAATTTCGCCGTTTTCTTTCACTAAAGCGGCTTGCTGCCCGGATTTCAGGGTGCCATTATGGATGCGTCCGATGACGATGCGCCCCAAATATTCTGAATAATCGAGGGTGGTTACTTGGAGCTGCAGGGATTTGCTCGGGTCTCCCACTGGTGGCGGGACGTGGGCGAGGATTTCTTCAAATAGGGGCTGCATATCTTTGCCTTCTTCGTTCAGGTCTTTTTTGGTGTAACCTTGCAACCCGGAGGCGAAGAGGTAGGGAAACTCGCACTGGTCGTCATCGGCGCCCAGTTCTAGGAATAAATCCAGCACTTTGTCGATCGCGCCGTGGGGGTCCGCCTGGGGGCGATCGATTTTATTCACCACCACAATGGGCCGCAGTCCCTTTTCCAGAGCCTTTTTCAAGACAAACCGGGTTTGGGGCATCGGGCCTTCGTTGGCGTCCACAATCAGCAGACAACCATCGACCATCCCCAGGACCCGCTCCACTTCACCGCCAAAATCAGCGTGTCCCGGAGTATCGACGATATTGATGTGGGTGTCTTTATAGCGAACTGCTGTGTTTTTAGACAGAATCGTAATCCCCCGCTCCCGCTCGAGGGGGTTGGAGTCCATGACGCAATCTGGTACGTCTTCCCCTTCGCGGAAGATGCCGGATTGTTTGAGCAGGGCGTCAACGAGGGTAGTTTTGCCGTGATCGACGTGGGCGATGATGGCGACGTTGCGAATGGGAAGAGACATAGTTGCGTCTTGGATTGAGTTAATCTCAGGAATAGCTAGTGTAGTTAAATATTCTTAACAATTGTAACCGATTCTCGGCCCATTCGCACGGAGCAATTGTGAAAAGCCCTAATAAAATCGGATTTGGGCAGGGGGCAATTGTGAAAAAACCCCCGCCCAATTTCGGATTTTCACCAAAGATGGCTTGGTCTATAGTGAGAGTTGATGGGAAAGGTTGACCCGGCCATCGGGCATAATCGTCTCCCTTAAGTCCGCATCCGTGAGATTGGTATCCCGGAAATAGGCAAAAGTCAGATTGGCTTGGCGCAAGTCGGCTTGGTTAAGATTGGTTTTGTAGAGATTGGCGTTTTCTAAGTTGGCATTGAGCAGGACGGCACCTCGGAGATTAGCACCGCGCAAGTCAGCTCCTTGCAAGTTGGCACTATTCAGGTAGGTGGGAAAACAAGCATCCCGCTTGCAGTGGGAGTCTGATAGATAAATCTTACTCAGGTTTGCCCCCCGGAAATTGACCCCCTCCATATTGGCATTCATCAAAAAAGCGCCCCTGAGTTGAGTAAAACTGAGGTCTGCCCCACTTAAGTTAGAATCACTTAAGTAGCTTCTAGTGAGATTTGCCCCCCGGAAATTGGCACCGGTGAGGTTGGCGATTCTCAAGTTAGCTTTGGTGAAATTGGCTTCCCGCAAGTCGGCCCCAGTGAGACTGGCGCGGACTAGATTGGCTCCGGTCAAAGTGGCTTTGTGTAAGGTGGCGTTAGCGAGAACGGCATCCCTTAAGTCTGTGGCAGTTAAGTGAGAAACTACTAGATTGGGCTCCACAGTGCGGATGACAGAAATGCCCTGGCGATCGGCGTGGGGCTGAACCATTTCCGCCTCGGTCAGATTCGCCCCGGTGAGGTCCGCCCAGCGCAGATTCGCCCCACTCAGTTGGGCGCGAGTTAGGTCTGCTCCCGCCAACTTCGCCCCCCGCAGGTCCGCCCCCAGGAGGTTGGCTTTGCGCAGATCCGCCCCGATCAGGTCCGCTCCTACCAAGTCACACCCCATACATTCCTTGGTGCGGAGCAACCGATTTACATGGTCTAAATTCACCGCCAATGCAGGCGCACTGCTGAAAGTGGCGAAAATAGAAGCGATCGCCCCGGTGAGAGCGGCTTTTGACAACATCATCATAACGTCACCCCTAAACTTAGGGTGATGTTATCGCTACTTTCGCTAAATCGACAACCTCTAGTAATGTGGATGAGATGGGGGATTTTCCACCCCCGGAAAAATTCATATAATAAAGGAAAATAACCGGGAGAAGATTGTAGATGACTCTAAATCCCAAGATTATGGCAGCGGTGGAACAACTCGACTACCGCGTTACTGTGGGGGACGTGGCGGCAAAAGCTGGGTTAGAACTGCAGCTCGCCGAACGAGAATTGCTAGCCCTGGCATCGGATGCGGGCGGACATTTGCAGGTAGCGGAAACTGGCGATATTGCCTATCAGTTTCCCCCCAATTTTCGCGCCATTCTGCGGAATAAATACTGGCAAATTCAGTTAGAGGAGTGGTGGCAACAAATATGGCGAATTTTATTTTATTTGATTAGGATTTCTTTTGGCATTGTCTTAATTTTGTCAATTATCCTGATTTTCGCCGCCATATTTATTATCATTACTGCTTCTAGTAAAGATAGCAACAGCAGCAGTAGCAGTGGCAGCAGAAGCAGAAGCAGCGGTGGTTCTTCGTTTAGCATTTGGTACTGGCCTGATTTTTGGTATATTTTTAACCCCAATTATGGCGGATATAGCCAGCGCCGCCGGGAGCGGGGAGGGGCGAAGGCTGGCAAGGAAAATGAGCTGAATTTTTTCGAGGCTATATTTTCCTTTTTGTTCGGTGATGGCAATCCGAATGAGGATTTAGACGATCGCCGCTGGCAAATGATTGGGGCGGCGATTCGTAATCGTGGCGGGGCGGTAGCGGGAGAAGAAATTGCCCCTTATCTGGATGCGCCGATGGACGATTATGAGAGTTATATGTTGCCCGTGCTGACGCGGTTTAATGGGCGCCCCCAAGTGAGTCCTGATGGGGATATTGTTTATCAATTCCCTGAGTTACAGGTGACGGCGACTCAGGAAGCAACCTTCTCTATGGGGGCTTATTTGCAGGAAATTTCCTGGCGGTTTAGTCAGGCGACGGGGGGACAAATTACGCTGGCGGCGGGTTTAGGAGGCTTGAATTTGGTGGGGGCTTTAATTCTGGGGTCCCTGTTGACTGATAAGGCGATCGTTGCCGAGTTAGGTGGCTTAGTCGCCTTCGTCGGTTCCATTTACTGGCTCCTCCTAGCTTACGGGGTGGCTTTCCTCTCGGTCCCCTTAATCCGTTACTTTTGGCTCCAGTGGCAAAACAGCAAAATTGAAGCGCGCAACCAAATGCGACAACAGCGCGCTACTACTTTAAATCAACCGGACGAAGAATTGCAGAAAAAACTCGCCTACGCCCAACAATTTGCCACCGCTAATGTCATCACCGGTGAGGATTTAGCCTATACCTCTGAAACCGACTTAATCGAGCAAGAAATCGAGCAATCTGCCAAACTTGATGCCGAATGGCTGCGGCGGTTAGAGGGGAAATAATCTCTGGATAAACCCCGATTCTTTCCCAAATTAACCCAAATTTAGCACTGGTAGGGGACAGCACGTCAACATCCGCAACAAACAGACAGAAACCGGGTTTCTTTGAAAAATCTGGGTTGATGACGATAAATATCGAGAGAAACCCGGTTTCTTTGCCCCCAAACCCAAATTTAACCCCAAAGTTGCCCAAATTTACCGTGGTGGGGGGCATGGCGTGATTAAGATTTATCGTGACAGCTCCATATTTAAGTGGCTGTGCTACTACGAACCATAATTTAACGTTGGGGTGGGGTGACAGAAACCGGGTGGGTGTCCAGAAACCGGGTTTCTGCGGAAAATTTCCGTAATGGGAGGAGGTTTTTCAGAGAAACCCGGTTTCTTTGCCATTAATTTTTTGATAAAAATCTCAAGTTTTATCAAAAAATTTTATGGTTTCTTTTGTCTATGCGGCAGTTTTTCTGCCAGAGGTACTGTATAATATAACTGGCGAAAATTTTGTCAAATAAATCATCCTAGCTTGATTTAAATTACCAGCATGTTTTTTACATTCGATGCCATCACAATAAATAAACAGGGAAAGCAAATCAGTAAAGTGGGGAAACGGGCGGAATATTTCCGCCAAGATTTGGAAACCGAGGTTTACCTGGAAATGGTAGCGATTCCCGGCGGCAAATTTATCATGGGTTCCCCAAACAGTGAACCAAAAAGATGGGAGGCGGAAGGTCCGCAACACGAAGTTACTGTACCATCATTTTATCTGAGTAAATATCCGATCACTCAAGATCAATGGGAAGTGGTTATGGGTGACAACCCATCCCTTTTCAAGGGCTGGAACCGCCCGGTAGAACAAGTATCCTGGTATGATGCGGTGGAATTTTGCCAAAAATTATCGGAAAAAACTGGTTACTCCTATCGTCTTCCTAGTGAAGCGGAGTGGGAATACGCCTGTCGGGGCGGAACTACTACCCCTTTCTATTTTGGTGAGACGATTATCCCTGATTTGGCTAATTATAACAGCAATTACAGTTACGAGAATGGACAAACAGGCGAATATTTGGAGAGAACGACTTATGTGGGCTGTTTTTCTCCGAATCCTTTTGGTTTGTATGATATGTCAGGGAATGTGTGGGAGTGGTGTCAGGATAGTTGGCACGAAAATTATGAGAATGCGCCTACTGATGGCTCGGCGTGGGAAATTGGTGGGGAATCTGATTTCAGAATTCTGCGTGGTGGTTCTTGGTTTAGCAAGCCGAAAGGTTGTCGATCGGCCTTTCGGCTTTGGTTCGATGCTCAGATGAAATATCCTAGTTTTGGTTTCCGGGTGGCGGCTGTTTCTCTGCCTTCGGAATAACTGGCGCTAATGTTGATTTAGGAGGGGCGAATTTTTTTTGCTCCTCCTGAAAATATTCATCAACGCGGCTGTAAAACTTGATATTTTTAGGTGGTATAGGCTTTTTTGGCTGGGGAATAATTGAGCTGGCAGGGTAGCTCGATGATAAATTCGGTTCCTTGTCCGGGGGTGGAGAGACATTTGATGTTGCCGCCGTGTTTTTCGACGATAATTTGGTAGCTGATGGATAAGCCTAAACCGGTGCCTTTGCCCGGTGGTTTGGTGGTGAAAAAGGGGTCAAATATATGTTGGCGGACTTCTTCGCTCATTCCGGGCCCGGTGTCGGCGATTCTAATGGTGGCTAATTGGGCGGTAGTGGTTGGGGTTATGGGGTCTTTTCTGGTTAGTTTGGACGATCGAGCTACGATTTCGGTGGTAATGGTAATGGTGCGGGGGAACCCGCTGGCTTCGGGACCGAGCTTTTCTTCATACTCGCGCAGGGCATCGATCGCGTTGGCTAGCAAATTCATAAACACCTGGTTGACTTGACTGGCGTGGCATTCCACCTTGGGCAGATTGCCGTAGTTTTTAATTACTTGAATGGGGCGGTGGGAGCCGTTGGGTTTGAGGCGGTGTTGCAATACCAGGAGGGTGTTATCGATGCCTTCGTGGAGATTGACTGGTTTACACTCGGCTTCATCGAGGCGGGAGAAGTTGCGCAAAGAAAGGACGATTTGGCGGATGCGATCGGCTCCCATCTGCATGGAAGACAGGAGTTTCGGTAAATCCTGGAGTAGGAAATCTAAATCACACTCCTCCGCATAATCTTGAATTTCTGCTACAGGGTTGGCATAGTGATGGCGGTAGAGTTCCACCAAATGCACCAGTTCCTCGATGTATTGTTTGGCGGGGTCGAGGTTGCCATAAATAAAGCTGACGGGGTTGTTGATTTCATGGGCGATACCAGCCACCATTTGCCCCAAACTGGACATTTTTTCAGCTTGGATGAGCTGGGTTTGCGCTTGCTGCAACTGCTCTAAGGCTTGTTTGAGTTCTTTGGCGCGGTCTCGGGCGGAGCGAGCTGCCGCTTGAGATTGGGCGTATAGGGATGCTTGGGTGATGGCAATGGCTAATTGGTCGGCGATCGCTTTGAGCAAGTCCACTTCTCCTTTCGTCCACTGGCGGGGTTGAAAATGGGCGGCGGCGACTACCCCAATTTCTTCCACTGCCCTGGTGGCGCGGATGCGCTGGGCTAAAACTCCTCGCAGACCGCAGTGATGGTGGAGTTCCTGCATCTCTGGTACTTTGGCTGTGGCCAGATCTTCTTCACAAATGATGTCGAGTTCTGCCAACCCCTGGGCGCCCGTCTTTCCTTCTGGCACTTCATAAACACCTAAGAAGCTGGGCCGATCGGGCTGGCGTGCTTCGGCTACGACTTCCCAGCAGCGGGAGTTGTCGTCGTGGCGATACCAGAGGAATAAGCATTGGTCAACTTGCAGCAAATGCCGGATTTGCTCTACGGCTGTGCCTAAGATAGTATCGAGATTGAGGGAGTTGCGGATTTGCTTGGCGAGTTGGTTGAGCAGGGCTTCTCGCTGGGCGAGGAGGCGGTAGCGGGCTTCTGATTTGCGCAGGGCGGCTTCGGCGGCGACGCGATCGCGGATTTCCTCGAGCAGGATATCGTTGTTCGCCGCTAGTTCGGCTGTGCGCTCCTCTACTCGCTTTTCTAATTCAGCATGGGCTTTTTGCAGTTCTGCTTCCGCTCGCTTGCGATCGGTAACATCCCGATTAATGCTAATTGTGCCCACCATCAAGCCATTTTCATCCCGGAGGGGCACCATCACCGTTTCACAAACCCCCTCGCTCCCATCTTGGCGGCGAAACCGGATTTCTGCTGCCCAACGCCCTTGGCGTCTAATCCCGTCGAATACTTGCGGCGTCAAGTAGGCGGCCCGCTCCGGTCGAAACAGAATTTCCGCTTTTTGCCCCAATACTTCGGCTTTGCTGTAGCCAAAAATTCTCTGGGCGGATGGGTTCCAGTCGGTGATGTTGCCTTCTAAGTCCGTGACGATCGCCCCGTCGTAAATTGTTGTGAACATCAGCGCTTGTTTGCGCAGCGCTCCCAAGGCTTGTTTGCGCGCCGATACGTCTTGCGCCAAACAAACTACGCCCTGAATTTGCCCATCTCCATCCCGCATCACTGATGCGGAAAAATACACCGGAATTTGCTTACCATTTTTCGCCACTAAAGTGGTCTCTTGGCTCCCCAAAAAGCTATTTCCCGTAGAATCTGACCCATTGATATCCAGCATTCTCAGGGTTTCTTTTTGATTAAATATCAAGCTCACATGCTGTCCTAGCAGCTCCTCTTCTTGATAATCCAGCAGCATTAAAGTGGCAAAATTAAAATCTTGGATTTTCGCCTTAGCATCAATGACGATGAGGGCATCACTCAGAGACCTGATAATTTTATCTAAGTATGATTTGGATACAGTGGTCGCCTTCAGGCTGGCGACCATTTCATTAAATGTCCGGGCTAAAATCCCGATTTCATCTCGCGATTTGATGTCTGCCCGGGCATCCAGGTTGCCTTTGCCCACGCTTAAGGCGGCTTTTTTCAGCTTCACTATTGGTTTAGCGATGGTTTCTGCTAATAATAATCCCATGATGGCGGCGGCGATGGCCACGGATGCCATAAACAATATATTAATCAATAAAAATTGATTGGCACTGGTTTGGGCGCGCTCTTTTTCCACCACCAGTTCCGCGATTTCTGATTTAATCGCTGCATCACTTAGGTCAATTAATTTAAGTTGAATTTCTATGATTTGTTGAACCAAATTCTGTATTTTTTTAGAATTAAATTGATTGGTATTTTCTAGCTCTAGCTGCAAATTTTGATATTTAAATGCAGCTTGGGATTGAATTTGATATATCTCGGGAAAAAGTTTTCTGATTTCTGTGCCTACGGGCAGCGATTCAATCTCACCAAGCATTTTTTCAATTTCCTGGCTCGCTGCGATGATTTCTTGGCCTCGCGATTGTGCATTGCTAGTGGAAATGTTAATCTCTCCAGCATTCTGGTAATGGGTAACGGCTAAGATAATTTTGAGGGAAGCAAATTTAATTTTTTCTAAATAAATTAATGCTGCGGTGTTTTTGTCGCTTATATTAGTATAATTTTGCCGCAATCTGTTGGCATTAATAGTGTTGATGATACCCCCGGCTGAGACCAGTGATGCTAAGGCTAAAAAAACGGAAATAAATTTAGTTCTTAGTTTCATATTCATCCCGTTTTGGGTGAGTTTTGCCGATACATTTATTCGCAGCGATCGCCTATGCTGCCAATTTAGGTAAGGTTGCCGCAAGGGAGGCGAATTGAAGGGCAACCGCCTGCTGTGACTGCTAGGACAAAAGTCCCGAACAATGGGCAAAAATTGTCTTGATGATATGAGGCAACCTCTCAGTTGCTGGGGTAGATGCGGTATTTACGGGCCAGCAGGGAATTTTTCCGGGCTACTCCTGTTAGAGGGGGGGAATCAATCTCTGCTCGAGGGTGGGGCTATTGAAGAAAATGATATATTAAATCACGGCTAATGGTCAACTAATTGGGGAAGAGGCGGCGCCAAAGCACTACTAGCCCTTTGATACAAAGGAGTTTGTCCCCCATTGTCGAGGCGGTTAAAGCGGGGGGGCTCCCGGTTGCTAAACTGGGGAGATTGTCCCCTGGCTTTGGGAGTGAGAAAGGTGTTTTTATTTATCTCGAAATTGCTACCGCTGTTTATCTACCCTCTGGGTTTGGCTTGCGCTCTGATGGTGGCGGCTTTGATCTGGATGCGTCGCCGCCCCCGGTGGGCGCGAGGGGCGATCGTCTCGGCTTTGGTGGTGTTGATTTTGGGGAGTAACCCCTGGGTGAGTTACGGTTTGGCGCGCAGTTTGGAATGGCAAAACCTGCCCCAGTCGGAGCTACCCCGGGCGCAGGCGATCGTGGTGTTGGGCGGCGGGACGAAACCGGGTATCGAACCCCGCCCCTGGGTGGAAGTATCCGAGGCGGGCGATCGAATCCTCTATGGCGCCCTGCTCTATCGCCAAGGAAAAGCCCCCTACCTCATCCTCTCCGGCGGGAGAATCGAATGGAAAGGCGGCGGTCCCCCCGAATCCGCCGACATGGCCAAAATCGCCGAAGCAATGGGAGTCCCCCCAGAAGTCATCTTCCAAGACCCCGACTCCCACAACACCCACCAAAACGCCGTCAACGTGCGCAAAATTCTTGATGCGAAAAACATCAAAGGCCCCGTATTGTTAGTCACATCCGCCTCCCATATGCCCCGCTCCCTAGGAGTTTTCCGTCGCCAAGGCATCGAAGCCATCCCCGCCCCTACAGACTTTTTCCTCACCCAACAAGAACTAGAAGAACTCCAAGGCACCTGGCAATCTCGATTACTCAATCTCCTGCCTGATGCTTATCACCTCCATAAAATAACCCAAAACTTAAAAGAATACATTGGCGGCGGAGTTTATCGCCTGCGTGGTTGGATATAAACCGTTTTGGTTTAAAATGCTAAAAGCCAATTTTTCAACCAAAAAAAACCCATGCCAGATATCGTCGATATTGCCGTTAGCGCCGGTTCCTTTCAAACTCTAGTTGCCGCTGTCCAAGCAGCCAATTTAGTTGACGCCCTCAAAAGTCCCGGCCCATTCACCGTATTTGCCCCCACGGATGAAGCCTTCGCCAAACTGCCTCCCGGAACTATCCACACCCTGCTGCAAAACATTCCCCAACTGGCCAGAATTCTCACCTATCATGTGGTTTCTGGCAAACTGATGAAAAGTGACCTGGAAAAACTCAGCAGCGTCACTTCTTTAGAAGGCTCCCCCATCAAAATCGATTGCACCTACGCCTTTGAAGTAAAAAATGCCACGGTAGTCGCCGCCGATATTGAAGCCGATAACGGCGTTATTCACGTGATTGATAACGTCATCCTCATGGGGTAAATTACCAGAGGCTGTATATTCTCTGGCCATCTTATGTATTCTTTGTGTCTTTGGGGTTGATTTGCCCCCCAGAGGCACAGAGGGCAGAAAAATCTAAGCAAATAAGGGGGCAACAGCACAGGAAAACCCTGGTAATAGAGGGGAACTAATGCGATCCCTATTTAACCAAGTGGCAACTAACACCAGGCGGACTGTTTCCCGGCGATAAACTTGAATTTCTTGCAGCAAGCAATCTACCAGCCAATATTCTTGCACACCGCGAGATGAATATAGTTTCAGCTTGGCTTCTTTATCCCGGAGTTGATTTTCTTTGCCTGGAGATAACACCTCAACGATTAATTCTGGCGCCCCCGTTAAATGTCCGGCGGGGTCTAAGAGCTTATCTAGGCGTGCATTACTAGCCCAAACCACATCAGGAATTACATTATCCGCATCAGAGAAAATCACGCCGGGAGCGATCGCCCCACGTCCCAACCCCGTAGATACAGACCCAGCATCTAGTGCGGCGAAAATTCGACCACAAACCACCTGATGTTGCCAACTTGGGGCTCTAGTAATTAATAAATCTCCATCGATAATCTCATAGCGGTTGCCATTTTCAGGGAATAGTTGCAAATCAGCAGTAGTCCACCGGATTTTTTCACTTGCCGTCTGACTCATCACTGCCCTCCTTGTGATATCAAGTCCTACTGGTTCGTTGGTGAATAACTGAGGGGGCAGCCACGCTTTGCTGCCCCTACGGTAGGGGCAATCCCCCTGTGGTTGCCCCGGAATTATCCGCATGATACTCCCGGACTTGATATGACCCATTTTTAGATTATAGCCTTATTAATTAAAATAGCCCGCCAAGGCGGGCTGTGTTTATAGGGGTTGACCGTGGGACAATGGGATGATTAACGATAATCTTGGCGCTGAATCTCGCGGATGCGAGCTTCGGGACGCTTGAAGCGATCGAGCTGACTTTCAAAAAACGCCCGGTTTGCCATCAAATGCCGGGGATTTGGGTCATCTAAAGGATAAAGCAACGCCTGACGCAGTGCCTGAATTACCGCCGAAGTCACATTATACATCGACCGCTGGAAAGAAATACCCAACTGAATCAGCATATCATCTTCACCCCGGCAATATTTCCGGTAATAATCCACCAGATAGGGGGGCAAAAAGTGGAGCATATCCTGCATCAGCATCGTGGGAGGAATGCCAGCAGTACCCACGGGGAACACATCGGCGTACAAAATGCCGTAGTGAAAATCTTTTTGCTCGTCTGGCACTTGTTTCGCCTGAGCATTATAAGACTTGGTGCCCCGGAAAGGTGCCGTGCGGTAAAAAACTGCCTCTACATAAGGTAAAGCCGCTTCATAAAGCCAGGTAAATCCTTTAGACTTGGGGATGATTTCATAGCATTGATCGCCGATATACAGGTGGTGGTAGATGGGACGCCCTGCGATCGCGAAAATGCCATTGACTAAAAACTGCATGGCATCGGGTACGCCTTTAAAGCCGCCTTCATCATAAATATCGGACATTTCAAAGAACACCGGCGCCATCACTTCCCAGAATAATCCCAGGTTGGCATAATAAGATAGTTGGCGCACTTGCTCCAAAAACATCTCTGGGAATAGCTTGTACAGTGCCAACATGGCGGGGTTGCCTTGGAAATATGCCTGAATTGCCCGATCGGCATTGGCTTTGTATTCCTCAGATTCCAAATAGTCGTTGAATTTACCCCCCATGCCTTGATGCCACAACATCGCCCGCATGCAGGCTTCGGCAAATTCCATATTAATCCGATCGTGCCACAAGTGATGCACCAGGCGGGGCAGACTAGATTTTAATTCCCCCTTGTCCATAAACTCCAGCAGTTCTGGGTGTGCGGTAGCCCGTCCCCGCCAAATGCGCAAGTCCGCATCATCTCCCGCATAATGATTATGCAGGTCGAGATATTCTTGGGGCAAGAAATATTTAAAAAAGGGCAGGGGGTCTAAAAACACCCGTTCCGCAATATATAGTAAGTCCCGCCAGTAGAAATCCATTGGCACCGCATAGGCTTTGTAGATGCCAATGATTTGCATCAAGTTTTCCGGCGTATCGGGCAGCATCGACCCCCCCGCCTCTAAGCGGTGGATAATATCGGCAAATATATGGTCTGATGGGGGTAATTTGGCCTCTGTTTTCGGTGGTGCTTGTACCATGTTTAGCTCCTTTTATGAAGATATTTTATGGGCTGAGATATCAGGGTGATGCGGAACCGCGATCGCGCAACTTTAGGGCATGAAATATACTTAGCACATCGTGAGTCCATTGGGGCAAAATCAGGGTCATGGCGATTTCTTCCATTGTATGGATGAAACCCACAATAATTGCTAGCCAAAGGGCGATTCCGGCGTAATTAAATCCGAACATGGCCACGGTGGCGGCAAACAGAGTTAAGCCCCAAAGTTTGGCTGAGTAGGTGTGATAGCTGGCGGGTTGGCCGTATTTGATTAAGTTCACTACCCACCAGACTAATTGGATAAATACAACTGAGAGTAAAGGCCATTGGAAGGTGAGGACAATCTCCCGATGCACTTGCCAAGCGCTATAGGCGATGCAGAGATAAAGGCACACATCAGCCCAGCTATCGGCTTGGCGCAATTTGGCGGTGCTGACACCGAGGCGCCGAGCGATAATGCCATCGAAGATATCCGATAGGAAGGCAACGATAAAGGCGATGATAAACCCCTGGCTAGTTTGGCCATCTACTGCATCCCATAGCAGGAATGGGCCGATGAGAAATCGCAGACCAACTAAGAGCGCGGGAATGGATTTGATCATTTTCAGGGATTTGGGGGTTGACAATTTTTATATTATCGTTGCCGTTTCGGAGTTGAGCTACTCTTTAGCCCCTACTTCTATCCCTCCAACCGATTGGCGTTTGAAGGAGGGCAAAGGGAAACCTCTTTCCCCCCCTTTCAAAGGGGGGGTGGGGGGGATAAACGGGGGGATAAAGGGTTATGGCATAGGGATGAGAAGGAGGATTTTACTTGGTAGCTATTTGCTTGGCATTAGGGAGGGAAATATTAGCAACCATTGCGGTGGTGGTGGTATCGCTCCACCGTAAGAGCCAGTTTGGTTGCACGCCCAAAACGAAGATGATAACGGCTAACACGAAGGCGGGGATGCGTTCGTCCCATTGGACTTTGGGATAGTATGCCAATTTGTTATCGAGTTTGCCGAAACAGGTGCGGTTGAGCAAAATCACGAAATAAACGGCGGTTAAACCGGAGGCGAGAATACACAACAAGGTAGGAATGGGGAAGACGGAAAAACTGCCTTGGAAAACGATAAATTCTGCGGCAAAACCGACTAAACCAGGGATACCAGCGCTGGCCATACCGCCTAAAATTAAGAGGGCGCTGGTGAGGGGTAAACCTCGGATGGGGTTCATTAAACCGTTGAGTACGTCTAGCTCGCGGGTGCCAACTTTGATTTCCACGATACCGACGAGGTGAAATAGGAGGGCTAAGATTAAGCCGTGGCTGACCATTTGGGCGACGGCTCCGAGCAGGCTTAAGGGGGTGCCTGAAGCGGCGGCGACGAGGATGTAACCCATGTGGCCGATCGAGCTGTAGGCGACCATGCGTTTGATGTCTTTTTGGGCGATCGCGCTGAGAGCGCCATACACCACGCTAAAGGCGCCAATAACGGCCAAACCAGGGGCCATGAGTGCCCAAGTATCGGGAAACAGTTGCATACCAAACCGGATCAAACCGTAAGCTCCTAATTTGGCGAGAATACCGCCTAAGAGAATGGCGATCGGTGGGGATGCTTCCACATAAGCATCAGGCAACCAAGTGTGTAAGGGAACCAGGGGAATTTTGATGCCGAAACCCACCAGCAGAACAGTCAGCAAGAGGATTTTTTCTTCCAAGGATAAGCCTTTGGTCATAATGGCTTGGTAATCAAAGGCGGAATAGTGATTCAGCCATGCCACCGTACCAGAGTTGCCCAACCAGGCGATGCCTAGAAATCCGGCTAAGATTAAAATCCCGGATAGAGCCGTATATAGCAAGAACTTCATCGCAGCATAAGCGCGCTTTTCCCCTCCCCAGATGGCGATTAAGAAGTACAGGGGGATGAGTTCCAGTTCATAGAACAGGAAAAATAGGAGTAAGTTTTGGGCGATAAATGACCCGGCTACTCCGGCGTTCACTAGGAAGATGAGGGCGTAGTAAAACCGGGGTCTGGCGATGTCTTTTTTGGTGCTGTAGATGGCAATCCAGGTGAGGATGCTGTTAAGCACTACTAAGGGAAGGGAGAGCCCATCAACCCCTATGTTGTAGCTCAAACCAATGGGTTCTGCCCAGGGGAGATATTGCGAAAATTGTAATTTGGTACTGGTGATATCAAATTGGGTGAGCAGCCAGATGCTCCAGAGGAAGATCGCGGTGGCGATCGTCAATGCCACCCCCCGCACTTGTTCATCCTTACCCTTCGGCCAAAACCCCACTATTCCCGCACCAATAACTGGTGCTAACAGCAACACACTCAGCATCATTTTTCTCCTTACATCACCTTGGCTATGTTGTGGCAGTTACGCGGGCAACTGCCACCTCCCAAATTAACTAATTAAACTGATTACCCCAGTATCCAAATCGTAATAAGCCCCGACTACCTTCAGCTTCCCATCTTTCACCAACTGCTGAATCACCGGTGAGGCTTGCAGCCGCTGCATCTGTAGCATCACATTGGCTTTAATGGCATTTTCTAAACGTTTATCCCCTTCGCCAGTGACATTGGCTAAGGCGGGTTTAATCGCTGCCAAAATACTGCCAATTTGACCGGGAACTGCACTCCCTTGCAGGGCCGCTTGCACGGCACCACAGGCTTCGTGACCGATAACCATCAGCACTTTAGCACCTAATACGGCGGTGCCAAATTCCAGGCTGCCGGTTTCTTCTGCGGTGGCGATATTACCGGCCTCGCGGACAACGAATAAATCCCCTAATCCTTGGTCAAAAACAATCTCTGTAGGGACGCGAGAATCGGCGCAGCTTAAAATCGCAGCAAATGGATTCTGTCCTCGAGCAACTTCGGTTAAACGTGCCGTATTTTGATTGGGGTTTTGCCGTTTTTGATCGACAAACCGCTTATTCCCCTCCATCAGCTTTTGCAATGCTTCATCGGGGGTTATGTTATTTTGGGCGGCGGCGGGTTGCGGGGTGGCTAAATTAGCCGCGATGCTGGTGGTCACGGCTCCAGTGCCAAGGGCTAGGGCGCCGAATTTGAGTAGATTTCTTCTGGACAGGTCGAGATTTTGCTGGTTTCCTTTCATAATATCCTCAGTAATGATTACAAACTGTTCTTGTGCGAAATTTAACCCCAAATTCCTGGCAATAATGGCCAGATCAAGAAGATAACAAAGGCCGCCACGCTGACCAAGAGGGTGAAAGCGTAAAACTGGGTTTTGCCGGTGACGTTGTATTTTAAGGTTTGGCCGCTGAAAACTGTGGCTAAACCTACCAGGTTAACGGCGCCATCCACTAGGTAGCGATCGATCCAGTAAATGATCTGCGAAACCAGGTTCACGACAAACACGATCGTCAAGCGATACAGCTTAGCGGTGTAGAGGTCGTAGGCAAAAAAGTCTTGCAGAGACTGGGAACCCAACCGTACCGGTTTTTCCCATTTTTCGTTCAGGTAAATATATCCTCCTAAACCACCGCCGATCGCTGTGGATGCCACCAAGGCAGTAGCCACCAGGATATTCACCTCAACCAACGGTAGCACTTGCCAGCTTAGCAGCAATAGGGGCACGTGTAGCGCAAATCCCATCAACAAGGTCATGGGTAACGTCATCGGCCATAAAACTTCGGGCGATCGCACGGTCATCTGTTTGGGTTTACCGCCAAAGATGAGGCTAAATTCCCGCGTCACGCCGAAAGTGGTTAAACCATTTACGAGTAATAAAACTCCGAGCAACCAGGGTTGAGTTTGCAGGAGTTTATCAGCCATTTGCAGCAATGCCCAAAAGCCACCCAGAGGGGGGAAGGCAATCAAAGAAGCCGCACCAACCAGATAGGAAATCCCGGTGATGGGACGCCGCGACCATAAACCGCCATATTTGGTGAGGTCTTGGGTGATATTGTTCCACACAATACCACCAATAGTCATCACTAATAGTGCCATCGCAATGGCGTAGGTGAACATCAGCACCAGAGCCGTTTGTACCTGGTCCGTGCCTACGGCGATAAACACCAACCCCATATAGGCGCTGACCGAGTAAGATAGAGAGCGTTTGATGTCAATTTGGGCAATGGCGATCGCGCTAGCTCCCACCGCCGTCACTGCACCCACCAAAATAATCACGGTTGACGCCAAGGGAGACAGAGCTAAAACAGGTTGCAGCTTAATCAAAACCCAGGCACCCATCCCCACCACAATTGAATTCCGCACAATGGAAGCAGGCACCGGGCCTTCCATCGCTTCATCCAACCACAAATGCAGGGGAAATTGCGCGCATTTACCCAAAGGACCGGCAATTAAAGCCAAACTTAATAGCGTGGCAACTCCGGGGTCAATCTTCGCCGTTTCCGCCCAAGCGGCTAACTCTGTGTAATTCCAAGTCCCCGCTAAAGGCAACAGCGCCACCACACCCATGAGTAGGATTAAATCTCCCACCCGTTTGGTTAAAAACGCATCTCTCGCCCCAGTTACTACCAGAGACTGGTTGAACCAAATCCCCACTAGCAGATAAGTGCCCAACGTGAGGATTTCCAGAATTACGTAGCTGAAAAACAGCGAATTACACAGGGCAAGGCCACACATTCCCGATTCAAACAAGCCGAGCAAACCGTAGAAGCGGGCCCAGCCCCAATCCATCTCCATATAACCGATGGCATACACCTGCGCCAAAATGTTTAAGCCGGTGATTAACGCCATCACCCCCACTGTCAGGGAGGATATTTCTAAGTCGATGGTAATGTTTAAACCCGCTGCATGCAGCCAGGTTACAGATAGCTGCCGCGCCGGTTCCTGCCAGATACTGGTCAACACCAGCAGGCTATGGGCGAAAGCCAAAAAAGTCCAAAAAATATTGATATAACCCGCCGGTCTTGGTCCCGTCCGCCGGATGACTCCCGGCGACCATAGGAAGGAAAAAACGCTGCCGATTATCGTGTAAATCGGTACAAACCAAACCGTATCTAGAAGCAGATTTCCCATCGGCATCACCTGTAAACATCCCGCTCAAATCAGCTTTATCCGCACCGAAAGCTAGGCCATCACCCATTTTTGGGTATGAACGATGTGCCCTTAATATTCCTTTTATGTTTGAACATATATTAAGGGAATATCATCGAAAAATCTAGATGCCATCCATAAGTTCTACCGAGAAATCTCCCTCAGTTTTGCTTATGCTGATTTATCTGAGCATATATACTCAGGCTTTTTGCTGCCAAACTAGCATCTGGCAAATGATAACGATTGATTTTTATTTATAGCTTACTGGGTGTCCCCTGTCATACATCCGCTCCCCCAGTTTTTTCCTGGGGGGTCTCACCCCTTGATTATTGGTCCCTCTTGGCGGGGCTGGGGCCCACATCCTGGTGGCAGCGGGGACCCAATTCTAGGCGTCAAGTTACCCTGGTTGCGGGAATTGATTTCGTCCTCAATATGCCTTAACCTTTATGCTCGATAGTATTGGGCATCTGATAGATGATGTGCATTGTCTCGATGCTGACGGTACAGACTCTCCGCAGCAAGTTAATCACTTGTTCTTTATAGTCGGTGAAGCGGTAGGTATAAAATTTTTCCCTAATCGTGGGGTCTTTGGGGGGTTTTTCCTTATAATAGTCTGGCAGGCGATCGTCATAAATGGCTTTTGGGAACCAGCGTCAGTACAGCAAATAGCCAGATTATCTCCCTGAGCCGGAAAAATACTAGGGAGCTGATAAGTCATCCCATTAAAATGCTGGTCAAAATACAAATATTTTTTTACATAAGGGCGATAACTACCAGTAACCATTTGGGAGGCGGCAAAATATTTATCAATTTGCCGATTTGCATAGTTAGTCAGCTCCCGATCGCACTTGATATCTAACTCTCTGACCGTTCCTTGGGTTAATTTCTCCTGATACACCTCAACCAAATACTGCATTTTTTCTATCAAACCTGATTTGGAGAAGTCATAGATCCATTCATCGCGTTGGGTAGCCACACCACGAGAAAAAAGCTGAAACACTGCCCTGTTTGACTTGCCTGCTTTTACCCGTTTGTCAACCAAAGGCAAGAAATTATCAAATTCATTATCGGTTAAATTAATCCAGTTACCCTTAGCATCTGGTGTCACATATTCAAACGTAATTTAGGCAAGTTTTGTCCGTGCAAACCAGGCCAACTTTTCTTCGGCTGTTAGTTGATCAACTATGTGAAAATAAAATATTTTTGCCAAAGACTGGCCATGCTGACACAAACGAAATCAGCCGCTTTGATTGTGGATCTTAGTCGGTCTGGCAGCTAAGTATCATTTTCAGTCAGCCAGATAAAAGTATGAGTATCCAGCAGAATCCTAGTCATTACATATAGTCCTTAAATTCTTCTAAGGGTTCGTCAAAGTCATCTGGTAATGGTAACACAAACATTCCTTTCATAGTTCCAGCACGACGTTTTTTTTCTGGATTTTCTGCACCCAGGGTTTTTTTGTGCTTTTCTGCCAGGAATTCCGCATAGTGCAATACCTCTTGCTTGAGAGCGTCTGGCAGTTGACTCACTGTCATTAAAATCTCACTTTCCATCTCACCTATTTTCCTAATTGTGCCGGACTAAAAACATCACAGCGACACCGGTTTTAATATTAAACACATTGCCGCTAGTATCGCCACTGCGGATGTCAACACCCACATCTATAATATAGACAAAATCCAACTCTTTGTCAACTACTTTCCTAAATCCATCAAAGGCTTTACGGTCAATGAAAGAGCGATTAGTGATAAAAGCGATGAGGCCATTATTTTCACCTAAGCAGTTTGCTGCCCATCGGTAGAATCGTAAATACATATCATAGATGGCGATTTGGTTTGGGGCTGCCCCCGCTTTATACGCCTGGGAGAAATTTTCATAAACCACTTTAATAAACCTTTGCTTTTCGTGGTAAGGTTTGCTTTTCGTGGTGGTTAGCGATGTTTTGCGCTTGGCGACGAATTACGGCATAGTAATGTTCTATACTCTTGAGTATCTGGCGGTGGGTCTCTCTGGTGAAAAAGGTGTTGATTATCTGCGAGATTTCCCTGGCTAGATGTTCTCTCAATTGAGTATTGCTGTCTTCTTGCTGGCTGATTAGGTGACGCAAGGATGCGATAATATGGGTAATGTCTTGTTTAAATTGGGTAATCGCAGCGCGAAATTCCTGCGTTTCTAGATGTTCAGACTCGCCAAAATTTGTCAGAAATTCATCTAATCTTGCTAGAAGATAGCAGAGCAGCCTTACTGAAAAATCTCGCTAAGGAATTATCCTTAGTTGATGGTTGGGGGTGGATGAAATGTCTCTTACGTACCTAAACTTGCACAATCAAAGGTAATTTAGACGGCTGCCCCACAGGAGCAAACAGCTCCGCTGCGACATCAGCCACTTTTTCTGGTCCAGCGGCTTGCAATTGGCTGAGAATCGCGGCACTGTCATCAATTAATTGCTCGACGTTGATGCTAAAATAAGTGGGCTGATAATGGCGCAGACGGCTGATGCCTTCTCCGAGTAGAATGGCGGCACCACGCCAATTATGGTTGGTCAGGTGATAGAGGGCAACAGAAATTTGGAGGACGCCTTGATAAAAGTTTTTTTCGGCCTGAGACGCCTCCATCCACAAAAGTTCTAAAGTATCGTGGCAGGCGTAAAAATTCCGCTGATTAAACTGGTTTACGCCTTGCCAAAATTCTGGGGGGATTTCTGAGGACATCTCACTTGAGGTTTTCTCTGGCAGCTTGGAGGTCTTCCATCGAGATTTCCTGTTTGTCGCCAGCGAAATCGTTATCGGGGGTAAGAAATAACATGCAGTGACATTCCTTGCGCTCGCGCATGGGGATGCAAGGGCAGTTCCAGTATGCTGCTTTGGCTTCGGCTTCTTTGTCTTCGTAGTGGCGACAGGGACAGAGGGGAGAGCCTAGGTCATCTTTGTGCTTTGCCAATCCCTCGATGACTACGGCAGTAACGGAGGGGTCTAGGCAAAAGTACGTACCAGTGCGCTGGGCGTACTGCTCGGAGAATTTCTTCATTGCCTCCAGGTTTTTCTCGCTGGATAGCTTGCTGGTTTCTGTTGCTGCCATAACTAATGTCTGTTGCTTGGGTTTGTCTGAAAGCATTCTACCCTAATCTGTGGATCCCAGGAATAGGGATTTTTGATGATGAGGTGCCGATCGGGCAGGGGGGTCTGGGGCTAATAATTCCAGGTCTGGTGATGGTATTGCCTGCTCGATCGCACTACAGGTATGGTTTACACAGAAACTACACCCGAGGCCAAGAAGCGCAAAGACTACTGCCAAAGCCCAACAGCTCCCGATCGGCAGTATTGTACAATCTTACCAGGGTTCACGATGCGGGTGTATCTGACAGCTACAGTCTAGAAAGGTAAAAACAGCCTAGCGAGGTTCGTGGGGCTGTATGGGGCTGAGCCTCGGTCGGCCACAGACAAAAGTCACACATGAGAAAGCGGTGGCTGTTGTTTGCCCGTCTAGAAAAAGTCCCGAAAGCTCGAAACCACGCCATAGCACGGATTTTTATTCATGTGGGATGTAATTCAATCTTGGTTGAGCGTTTCTCTGTTCATCAAGAAACGCTGGGTTGGCTACTTGATCGCGGCGGGGATTTACGGTCTGATTCTAATTTTGCCCATGCCGGGAGTGGAGACCGAAGCGCGGCTGTGCTTGGGAGTATTTGGGGTGGCGGTTTTTTTATGGGGCACCAGTTTGCTCCCGCTACCAGTCACAGCCATACTCGTCCTATTCCTACTCCCCTTTAGCGGGGCGGTTTCTTCTCAAGACACCTATGCCTATTTCGGCAACCGGGCGGTGTTTTTTATTTTGGGTGCTTTTATCCTGTCCAGTCCGATATTACGATCGGGCTTGAGTACCCGCATCGCCTTAGCAGTAGTATCTCGCTTTGGTAACACCCCAGCCAAGCTGATCGGCTCAATTTTAGGCTTATCGGCGGTCCTGTCTTGTTTTATCAGCGCCCACGCCGTCGCCGCCATGCTATTTCCCATTGTCCTAGAGGTAGTGCGAGCTTCTGGCTCCAAACCAGGGGGACGATTTGGTTTAGTGGCATTTTTGGCCCTCGCGTGGGGGGTGGTGATTGGTTCTAATACTACATTGCTCGGGGGTGCCAGGGGTCCTTTAGCGTTAGGCATTCTCTACAACACCACTGGGGATAAAATCACCTTTCTCCAGTGGACGATCTGGGCAGCACCATTGGTCATCTTGCTGTTGGTGGTAGCTTACGGCTTGCTATTTGTGATGCTACAGGGGGAAGAGGTTTCCCTGAAAGGAGCCCTGCGGTTTCTGGAAGCACGCAATAACCAGTTAGGGCAGATATCCCAGCGGGAAAAGCTGACTGCGGGGTTGATGGTGGGGACGATCGCCCTCTGGGTAGCCGTGGGAGACACCTGGGGTTTAGAAACCGTGGCGTTTTTGAGCGTATCAGTAGCCTTCATCATCGGAATTGCCCAGTGGCGCGAAGTAGAAGAAGATGTGAACTGGGGGGTAGTCTTGATGTATGGTAGTGCCATCGCCCTGAGCGCCTCCCTGGAAACAACCGGTGCCGCATCTGCCCTGACTCAATTATTACTCGGGGCAGGGATTGGCTCGCCGTTGCTCATTTTCGGGATCGTGGTGCTGATGGCTCTGACGCTGACAGAGTTTATGAGCAATGCGGCAGCAGTGGCAGCCCTTCTACCCGTAGCTTTGGCTTTGGCGCAGAAGTACGGCATCGATCCCCGCGCCATCACTCTGGGGGTAGTCATCCCCGCTGGGTTGGGGTTTATGCTCCCCGTGAGTACGCCAGCTCTGGCCATTGCGGTCAGCAGCGGTTTCGTCCGTCCCCCCGCCGTGATCCGTTGGGGCATTTGGCTGGACGTGATCGGGTATTTGGTGTTTTTGGGGATGAGTAAGTTTTATTGGCCGCTAGTGGGATTAAAGTGGTAGGATGCAATCGTGTTGCTAATATTAACCAACCCTTACGCCTACGAAAAGGCATTAAATTTGGCGATCGAACGGGCCGCGCAAAAGCCCGATGAGTTGAAAGTCGTGTTTGTCATCGACCCAGACGCATTAGATAACCTGGTGCGCGAGTTGGGAGAAAAAGGCTGGCTCGGCTTGGGTTCGCAGCGCACCCTACATGATTCGATGTTGGAAGGCTACCGCGCCTTGGCAGCAGATATCCTCGAAGATGTCCGCCGCCTTTGTGCCGCTGCCCATATCTCTGTGGTAACAGAGGTAAAAGAGGCGCCACTGGTGGCCTACATTCGCATCATCATCGAGCGAGACAATCAGCCCATCTTGGTCAGTGGCTCCCAGTATCTCGCCACAACGATGCTAACGCGACACCTGACGGGGTTCGAGGATGTGAGGGCTCTGGTGGAATGGATCCAAGAAGACTAAAGGGTTGGGCCGCAACCCAGACAGACACCCTTGGAGGAGAAACCGGGATCCAATGCGACAATCTTTGGATCTGTAGGGGCGATTCGCGAATCGCCCCTACTTAAGAAAACCGGTTTCTGGCAGACTAAAATTTCTGTTGGGGTGCTTCTGGCCGAGAAATAATAGGTTGGTACAAAGAATCTGGAGTTAAGTCACAATGCAACATCGTGGTGTAACTGTGTGGTTTACTGGGCTCAGCGGAGCTGGCAAAACCACGATCAGCCGCCGAGTGGAACAAGTGCTACGGAGTCATGGGTATAAGGTAGAAATCCTCGATGGGGATATTGTGCGTCAGAACCTGACGAAGGGTTTGGGTTTTAGCAAAGAAGACCGCGACGAAAACATCCGCCGCATCGGTTTTGTGTCTCACATTCTCACCCGCAACGGGGTGATTGTTCTGGTTTCCGCCATCTCGCCTTACCGAGAACTTCGCCGCGAAGTGCGCCAGCGAATCGGAGATTTTCTCGAGGTGTTCGTGAATGCCCCCCTGGAAGTTTGCGAAGAGCGGGACGTGAAAGGTTTGTATAAAAAAGCGCGGGAAGGTAAAATCCAGCACTTTACTGGTATTGATGACCCTTATGAGAGTCCGGAAATTCCCGATGTGGAATGCCGCACCAATAAGGAAACCGAAGAGGAAAGTGCGAATAAGGTGTTACAAAAGCTGGTGGACGCCGGTTATATTCCGCACTTCTAAAGGTTAATCAGGGCAACAAGAAATTAGGGTGAGCGGTGGCGATTTTGATAGCGGCTCACCCTAATTTGCGCCGTAATGCTACGGCTCTGATCGTGGCGCCAAAACCCCGCCGCCAGGGATATGAGGGGATAAACTATGCTGATGCTGCTTTTTTATGTCGGGAAAGAACGCTATTGCGTAGGGGCGGAGCGGGTGGTAGAGATCATCCCAATGGTTGCCCTGCGAAAGGTAGCACAGGCGCCGGAATGGGTGGCAGGTTTATTTAACTACCGAGGCGCGATCGTCCCCGCGATCGATTTGTGTTGTTTGCTTCAAAGCCGTCCTTGTGTTTCGGCTTTAAGCACCCGGATGATTGTGGTTAATTACTGGGATGAAGTCGGAGGTAGCGAACAGCTTTTTGCCCTGATCGCCGAGCGAGTCACAGAAACTTTGTCACGGGAAGCAATGGCGGATATGAGTATGGCCATGTCTCTGGACAACCCACCTTATTTGGGGGAAATTGTCACCGATGTTCAAGGGATGATTCAAATCCTGCGGGTGGAAGAACTTGGGAGAATATATCGGGGCAAATACCTGCTGCCAAAAGGTGAGTAAAGGGTCTGTGGGCGCTGGAGGTAAATTGGTGATAGGTTTTCTGCAAATGCCGGTAAAACAACAGTTTGACAAGGGCAATGGTAAGAAAAGCAATCGAATCTTTGCTGGCGGAAAAAATCGGATTAGACCCCAATTCAATGGGGACGGGAAATATCGCTAGGGCGATTGGCAAGCGGATGGCGGCTTGTGGAGATTCGGATGAGGTAGCTTATTGGCAGCGACTCCAAGTGTCTCCGGCAGAATTAGCAGAACTGATCGAAAGTGTCGTCGTACCGGAAACTTGGTTTTTGCGCGATCGCGAACCCTTTGTATTTCTCAAAAATTACCTAGTTTCCCAGTGGCTACCCCATCCACCCCGAGAGCAACTGCGGGTTTTAAGTATCCCGGCGGCTACGGGAGAAGAACCATACTCGATCGCCATTACCCTGACAGAAGCCGGTTTATCCGCCAAACAGTTTACCTTGGATGCGGTTGATATTAGCCAAAATGCCCTAATCAAGGCCAAGCGAGGTGTGTATGGGAAAAATTCCTTTCGCGGCACAGAAGCGGAATTTCTCCAGCGATATTTCCAACCTGTGACTGGTGGCGAAACCAGCAAACATCTCCCAGAATATGCAGTGATATCTCAAGTGCGAGCAGCAGTAAATTTTATCCCCGGAAATCTGCTGGATAAATTTTTTATGCTGAACAAAATTAATTATTATGATATCATATTTTGCCGCAATCTGCTGATTTACTTCCACCGGCACGCCAAAGAGGAAGCAATGGCGGTGATCAACCGATTATTAGTCTCGGGCGGCTTGCTGTTTGTCGGTCACTCGGAAAGTGCCCTGCCTTTAGCAGCGGGGTTTGAGCTAGTCCGCCACCCTCGGGCTTTTGCTTACCGGAAGCCACAACAGCCTAGAGAGGCGGCAATTGTCCCGAATGGGAAGCTGACGGCGAAGCCATTCCCACCAAATTTACCTTTATTGACCGGAAGACCACCAGCGATCGCCCTGCCTTCCGCCCCTCCCGCCAAAAAGCCAGAACCCAGCCGGGACAGCCAACCCCCCAACGCCAAAGAGGAACTCTCCCCCCTAGAGCTGGCCAAAGATTTAGCTGACAAAGGACAACTACAGGAGGCGGCTTCCCTCTGCGAAACCTACATCCAACAAAACATCACTAGCACCGAGGCTTATTTGCTCTTGGGACAGGTGCAGCAGGGTTTGGGCAATCCCGAAGCAGCGGAAAAATCCTTCCAACGCGCATTGTATCTCCAACCCGATTGTCTGGTAGCCCTCGTCCACCTGGCCCTGCTGAAAGAAAATCGGGGTGACACCGCCGGTGCAGCGATTATCCGAGCCCGCATCCAGCGCCGTCAAATCAATTAAAATTTAATCTCACGGTATGTTAACTTGCCCTCAGTAGGCGTGAATGTCGGTTATCTCCGACGACAATTTATTCTCTAAAAAAATAAAACTTATGTTGGATAACTGGAACTTGTCAACGCGGATGTTCTTATCCTTTGTCTTCATGGGGGCCATAGTCTTCCTGGTGGCATTGGTGGGCTGGTACGGGAATAAACAGCTAGTTGATACTATTCAAATTATTACGAATAATACCCTGCCTGGAACAGTGAGTATCTGGAAGGTGAACGAGGGGCAAACTCAAATTGAATCCTCAGAGCGGGCTTTGCTCGATCCGAGTAATTCTCCCGTAGAGCGAGAAATTGAATTGAAGCGGATTGATCGGGCAAAGCAACAAATTAAAGAGGGGTTTTCCACTTATAGTAAAAAGCCCAAAAGTGCGGCGGAATTAGAAATTTATCAAAAATTGCAAGATAGCTGGAATGAATGGGAAAGTAACCATAAAGAGTTTTTGCGGATCCACGAACAGTTTCAGAATACGGGAATTGTCAATCCTTTTGAAGAGCAGCTATCCCTGCTGGAAACCGGCCAGGAAAATTCTGCCCAAATGGAGCGGGCGAGAAGGGCAAGCGAACTGCTGCTAAAGCTGCGGGAAAGAGCCAAGGTAAATCGGGCGGCGTTTGAACGGACGAATCAATTACTCCTGGAGATTATCAAAATTAATGAAACTGTGGCGCAGCAGGGGGAGGCGGATGCGAAAAAAGATGTGGACAGAAGCCGGTTTTTAGTGTTTATGGGGATGTTTTTCGGGCCGCTGACGGCGGTGATGTTTGGCAATTACTTCAGCCGGACGATCGCCAAACCTTTGGGGGCAAGAATTGACCGGGTGGTAGCAGTAGCGGAAAGGATATCGGCGGGGGACTTATCGGTAGAAATAGATGTGACTGGTAGCGAGAAGAACGAAACCGGTAAGTTGCTCGTGGCATTTAAAAAAATGACCAAAAGCCTGAATGCGCTGATTGGTCAGGTGCAGCAGTCGGGAATTCAAATTACCACTTCTAGCACCCAAATTGCGGCATCCGGGAAGCAGCTAGAAGCAACGATGACGGAGCAGGTGGCGGCGACAAATGAGGTGGTAGCAACGGCGAAGGAAATTGCTGCTACTTCCGCGCAACTGCTGGCGGCGATGCAGGATGTGGCGGGGGTGTCGGAGGAGACTGCTACTGCGGCTTCTCAAAGTCAGTCGGAACTAGCCCGCATGGAAGCAACCATGCGCCAGCTTGCCACTGCTACCAGTTCGATTTCGGGGAAATTGGGGACGATTAGCGAAAAGGCGAATAATATTAATAGTGTGGTGACTACGATCGCGAAAGTGGCCGATCGGACTAATTTGCTGTCCCTCAACGCCGCGATCGAAGCGGAAAAAGCCGGAGAATACGGCAGCGGTTTTGCCGTAGTTGCCCGAGAAATCCGCCGCCTCGCTGACCAAACTGCCGTCGCTACGTTGGAAATCGAACAGATGGTAAAAGAGATGCAGTCTGCTGTCTCCACTGGTGTTATGGAGATGGATAAATTTACCAAAGAAGTAAAAAACGGCGTCGAAGATGTGCGTACCATCAGCCAGCAATTAGCCCTAATCATTGACCAAGTAAAAGCCCTTACCCCCAGTTTTGAGGATGTGAATCAAGGCATGGAGGCGCAGTCAACTGGAGCCGGACAAATCAGCTCGGCGATGGTGCAGTTGTCAGAACAAGCCGCCCAAACGGCGGAAACCCTCGCCGAAACCAATCGCGCCTTAGAGCAGTTGAATGATGCGGCTCAAGGCTTGCGCCGTGCCGTATCTCGCTTTACCATCAAGTCAAAATAAAGGCTGACTGTGGGGACAGAACCATCACCAGCATCAATGGGGTCAAACCCACCAGATAGGGGTGTAGGCTCTGTACCCAAACCTGTCCCTGATGTCCCTTAAATCAAGGCAAATTTTGTCCTGATTTGGTTACTGGTGGTGCGTAAAAGTTAAGATTGAGCCACATTCGCCCCAAGGGAGGCTGCCCCAAATGATAATGCAGGGGATTGGGTTACAATTTGGGAGATCTCCATCTCTGTTAATCTGGGCTAGAGATTAACCCACCTTTGCCCATATTGGGTCGGGGTCGATGCTAACGCGACACAGCCACGTTGTTCGAGCGATGATGCTGACTCAGCCAAGGTAAGCGTTTGGGCTCGTTTATGGGCATCGGGACTGGCGGCTGACCTGAGTCTGCCAAATTAATTTGTCAATGGCTGGCCACGAAATTACTACTTTGGCACAAGCGTATTATGTACGAGCTGCTAAAAAATCTCACGCAAAAAGTTAAAGATTCCAGCGTCAATCGAAAAATCTCGATTGTCGGTGGTGTGGTTTTATTTCAAATTGCCACTTTATCGGGATTGTTTGCCATTCAGATGTATGGGCTGCTGCTGGAAAGCGATCGCCGCAGCATCTTGGCTAATGCCGATCGAGTCGCGCTCCAAGTGGAGGCTAAATATTTAGAATCCATCGCTGTCACCAAATCAATGGCTTTAGCCCAGCAAAACGGCTTGTTTGGACAATGGGCAGCATCAGCCAACTATGCGAGAGCAATTTTGCAAGAAAACGAGCAATTTTTAGGGGTTTACTTTGCCTATGAACCTGATGTATATAGTACATTAGAATCAAGATATACTCTCCATTGGTTCCGGGACAGCCAAGATGAAAATAAAATCTTGACCTTGAACATTAATGATGCGAATAGTCCGGCTTATCAAAGTGCCAAACAAAATTTTGGCTTGGGGGCAGGACAACAACCGTTTATTTCTGAACCTCAGTTAGAACAAGGCGAAATGGTGGTCAAGCCTACCTATCCCATCGTGATTGGGGGCAAGTTTCTGGGCATCGCCGGGGTGGAAGTATCGTTAAAAGGGATTAAAAATTTTTTAGACCAGTTGAAGCCATATCCCACGGCTGAGTTTTTACTCATCAGCAGTACGGGTACGATTATTGCGGCAACACTTGATAATAGCTTGACGGCCCAAAATATCCGGGAAACGGCTTATGCAGAAAATTTTAACATCTTATTTGTCAAAATCCAAAACGATAAAGATCGGTTTCGGCTCCTGAGAGACCCCAAGGAGCAAAAGAGGTATTATTATGCTGGAGCCACCATCCAAACCGGCAATTGGAAAGTGATCATGCGGGTGGATGAAAAAGAAGTTTTATTGCCGGTATTCGCAGCGGGAATAAAACTTCTCTTAATTGCTGCCTTTGGTATCAGCATCACCTATGTTTTCATACGGTGGATTGCGGGGGCAATCTCTAAGCAAGTTAAATGGGCTGTGACAGCAGCAGAGCAGGTGGCTCAGGGGGATTTGACTAGCCGAGTCCAAATTACTTCTGGCGATGAAATCGGCCAACTGCTCGGGGCGATTCAAACGATGACGGATAAATTGAATTCCCTAATTAGTCAGGTGCAGCAATCGGGAATTCAGGTCACGTCTTCGGCTACTCAAATTGCTGCTACTGGGAGACAACTGGAGGCCACGGTAACGGAACAATTGGCTTCAACACAGGAGGTGGTAGCTACAACTCAGGAGATTGCGGCCACTTCTGAGGAACTGGCGGAAACGATGAATGAGGTGGCGTCATTGTCGGCGGAAACCGCAGCGGCGGCGGCGAAGGGGAAGCAAGAAATCCTGCGCATGGAAGCGGCGATGGGGAATATGGCCAGTGCCACTAATTCTATCTCGGACAAGCTGGGGACGATCGGGGAAAAAGCCAAAACTATCAATAACATCATTACGACGATTACCAAGGTGGCAGATCAAACCAATCTACTGTCTCTGAATGCGGCGATCGAAGCGGAAAAAGCCGGACAGTACGGTAAGGGGTTTGCGGTAGTAGCCAGGGAAATCCGCCGACTAGCAGACCAAACCGCTGTGGCGACTCTGGATATCGAAAGTACGATCGCCCAAATGCAGGCGGCTGTAACTGATGGTACTACTGAAGTGGAGAAGTTCACCCTCACAGTCAGTCATAATGTGGAAGACGTGCGCCAAATCGGACGCCAACTGGCCCAAATTGCCCAGCAGGTTCAGGCTCTGACTCCCCGGTTTGCGATCGTCAATCAGGGGATGGCCGCCCAGGTCCTCGGAGCCCGCCAGATTGGCGAAGCGATGATGCAGTTGAGCGAAGCCTCAGCCCAAACCGCTGACTCTTTGCGGGAAACCAATGCTGCTTTGGAGGGATTAAACGACGCCGCCCAAACCTTACGTCAAGAAATATCTCAATTTAAGGTGGGCGATGCTGGCCCAACCCCTCACCGGCTGCGACTTTTTCACCACGATGAAGAGCCCAGTTGGTAGCTACCGGTTGCCATATCTTGTGAATAAATAATGGCGGCGGTGGAGCCGGGGCAAACTAGCTGAAAAAACCAGAAAGATGTCCCAGGACTTGATATCATGGGGCATCCCATTTTCGTCAGGGCAAAGCCTTCGTCCATCAGTCCAGTTCATCAAGCAGGGACTGCCCGGGCGCGGAATTATAAAAATAATATATAAAAATTAGCGATCGTCTCCAGCAGGTGCTAAACTGCCCACAGTGAATTTATCTGGAAACGTCAATTTTTGCATGACCCTCTATTGTCAGCTCAATCACAATTAACATGCCAACCTGGGAAAAAGTAGTAGTAATCGGCTACGGCAACACCTTGCGCCGAGATGATGGTGCGGGCCAAAAAGTAGCAGAAGCAGTAGCCGCCAGGGGTTGGGAAAATGTGCTATCTTTGGCAGTTCACCAATTAACGCCAGAACTAGCCGCAGAAATCGCCACCGCTGATAAAGCTATCTTTGCCGACGCCTCCCCAGATGCCAAAACCGTAGAAGTCCGAGAAATTGCAGATAATTTCCGCGAAAATCTCCCATTTAGCCCCCATACCAGCGACCCCAAAGGTCTGCTTTCTTTGACTAAATTACTCTATGACAAAAACCCTAAAGCATGGTGGGTTTTGATTCCGGCTCTAGATTTTGAATTTGGGGAAGAGCTATCCCCAGTAACGGTAACTGGGATTATAGATGCTGTGGCCAAAATTGAACAACTAATTATAGCATAAAAAATGCACGAAGTTAGCTTGATGGAGCAAACTATAGAAATTGCTCTCGCCCAAGCCAGTAAACAAGGAGCCAGCCAAATTCACCGGATGAAAATGCGCATCGGCGATATGTCTGGGGTGGTTCCCGAAGCCTTGGCGTTTGCCTTTGATGTGGTGACGCAAGGGACGATCGCCGCTGGTGCTAAACTAGAAATCGAGCCGGTGCCCGTCACCTGCTTTTGCCCCAACTGCCAGCAGGAATTTCACCCGCCGGATATCTTCTATGAATGTCCAGAATGCGGCGAACCCAGAACCAAAATGCTCGCAGGCGGAGAAATCGAACTTACATCATTGGAGGTATCTTAATCATGTGCCAAGATTGCGGCTGCAGCGATATCACCTCGGAAATCGGTATCCATAGCCACACCCACAACGGCGAACATCAGCACGAACATCACCACGAAAACGGAGACCATCACCACCATCATCATCAGCTAGTTGTAGAAAATGGCACCACGGCCAAAACCGTCACCATTACCCAGTCTATTTTACAAAAAAATGACCGCTTAGCGGAGCGCAACCGGGGTTATTTTGCCGCCAAAGGGTTGCTGGTGCTAAATATTCTCTCTTCCCCAGGTTCCGGGAAAACCGCTTTCTTGGAAAAAACCATCACCGACCTGAAAGAGCGAGTCAAAATCGGCGTTATTGTGGGCGACTTAGAAACAGATAATGATGCCCATAGATTGGGGCACGCGGGAGCGCCAGCCGTGCAAATTACCACGGGTACAGCTTGTCACTTAGAAGCGGATATGGTAGCACGAGCGGCGCAAAAACTGGATTTAGATGCGCTGGATGTTCTCATTATCGAAAATGTGGGTAATTTAGTCTGCCCCGCTGCTTATGATTTAGGAGAAAACTGGCGGGTGGTGCTGCTATCTGTCACCGAGGGAGAAGACAAACCGCTGAAATATCCCACTATGTTTAAATCGGCGCAGGTGGTAATTGTGAATAAAATTGATATTGCCGAGGTGGTGGGTTTTGATAGGGAAAAAGCCCTGCATAATATCAGGCGAGTGGCTCCCGATGCGGTGATATTTGAAGTATCGGCGCGCACGGGGACGGGGATGGAGCAGTGGTATGCTTATCTAGAAGCTCAGATGGCAGAAAAAGAGTCTTTGTTGGGGATAGGATAGATTAGATTTTTCGGGTTTGTAGTTGGGCTTTAGCCCTCTTGATTAGGCTCGTAGTTGGGCTTCAGCCCGATTTTAAACTAATAAACTAAGATTGGGCTAAAGCCCAACTACGAACCTTTTTTTGGGCTAAAGCCCTACTACAAACCTTTTTTTGGGCTAAAGCCCTACTACAAACCTTTTTTTGGGCTAAAGCCCTACTACAAACCTTTTTTTGGGCGGCGCCCCTACAAACCTTTTTTTGGGCTAAAGCCCTACTACAAACCTTTTTTTGGGCTAAAGCCAAAACCACAACCCTTTTTTTGGGCGGCGCCCCTACAAACCTAGGCTACAATCAAGAAGGTGTCACGGGAGGTGTTGGGTTGATGAGGATGAATTTGGCTTTATTGACGCTAGCCTTACCATTATTAACTGGAGGATGGCTCGCTACACCATCGCTGGTGTCGCCAACTTTGGCACAGGTGCCCCCCGCAACGGCGGGAGACGTTACCGCTGCGGCGGCGGCTGTGGCGAGGGCAAAAGAGTTGTGGCAGCAAGGCACTCCGGAGGCTCGACAGGAGGCGATCGAGCAATTCCAAATTGCCATAGACATCTACCAGAAACTAGGGGATAAACTCGCCCAAGCAGAAACCATCATAGAGCTAGCATCTCGCCATTATTCCTATGGGGAGCTAGAGCCCGCCTTACAATATTATCAATCGGCTTTGACTCTGTGGCAAAATTTGGGCAACCAAGCCCAAATAGCCACCACCCTCCAATCGATCGGCAATACCTACTCCGCATCTAAAGAGTACGACTTGGCGCTCCAGTCCTATCAACAAAGCCTGCAAACCTGGCAACAAGCCGGTTACATTTTACAACAAGGCATAACCTTAGAGACAATTGGCACCTTTTATTATGAGCAGCTCCAAGATTCCCAAAAAGCCTTAGACTATTATCACCAAAAGCTGCAACTTTGGCAGCAACAGGGGGACCAGGCACAAATTGCCGCCAGTTTGAAATTGATCGGAAATTTTTATATTAAAATCAGCGATTTACCAAAAGCCTTAGAATATTATAATCAACAGTTGCAAGTTTGGCAACAAGCCGGAGACATTCAACAACAAGCGGCAAGCCATCAATTTATCGGCGATTTTTATCGGCAGCACATGGCGGCCCCAGACCAAGCTATTACCTCATATCAAAAAGCTCTGGCATTGTGGCGGCAAGCGGGGTACATTAACGCACAAGCCATTAACCTGAATCGCATTGGCGATATGTATTTGAAATTATCCCAGTGGCCACAGGCAATTTCCTCTTACCAAACCGCTCTTTCTCTGTGGAAGAGGGCAGGAGAATCTAGTCAGGAATCGGTGACTATAGCAAAAATTGGCGATGTTCACTACCAAATGGGAGAAACTGTAATTGCCCGTAGGTACTATGAGCAGGCATTCGAGGCAAATCCTGAAAATCCTCCGGCGCCTGAACCAAGCAACACCGCTACTTTAACCGAAGAATACTATAACAATTCCCTAGAATTTTGGGAAGCATTGGGCGGAGGATTTGGGGAAGCTGTTACCCGCATGGCATTGGCGAAAATCGAGCGGGGAAAAGGAGACCTCACTGGCGCCATTGCTCAGATGGAAACTGCCTTGGAAATTGTCGAAAACCTGCGCACCCAAATCGCTGACCCAGAACTCCGATCCTTTTACTTCGCCACGGTGCAGCAATACTATGAACTCTACATCGATATCCTGATGCAGTTGCACCAGCAAAACCCCTCAGAAGGCTATCAAGCTAGAGCCTTAGAAGCCAGCGAAAGCGCCCGGGCTCGCTCGTTATTAGAAATTCTCCTAGAAGCCGGAGCCGATATCACTGCTAGCGCTCCGCCGGAACTGGTGGCGCAGGAAAAACAAATCGAAAATCAGCTTAACGCACTGGCAAAAAAACAAGTGGAACTAGCCACCAGTGAATCGCCAGAAGCTGCCGCCGCCCTGGAAACAGAAATTAAATCTCTGTTGAACCAGTTACGCCAAGTGCAAGGGCAAATTAGGGAGTCTTCTCCTCACTATGCCGCTATTACTCAGGCACAACCCCTGACGGTTAAGGAAATGCAGCAGCTTTTAGATGAAGATACGCTGCTGATAGAATATGACCTGGGGGAAGAGCGCAGTTATGTGTGGGCAGTCACCGCCAACACCATCAACAGTTATGAACTGCCACCCCGATCGACAATTGAAGAGGGAGCGAAAATTTTTCGCGACGCCATCACGGCGCCCTCTTTGAGAATGCGACCGAAAAAAGTTGCTGAAACTGCGGTTAACCTCACCGAGCTAATTCTGACGCCCCTGGCCCAAGAACTACAGGGAAAACAACGCCTGCTCATCGTCAGTGATGGAGCATTGCAAACGATACCTTTTAGCGCCCTATCAGTACCGAGTCTCGCCACTGTTTCCAGCAACCGATTTGTCAGCAGCGAAGGCAAACCCAGCAGTTTTATTCCCCTGATGGTAGAGCATGAAATTGTTAATTTGCCTTCCGCTTCCACTGCTAGTATTCTCAGACAAGAATTGCGCGATCGCCCCACCGCCCCCAAAACGATCGCCGTATTTGCCGACCCCGTATTTGGGGGGACTGATGACGATCGCCTCCCTAGCAACATTGCCCGCCAACAAAATCGCCCCAACACCAACCCCGTCCCCATACAAACCGCCGCTCGAAACATCGGCTTTGACGGACCAATTAGCCGCCTCCCCTACACCAGCAACGAAGCCCAACAAATTTTCCGCCTCGTGCCAGAAAACCAACGCTTCGCCGCCTTGGGATTTGCCGCCACCCGCCAACAAGCCACCAGCCCCGAACTCGCCCAATATCGCATCATCCACTTTGCCACCCACGGATTTTTACTCGACAGTAATCCCGAACTTTCTGGATTAGTGCTATCCTTAGTTGATGCCCAAGGCAGCCCCGTTGACGGCTTTCTCCGCCTACCCGAAATCTACAAACTCAAGCTAGCCGCCGAGTTAGTAGTATTATCCGCCTGTCAAACCGGCTTAGGCAAAGAAATCGAAGGCGAAGGACTCATCGGTTTAACCCGAGGCTTCATGTACGCAGGCGTCCCCCAAGTAGGCGTCAGCTTGTGGAGCGTCGATGACGAAGCCACATCCATCCTTATGTCCAAATTCTACGAAGGAATGCTCGAAGAAGGACTATCACCCCCAGCCGCCTTGCGTGCCGCCCAAATCGCCATCTGGCAACAACAGCAATGGCAATCCCCTTATTATTGGGCGAGCTTTCTCCTCCAAGGCGAGCAATTACCCGGACGCAAATTTGCATCTGTCAAAACCGTTAAAAATTCTGATTAATCAATTATGACTAATCCGTGGTTTCGCAGGATTTCTGGTTCATTTGCCCTGATTAATTGCAGCCTATTGTTGACTCACCCCACCTTGGCGGTAGGGGAGAACAGTAGTTTTAACCAGCGCCCATCTCCCACAGTAATTCCCCAGCAAAGCATCTCCCAAGAAAGCAGCCTATCAGATTATCAAACCGAACTAGAACGCGCCCGCGTCGCTGGGGATAAAGAAGCCGAATTAAGGCTGGAGAATCAAATCGCCTGGAAATATAAAACCACAGGAGATTTCGCCCAAGCCCTCAATACCTTAAATCAAGCCTTACCAATTGCCCGCAGCCTGAATAATCCCCATTGGCAAGCTGTCACCCTCCACAACCTGGGCGCGATTAACTATGAATTGCAGCAACAGGATAAAGCCTTAGAATATTTCCGCGAAGCCTTGATGCTGCGGCAACAATTAGAAGATGCACCAGGAGAAGTAATCATTCTCAGCAATATCAGCCGCATTTATTTTGACTTAGGACAATTTCAGGAAGCCTTAAAATATCTAGACCGAGCCCGTACCCTAGGCAGTCCAGATGTGAGTCAGATTTATTACGATTTAGGCACCACCAACGTTCAGGGTAACACTGAAGTCGCCGCCTCACAGGGAAACAGTAGGGGCAATTCCCCTGTGGTTGCCCCACAGCAGGGGAGCAGCAGAGCAGGGGGAAATAGTCGCCGCAATGCGGAAATAGAAGCGGGACAAAATCTGGAATATCAATATAAAGCGCTAGAATTTTGGGAGAAAACTGGGGATAAGTTTGGCGAAGCCGTCACCCGCTTTACTATTGCCTCCTTAGAGCGCGATCGGCAACAACCAGAAACCGCACTTACCCAAATCGAAACCTCCCTGGAAATCGTAGAAACACTGCGCACCCAAGTTCCCAACCAGCAGCTCCGTACTTTCTACTTTGCCACCGTCCAAAACTACTATGAATTATACATTAACCTGCTCATGGAACTGCACGAGCAAAAGCCAGAAGCAGGTTATAATATCAAAGCACTAGCCGCAGCCGATCGCTCCCGATCGCGCAGTCTCTTAGACCAACTCAACGAGTTTGGCACAGACATTCGCGCTGGCGTTGACCCCAATTTGCTTCAGGAAGAAAAAAGCATCCAAACCCAACTATCACAACTAGCCGCTAAACTTAATATTTTGGAATTAAATGGCGATTCCGACGAGCAAGCTACCCCAGAATTCCAGCAAGTAGCACAACTCCTCAAACAATACCAGCAAATCCAGGGAAAAATTCGCCAAACCAGTCCCCGTTACAGCAAAATCCCCCCCTACCAAACCCTGACCCTGCCCAAAATTCAGCAACTTTTAGACCAAGACACGTTATTATTAGAATATCACCTAGGGGACGAGCGGAGTTACCTTTGGGCAGTCACCCCCACCAGCATCAACAGCTATCAACTCCCTCCCCGCGCCATTATTGAACAAGCTGTAACAGAATTCCGCAAACAAATAGTAGATCCCCGCAACCGGAAGCGACCTCAGAGAGTAATTCAGACCGCCAATCGCTTAGCGGCGATGATTCTCGGTCCCGCCATCAGCCAATTAGAGCAAAAAAGATTATTAATTGTTGGTCAAGGCGTCTTAAATTACATTCCCTTTTCTGCCTTGACTCTGCCCGGAAACTGGGGGAATACGGATGAGTACAAACCTCTAATCCTCAATCACGAAATTGTGACGATTCCTTCCGCATCTATTCTGGAAAAAATGCGGGATAAATTCGGCCAACGTCAACCCGCCCCAAAGACTATAGCCATTTTTGCCGACCCAGTTTTTGATGGCCTACCCCCCATACCTGGGACGAAAAAGGAAGCCGAAAAAATTCTCGATTTAGTACCAGAAGACAAGCGCATGGTAGCGATGGGTTTAGCCGCCAACCGCCAAACCTTCACCACCACCGACCTTTCCCAATATCGCATCCTCCACCTCGCCACCCACGGAGTCGGCAACAGCCAATATGGGGAATTATCCACCTTAGTCCTTTCCCAACGCGATGCAGCGGGAAACAACATCGACGGCTTTTTAATGCCCTACGATATTGATCAACTACGCCTGGATGCTGACTTAGTGGTACTTTCCGCCTGCAAAACCGGCTTAGGCAAAGAAATCAAAGGGGAAGGGATAGTGGGTTTAACCGGTGCCTTTATGTCCGCCGGTGCCGAGCGGCTCATCGTCAGCTTATGGTACATATCTGATGACGGCACAGCAGAACTGATGACATTATTATACCAGAAAATGCTACAACAAGGATTAGCCCCAGCCGCCGCTCTCAGGGCAGCTCAACTGGAAATGCTCAAACAAGAAAAATGGCGATCGCCCTTTGAATGGGCAGGATTTGTCATACAGGGCGATTGGCGATAATTTGTCATTAGTCCTTTGTCCTTTGTCCAAAAATGGCAAAATCTGCTATAATTGCCTCAAGGATTTAATAAATTCACCACCATGACAAATATTAACATCTCTTTACCTGACTCTATGAGAGCTTATGTGGAAGAAATTGTGGCCAAGGAGGGTTATAGCACCATCAGTGAATATTTCCGGGAATTAGTACGTCAAGACCAAAAGCGCAAAGCCTCTGAACGGTTAGAAACTCTATTAGTTGAAGGTCTAGAATCAGGATCTGCAACGCCAATGACCGAGGAAGATTGGCAAGAGATTCGCTCGACGGTTCGCCAGAGATTATCCCAACAGTCTAGCCAAAATCACGAGTAATGACCAAGGACAAATGACAAATAAATAAGGACAAAGGACAAAAGACAAAGGACAAATGACTTTTAATTTATGACCAATCAACTGCGATGCCGAATTACCATTAAAGGCGCCGTCCAGGGTGTAGGATTTCGCCCCTTTGTCTATCGCCTAGCCACAGAATTATCATTAACCGGATGGGTGAATAATTCTGCTGAAGGCGTGTTTATAGAAATTGAAGGCCAGCAGGAGCCAGTAGAGTTATTTTTACAGCGTCTAGAAACGGAAAAACCACCCCTAGCCTTGATTAAAAGCCTGGAAACTGCCTGGTTAGAACCGGTGGGATATCAGGAATTTGAAATTAGAGCCAGTGTAGGGGGCGCCAAAACTGCCATAGTTTTACCAGATATCAGCACTTGCAGCCAATGTTTGGCGGAAATATTCGACCCCCAAAATCGCCGCTATCTTTATCCTTTCACTAATTGCACTAACTGCGGACCGCGCTACAGCATTGTGGAGGCTTTGCCTTATGACCGACCTCATACCACGATGAAGCATTTTCCGATGTGTCCGCAGTGCCTGCAAGAATATGAAAATCCTCTTAACCGGCGGTTTCACGCCCAACCAAATGCCTGTCCTCAATGCGGTCCTCATTTGGAGTTGTGGAATGAACGAGGGGAAGTCTTATCGCAACATCACGATGCTCTGTTAGCCGCCGCTGAGGCAATAAAACAGGGCAAAATCCTGGCGGTGAAGGGACTGGGGGGATTTCACCTCATAGTTGATGCGGGGAATGAAACGGCGGTGCAACTGCTCCGATCGCGCAAGCAACGCCCCGAAAAACCCTTTGCCCTCATGTACCCCTCCCTAGCAAAAGTCAAACCAGATTGCCAAATATCAGAAATCGAGGAAAAACTACTATTATCCCCAGAGGCGCCGATCGTGCTGTTGCGTCGCCACAGCCACAGCAACATCGCCCCCAACGTGGCTCCTGGGAATCCTTACGTAGGCGTTATGCTGCCCTATACTCCTTTACATCACCTGCTGATGGCAGAATTAGGATTTCCCGTCGTCGCCACCAGTGGCAACCTCAGCGACGAACCCATCTGCACCGACGAAACCGAAGCCATCAGCAGACTGCAGCATATTGCCGATATATTTTTAGTTCACAACCGCCCGATCGCCCGCGCCGTGGATGACTCCCTGGTGAGGGAACTACTCAACCAACCCCAAATCCTTCGCCGCGCCAGAGGATACGCCCCTTTACCCATCTCCCTTGGCGGAGACTGGGGGACCAGGGGACGGGGGGACGGGGGGAGTGTGGGAAGTGTGGGAAGTGTGGGAAGTGTGGGAAGTGTGGGAAGTAATCCTCCCCATCCTCCCCATCCTCCCCATCCTCCCACCCCTCCCCATCCCCCCATCCTCGCCGTCGGCGCCCACCTGAAAAACACGATCGCCATAGCCATAGACAACCAAATATTCCTCAGTCAGCATATCGGCGACTTAGCCACCCCCCAAGCCTTCCAAGCCTTCCAAACCACCATTGCCAGTTTGAGCGGCATTTACGACTTTCAACCCGCCGCCGTCGCCTGCGACGCTCACCCAGACTATATCTCCACCCAATATGCCACCGCTTTAGGGGTCCCCACCGTGGGCGTGCAGCATCACTATGCCCACATCCTTGCCTGTATGGCAGAAAACCACATCAAACCGCCAGTGCTAGGCGTCGCCTGGGATGGCACCGGATACGGAGAAGACGGCACCATCTGGGGAGGAGAATTCATCCTTATTACGGATAATTCCTGGCAGCGCGTCGCCCACTGGCGGACCTTTCGCCTCCCTGGGGGAGAAAAAGCGATAAAAGAACCACGCCGCGCCGCTTTAGGACTGCTCTATGAAATTTGGGGCGAGGATTTATTTAGCAGAAAGGATATTTTGCCCCTGCAAGCCTTTACCCCTTCCGAGCTGGAAATCATCAAAACCATGCTCCGCCGGAATTTGAACACACCGGTAACATCCAGTGCGGGCAGGCTGTTTGACGCCATCGCTGCCATTCTGGGCATTCGCCAAACCGGTAGTTTCGAGGGCCAAGCGGCGATGGAATTAGAGTTTGTCAGTTGTCCAAAGTCCCTTGTCCCTTGTCCCTTGCAAATGACAAAGGACAAAGGACAAATGACCAAACTAGACTGGGAACCTCTGGTGAAAACGATGTTGACAGAACTGGACCAAGGGGTGCCCGTGGGGGCGATCGCGGCGCGATTTCACCATACCCTCGCCGAGGGGATTTGCACCGTGGCGCGACAGGTGGGGACCGCGCAAGTAGTTCTCACGGGGGGGTGTTTTCAAAACCAGTATTTAACCGTGAGGACCGTGGAGCGGTTACGGGAGGATGGTTTCTCCCCCTACTGGCATCAGTTGGTGCCGCCGAATGATGGCGGGATTTGTTTAGGACAAATTATGGCGGCTTTGCGGGAGTAGGGACCGGGCAACGGGGAGACGAGCAATCCCCACCGTACCGGCTCCCAAGTTTCTTAATGGGAAATCGGGATTTATTTAATGTTTTCTTAACAAAAACTTGAACGGGAAAACAGTATTAAAAAATTATAAGGCATTGCTTATATGGAAGCAGTAGAATATAATATGTAAATGTAAGAGTTAAAGGCAGATATTCCCAAAATAAACTCTAAACATTGGTCTGCAGAGAAATTGCAGCTCGTAGCCCCAGCTCAGTTGCTGGTGGTTGTTAAACAGGGGCAAAACAACATTAATGTTGTTTTCTTAGGGCTAATTATGACCGTTTTTTTGTTGGGAGGGCTTGGGTTCCCAAACCGCTACCACACCTAAAACCTCGCCGGTGACAGATTAAGCAACAAAAGTGTTGTTTAAGGTGTGAAATAAACTGGTTTTGTTACGGAGAAAAGTCATGTTTTGTAGTGGGGGCAATTGATGAATTAACCCGACTACAAAAACGAGGGCGATCGTGCAGGTTTCATAGTTAGCGCCTTTGCCCCGGGAAAAAAGAATTATGCTGCCAGGAGAGATATGAGTCAAAGAGTGTATGCAACTATAGATGGTAACGAGGCAGTGGCCCGCGTTGCCTACAAGCTGAGCGAAGCGATCGCCATTTATCCCATCACTCCCTCCTCACCGATGGGTGAATGGGCCGATGCTTGGATGTCAGAGGGACGCTCCAACCTGTGGGGCACCATTCCCAACGTGGTAGAAATGCAGTCAGAAGGCGGCGCCGCCGGTGCGGTCCACGGCGCCCTGCAAGCAGGAGCCTTAACTACCACCTTCACAGCATCCCAAGGCTTGATGCTGATGCTGCCCAACTTGTACAAAATAGCTGGGGAGCTAACTTGTGCTGTTTTACATGTAGCTGCGCGTTCCCTGGCAGCGCAAGGACTGTCAATTTTCGGGGACCATAGCGACGTGATGGCAGCTCGGTCCACGGGAGTGGCGCTGCTGTGTTCCGCCTCAGTGCAGGAAGCCCACGACTTCGCGCTGATCTCCCAAGCCGCCACCCTAGAGTCCCGAGTCCCCTTTATCCACTTCTTCGATGGGTTCAGAACTTCTCACGAAGAGCAAAAAGTCGAACTACTAAACGATGCGGACTTGCGGGCACTTATTAATGATGACTTGGTATTTGCCCATCGCGCCCGCGCTCTGACGCCCGATCGGCCCGTCCTGCGCGGTACTGCCCAAAACCCCGATGTGTACTTCCAAGCTCGCGAAACCGTTAACCCCTTTTACGACGCTTGCCCCGGTATCGTCCAAAAAGCAATGGACAAATTCGGGGAACTCACCGGACGCTATTACAAACTGTTTGAATACGTCGGCGCTCCCGATGCCGAAACCGTCATTATCCTAATGGGTTCCGGTTGCGAAACCGTCCACGAAACCGTAGAATACCTCAACGCCCAAGGCGCCAAAGTCGGCGTGCTGAAAGTCCGCCTCTATCGCCCGTGGGACAACAAACAGCTAGTAGCCGCTTTACCCAAAACCGTCAAGAAAATTGCCGTTTTAGACCGGACGAAAGAACCGGGCGCCGGTGGCGAACCCCTCTATTTAGACGTAGTAACAGCCCTGAGCGAAGAATGGGAAGATGCAACCCCGAAAGTAGTGGGCGGACGCTACGGTTTATCTTCCAAAGAATTTAACCCCGCAATGGTGAAGGGAGTTTTCGAGAACTTAGCCCAAGCTAAACCGAAAAACCACTTTACCATCGGGATTAACGACGACCTCAGCAACACCTCCCTAACCTACGACCCAGATTTCAGCACCGAACCCGATAGCGTGGTACGCTGCATGTTCTACGGTCTCGGTTCCGATGGCACCGTGGGCGCCAACAAAAACTCAATTAAGATTATCGGCGAAGAAACCGACAACTACGCCCAAGGCTACTTCGTCTATGACTCCAAGAAGTCTGGCTCGATCACCGTCTCTCACTTGCGCTTTGGACCACAGCCGATTCGCTCCACTTATCTGATTGAAAAAGCTAACTTTGTCGGCTGTCACCAGTGGCTATTCCTGGAAAAACTCAACGTGCTGAAAGCCGCCGCTAAGGGCGCCACGTTCCTGCTTAATAGCCCGTTTGGTCCCGATGAAGTGTGGGATAAACTGCCCATAGAAGTGCAGGAACAAATTATCCGCAAAAACCTGAAATTCTACGTCATCGATGCCAACCAAGTGGCGCGAGACAGTGGTATGGGCGGGCGGATTAATACGATTATGCAGGTGTGCTTCTTTGCCCTGGCGAATGTATTGCCTCGGGAGGAAGCGATCGCCAAAATCAAAGAAGCTATCCAAAAGACCTACGGCAAGAAAGGTGATGTCATCGTCAGCATGAACCTGAAAGCTGTTGACAACACCGTAGAAAACTTGTTTGAGGTCAAAGTTGGCGCTGCTAACAGCAGTATCAAAATGGTGCCTCCGATTCCCGCCAATGCGCCGAAGTTTGTGCGGGAAGTAGAAGGGATGATGATTTCCCGCATGGGGGATGACATTCCTGTGAGCGCTTTGCCTTGCGATGGCACTTATCCCACGGGAACTTCTAAGTGGGAAAAACGCAATGTGGGGCAAGAAATCCCGGTTTGGGACCCAGATGTGTGCGTGCAATGTGCTAAGTGTATCATCGTTTGTCCCCACGCGGTGATTCGGGGTAAAGTGTATGAACCGGCGCAACTGGCGAATGCACCCACCACGTTTAAGTCAACGGAAACCAAAGATAAGGATTTCGCCGGGACTAAGTTTACTATCCAGGTGTCAGCGGAAGATTGCACCGGTTGCGGTGTTTGTGTTGATGTCTGTCCGGCGAAGAATAAATCGCAACCGTCCCGACGGGCGATTAATATGGAACCGCAACTGCCTTTGCGGGAGCAAGAGCGGGAAAACTGGGATTTCTTCTTGAATTTGCCGAATCCCGATCGGCGGGAGTTGAAACTGGGGCAAATTCGCCAGCAGCAGTTACAAGAGCCATTGTTTGAGTTCTCCGGTGCTTGTGCCGGTTGCGGCGAGACACCTTATATTAAATTGGTGTCGCAGTTGTTCGGCGATCGCATGGTAGTGGCAAACGCTACCGGTTGCTCCTCCATCTACGGCGGCAACCTCCCCACCACACCCTGGGCACAAAACGCCGAAGGACGTGGCCCCGCCTGGTCTAACAGCTTGTTTGAAGATAACGCCGAATTCGGTCTCGGTTTCCGCATCGCCATCGACAAACACGCCCAATTTGCTGCCGAACTGGTGCAAAAACTAGGCGGCGACTTAGGGGATAACTTGGTGCGGGAAATTCTCGCCGCCGAGCAGAAAACCGAAGCCGATATCTGGGAACAACGCGCCCGAGTCGAACAGCTCAAACAAAAACTGCAAGGTATCAACAGCCCAGATGCCAAACAACTGCTCTCCTTAGCCGATTATTTGGTGAAAAAAGCGGTTTGGATTATTGGCGGTGACGGCTGGGCTTATGATATTGGTTACGGCGGTTTAGACCACGTAATCGCCAGCGGTCGCAACGTGAATATCCTGGTGTTGGATACAGAAGTGTATTCTAATACTGGCGGTCAATCTTCTAAAGCAACGCCTCGGGGCGCAGTGGCGAAATTCGCCGCTGGTGGCAAACCCGCACCTAAGAAAGACTTGGGTTTAATTGCCATGACTTATGGCAATGTGTATGTGGCATCAGTGGCGATGGGCGCCCGGGATGAACATACTCTCAAGGCATTCTTGGAAGCGGAAGCCTATAACGGACCGTCCTTGATTATCGCCTACAGCCACTGTATTGCCCACGGGATTAATATGACTACGGCGATGACTCATCAGAAGTCATTGGTAGAAAGCGGACGCTGGTTGCTTTATCGGTATAATCCAGAGTTGAAAGCAGAAGGGAAAAACCCGATGCAGTTGGATAGTCGGACGCCGAAGAAGGCGATCGCCGATTCCATGTACCAAGAAGCGCGGTTTAAGATGCTGACCGTCAGCAAACCAGAAGACGCCAAACGCCTCCTGAAAGAAGCGCAGCAAGATGTGAGCGATCGCTGGAAGCTCTATGAATACATGGCCGCCCGCAAACTAGAAACCCAAAACGGCCATAACGGTGGCAACGGCGGCGCTGAACAGCCAACCAGCGAAACCAAAGAACCCGTATCCTAACCGGGTTCGTAGTTGGGCTTTAGCCCAAAAAAGGCTCGTAGTAGGGCTTTAGCCCGCTCGATCGCCCTCATAAATAAAAGAGGGCTAAAGCCCAACTACAAACCAACTTCATCAAGCGAGGCGTAATCATGGATCTAAACACGACATACATGGGAATGCAGCTTAAATCGCCCCTAGTGGTAGGCGCTGCGGCTCCCCTCACCGAAGACATCGACAACATCAAACGCATGGCTGACGCTGGTGCCGCCGCCGTAGTTTTGCACTCCATCTTTGAAGAGCAAATCCGACAAGAACGGCTAGAATTGCACCATCACCTACAATACGGCACCCAGAGCTTTGCCGAAGCCCTCACCTACTTCCCTGAACCAGAAATATTTCATGTAGGCTTGTCAGAATACCTCAACCACATCCAAAAAGCCAAAGGCGCCGGTATTCCCATCATCGCCAGCCTCAACGGCTCCAGCATGGGTGGATGGGTAGAATTTGCCCAGCAAATCCAAGAAGCGGGCGCCGACGCCTTAGAATTGAACATTTATTCAATTCCCACAGACTTTGACGCCAGTGGAGCCGAAATCGAGCAAAAATACATCGACATCCTGCGTGCCGTCAAAGCTGAAGTCACCATCCCAGTGGCCATCAAAATCAGCCCCTTTTTCAGCAACACCGCCAACATGACTAAACGCCTGGTGGAGGCGGGGGCTGATGGCTTGGTACTCTTTAACCGCTTCTATCAACCAGACATCGATATCGAAGAACTGGAAGTTACTACTAACCTGCTGTTAAGTACCCCCCAAGATATGCGCTTGCCCATGCGCTGGATTGCCATTTTATACGGGCGCCTCGATGTGAGTTTTGCCGCCACCGGTGGCGTGCAAAAAGGCCATGATGCCATTAAACTGGTTATGGCTGGTGCCAGTATTATCCAAATTGTTGGCTCTCTGTTGCGCCACGGCATCGGGCATTTGAAAGATATTGAAAATGAAATGGTTCACTGGATGGAAGAACACGAATATCAATCCATCGAGCAAATGCGCGGGAGCATGAGCCAACTCAACTCCCCCGACCCCAGCACCTTTGAACGCGCCCAATATATGAAGGCAGTTCAAACTTACAGACCAGAAATGATGGCTTTTGCGCCGTGAAAGAAACCGGGTTTCTGATATAAATTTTTGGTGAAAACCTAGGATTTGGTTAAGAAACCCGGTTTCTGGGTTAAGAAACCGGGTTTCTGACATAAATTTTTGGTGAAAACCTAGGATTTGGTTAAGAAACCCGGTTTCTGGGTTAAGAAACCGGGTTTCTGATATAAATCTCTGGTGAAAACCTAGGATTTGGTTAAGAAACCCGGTTTCTCGCGGACAAATGACCAAGTATAAATGACCAAGGACAAACGATAAATATGAAATTTGTTGATGAATATCGGGATGGGAAAATTGCCCAGGAATACGCCCAAGCGATAAAAGCCATAGTTACGCAGCCTTGGACGATTATGGAAATCTGCGGCGGGCAAACTCATTCTATAGTTAAATATGGCATCGACGAGCTACTACCGCCAGAAATTAATCTCATTCACGGGCCAGGTTGCCCCGTGTGTGTGACGCCGGTGGAAATTATCGATGAGGCGATATTTCTGGCGCAGCTCCCAGATGTGATTTTTTGCTCATTTGGTGATATGCTGCGGGTTCCCGGAACAGAAACCGACCTCCTCAGCGTGAAAGCCTCTGGGGGAGATGTGCGCATCGTTTATTCTCCCCTGGATGCTCTGACTATTGCCCAGGCAAATCCCACTAAACAAGTGGTATTTTTTGGGGTAGGATTTGAAACCACCGCACCAGCGACGGCGATGGCGGTGTATCAAGCCAATGCCCAAGGTATTGATAATTTTTCCCTGCTCATATCGCACGTGTTAGTACCGCCAGCGATGGAAGCATTGTTATCATCACCAAATAGTCGCGTCCAGGGATTTTTGGCAGCGGGGCACGTTTGCACCGTCATGGGATACACGGAGTATGAACCCATTGCGGCAAAATATCAAGTGCCCATTGTGGTGACGGGATTTGAACCCGTGGATATTTTGCAGGGTTTATATATGTGTATTCAGCAACTAGAACATCAGCAGGTTGCTGTAGAAAACCAATATAGCCGCTCTGTGCGGTATCAGGGAAATAAACAGGCACAGGATTTAATTACAGAAATATTTGAGGTGGTGCCTCGGCGGTGGCGCGGTATTGGTAGTATTCCTGAAAGTGGTTTGGGAATTAGGGAGAAATACGCTCAATTCGATGCCGGAAGACGTTGGGCAAAAGATTGGGCTAAAGCCCAACTACAAACCGATGATGGGGAGAGTGATTGTATTAGTGGATTGATTCTACAGGGTATTAAGAAACCCCACGACTGTCCGGCTTTTGGTACGAGCTGCACGCCAGAACGTCCTTTGGGAGCGCCGATGGTTTCTTCTGAGGGGGCTTGTGCTGCGTACTATCGCTATCGGATGCGGTCATTAGTCCCTAGTCCCTAGTCCTTTGTCATTTGTCATTTGTCATTTGAGTGATAAAAAGGGACATGGGTTTTCTTCACTTGAAGAAAAACAAGGAGCAAGGTTTTTTGTCCCTAGTCATTTGTCCTTTGTCAGTCAACGGGCAAGTGACAAAGGACAAGTGACAAAGGACAAATGACAAATAACAAGTTAGACGTTATCGGTGGCGCCTTCTGTTTCTTCCATTTCAGCTCCTTGGTTATCCCCGCCGGGGCCACTCCTGTTAAAGGAGCGGGAAAAACGGAAGTTACGGCGCTTTTCATTGCGCTTGCGATATTTGCGAGCGTAAGCTTTGTTGCGGAGTTCTTTTTCTTTTTTGAGATTACGACGTTTGGCCATCTAGACGCCTCAATAATACGGCAAAAGCATTCGCCTGTTGTGAAAATCTGTAGGATCCGGTGCGGCTGACGTTGCCCACCTCACCTCCCGAAAGGTGCAACGTCTGTGATTCTGGTTGTGACAACAGGCGAAATTACGAAAATTTCATCCAGTGCCGGACTCGGATTACACGTGCAATTTACAATCTTAGCAGTTTAGTGGCAAAAACGCAAATATTTTTTCCCCAGATTATGGAAAACACGGATAATTTTACTCTAGCCTGTCCGATACCGATCGCGCAGTATCCCCAAATTCTGCTGGCTCACGGCGGTGGGGGCAAGCTGATGCACCAGCTCATCGATAAAATGCTGGCACCGACGTTTGGCACTACAGATATCCAGCATGATGCGGCGACTTTTGAGCTGCCCCGAGGGCGGGTGGCGTTTACGACTGATTCTTATGTGGTGCGTCCGCTGTTTTTCCCGGGGGGGGATATTGGCTCGATCGCGGTATGTGGGACAGTGAACGATTTGGCGATGGCGGGAGCTAGGCCCCTTTACTTGAGTGCGGGTTTCATTCTGGAGGAGGGATTGGCGATCGAATCGCTCTGGCGGGTGGTGCAGTCGATGCAGGCGACGGCTCAGAAAGCGGGAGTGCGGATTATCACCGGCGATACCAAAGTCGTAGATAGAGGTAAAGGTGATGGCATTTTCATCAACACCGCCGGAGTGGGGATCATCGAGCATGACTTGAGCATTTCCCCGAAGGCAGTGCAACCATCAGATGTGCTGTTGCTCAATGGGGATATTGGCAGGCATGGTATTGCCATTATGGCCCTGCGGGAGGGATTGGCCTTCACTCATACCATTGACAGTGATGTGGCACCAGTGGCGGATTTGGTGGGTCAGTTGTTGGCGGCGGGGATAGAAATTCACTGCCTCCGGGATTTGACCCGAGGGGGTTTGGCCACTACCCTAAATGAAATTGCCGCCGCTTCTCGGAAAGATATTCAGATTGATGAAAGCCTAATTCCTGTGGAGGAACAAGTACAGGGAGCTTGTGAGATTTTGGGTTTAGACCCCCTGTATGTGGCTTGCGAGGGGAGGTTTGTGGCTTTTGTCCCTCCCCAAGATGCCGATCGGGCTTTGGCCATTATGCAGCAACATCCGTTAGGGGTGGGTGCTTGCCAAATTGGCTCCGTGACGGCGGAAACCACCGGTTTGGTCAGTTTGCGCAGTAAAATCGGGGTCGCCCGGATTATTGATATGCTCACTGGGGAGCAGCTACCCCGAATTTGTTGATCGGAGGTTCGTAGCACCCTCCTTTAGCCCTCTTGATTAAGTTCGTAGCACCCTCCTTTAGCCCTCTTGATTAAGTTCGTAGCACCCTCCTTTAGCCCTCATAGGTTCGTAGTTGGGCTTTAGCCCTCATAGGTTCGTAGCACCCTCCTTTAGCCCTCATAGGTTCGTAGTTGGGCTTTAGCCCATCCGGGTTTGAGGGCTGAAGCCCAACTACAAACCTTGAAGAGGGCTGAAGGAGGGTGCTACAAACCTTGAAGAGGGCTGAAGCCCTACTACAAACCTTGAAGAGGGCTGAAGGAGGGTGCTACAAACCTTGAAGAGGGCTGAAGCCCTACTACAAACCTTGAAGAGGGCTGAAGCCCTACTACAAACCTTGAAGAGGGCTGAAGGAGGGTGCTACAAACCTTGAAGAGGGCTGAAGCCCTACTAAGAACTATACGGTAAGACGCTGTTTGAGGGTGGAAACCACATCGGTAATGGGGATTTCTTCGCTGGTGCGAGTGGACCGGGTGACTAATTCCACTTTGCCGTTTTTGATGGCACGTCCGGGGACGATGCGGTAGGGGATACCGATGAGGTCCGCATCTTTGAATTTCACCCCCGCTCGATCGGCTCGATCGTCTAGCAAGGTTTCGATACCAACTTGGCGGAGTTCGGTGTATAGTTGTTCGGCGATTTCCACTTGGGCGGTGTCGGTGATATTGGGGATACAGATGATGACGTGATAAGGGGCGATCGCCACTGGCCAAATTATCCCATCTTGGTCATAAGACTGCTCTACCGCTGCTTGCGCCAACCGCGACACCCCAATCCCATAACAACCCATCACCAGGGGTTTTTCTTCTCCCGTTTCGCTAGTGTAAGTCGCTCCCATCGCCTGAGAATACTTAGTACCCAACTGGAAGATATGACCCGCTTCGATACCCCGAGCGCTCTGTAGAGTTTGACTCGGGTCATGGATCGCCGCGTCCCCCGCCTTAGCTTTGCGCAGGTCAACTACCGCAGCGGGGAGAAAATCTTTACCCCAATTTGCCCCGACCACATGATAACCCGCTTCATTAGCACCAGTAACAAAATTGGTTAAATCTTTGGCCGTGGGATCTAACAACCGTAAAAACTGGCCATGTAACTGCTTTTGCTCGGCGATATAATCATCTGCCAAATTCGGCGCCATGTAGCCCAAAGGTAGGGGTTTGGCCGCCCATTTTTGTTGCTCGTCCGCATCAGGAACCTTCAGCGCGACCAAAGTTTTCGCCTCATAATTAGGCGCTAACCTAGTTAATTCATTTTGTAACTTCACTTCATTTACATCTTGGTCGCCCCGGATGCTTATCAGTACCAACAAAGTCAAACCATTATTATACACCACTTGATACAAAACATTTTTGACCACTGTGGTGGGAGAACACTGGAGAAATTGACATAATTTGTCTATCGTATCTGTGCCGGGAGTTGAGCGCTTTTCATACTTGGTAAACGGTGAAACCGCAGCATCGGGGGGTAAAGAAACGGCTTTTTCCACATTAGCGGCATATTTGCCATCTTCCGTGTAGAGGACTTCATCCTCCCCAGCTTCGGCTAAAATCATAAATTCTTGAGAACCGCTGCCACCAATGGCACCGGAATCAGCATCTACCGCTCTGAATGCCAAGCCACAACGGCTCATAATGTTGCTGTAGGCTTGATACATATCCTGATAAGTCTGTTTCAGGCTGTCAACGTCCGCGTGGAAGGAATAGCCATCTTTCATAATAAATTCTCTACCACGCATCAAACCAAAGCGGGGGCGAATTTCGTCACGGAATTTGGTTTGAATTTGGTAGAGGTGGAGGGGGAGCTGGCGGTAGGAGCGGATGGTATCTCGCGCCACAGCGGTGATGACTTCTTCGTGAGTCGGTCCGAGGCCCATTTCCCGCTGTTGTCTGTCGGTGAGGGAAAACATGATGCCCTCGGTTTTGGTATAAGTATCCCAGCGTCCCGACTCTTGCCACAATTCGGCTGGCTGCATCTGGGGGAGTAGGCATTCTAGGGCCCCGGTGGCGTCCATTTCTTCGCGCACAATTTGAGAGACTTTTTTGAGGACGCGCCACATGAGGGGGAGGTAAGCATAGACGCCGCTAGCAATGCGACGGATGTAACCGGCGCGCAGCAGGAGTTTGTGACTGGGGATTTCGGCTTCTGCTGGGTCTTCCCGCAGGGTGACAAAGAGCATTTGTGACAGTCGCATGGTTGATTTCCTTAACCGATGGGATGTTTATTATCTCAGATTCGGGCTATTATGGTAAATTATCAAGTAATTGGTCGTTTGTCCGCCGGTTATGTATCTCTGATCACATGACAAAGAGCAAAGGACAAAGGACAAATTTACCACTGCATATTTGGCCACTGGAAGCAACGATCGCCATCACCGTCACCATATGAGCGCGATCGCTGCTGCCTCACCATGCGATCGGCGATAGTAAGAGCGGCTGAAGCAAAGGACTTGCCTGATGAATACTCAAACTTGTTCCCCGGCTCGCTGCGCCTCCTGCCATTACTACGAGATTGAAGGGCGGCGCGGCGGTTCCTGTCATCTCCTCGGCGTTCCCGTGCGGGGTAGCTGGAATGCCTGCTCGATGAGTTACCGCACTTTCACCCAGCCGCCAGAGCCGCCCCACTACCAACCCACTCTTTCCCCTGTGGGAGCGGGGGTTTAAACCATCTCTGCGATCGCCGGAACAGCCCTCCTTCCCTCATGCACTAACAGACACTTTAATTGAGGGAGATTTAATCTAATTTTAATTTTTGAATCAGAGAAACACCATTTGGTCAAAGCCGGGAAAAGTCCCAGCGAGAAATATAACAATTTGTCAAAAAAACCCCCATCCACCAACTTATCTGGCAGAATTTAACTAAACCCCGTATTTTCCCAGAGCCACTGGCTGAAGAAAATGCAGTTGTTGTATCTCGCGTGTTTATTGGTGGGTGGTAGCTTCGTATTCCTCGCCGCTATTGGCGGTATCGATGGCGCCGATTTTCACCATGATTTCGGCGATTTTCACCATGACTTTGACGCCGACTGGGAAACCGTTCCCGGAAAAGCGCTAGAAGGCAATGGAACCGCAAAAGCATTGCGGAGGAAACCTGGTTTCTGGTTGCGGAAACTGGGGCAGCCTTTTACCAGCGTTAGGTTTTGGACTTTTGGCAGTTGTTTTTTTGGCTTAACCGGAGTCGTCCTATCCCACTTTACCAACCTAGCCCCACTAACTATAGCCTCTTTTGCTGTGGCGATGGGGATTGTCTGCGGGACGGCTATGGTTTGGGCTTTGCGCATCCTCCAGTTCAGTCAATCTGATAGTATGGTGCGTAACGCCGATATCATCGGTCTTTCTGCTACTGTGGAAATTCCTTTTGATGCTACCAGTAAAGGTAAAGTGCGCTTGAATGTCAAGGGTTCTGGCATAGATTTCGTGGCTTTTACTGAGGAATCACAAGGTTTTCAAAAGGGAGAAAAAGTTTTTATCGTGGGCATAAAAAATAATCAGTTGTGGGTGGTTTCTCAATCAGATTTGAGAAAACTAGAGAATTAATAATGACCAAGGATAAATGACCAGTGACAAATGACCAATGACCAAGGACAAATATGCAAACAGTAGAAATTATCGCTCAAGCAGATAGCTCGAATAATTACGAGGGCAATGCCGTCAACTCCGGCGGCTTGCAGGGAGAAATGGCCACAGCGCTGCCCGTGGCGTTGTCCATATTCGGTGTGATGGTGTTTTTGTGGTTTTTGAATAACTTTTTGTACATCTGCAAGCCGAATGAAATTCTGATTTTGTCGGGGAGGAAGCGCAACACAAAAGAAGGGCAGATGGTGGGCTATCGGGTGATTTTTGGGGGAAGAGCGATCGCCATTCCCATCCTGGAAACAGTCAAAAGAATGGATATGACCACCATGCCAGTGCCAGTGGAGGTGATGAATGCTTATTCTAAGGGGGGAATACCGCTGAAAATCCAGGCGATCGCCAATGTGAAAATCTCCAATGATCCGAACGTGGCGGGGAACGCGATCGAGCGCTTTATGGATCGCAACCGCACGGAAATCGCCCGCGTAGCTCGCGAAACCCTAGAAGGCAACCTGCGCGGCGTCGTCGCCACCCTCACCCCAGAACAACTCAACGAAGATAGACTGCAATTTGCCGAACGCATCGCCCAAGATGTCAGAGACGACTTGGCGAAACTCGGTTTACAGCTAGACACCCTGAAAATTCAGAGCGTCTCTGACGATGTGGACTATCTTAACTCCATTGGCAGAAGGCAAATTGCTCTGATTATCCGCAATACAGAAATTGCCGAATCCAACGCCAAAACCGCAGCGGAAAGTGTCGAAGCTGAGTGCGTTTCTCAGTCGGAAGTTGCCAAAACTCAGGCCATGATGGCAGTGCAGCAACAAGAAAACGCCTTGCGCAAAACCAAAGCCGAATTAGAACAGCAAGCGCGTTCAGAAGAAGAGCGCACCAAAGCCGCCGCCAAAGAAGCCAGAGCCAGAGCCGAACAGCAACTGCAAACTATTCGCGCCGAACTCGAGCGTTTGCGCCTAGAAGCGGACGAAGTGCTACCCGCCGAGGCGGGCCGACAAGCAAGGGAATTGCAAGCCAAGGGAGAAGCAGCGGTAGTGGCAGAAAATGCCCGCGCCGCTGCAGTTGCTAACGATGTTTTATCCCAAGTTTGGCAAGAAATCGGCGCCGATGCTTCTGAGGTATTCTTATTGCAACAAATCGAAACCGTACTGCAAGAAGCAGCAAAAGTTCCGGGGAGAGTGAAGCTGGATAAAATCAACATTATCGATAACGGCGATGGTAAATCTATTGCTTCTCTCGCCAATGCCTATCCCGAAATCGTCCGCCAGTTCTTAGAACGGGTTCACAATACCCTAGGTATTGATGTGGTTGGCACTCTCAACCGTCGTAATGGCAATTGACAATTGATAATTGATAATTATTGATGGCTAATTATCAATTATCAATTGTCAATTATCAATTATCAATTCAAATGACCAAGGACAAACAACAATGGAAGTGATTTTATTACTGCTAGGAATTTTGGGCATGGGGACGGGAGCGGGAGTTTTCATCATCCGCAATCTCTATTATGTTTGCCAACCCAGTGAAGTCCTCATTTTTGCAGGTTCCACCACCCGCCTCCCCGATGGACGCAAGGTGGGATATCGCATCGTCAAAGGGGGTAGCAGTGTCCGGTTGCCGTTGCTAGAGGGCGCCTACCGCATGGATTTGAGCAATACCATTGTGGAATTAAAGGTGGCTAACGCTTATTGCAAAGGTGGCATTCCTCTGACAGTGCAGGGTGTGGCTAATATCAAAATTGCTGGCAATGAGCCCACGATTCACAATGCGATCGAGCGCCTGTTGGGCAAAAGCCCGAAGGAAATCGAGAAAATCGCCAGGGAAACTTTAGAAGGTAATTTGCGCGGGGTTTTGGCTTCTTTGACACCAGAACAGGTGAACGAAGATAAAATCGCTTTTGCCAAAAGTTTGCTGGAAGAGGCAGAAGAGGATTTGGAAAAACTGGGTTTGGTTTTGGATAATTTGCAAATCCAGAATATTTCTGATGATGTGCGTTATTTGGATTCGATCGGGCGGAAGCCGCGAGCGGAATTACTGCGAGATTCCCGCATTGCCGAAGCCAGAGCCAAGGCGCAATCAGTCATCCAATCGGCAGAAAATGAGAAAACTACTGCCATTAAGCGCATCGATCGGGATTTGGAAATTGCCCGCGCTGAAGCTCAGCGGCGTCTCCAAGATGCCTTAACTATGCGTAGCGCTGTGGTGGCGGAAGTGGAGGCAGAAATTGCCTCAGAAGTTGCCCGCACTCAAGCGGAATTAGCCGTACAAAAAGCCCGAATTGAGCAGGTGCGCCAGCAGTTGCAAGCAGATGTGGTGGCGCCAGCGGAGGCAGAATGTGCCGCCGCGATCGCCCGCGCCAAAGGCAACGCCTCCCGCATCGTCGAAGAAGGAAAAGCCCTCGCCGAAGGTATAGAAAGTCTCTCCCAATCTTGGAAAGCCGCCGGACCTTCCGCCCGGGATATCTTCCTGTTCCAAAAGCTGCAAACTCTCCTCGCCACCTTAGTTTCCACCGTGCCAGACATCGAGGTGCAAAATGTCACCGTCATCGATGCTGAAGGTGGCAGCACTGCCACCAAAATGGCCGCATTTTTCGAGCAACTGCGCCAAGGAGCTGGTTTAGATATCCCTGGAGCTTTACGAGGGAATGGAGGGGAAAACAAACCAGGTTTCTTATCTAAATCTGAATCAGATACAGAGATTGCTGCCGAAACCTGGTTTATGGGAGAACCCCCCCAGTCCCATAGGGGCAATCACCCCGTGGTTGCCCCACAGTCCGCAGAGGTAGGGACACAGCATTTTGGCGATGTGGGTAAGACGAAAAATATTCATCATGCCGTGCCCCCACATGATGCTGTCACCTCCCCCCAGTCTTCTCGGGGCAATGTTACCCCGCAACGTCGCGATTTTCACTTACAAGAGCCAGAAATGCCTCCTGAAATGCGCAATTTTACTTCGGCGGACAATATCGGTGATAGTTTTCCCTTAGTTTCTGCCCCATCACTCGCACCTACTGATGCTGCCATCCAAGAAGCTAGTTTTTTAGCCACGTTGGAGGCGGAAATCCAGGAATTTCTCAACGCCTTGGCACAGAATAATCTCACGAGCGTGCAAGCGGCTGAATCTCTGCAGCGAGCGATCGAACAGTATCCGCAGTTGAAAAAGCGCCTGCGCCGTGCCATGAATGCTGGTGGCGAAAAGGCGTTGGCGCAGGTATTATCCCATCCGTTTGTGCAGATATCGTCAGCGGCGATCGCCGCTTGGCTAGAAGAAGATTAACCAATTACAGCCTTTTCTGAAAAAATGTGGTATCCAGTTTGTTCAACAGTGACTTAGTACAGCCCGGTCTCGACCCCTCACCCTAAATCTCGAGCCCAGCGCGGGAGAGAGACTTTCAAGGCTTTTGCCCACCATACTACTCCCTAATTGACATCAATATTATCCTGAATAAATAAACCCGGTTTGTCGAAAAAACCGGGTTTATCTTTATTGGTGATGTAATTTAAGATTGCCGCGAGAATTCTTTTTCGCACAGAGCTTGAGTTTGGTGGAGGAGCTGCTCGCGACTGTCGGCAGCTTGGGTAAGAGGCGGAACCAGGTTACGGGCTTGTAAAGTCATATGAAGTTGCAGGTGCGCCACGTACTCACTGATATTTTCACGGTTGGAGGGGGCGGGTTTTTGATTCAGATGTGGTGCCAAAGCGTTCTCCTTCCCTATATCTGCACTGTTTGCCAACAACTTCCGACTTTACCATAACTTTGCTAATGGTTCTAGTTTCGCAACAAACCTTAATGATTTGCCAGGTATCTGTGAAGGAATGTAAAGGAGCTGGGCTGGTAGGTGGACCAGGGAACGGGTGGGAGGCGTATCTGGTCCCGCCAGTTCCTGCCCCCCTGGTTCTGAGTCGGGCTGGATCCTGGTAGATCTATAACCTGAATTGTCCCCCACCGAGAGGGGATAACGCCGCTTCTACCCGGACTGGGAGTCCCTCGGCGAGCAGTTCTGCTTTATCCACCCAAGAGGCATCCTATTTTGGCAAAAGCCATCTGATTTATCCCAAATCCTGGTAAAAAAACTTTTCCCGCCTGATTCTTCATTGTCTAGTCAAATTGTCGCCAGTGCAATAGATAAACCGGTACATGAAACCAGCTATTGTTTGGTTCAGGTGTTTGGACTTTAATCACTCGTAAAAAACCCGGATCTGCCTCAATCCAAGTCCGGTTTCCCTGGTAAGCGAAAATATGTTCGCCGTCGGTGCTGACGGCCATATCTCCTGGTTTAATTTGAGTGTAATCAATTTGATTGATACTTTCGTATTCTGCCCCTCTTCTGGTATAATTGCGGTATTCATCACGCAAGGCATCAGCACCAGCGTCGTACCACCAGAGGGAAATACCGTTTCTGATGAGCTGGGGATTAAGAGAAATTAATCCCTGCTTGAAATTAGCTGAAATTAAACCTTGACGGACTAATCCCGAACAATCAATACCCAGGCGATTCTCTCCCCCCCAAACGTAAGGGGTTCCTTCATAGCGATCGAGTTCGCGCACGTAAACATCCCGCATCACATTCCCATCCACAGCCCGTCCCGGCAATAATATCATGGCCAGGACAAACACCGACAGGAACCACCACGCAATTTTTACTCCCTTTTTGTGGTTAAATAAAGCCCAGAATCCCCCCCAAACCACCAAACCGAATATCAGCGCACCCAAGCGCATAATCCGATAATTTATCGGTTGAATCAGTAAAATTACCAGCATAAATATGGCTAAGTACCACAAAGCTAAGGCATTTTTCCGGTCTAAATTCGGGAACAGCATTTATTTGTTATTTGGAGGGGTTTTTCTTGAAATCTATTTTATCGAAAAACCCCTCAAAGGGGCGATTCCTCTGTTGAGATTTCAACACAATTGGGGGGGGGGCAATGGTTGAGGCAGGTTATTGCCCCAGAGGGGACGTTTTGGGGGTTGGGGGTGGGGTGGTTAAAATTACCCCCCCAAAGTCCGCACCGTCAACACCTGGGGGGGAGTCGCATCAGGAGGATAGAGAAAATCCACCCCCACCTGTCGCACTTCCCCACCAGCCAAATTCAACTCCACCAGGGGAGGCAAAACTTGACCCCGCCGATGCCATAAATGCACATAGCGCGTCACTGGAACCCCCCGATCGTCCTGGTAGCGCAGACGCACAGTCCCTCGGAAAAAGGGGAAATCCCACGGTGGTTGTCGGAAAATTAACCCCCCTTGAGATAAGCGCTCCTCTTTCTGCGGCGTTTCCAAACTGACAGTTACCTTTTGGGGTTCTTGCGTTGAGTTCCGCAGGGGCAAAGTCAAGTCATAATGAACCCCATAATTGCCGTGAGACTCGTAAGCCGTATCGGGATAACGTACCAGCAATGGGGCAGATTGAGACTGCCTTGTGCCCAAAGTCCCAGCCCGTAAGGTACTAATACCATAAGAAATGGCTAGACCGGGTTTTGGAATCGTCAGTTGGTTGGCACCTTCATCAGTAATCGTAGTTTCCCATTTAGAACCTTTCTGCACTCCCGCCACCCGACTGTAAATTAAAGCTCCCCCAGTCGCTCCTGGTGGTGTGGGAGTTTTATCTCGAGGTTGAGCGAAACCCCCAGTTTCTAGCAGTAACTGCCATTCCGCCAAAGTGGGGGCGCGTTCCGTACCATCGTTATTTTTCTTGGCATACATTGCCATCGATGCCACATAAACTTTACCACTGCTGTGCAAGCGCATAAATGTGGAACGACCGTTAACCGGCTTTTCCAAACCTCGCACGGGAATAGGGTGATTTAATAACATCTGACTCTGCCCGGGAGGAATGACAATTTGAGGCGGAAAATCTGCCTGCCTGATGCCCCGCAAGATATTATCTACAGCGCGAATGCCAGGACCAGAATAGACCTCTCCTTGGGGATTTTCGCTGATAGCGGGCTTTTCTTGAAATGGGGCATCTGGTGCCATTAAATAGCTTGCTGCCTGGGATATATCCACGGTAACGGGTTGCACTCCGGGGTTATTAACGATGACGCCAATGTAGAGAGTTTGTAAATCCGGGGGCGTGTGAGTAAAGTGGTGTGCAAATAGCTCGAATTTGCCTTCTAAAGGAAAATTGAGATGAGCGGCTGGGGTAGTTTTACCCGTGCTGGGAAATGCCGACAACAAAATCCCTTCTTTTTTAATCCATTCGGGACTGTTGCTGTTAAACATGGGGACTTCATCCAATTTACCTGGTAGGGGCCGGACTTCCCCCGGTTGGATGATTTCTTTGGCAGTAGTTGGGGTGGCGGCGACTGTTTCTCCGGGTTTGGCGGCGATCGCACCCTCGGTTAGGGGTGATTTAGATTTCTGGGGATAAAATAGCCAAAAGCCGCCAGCCACTGCCAGCAGCAAAAGGATGAGGGAAAAACCAATCGGGAGGGGGCTTTGTTTCTGGTGCATACTTTTGTGACGTAGGGGCAGCGCCATATTTGCTGCCCATATCTCGGTTGTAACACACCAAGGTTTTCTCCACATTAACCACCCTTACCCTAAATGCCTCTCCCTTTCTGGGAGAGCCGGGTGGTTTCATTCTCCGAGAGAAAAACCCTTAGTCAAGAGCCCCATAACTTTTTGCACTTGGTTGCTCAGTCAACTTTACCCCTTGAAGAATGGGGCAAAAGGCACCTGTTGCAGCACCCGCCGAAAAGTCGATTCGGATGGGATGCCGGTTGTCTGTAGTCTATCCAACATGTGACATAAGTTTTGTCAGCCGATCGCATCTCGGACTTTTGCCTAACCTAATGTTTTTGCTCTAATTACCAATTAGCAATATTTGCTCAACCGGGCGAGATGTCCTGAAATCAAGTTATAATAGGGATGAATTAATTAGATTCGCTAAATCGCATATATGTCAAAACCGCCCGATCGCCAAGCAACTAGCATTGACTTGCGCGTGACTCCAGAGGAGAAAGAGTTATTAGAAAAAGCTGCCAGCCTGCGAGGTGTTTCTGTGAGGGATTACACCCTATCTCATGTTTTAGCAGTAGCCAGACAGGACGTGGATTTTCAAGAAAGGCTGGTTTTATCGGATCGCGATGCGCTAAGAGCGCACGGCGCCGAGCGCCTACGGGATTTATTTCTAGCTGTCATGGAAAATCCGCCAGAACTCCAAGGAAAACTCAAATCAGCTATTCAACACTATCGAGAACAATCTCAAATCTAATCGTGAATTGGAATTTTGACCGCATTGCCAAACATCATCAAAAAGATGGCTTCGATTGCGGCTATTTTGTTTTCAACGAATACTTAAAGAAATATGCCAGACAAAATGCAATCTTTGTCACCCGACCCGCATCTCGGACTTTTGCCCCCCTAGGATTAATTGTTTTCATTCATATATGTAAAAGCATTGTGGGATACATCCAATTATGACCCAAGAACTGATAGATTTAAGAACCAGCATCATTGAGGGCAGATATGACGATGCCTTGGCAATTGTTGACGAACTAGAAGCCATGAGCAAAAAAGAGATTTTGCGCAAAATTAAATCATTTTTAATTCGGCTGCTAGTGCATATGATAAAAAATCAAGTGGAGCAACGCTTGACCAACTCATGGGCAGCGTCTATCTCTAATTCCCTGGTGGAAATTCAAGATTTAAATCTGAAAGATAATAAAACCTCTTATTACCTAAATCCCGATGACTGGGAACCAATGCTCAATCCGGCTCTAGAGCAAGCAATCAGGCAAGCCAGTGCAGAAGTTATGGGAGGGAAATTAACCCCGGTGAAGCTGGGGTCAATGGTTGACAAACCACAACTAATTTTAACTGCTAAAACCATGATTTTGCTGACTTATCAATATTCAGCAGATGCTTTAATGTCCGCAGTTGATGAGTATTTAGCCCAGTTGCCTGGGGGGAAACAGTGGCGAGAAGGAGAGTAATATCCTGTTTGCCCGTTTTTGGATGGCAGTAGCTGTAGGGTGGGCAAAAGCCGATCGCATCTCGGACTTTTGCCTAACCTAATGTTTTTGCTCTAATTACCAACTAGCAATATTAGCTCAACCGGGCGAGATGTCCTGAAATCAAGTTATAATAGAAAAAACATCTGAGGATGGCGCAATTCTCAGATATTTTTCCAAAGTTTTCCAGTGACTTTACCCATAAAATCAGATTTGATAGCCCAGCCAATGTCCTGTGGTTAGCTAAGGAGGAAAAATCCTGATGACCAGCAATATTACTGCAGCCGAACTTAAACAAATAATTTTTGATTTGCCGTTAGACGACCTGATAGCTTTAGATGCAGAAATATCAGAACAAATTGCATCTAAAGCGATGATGCAATTGGCAGAAACAGGGTTTCAAGAGTGGAACGAACTAGAAGAAGATATATATCAATTTCTGGGCGAAAAAGAATTCTCGCGACAATCTTAAATTAGATCACCAATAATACAGACAAACCCGGTAAAAAGCAACCGGGTTTATTTATTTGATCTCTTTCTGCTTTGACTAGGCATCTATTTAGCTAGCCACGATGCTAATTCTCTAATAATTAAGAATGATCGTCAAAGTTACGTTATCTTGTGTGGAGCTAACATTTCCAGAACCTCCTGTAGTACCTTCAAACCCTTCTCCCACGTACATTCTCTCCCACTCTTCTAGGGGTTTTAAATAAATAGGGGGTTGATTTAAACCTACTAATCCTACACTTATTCGATTGTAAGTTATATTTTTATATGTAGCACGCAGTCCTGGAGGGACACACTGAGGGGTAATTTTTACACCCCATAGTGTTGTTGGGCTATCACTACATTTAACCCTAACTTCCTTAATTAATTGCCTGGAAGAGTAACTGGTCAGTGATAAAGAAAGTTTATAAGGTAGGAAGCGTTCAATAAAATCAAAATAGTCAAGACCAGAAGTTTTTATTCCTTCTTCTGGCCTATTTTTCCAGTTATCTCGCAAATCCCAGGGAATACCAGCTCCGTATGTCTCGCTTTCATTCGGTAGTAATAAATCTGAACGAGAACCAGGGATGGGAAGACTTACTTCAACTGCGTTGTTAGAGTAATTGGTAGCTTTAATTCTAGAAATACCTCCTTTTAAAGTAAACTGACATGAAACTTCTATGATTACATCTAGTTCTTGATATTTTCTACTGCCTGGATTATTAGGACTACAATCTAATTCGATTGTCCGAGAGGCAAACGGTGTGGTTTTAGTTCGAGACGGATACTGTTCAGTGATTTCTTTGACAGAAAATGAAGCAAAATAAAAAGTCTTTTTTGTATTTTCATGTTCTAGGTACTTCCCAAAAATAAATATCCTACTTAAACTTACAATCTTGTCAACAATTGAAATTGCTGCTTCTCCTTTTTTACTTATATTGTTCAAAGTTTTTTCCCATGCTTTGCCCTCAAATTTTATTAACTGAGCCAGGATTTGAGAAATAATTTTTTCATCGCTAATACCAAACATTTCAGTAATTATTTTTAGGTTACTAGGTTTGGCCAAACATTGTGTAGTGTAGCCAAAAACAGATAAGATATCTGGTTTACCTGGTTGACCTGGTTTATCTGGTTTATCTGGTTTATCTGTTTTATCCTGAGCCTGAGAAAGTTTTTGATTAATTTCGGGAACACAATCTAGAGTTATTGCCGCTGAATTAATTGCTATACTTTTTATTTTTTGTAGTGTGGTTGCAGAATCAGAATCTGCATTTCCTTTGATTAAAGCTAGGAAATCATTAATAAACAGAAACATATTGATAGTAAAAGCTGGTAACACTTGGGTGCTCCTTAAAATAGAACCACCTGAAATCAAAACATCATAATTACCCGGTTGCCATGTACCAGATTCTGGCTTTAAATATATCTCCTCTATTTTATTTTCACCTGACAGTGTTTTGATGGTGTTACCATCCCAAGTTCCTAAGTTAGCTGGATAAATAATTTCATTTACAATAGCATCGGTACTTCTATTCGTGGCATTTTCCGGAAGAACTATAACTTGCTGTGCAATTAGAGGAGTTCCTGTAATTTTTATACCGTTAGAATCTACTTTTAATTCTAAACCATGCCACAGAGGCCAATTTGTGCCATAAAATAATCCATCATTAGTAAATTGATTTAGTAATGAATATTCAAGCCATGTTGATTCTATTGGTGCTTGTGCATTGGCTCCTGGGATTAAACTATTTATACCTTTGTGATAAATTGAAGAAAAAAGATTAATTAAAGAATCGTTTAAAAATTGACTGCGAGGTTTTTCAAAAATTTTGGCTTTACCTATTTCTCCACTCCCTAATTCATTTAACATGAGTTTCTCGAATGCTTTTGCCCGTTCTAGATTTGTAAACGATCCAATTTGAATGGATTCTTTACCTGTTTCTTCTCTAATCAATTTATAAGCATCTTCACAAAAATTTAATTTGATTTTTTGCAAATTTGCTGCTGTGTAATCAACAAACACAGGATAAAAAGATACTGGAAAATCTTCTATGGCGGTTGGAAAACTATCTCCACAAGATTTTTTGGGAAATGTTTCTTTTGTCAATGGGTTAGAATCCACATTATTTGGTAAAACCGATTCCCTTTGGGTCGAAATATGAGATTCCTGTTTTTGGCTCTGCTCCTTATAGATTATAATTCCTTGGGTTTCTGCGACCCTGATAGCAATTTGGGCTGACAAATCAACTATTTTGTCATCAAATAATGATAAGGATTGAGAAATCAGATCGACTAATTTTAAAAAATCTTGATCTTTTTCAATTAGCGGTAAAATGTTTTTTCTTGTCTCAAAAGATAAACCGAGAAACAAAGGATTCATAAAAACTAAAGATCGGGCAGTAGATTTAAAGTTTAAATCTGGTGTTGGGTTGATGTCTGAGGAGATAAAGTCTATGAGTCTAATTTGATTGTCAAATGTTGCCACGACTATTTCAGTAGTAGATTTTGAGGTTTGTTCTGGGCTAAAATTATTAAATTTAATTTTTCTGGTTTTATTCGCAGTTTTTGGATCGCCCGCAAAGGTTATAATTTTGCCTGCTTTTAGGCTCGACTGACCATAAGGTAAACTAGAAACTTTAACTTCTACTCCGTCCCTATCTAGCAAGAAATTACATGAACATAAAGAAAATCCCATGAATCCAATTAAAAGCACATACCTATTTAAATATTTATTATACCAGTTAGGGAGTGATAACATAATTAAAATCCTTGCAATCAAAAAAGCTATTTGTGTTTTGCACATATAATATGTGTACCATCATAATTCCTTCCCTGGCAAGTCGGAAAAATCGGGCATTTTCCCCGAAAACAAAATCGGATTTGTCGGAAATGTCGGTAAGGAAAGCGCTGAGAGTATAATACTCTTGTCTGTGGGTCCCATATTTCACTGGGAACTTCAGTCCCCACCTCATCGCTGAAGTCGGTTCAAACAGACTGAAACCATTGTCATCAAATGGTTTCAGTCGAATTAAACCTCTAATGTGCGGTCCGCTGTTTTAACCGATCGGGGGTGATGCAATAGGTGGAAGATGTCGGAAAGATCGGATATAATATGCCAAACTTTAGCATTCTCCTGGACCTATGGACATGGCGGAAGTGCTGAAACTGGCAGATGAGCTGGTTTTCACTCAGACGGGTAAACATCTGGACTATCTGCAAGAGGCTATCCTGCAAGGGACTTTGGATGGCCGGACCTACGCGAAAATTGCGGAAGAGACTTATGCCAGTGAGGGTCATGTGAGAGATATGGGAGCCGAGCTGTGGAAGGTCCTCTCCGAGGGGTTGGGGAAAGAGGTTAGCAAGGCGAATTTTAAAGCGATATTAAATTCCAACTATTCAGCGATTCTTAGTGATAATGCAAGATTTACTAATCTCAATATTTGTCCAGAACATCGCTCCGAAACCAGCCAAGTCCCAAAATCGCACTCCACGCCAGCTCAACCGCATCTGGACTTAGAAAATGCGCCGGAAATATTCAACTTTTACGGACGCACTCAGGAACTTGCCACCCTCGATCTCGCCATTGTCTGCGATCGCTCTCGCCTGGTGACAATTCTCGGATTCGGTGGCATTGGCAAAACCACTCTGGCTCTGCGGCTGGTTGGGCAAATTCAACCTCACTTCCAATATGTCATCTATCGCAGTCTCCGCTTTTACTCCGATTTGAGTGCCATACTCGCCAATCTGCTGCATATCTTTGCTCCGGATGCGACGATTCCCGATCGCATCGAAACCCAAATCTCACAACTCCTCAACCATTTGCGTCAGTCTCGCTGTTTGATTGTTCTGGATGACATACAGATTCCCGGCAACGGAAAACTGACTGGTGAAGATAGCACAGTTTACGAAAATTATCGGCTGTTTTTCAAAGCGATCGCGGAAGTGACCCACCAAAGTTGTGTTATCGCTATCGCCGCCGAACAATCGAGCGCGATTCCCACTTCTAAACAACCAAATTATCCCGTCACATCGCTGGTATTGCATGGTTTATGTGACGCAGCTAAAGAAATTTTAGCATTACAAAATTTAGCCGATGCAGAAACTTGGGATAAGTTAATTCATCTCTATCACGGAAATCCTCTCTGGTTAGAGTTCACCGCCACCTCCATCCGAGAATTATTTGCCGGTCGAGTGGCGGAGTTTTTAACTTATGACACCCCGATTGTCTGGGAACCGTTGCAGGCGCAATTAGACCGACAGTATCAGCGTTTAACATTACCAGAACAGACAGCCATTTCTCAACTGGCTACCGCCATTTACCCCTTGACTTTTGCGCAACTGTTAAACCTGACACAATTCTCCCCCCCTGAGTTTTTTAAAGTCATGCAATCCCTAGAACGGCGCTTTTTTGTAGAAATACAGGAACGGGAAGGTGTAACACAATTTGTCCTCAATCCCGTGTTGAGGGAGTATGCGAAAAGTCGGGGGGAATGAGAGCCGTAAATATGATTTACCACAGAAAACATCAAAAAAGTAAAACAGCCATTGGGACTTCTGGTACATGGTATGGGCTGGAGCCCAACTACAAACCAAGATGCTTGGCGGGGATGGGCTAAAGCCCAACTACGAACCAACAGAAAACTAGGCTATTTCGCGGGGAATGTAAATAGTTTCATTGTGGGGTAAAACCTGGTAATTGATGTCATTTTTAATCGCAATTAAATCATAATGATGCACATCAGATTTGCCTAAAGTTTTCAGGGAAATTTCTTCTAAAGTCTCACCGGGACGCACTTGGTAAGGCATCCAAACGTAATGTTTCCCATTAAAGCTGAACCGGTGGGATTCGCGTAACCAGTTTTGGTAGCGATCGTCCCGTTGCAACGCCAGCCGAGAAGTCGTTTGCTCCATCACCTGCTGCCAAAGTTGATAAGCCGCAAAATTCACATGCACCCCATCATCAGTGAAATCCTCGCGCAACATATCCGCAGCGTCAGTAAAAGGCGTATTCAAATCAAGATAAATCGCCCCATCTTGACGAGCCAGACCTTCAATTTTACTGTTAATTTGACGAATCCGGGTATTAGGCAGAGCCGCCAACCGCGTCGGCAAAATTGACAATATAAATACTTTAGCACAAATGTGGTGCATCCTAATTCTGCCCACAATATGGCGCAAGTTATTAATTATCGTGGCATCACTTCGACCTTGGCGGATGTCATTAATCCCCACCATCAAATAAACATCATGGATGCGGTTATCCGCCAAAGCCGATAACCGCTTGAGAATCCCCGCCGTATTATCGCCATAAATACCCTGATTCAGCCACAATTGACCTGGGGGCAACAAATCCACAGGAAACCACAAACATAAAGAATCTCCCAGCATCACACTGAGACAATCTTTCCCTTGTACCGCCGCGATCGCTTTGGCTTCCCGTTCCAGAAGGATTTTCCACTGCTCGTATGTGGGATGTCCCATGCTGCCCTCCCAAACCGATTGAAAACTATCCGGCGGTAACTGGGTGTGAATCAAGCCCGCCTTGAGCGCTTCTAACCGTTGTTTGTACAGCTCAATCCCTGACGATGGACGCATCATAACCATTTGAGACTTGGATAAAGCCCTCGCATAGTAGCATAAATTCTTTCAATCGTCCGTCCGAGGTACTCAAGGAAGCTGATTCATTGCCAGAGCTGATTCGGCTCGCTCCAAAGCCCAATTCCACACCTGATAGCCCCGAGCATTGAGATGTAGCCCATCTGTAGTCAGTTCGGGCCGCAAATCTCCTTGGGAGTTGGTAAACCAATAATGCAGGTCAAAAAACTGGGCGCCTTCCTCCCGGGCAATATCCTGTAATTGGAGGTTGAGATTGCGGATGCGACTATTAGAAATCTCTGGCAGGCGGGTAGGGAGGATAGATTGGACCACCACTTGGGCTTGAGGATGTTCTTGGCGCAAGCGGCGCAAAATCGATCGCATATTATTTAAAACCGTGTTATCGCTGTCACCACGTCGCAAATCATTGATACCCGCCAAGAGGTAAATGATATCTGGTTGCGTTTCAGAAAGGGTCCAAAGGCGAGAGAGGATACCAGCGGTGGTGTCGCCAGAAATGCCTTGATTGAGCCAAAACTGTCCTTGGGGGAGATTGGCTTGGGGAAACCACATACTGATCGAGTCGCCGAGCAAAATCCCCAGGCGATTATTACCTTGTCCATACGCGATCGCCCGCGCCTCCCAAGCCAAGAGGTTTTGCCAATCCTGATAAGTCGGCTGCCCTTTCGCCGCCACCCAAGCATCAGAAAAACTATCCGGAGGCAAAGTCGTATAAATCCGTCCTGCTTTCAGGGCCGCCAACCGCTGCTGGTAAAGCTGCGCCCCCGATACAGGTTGGGGCCTGACCCAGGATTGTTCTCCGGCAGACGATCGCGCCAGAGAAAACCGGAGGGTTTCAGAGGAACGCCCATCAGTCCTCACCGGTGTAGTTGGCTCCGACTGTTGCGGAACCGGGGGTAAATAGCGAGATGCTGCCCCCAAAGGAGGTAACACCGGCTCCCAAACAGGTTGCTCAGTAGTGGTGCGTCGGAAAGACAGAGACTCGGTGAGGGAGGCGTTACTATTCTGCTCGCTCAATTCCGGGGGACTAATAGCTACAGGCAACCAACGGGGGCTGACCCCACTCGGGGGCATAGTCTCCGGGGCAGCAAATTCTCCGATGCCAGTAAAATCAAAAGCCGCCACCGGTTGAGGAGTGATTTCGATCGGTCTCGATTCTGAGACTTGTCTCGCCAGTAATTCCGCCGCCAGCAACAACGGATCCGTCATCGTGATTGACTCCCAATACGCTCTTGTCATCCAATCAAGCCAACAGTACCCAATTCAGGACAGTAGCGTATCCATCCGGTGGCTCCCTCCCCAGGGCCATAACTGCCCTAACCTCACAGTTCGACCTCTCTCAACATTACAAACAGTGAAGTTTTTTAAAGACAACCGATAATTCTGCGATGAGACAACCCCTCCATGCTTAGAATAGCGTAAGGTCTTGTAAAGATTTTCAGATAGAGAGGAAACATCGATGGCCGAATATCAACAGGTGGTAAAGCCGTATGGGGGAGATCCCTTCATCGGTCATTTATCCACACCCATCAGCGATTCTGCTTTTACCCGCGCTTTCATCAATAACCTGCCCGCTTACCGTAAAGGTCTGTCTCCCCTCCTGCGAGGTCTGGAGATTGGCATGGCCCACGGATATTTTCTGATTGGACCGTGGGTTAATTTTGGTCCCCTGCGGGATTCTGAATTCGCCGCTTTGGGTGGATTGATTTCCGGAATGGCTTTGATTCTGGTTGCCACTATGTGCCTTTCCGCTTACGGTATCGTATCTTTCCAAGGTGAAGCTCCCGCAGGAGCCGATCCCCTCAAGACCTCTGAAGGTTGGAGCCAGTTTGCCGCAGGCTTTTTCGTTGGTGCAATGGGCGCCGCTTTCGTTGCCTACTTCCTCCTCGCTAATTTTGAGGTAGTAGATGCCATTTTCCGGGGTCTTGTCAACAACTAAAACCCCGTTGCATTGGAGAGTCTGACCAGATACCAGTGAAGTTTCCAGAAGGAAAACCATTGTTTTGTGGTGAGATTGCTACTCCGCCATCAGATAATCGTTTGTCACCATTGGTCAGAGGTGTATTGTCTAGCAGCAAGCTACCGCAATCTTCCTCTGCCAACCCAACAGTTTACATAGGAGAATTTGAGGATTATGACAGGTTCATACGCGGCTTCCTTCCTGCCTTGGATTATGATTCCCGTAACTTGCTGGCTCATGCCTTTAGTGGTGATGGGTCTGCTGTTCATTCATATTGAAAGCGACGCTTAATTTAAGCAACCTTCGACTCCGAGCAGAAACCTAGTTTTTTCAACCCGAAAGGTGAAAATGAGAGACTTTTCTCAAAACCGGGTTTCTGCCCTAAAAAAAATCCCCCTCTGAAAAGAGGGGGATTTTTTTCGCTTATCGCTTATCTACAAGGTGAGTTCAGAATCAACCGAACTTGCCAGCGGTAGAAGCAATCAAGAAAGCGGCGTAGGTAATGATATTACCAGCGGTGAAGTGAGCCAGACCGACCAAGCGAGCTTGGACGATGGAAAGAGCCACTGGCTTGTCCTTCCAGCGAACCAGGTTCGCCAGAGGAGTGCGCTCGTGAGCCCAAACCAAGGTTTCGATCAGTTCTTGCCAGTAACCACGCCAAGAGATCAGGAACATGAAACCAGTTGCCCACACCAGGTGTCCGAGGAGGAACATCCAGGACCAGACAGACAGGTTGTTGGTGCCGTAGGGGTTGTACCCGTTGATGAGCTGAGAAGAGTTCAGCCAGAGGTAGTCACGGAACCAACCCATCAGGTAGGTAGAGGACTCATTGAACTGAGCCACGTTGCCTTGCCAGATGGCCAGGTGTTTCCAGTGCCAGTAGAAGGTGAGCCATGCAATGGTGTTGAGCATCCAGAACACAGCCATGTACATGGCATCCCAAGCGGAGATATCGCAAGTACCGCCCCGACCGGGACCGTCGCAGGGGAAGCTGTAGCCGAAGTCTTTCTTATCGGGCATCAGCTTGGAACCCCGGGCATCCAGGGCGCCTTTGACGAGGATCAGGGTGGTGGTGTGCAAGCCGAGAGCGATCGCGTGGTGAACCAGGAAATCGCCAGGGCCAATGGTCAGGAACAGAGAGTTAGTGCCAGCATTGATGGCATCCAACCAACCGGGTAGCCACACATCACCGTGGTTTGGCCAAGCGGTAGAAGCGATGCTGTCAGGGTTGGAAAGCAGCACGTCAAAGCCATAGAGAGCCTTACCGTGGGCAGCTTGAATCCACTGCGCAAACACAGGTTCGATGAGGATTTGCTTTTCGGGAGTGCCGAAAGCTACTACCACATCATTGTGGACGTACAGACCGAGGGTGTGGAAACCCAGGAACAAAGACACCCAGCTCAGGTGAGAGATCAGTGCTTCCTTATGCTCTAGCATCCGGTACAGCACGTTGTCCTTGTTGGCTTCGGGGTCATAGTCACGGACCAGGAAGATGGCACCGTGAGCGAACGCCCCAATCATCAAGAAGCCAGCGATGTACTGGTGGTGAGTATAAAGAGCAGCTTGGGTGGTGTAGTCCTTAGCCATGAAGGCGTAAGGAGGAATCGAGTACATGTGCTGGGCTACCAAGGAGGTAACTACGCCCAAGCAGGCCAAGTGCCATCCCAGTTGGAAGTGCAGAGACTCGTTATAGGTGTCGTAAATGCCTTTGTGACCGGCACCGATCGCACCGCCAAAAGGAGTGCCTTTTGGTGGGTTGTGGGCTTCGAGAATCTCTTTCATGCTGTGACCGATACCGAAGTTAGTCCGGTACATATGGCCAGCGATGATGAAGATGACCGCGATCGCCAAGTGGTGATGAGCGATATCCGTCAACCAAAGAGATTCAGTTTGGGGATGGAAACCACCCAAGAAGGTGAGAATCGCAGTTCCCGCGCCTTGAGCCGTGCCGAACGCATGTCCTGCCGTATCGGGGTTTTCGGCATACACTCCCCAATTCAGGGAGAAGAAGGGGCCTAAACCAGCCGGGTGAGGCATGGTGGACAGGAAGTTATCCCAACCCACATGCTGGCCGCGAGACTCAGGGATCGCCACGTGGACCAAGTGACCGGTCCATGCCAGAGAGCTGACCCCAAACAAGCCTGCCAGGTGGTGGTTCATCCGGGACTCGGCGTTTTTGAACCAGGATAGGCTCGGGCGGTATTTCGGCTGCAAGTGCAACCAACCGGCAAACAGCATCAGGGAGGCCAGGATCATCAGGAAGATGGCGCCTTGGTACAGGTCCCCGTTATTGCGCATGCCGATCGTGTACCACCAGTGGTAAACGCCGGAGTAGCAGATATCTACCGGGTTAGCGGCTCCAGCTTGAGTGAAAGCATCCACTGCTGGTTTGCCGAATTGGGGATCCCAAATCGCGTGGGCGATGGGACGGATGTTCAGGGGGTCTTTGACCCACTGCTCGAAATTGCCTTGCCAAGCGACATGGAAGAGGTTGCCCGAGGTCCACAGGAAGATGATTGCCAAGTGGCCGAAGTGGGAGGCAAAGATCTTTTGGTAAAGATTTTCCTCCGTCATGCCGTCGTGGCTTTCAAAGTCGTGGGCTGTGGCAATCCCGTACCAAATCCGACGTGTTGTCGGATCTGCAGCCAGGTCCTGGCTAAACTTCGGGAATTTTGTTGCCATAAGTCCTAAATAAATCTCCTTGGTTATTGAGATTTTAGATTTTGGATGGGAGAAAAGCAATCCCCCTGATTATATCCAAAATCCTCACTCAATTTCGTCCTGGTGAAATCATGAGAACCGGGAAAATTCCCGATGATGGGCAATTTGTCTCCGTTTGTTTCCCAGCTTTCCCAGACTCTTACTTTCCATCGATTTCATCAGTCTAGGTTTACTAGGCGGGACAAATCTCAGCACAATAGTTTGATTTTAAATTTTGGATTGAGGAAAAGCAATCCCCAATCCAAAATTTTAGATCCTAAGTCAATTTCATCCTACGGAAATGATGCGAGCGAGGAAGAACGCCCAGGTAGTGACAATTCCTCCTAAGAGGTAGTGAGCCACACCCACAGCGCGTCCCTGAACAATGCTCAGAGCCCGAGGCTGAATTGCCGGAGCCACTTTCAGTTTGTTATGTGCCCAGACGATAGACTCAATCAGTTCTTGCCAGTAGCCGCGACCGCTGAACAGGAACATGAGGCTGAAGGCCCAGACAAAGTGACCAGCGAGGAACATCAACCCATAGGCAGACAGAGCCGAGCCGTAGGAGTTGATCACCTGAGATGCTTGAGCCCACAGGAAGTCACGCAACCAGCCGTTGATGGTGATCGCGGACTGGGCGAAGTTGCCCCCAGTGATGTGGGAGATCGAGCCATCTGGTGCTACTGTGCCCCACACATCCGATTGCATCTTCCAGCTAAAGTGGAAAATCACGATCGACAGGGAGTTATACATCCAGAACAGGCCAAGGAAAACGTGGTCCCAACCAGACACCTGGCAGGTGCCGCCCCGACCGGGGCCGTCGCAGGGGAAGCGGAAACCCAGGTTCATCTTATCTGGAATCAGACGAGAGGACCGGGAGAAGAGAACCCCTTTGAGGAGAATCAGGACAGTCACGTGAATGGTGAAAGCATGGATATGGTGAACCATGAAATCTGCCGTACCCAAGGCGATCGGCATCATGGCGACCTTGCCACCTACTGCCACCACATCGCCACCGAAGGCATGGCTAGCCACCGCCATTGCGTTGGGGGCTGTGTTGCCGGGAGCGAGGGTGTGGAGGTTTTGCAGCCACTGAGCGAAGATTGGCCGCAGCTGAATCCCCGTATCAGAGAACATATCTTGAGGACGACCGAAAGCCCGCATCGTGTCGTTGTGAACGTACAGACCGAAGCTATGGAAGCCCAAGAAAATGCAGACCCAGTTGAGGTGAGAGATGATAGCGTCACGGTGGCGGAGTACCCGATCGAGCAGGTTATCCACATTCTTCGCCGGATCGTAATCCCGCACCATGAAGATGGCGGCGTGGGCACCGGCTCCGACAATCAGGAAACCGCCAATCCAAACGTGGTGAGTGAACAGCGATAACTGCGTCGGATAGTCAGTAGCGATGTACGGATAGGGAGGCATCGCGTACATGTGATGAGCGACGATGATGCTCAGAGAGCCCATCAGCGCCAGGTTGATTGCCAACTGAGCGTGCCAGGAGGTGGTGAGGATTTCATAGAGTCCTTTATGGCCTTGGCCAGTAAACGGACCCTTGTGAGCCTCCAGGATTTCTTTCATGCTGTGGCCAATGCCCCAGTTGGTGCGGTACATGTGGCCAGCAATGATGAACAGCACGGCGATCGCCAAGTGGTGGTGCGCCGTATCCGACAGCCACAGACCGCCAGTGACAGGGTTCAGCCCGCCTTTGAAAGTCAGGAAGTCAGAATAAGCTCCCCAGTTCAGGGTGAAGAAAGGCACCACACCTTGAGGAATACCCCAATCCACACTGGGATAAAGGTCCTTCATCAAGCTGGGATTGAGGATAAACTCATGGGGCAGAGGAATGTCCTTTGGCGCTACCCCAGCATCCAGCAGCTTGTTGATGGGCAGAGACACATGGATTTGGTGGCCTGCCCAAGACAGGGAGCCCAAACCCAGCAATCCTGCCAGGTGGTGGTTCATCATCGACTCCACGCTCTGGAACCATTCCAGTTTGGGGGCCGCTTTGTGATAGTGGAACCACCCGGCGAAGAGCATCAAACCTGCCATTACTAGGGCACCGATCGCGGTGCAGTAAAGCTGATACTCATTGGTGATTCCGGAAGCGCGCCACAGTTGGAATAGTCCAGAAGTGATTTGGATGCCGTGGAATCCACCGCCCACATCACCGTTCAAAATTTCTTGTCCGAAGATGGGCCAGACCACTTGGGCACTGGGTTTAATCCCAGTGGGGTTGCTCAGCCATGCTTCATAGTTGGAAAACTTGGCGCCGTGGAAATAGGCGCCGCTCAACCAAATGAAGATTACGGCCAGGTGCCCAAAGTGCGCGCTGAATATCTTGCGCGATACGTCTTCTAAGTTGCTGGTATGGCTATCAAAATCATGAGCGTCAGCGTGGAGGTTCCAAATCCAGGTTGTAGTTTTGGGACCTTTTGCCAAAGTGCGATCGAAGTGACCTGGTTTGCCCCACTTCTCAAAGGAAGTCGGCACCGGATCTTTATCTACTGCTACCTTGACCTTTGCCTCTCGCTCTGGAGGGCTAATCGTCATCGAGGCTCTCCTCTGTGCTTATATTGGATCTTTCAAACAGCTCCACCCGAAGTGTTACTCGAAAGCAACGGTAAGGTAGAGGAACTTCTCCTCTTGGGTGGGGGACGAGGTTGATGAAACCCTAGGGTGAGTTTCCTAACTTTACATAGTTTAATTTAAACTCCGTTCAAGCGGAAGTCAACCTCGATTTCCACTTCCACCCGGCGCCGGAGTTGCCCGAGCCAGAGCTTCAGGGGAGTTCATCTGCTGCATTATAGGGCTTGCTCTGGTAACAACTGAGATTTCCTTAACAATACTTTAAATTACTTCATCCCTCTTGTTACATTTGCTGTTAGTTTCCTACTCTCTGTCAAAAGTCAAGGGGTATTCAGGTTAATGTTAAATAACTTTACAATTGACCGGGATGTTGAGACAGTTCGCCTAGAGGCTTACAATGCCAGAGCAGGCATTGAGGCTCCCGGCTTTGACCAACGCCCCAAACCCCAGCAGAGCAAGGGTTTTGACGAGGCGATCGCCTCCCCTGCCGGGGCAAGATTACTGTTTTATTGATTTTCGTTATCGTTTTACTTTGCTTATTTCAATAGATATGAGGATGATGTTGCACATTAATTGGTTGAGAACTGCTGCCAGAGCCCTCTTGGCTTGGACCCTCGGGCTAGGATTAATGTTAGGGGCGGTAGGGTGTGGCGATCGTCTGGAGGTAGCACCCAGCACCCCCCAAACCCCCCCCACCCCCGCCCCCGCCAAAATATCTGAAGTTTCCCCCCCCGCAACGATCCAAAACTTGCGGTCCGCCTTAGACAATTACCAGCCGCAAGTATCAATATTGAGTCCTCAACCGGGAGCCGTCCTCCAAGACACCACCGTAACCGTCCGGCTTCAAGTTCTCGACCTCCCCTTATTCCAAGACCCAGATTTAGGTCTCGGTCCCCATTTAGAAGTCATTTTAGACAACCAGCCCCCCACCAGCATTTACAGCCTTGACCAGCCGCTGGTTTTCCAAAACCTGGAACCGGGAACCCACACCCTCAGAGCCTTTGCTACCCGTCCTTGGCATGAAAGTTTTAAAAATGAAGGCGCTTACGCCCAAACCACCTTCCATATATTTACCAAAACCCAAGATAACAACCCGGACCTAACACAACCCCTCCTCACTTACAATCACCCTACGGGCACTTATGGGGCAGAACCAATTATGTTGGACTTCTACCTCACCAACGCCCCCCTACACCTGGTGGCGCGAGAAAACCCAGAGGATGAGATTTTAGATTGGCGTATTGGCGTCACCGTCAACGGTGAAAGCTTTTTCCTCGATCGCTGGGAACCCATCTACCTCAAAGGCTTCCAACCCGGTCTCAACTGGGTACAGCTCCAATTTTTCGACCAAGAAGGCAACTCCATCAAAAATGCCTTTAACAACACGGTCCGACTAATTAATTACCAACCCAAAGCACAAGATACCCTCTCCAAACTGGTGCGCGGCCAAATCTCCGCCACTGTTGCCCGTGGTATTGTCCAGCCCAACTATAAAGCACCCGTCCCCGTTCCGACTCCGACCCCAACCCCAGAGCCTCCTATAGAAGAAGCACCAATAGAAGAAGCCGCCCCAGAGCCTCCCATAGAAGAAGCACCAATAGAAGAAGCCGCCCCAGAGCCTCCTATAGAAGAAGCCGCCCCAGAGCCTCCTATAGAAGAAGCCGCCCCAGAGCCTCCTATAGAAGAAGCCGCCCCAGAGGCGGTAGTAGAAGAAGCCGCCCCAGAGGCGGTAGTAGAAGAAGCCGCCCCAGAGGCGGTAGTAGAAGAAGCCGCCCCAGAGGCGGTAGTAGAAGAAGCCGCCCCAGAGGCGGTAGTAGAAGAAGCGGCTACCAAAGCGGCGACACCAGGGGAGGTAAAGACACCAAAACCAGAAACCCAAAAGTCAGAAACATCAAAAATGGCGAGATTTTTATCTCGGTTCCGCCGTCAGTCAGAACAGACTACCACCGCCGCTCCTACCGAAGCAGTAGCCCCAGAAACCAGTCCATAAGGTTCGGAGGCAAATGCAATAGCCTTTGAGCCCGATATTCTCAAACCGCTTCTCGGCTCCCCCTTCCTTAATAGGGGGAGCTTTTGTATTTGGGAAATTGTTTCCGCATCGGACAGAGGTGCAGTGGTTTCGGGCCACAGGGGCACAGATGGGGGAGATGGGGTCCGATGATTTTTTATGACTAATTGCCAATAGTCAATTGAGTATTTTTAATCAAAGCCCCTGCCCCATCACTTATCCTTTGGGTATAAGACTAAAAAGCCCTCTGCCCAGTCAAAAACAAAAACAATGTGGGTCGGGATTGGCTTGGCATAGCAACAAAGAATAATGTTAGGACAGCATTCTGGCAGCACCAGACAACTAAATAACGGAGAACTTGTCCTAACTATTAGGACAAGGTTAATAAAAAGAATCAATCATTTTCTTAACTATTTGTTCATAATAAATTAGCACAATCGTTATACTATGGGTATGTAACCAAGTTGACGGACTGAGCTAAGCAACACCACATCTTCGCTCAGTTCTTACCAGATGTTTTGTCTGGAGTATTGCAATAATTGCGGAGTTAATATGGTGACACCAATCGCAACAAATCCGATTCGGAAACAACAAAGTCTTGATGCTAACGTGGCTCGCAACCTGTCTGTAACGACGAATACAGTACCACAAATGACGGGGATTGCACCCCGTTGGTTGTTGCACTTCCTCCCTTGGGTGCAAGTGCAATCGGGGACCTACCGCGTCAACCGCACCAAAGTTGTTATCAAAGAAAGTCCAAAAGTTCGGGTTAATAACAGCAACGGATATTCTAATGTTGCCCCAGAAGACCTGCTGACAATCCCTATCCTATCAGATATAGCTATTTCTGAGGCAGCAGCGCTGGCAAAGAACTTCCAAACCGAGTCTTTTGGGATGGGAGAAACTATCGTCACGGAAGGACAAAAAGATGACAAATTCTATATTGTCGCCCAAGGGAAATTAGAAGTGCTAGTGCGGGGCGAACAAGGCTATCCCTTGCGCCTTGCGGTTCTGGGTGCAGGAGACTACTTCGGTGAAGTAGATCTCTATAAAGATATGCCCAGCGATGCTACTGTTCGCACCCTCACCCCCAGCCGGTTGCTGACGCTTTCTAAAGCCTGCTTCGACCAAGTGGTAAGTCAATCGCCACAAGTGCTGGATAACTTGCGGCGGGCGGTGGAAAATCGGATGCGGTTAAAAACTCTCCTGAACCTTTACGGGGAAGAAAAAGTAGCCCTCGCGGCTGACTACCAGGGGGAAACTGAGTTACCAGCGTCGTTTGTGGACTACGAAAGCGAACCTCAAGAGTACGAACTGAGCATCGTCCAAACGATTTTGCGCGTTCACACCCGCGTCACCGACATTTACAACGAGCCGATCGACCAGTTGCGCGAACAAATTCGCCTGACTGTGGAAGGGATGAAAGAGCAGCAAGAGTGGGAAATCATCAATAACTCAGCTTTTGGCTTGCTCAACGCCGCTGCGCCTTCGATGCGGGTTCAGCCGCGTTACGGTGCGCCGACGCCGGACGATCTTGATGAAATGTTGGCTCGCGTGTGGAAAAAACCGGCTTTCTTCCTGGCTCACCCCCGGGCAATTGCGGCTTTCGGACGGGAATGCACCCGCCGGGGCGTTCCACCTGCGACCATTAACCTATTCGGCTCTCCTTTCGTGACCTGGCGCGGCGTGCCGATCGTACCTTGCGACAAATTGGAAGTGCAAAACCGCACCGGCAACCCCTACGGTCCAGGCAAAACTAACATCCTGCTCGTGCGTGCTGGCGAAAAAGAACAAGGGGTGGTGGGCTTGCATCAAATGGGTATTCCCGGCGAACAAATGCCTGGTCTCTCCGTGCGGTTTATGGGCATCAACTCCCAGGCATTGGCTTCTTACTTGATGACGGTGTATTTCTCTTGCGCTGTCTTAACCGATGATGCTCTGGCGGTACTGGAAAACGTAGAGGTGGGATACTACCATGACTATCAATATCCCAACGCATAACGGTAAAAACGGACATCACCCGCCTCAAGACCTGCAGTTACCTCCCACTGGCGACAGTGCGATCTTTGACCCGATGTCTATAGAGTCGATCGCGAATCAGCTTTATACTGCTTTGCCGAATGAGAGCCCTGAGCCGGTATCTGGGCTGGTAACGGAACCGACAGAACCAAATGCTGCGCAGACCTATCGGTTGGTGCCGCCACACCAGAGCAAGGGTTCTGGCATGAGTGGGGTGGCATTAGTCGGCAACTCCGCACCGGCATCAGCCATCAGCGAGGAAGCATTAACCGAAATTGCCAAACAGTTGCGAGCCCAGATGCTGCCCCTGAACCTGGAAACTAACCTATTTCAGGCATTCGCACAGCTCCAACCCGCTGCACCTTCAACGGAAACGGCTGCTGCCATACCTTCGACTTCTGCCCCTAGGGATACTTTGAATGTGGAAGCCTTGAAAGAGGTGGCAGAACATTTCTACGCCCAGATTCCTCCGTTTTCCCCCAGCGGAACTTCGGGCAATTCGATTCCCACCCCTCCAAGGCCAACCTCTATTTTACCGCTCAGCGAGCCAGATTTGCTTCCAGCTTTCGCGGATGCGGGAGCGCAAGCCAGTCATTCTCCGGTTCGGGAGACACCTGAGCCATCGTTCTATTTCCTGTCTCCAGGGGCAGTGAAACATTTGGGGTTGGAGTCAGGATCCCCATTTGATGTCAGTGCCATCCGCAAAGACTTTCCGATTTTGCACCAGAAAGTCAATGGCAAACCGCTGATTTGGCTGGATAATGCGGCCACTACTCAAAAGCCGCAAAGTGTTATCGATGCTTTGTCCCTGTTCTACCAGCGAGACAACTCCAACATTCACCGAGCTGCTCATACTCTGGCAGCGCGGGCTACGGATGCTTATGAAGGAGCGAGGGAGAAGGTACAGCGGTTTATCGGTGCGGGTTCGGCGTCGGAAATTATCTTCGCACGGGGAACCACAGAAGCGATTAACCTGGTGGCGCAAACCTGGGGTCGCAAGTATATTCAGCCCGGAGATGAAATTGTTCTCTCGACGCTGGAACACCACGCCAATATCGTTCCGTGGCAGATGCTGGCGCAAGAGACGGGGGCAATTTTAAAGGTTATTCCTGTGAGCGATCGCGGCGAAATTCTCCTCGAAGAATACACCCGACTCTTGGGACCGCGCACTCGCATCGTTGGGATCACGCAGGTTTCCAACGCCCTCGGAACGATCGTGCCAGTGCGGGAAATGACGGAAATAGCCCACAGGCATGGCGCGGTCGTCCTGGTTGACGGCGCTCAGGCTGTTTCTCACATGCCGGTTAACGTTCAGGAAATCGGCTGCGATTTTTACACCTTTTCCGGTCACAAACTCTTTGCGCCTACGGGAATTGGTGTCCTGTACGCCAAACGGGAAATCCTGGAGGATATGCCTCCTTGGCAGGGTGGCGGCAGCATGATTCGTCATGTGACGTTCGAGAGAACCATTTACAGCGACCCACCGGCAAAATTTGAAGCGGGAACGCCTAATATTGCTGATGCGGTGGGACTGGGTGCGGCGATCGACTATATCACCCGCCTGGGGATGAGCAATATCGAACGGTACGAGCATCAACTCACCGAGTATGCAATGCAACGCTTAGCAACGATTCCGGGGTTGCGTCTCATTGGTACAGCCCCCCATAAAGTCAGTGTGTTGTCATTTATTCTCGATGACATCCCTGTGGAACAAGTTGGGCAACGCTTAGCCCGAGAAGGGATTGCAGTGCGAGCCGGTCATCACTGCGCTCAACCGACGATGCAGCGATATGGTCTTACGGGTACGGTTCGGCCTTCGCTAGCTTTTTACAACACTTGTCAGGAAATTGACAAGTTAGTAGAAGTCCTGGAAACAATTCGCTTCCGTTAGCTGGAATTGCAGCAACTCACAAGCTGGCAAATTATTGGGGAAAATTTGGCTCACAGACCTTCGCTGTCTGGATGCCCTAACAGCACGGTGCCCAACAGGTTAATTTACATCTGTCCGTGCTGTTTCCCTGTCCCCCAAAAAGGTGATTTTTGGGGGTTATTCAATCATCCATTTATCTAAAGATTTCCTGGTATTATGAACCAACCCATATCACATCTTGTAGAAACACGTCATCTGGCCTATATCCACCATCATTTGAACAATGATTTGGCAGAAAAATCCACCAAATCTAATTACCGGTTATTTTCTGGGTCGGTGCGAGTTTACTATAATCCTGCCTGGAATAAGAAATATATTGCTTAATCTTGGCACAACCAGAAATTAGGTAATTTAGCATCATTATTATGTCCAAAAAATGGAGGTAACTAAATGAGGCCAAGCCAAAATGCTCAGGCAAAAAATGCTGAAAGAGCAAACATCGATAATGTAGCTCATTATGAGCATTATTTCGCATTAAAACAGGAGCATTCGGTTGCGGGGAATAATTTTTGGCAATTTTTCACCGATGATGTTCAGACAATTTATCAGCGCGATCCGGCAGCTCGAAACTGGCTGGAGGTGCTGGTCTGCTATCCGTGGTTACACGCTTTGTGGTGTCATCGTGTCGCTCATTTGTTACACAGTTTAGGCATTCCTTTTGTGCCGCGTTTCCTGTCTTTCTTAAATCGCTTAGTCACGGGAATTGAGATTCACCCAGGGGCAAAAATTGGCAAAGGGGTGTTTATTGACCACGGTATGGGAGTGGTGATAGGCGAGACAGCAGTTGTGGGGGACTATGCCCTGATTTATCAGGGGGCGACTTTAGGGGGAACGGGAAAGGAAAAAGGCAAGCGACATCCGACCCTAGGAAATCATGTGGTTGTAGGTGCTGGGGCCAAGGTATTGGGTAATATTCAGATTGGCGATAACGTTCGCATCGGTGCGGGGTCGGTGGTACTGCGGGATGTGCCAAGTAACAGTACGGTGGTAGGGGTTCCGGGGCGGGTTACTCGTCTCAATGGGCAGAGGGCTAATGCTCTGGAGCATAACAAGATACCGGATGTGGAAGCGGAGGTAATTAGCCTTTTGTTTGAAAGGGTCAAGGAACTTGAGAAACAGATTTTCCACTTACAAGCTGAATTCAATTTGTCAACCGTTGCGGTAAATCAGGAAAAAATGGAGCAGGATAAGATATCTTCTGATGGTGTGATTCAAGACTTTCTCGATGGGGCTGGAATTTAGGAATTATCCATGATGCAAATCACAGAGTTTAACTGGGTGAGCGGATTGCTCGGCGGTTTGCTCATCGGTACGAGTGCTACTGTTTTGCTGGCATTTAATGGTCATATCGCTGGGATTAGTGGAATACTTAACAGCGCTCTAAGTTCGGGGTTTAGTGAAGTTTGGCGCTGGCTGTTTCTGGCGGGACTGCTGGCTGGAGGCGGACTTTATGAATCTGTCGTCGGGCCACTCCCGGCGACACCGGTATCGACGATAGCGCTCCGCGCTGGCTACGCCTACGCTCCTTGGGCGATGCTCGTCGGCGGCTTTCTGGTGGGCTTTGGCACACGTATGGGCAATGGCTGCACTAGCGGACATGGGGTATGTGGACTGGGCCGACTGTCCCTTCGCTCCCTGGTGGCAGTGGTGACTTTTTTGGCCACGGCGATCGTCACGGTGTTTGTCACCCGCCACATCCTTTTCTGGTGAACCAAATTAAATCAACACACCAGTGGCTTTGGGAAACAGGGAGAAAGACGGGAGTTATCAAGTCTCAACAATATTTGGGGGGGAGAAAATGAAACAAAATCTCGTAGCTTTGATTTCCGGTGTCTTGTTTGGGCTCGGTTTAGGGCTGTCCCAAATGATTGACCGAGAGCGGGTTCTCGGTTTCTTGGATGTCACCGGGGTTTGGGACCCTACCCTGCTGTTTGTGTTGGGCGGGGCTGTGAGTGTGACGGTGATTGCCTTCCGTTTTGTGTTGCGCCTCCCCCACCCCTTTTATGGGGAAAATTTCTCCCTGCCAACTCAGAAAAACATCGACAGACGGCTAATTTTTGGGGCGGTCATTTTCGGTGTCGGTTGGGGAATTGCTGGATATTGCCCCGGACCGAGCCTCACAGCCCTGGTGTTGGGCATCTGGAATCCTGTGTTGTTTGTGATGGCGATGATTGCTGGTTCCCTGACTTACAAATGGGTATCAACTCGGTTGGAGTGGGGGGAATTCGCCCGCTCGAACGTCTCCAAGGATTTACCATTCGATGTTCCTCCTGGAAATTCTCGTTCTTAGTCTGTGGCAGCAGCACCCCATCAATATTTGAGCTGATGTTCAGATGGGTTTTGATAATTTTTACTACTTATAGCAACGGACCGGTTAGGACAGGCGGCCTCGCCTGCTGTGCGGAAGAGGAATTCTCCCAAAATGTCCTAACTACTGGTTCGGTTGCTATAGCTCTAGATGACAATGATGCCGTCACCCCTTGATAAATCTGGATATCAGGTTAATCTAACTGGCTATATTTCAAATTTTTTAGATAGGTTTTAATGTTTAAATTGCTCGTTTTCATTGGCAAAAATTATCTGAACTGGATAAGTTCCTCAAAATTCATCTAGTCAATCAAAAAAATAATTAAAATTCCCAAATTAATTAAATATAATTGTTGCTTTTTGCTGAAAGGAGAAGTATGGTGGGATTAAAACGTAGAACGTCAAATCAGAATCACGGGATATAGCAAGCAGATGAATCCAATCAACGCGCAGAAATTATATTCTTGTGAGATGGCCATCATTGGCGGTGGGTTGAGCGGGTCAGTGGTGGCGGCAAATATTTTGCAAAAAGCAGCAGAGCCGCTAAGAATCGCCTTGATTGAACGCCGTTCAGAATTGGGCAGAGGAGTGGCCTATGGAACCCAAATAGCCCGTCATCTGCTGAATGTGAGGGCAGGAAATATGAGCGCTTTCGCGGATGAACCAGATCACTTTTTGAACTGGTTGCACCGCAATGGGTATGGTGCAAGTACAGCATCCTCTTTCTTGCCCCGTCAGGTTTATGGGGATTACTTGGGGGCATTGTTAAAAGAAGCCGAAACAAATACTCGCTCTGGGGTGGTGTTGCAGCGGATTTTTGGGGAAGCGGTTGCCATCGAAACCACAGCCGGTGGGATGATGATTTACCTGAAAGATGGTGAGTGTTTGTGGGCGCAAAAGGTGGTGTTGGCGATCGGGAATTTCCCCGCAGCTCTGCCGTCACCGATCACGGCGCTGGAAAACCGCGAGCTATATGTCAGAGATGGCTGGGATGCGGATGCTTTGGCTGGTCTCAATCCAGAGGATTCTATTCTCATAGTCGGCACTGGCTTAACGATGGCAGACGCGATCGCTGCCCTGCATGAAAAGGAATTCCAGGGACAGATATATGCCGTCTCGCGGCATGGATTGATGCCCTGCCGTCACCAACCTAAAACGTTTTATCCACCCTTTATTGACCCGAAAACAGCACCAAAAACGGCGAGAGAACTATTTCGCCTAGTACGAGAAGAAGTCCGATTAGCTGCCGCAAAAGGGCAAGACTGGCGGGGGACGATCGACGCCATCCGTCCCGTGACGCAACAACTTTGGCAAGCACTTCCCTTGCCCGAACAAAAGCGATTTTTGCGCCACGTCAAGGCTTATTGGGAAGTTCACCGACATCGCATCGCTGAAGAAATAGCGATGCTCCTTGATACGGCAATCCAGTCCGGTCAACTGAAGCATTATGCCGGTCGGATTCTCACTTGTCGGGAGTTAGATGATCAAGTAGCCGTAACGATTCGGGAGCGGGGGACGCCAAACGAGAAAGTTTTGTTAGTCAGTCGGATTATCAACTGCACTGGCTCAAACTGCAACTACCGCCAGTTGCAACACCCATTGCTCGCCAGCCTGCAAGAACAAAAGCTGATCCGGTTCAACGAGCTGTCAATCGGAATTGACACCGCGCCAAACGGTGCGGTCATCGATGCCAATGGCAAGGTATCACAAATGCTCTGGACTTTGGGGACACCCCGAAAAGGGAATCTGTGGGAAACTATCGCAGTGCCTGAAATTCGGGTACAAGCAGCTTCTCTGGCACAGGAATTACTGAAATCCTTCAATCCAAAACCCGATCCTCCTGTAGCGGGGGATTGGTCGGCGGGAAATCTATCCCAGGCGTGGCAGACACGTACTATGATATTGCGTCAACTGTTCGATAACCAATCGAGTACCTACACCTATCTCATTGCCGATCGTTCCACCAAAGCAGCCATCCTCGTCGATCCGGTCTTGGAACAGGTCGATCGCGATTTGCACCTATTGCAAGAATTGAATTTCACCCTGTACTATTGCCTGGAAACCCACATCCATGCTGACCACATCACTGGTACAGACAAGCTGAGGGCACTTACCGGCTGTCTCAGTGTCTTGCCTGAAAATGCACCGGCAAATTGTGCGGATATGTATCTGGCAGATGGCAAAATTTTGCATCTGGGAAGCATCCAAATTATCGCTATTGCCACCCCAGGTCATACAGATAGCCATAATGCTTATCTGATTAACGGTAGCTATCTATTAACCGGAGATAGTTTGCTAATTAGAGGCTGCGGTCGTACCGATTTTCAGAATGGTAATCCCGGATTGCTTTATGATGCAGTCACGCAAAAGCTCTTCACCTTGCCCGATGACACTTTGGTGTATCCATGTCACGATTATAAAGGACAAACAGTTTCTACCATTGGCGAAGAAAAATGCTGTAACTTGCGTTTAGCTGGACGCAGCCGGAGCCAGTTTATCGAGCTGATGAATAGCCTCAATTTGCCCTATCCCCAAAAAATGGGAGAATCTATATCTGCCAATCAGCGTTGTGGCCAAACTTAAGCCAATTACCAAGAATTATCGGCTTCACCTATTTGACCACAGTATTTGCATTTTCAGCGAAATTATCTTGATCTAGTTTGGGAAAATTATCTAGCTTTTCTCATGTTGGTAATATATAGAATTTGCTGGATTCCCGTCTCCGCAGGAATGACAGCTTAGACCGGTATGCCATATTGGAAAATTTCTAGATTTTTGCCTGAATTCCTATAGTCACCATTTTCTGATACTTGATAGCTTAAATATATCTTAATAGTCATTTAGCTTCACAATATTGAAGATTGAATACAGCAATCAAAATCTAGCTAATTTAACAGACAATCACCAACAGCAATGCCTAAACCATACAGTTATGAAATGCGCCAGCAAGTCATCCAATCTATTTTGGTTAATGGGATGAATAAAAGTGAGGCCAGTCGCGTTTTCCAAATTAGTCGTAATACGATTGACCTATGGCTAAAGCGACTGGAGGAAACAGGAGATTGCCAACCCAAGGCGATTTCCCTGATTCGCAGTGTAAATAAAATCACGGATTTAGTCAAATTTCGGGAATTCGCCAAAATCCACCGATATAAGACCTATGCTGAGATGGCAGCTCTTTGGCATGAGTCAGTGAGTCCGACAACTATTGCTCGGACTTTGAAAACAATTGGGTTGACGCGCAGAAAAAATCTATGACTGGGCGGATGAAAAAAAACCCTGTTCCGAATGGTTCAGTGGAGAATCTCACCCCTCACCATTGTTCCCCTAAGAGGCGTAGGATTTTCTCGGCGTCCTCTAACTCCCCCACAATTTGCCGGGTGGGTAGAGGCCAAACTTTTACCAAAGTGGGAGTAGCCAGAACATGGTTCGCCTCGGCTTGTTCTGGATGACGATGAACATCAATCACTTTCAAGGTATAAGGGTGGCGCAAAGACCGCTCCAAAAGCTGATGTAAAATCTTCAGGATCCGCTCTGTGGCAACCGTGTTGCCGGAAACAAACAGGCGGAGTACATACCCCCGAGTCCCAGCAGTAGAAGTAGATGATGACTCATCTGGGGGGAAAGCGAATTTCCCCTCGGTCTCAGCTACAATTTTCCGCCAGTCCAAGCGCACCACCAAATCGTGATTTTCCCAAAGTTGGGGGAATTGGGGGCGATAACTTGCGATCACTTTGGGGTCGCAGAGTTCTGGTTGCCAGGGAGCCGGTTGCCAGACGACGTTCTCAGCAAACAAAGTATTGAGTAAAGACTGATAACGCAGCACTGGCAAACCAGCTTCTGCATATATGCGTAGCTCTCCCGTCTCGTGAGAGCGCCACTTGTCGATCGTCGCCGTATAACAAGGCACCAGGAAATGGGGCGGTTCTGATAAACCCAGCCATTCTTGGAGACCAGCACATAAATGCAAATGCCACCGACTTTGTTTATCCGGGTCTATGCAATAAATTAAATCTCCTCCGGGGGTAAATAGGGCAATACCTTTAAACAAATCTTGTTGCGGGTAATTCAAGATTTCCCCCTTCCCTCAAGAAAATATTATGACATTTTCATCATCTTGATGGAAAGAAAAAAATCAACAATTAAAATCAACAACAAGCAACGATCATGCCTCAGATTGAGTGGGGGTTGCTAGGCATTAATTTCTCTCATCAATTTTTTTCTTTCCATAAACATTTAAGCCAATTAAACCTTAGACTCTGCCTCGAAGCATCTGAGCCATTTCATTGGGAGTTGGAGACTGCTCTAACGCAATCTCTTCGGTAATTTTGCCATCTTGATAAAGCTGGTATAGAGCTTTATTCATGGTAATCATTCCTTCATAGGTATCTCGGTACATAATTTGGTGAATATCCTCATACTTCTCCTTGATGATGTATTCCTTAATCACATCGGTATTGATGAGGATGTCGTGAAAGGCAGCCCGCTTGCCATCAGCAGTTTTACACAAAAGCTGCGCAATAATTGCCACGAGAGTTTCAGAAAGGCTAACGCGGATAGATGATTGTTCTTCCGCTGAGAACATATCCAAAATCCGGGTCAAGGTTTTGACAGCACTGTTAGTGTGGAGCGTTCCCGCGACTAAGTGACCTGTAGAAGCCGCTTTCATCGCGATTTGCATTGTTTCTTTGTCCCGAATTTCCCCGACCAACATCATGTCCGGGTCTTGTCGGAGCGCCCCTTTGAGTGCATTCATAAACTTAAGAGTATGGCGCCCCACTTCCCGGTGTTTAATGAGAGATTTTTTACTCTCATGGACAAATTCCACCGGGTCTTCAATGGTGATGATGTGATGGGCAAAGCTTTTGTTAATGTAGTCAATCATTGCCGCCATTGTGGTGGACTTACCGGAACCAGTCGGTCCAGTCACCAAAATCAACCCTTTGTGGTAGTGGCATACTTTCTTAAATACATCTGGCAGGTTCAACTGCTCCATTGTCAAGATTTTGGCGGCGATGAGACGTGCTACCATTGCTGGACCGGCAAGGGAGTCAAAGGCGCTGATCCGAATCCGCACAAAGCCGAAGTCAAAAGCGCCGTCAAAGTCTAGGTTTTGCTGGAAATATTGAATTTCATCATTGCTCATGCACTCCCGCAACCAACTCATAAAAGTGTTCAAGTCGGTAACGGGGTATCCAGCGGGAGTAATATCCCCACGTTTGCGGAAGCGGGGTTCTTCATTCACACCTAAGTGAATGTCGGAGATGCCCTCTTCGTTGGCACGTAGGACGATTTCGCGCAAAGTGGGATTGCCGGGGCTAAGTCCGGGACCACTACTGGGCGTGGCCATCATGGGTGCGGTTTCGATCGGGCTGGTTTGGGGAGCCGCCGCCGCTGGTGGCGGTGGCGCCGGAGCTGGTGGCGGTGGCGCTGGGGCGGCGGGTGGAGGTGGTGGAGCGGCGGCGCGTCCGGCGGTTGGGGGTGGTGGTGGCGAGCCCGGTGGGGGTGGTGGTGGCACCCTTCCTCCTGGCGGTGGTGGTGGTGGTGTGGGCGGACGCTTGGATTGAGTCATATGGCACTCCTGCTTGACATGAGCAGTTGAAGAAAGAAGATGAGGCCGTTGGTGTTTTCATCCTAGCGACGGCGGCTAATTTAGCCGGTGCTGCTGAAATATCACGGCTATTTCAGATCCATCATATAGATTTATAGATGTTCTGGCTCTAGCTAACCGAGCCAAATTCTAGGTTCTGTGTGAGGATGGAAAGCTGTTTGCGTTCTTTGCTGCCCTTTTAAATTTTTATGCCCAAATTGCCCCTCAAAGTCTGTATCACTCTGGGCACTCGCCCGGAAGCGATTAAACTGGCTCCTGTAATTGAGCAGTTCCAGCAGTTTTCCCGTTCCCAGGGTGACGGGGAGTTGAGTTTTGATACCCAAGTTGTCTTAACCGGTCAGCATCGGGAAATGGTGGATCAAGTGATGGAGCTATTTCACCTGCAGGCTGACTCTGACCTCCAGATTATGCAGCCCGGGCAAACTCTGACGGATATTACCTGTCGGAGTTTGCAGGGGCTGGAATTGCTGTTTAAGCGATCGAGCCCAGATTTGGTCTTGGTGCAGGGGGATACTACCACCGCCATGAGTGCTGCTTTAGCCGCATTTTACCAAAAAATCCCGGTGGGTCACGTAGAAGCTGGTTTGCGCACTGACGATTTGTATAATCCCTACCCAGAGGAGGCTAACCGCCGCCTGATTTCCCAACTGGCACAACTGCATTTCGCGCCTACTGCCAACTCGGTGGCGAATTTAGAGCGAGCTGGTGTCACCGGTGAAATCCACCAAACTGGCAATACTGTCATTGATGCCCTGCTGTCGGTGGCCAAACGTCAGCCACAATGTTACATTCCCGGTTTAGATGGCCAAGACTACCGCATCTTGTTGGCTACAGTTCACCGGCGGGAAAACTGGGGCGAGCCGCTACAGGATATTGCCCAAGGGTTCTTGAAAATCTTAGACCAATTCCCAGATACGGCGCTGTTATTACCGCTACATAAAAATCCTACGGTGCGCGAACCCCTCACAGCGGCTTTAGGCAATCATCCCCGGGCGTTTTTAACCGAACCCCTGGATTATGCGGAACTGGTGGGGGCGATGCAGCGGTGTTATTTGCTGCTGACTGATTCTGGGGGACTGCAGGAGGAGGCTCCGGCTCTGGGTAAACCTGTGTTGGTGTTGCGATCGACCACGGAAAGACCCGAAGCTGTCGCCGCTGGTACAGCCAAACTCGTCGGTACGAATTCCGAGCAGATTTTCGCCGCTGCTAGTGAATTATTGGCCAATCCCGCTGCTTATGAAGCGATGGCAATGGCGGTCAATCCTTTTGGGGATGGACATGCAGCGGAAAGGATCGTGCAAATCGTCAAATCTTATTTTGCTGGGCGGCTTTAGTGCCCAGATTGCTTACCTTCCGAGATGATATTGGTGGGGGCGGGTCGGGCTGCCACCAATATTATCCCGCGATCGCCCCTACTTTTGCTCTGGCTGTTTTTGCTCGAGCTGTTTTTGCTCGAGGATGTACACCTCTCCCAGCTCTTGTCCAGATATGGGGATGCTTTGATACTTCACCTGACCTTTAATCATCACTGGTTCTCCCTCATTGGGAGGAGTGGCGGTGGTGACGACCCAAATATTACCACTGTCATCCTCTAGCAGGTAGGCGCTGCTGTCTAGGAACGGCACTCGTTTCCTCACCTGACCTTCCAGGTAAACCGTGGAGTATTTCTCCCAATTGCCTTTGACATCGCCGATGCGGCTGACCCTGATGCCAAAGGGGGTGGAATTGTCACAACCGCCGAGCAGTCCCCCCAGCAAGATTGCCAGGGTGGTAATTTTGAAAGTTTTGGCTAGCATCATTGCAGGTGTTGTCCGTTAAGGATGGGGAATCCAGGAATGCTGGCTTTTACGCTCCATATTTAAAATAATCCGGTATCCGGAGAATATTTCCTTCCGGACGGGATGAGAGCTGTGGCTATGTACAAAAACAGGGAGCCGGGGGTAGGGGGATGAGGGCATCCGTTATGTGGAGTCCGGTTCAGACATTTTCTGGTTGGTGGGGGAAAACCTTTAGCTTTTCCTGCTTCTATGCACCCCTGATATGGCAAGCTGAGAATCAGAATCGGATCCGATCAATCACCAAGCCTATGCAGACTCTGCCTAAACCAACTCCAGGACAACCAAATACCGCTGCTGCTCTGACGGACACTACAATTCACCGACGTTCTACCCGTGCGGTGAAGGTGGGGAATGTGACGATCGGCGGTGGCTATCCCGTAGTGGTACAGTCGATGATTAATGAGGACACCCTCGATGTGGACGGGGCCACTGCTGCCATTCGTCGTCTCCATGAAATCGGCTGCGAAATCGTCCGCGTCACTGTCCCCAGTCTCGCTCATGCCAAAGCTGTAGGGGAGATTAAAGCCAAACTCCTCTCTACTTATCAAGCGGTGCCGCTGGTGGCGGACGTGCATCATAATGGGATGAAAATTGCCCTGGAAGTGGCGAAGCATGTGGATAAGGTCCGCATCAACCCGGGGCTTTACGTCTTTGAAAAACCTAAATCCGATCGGACGGAATACACCCAGGCGGAATTTGACGAAATCGGCGATAAAATCCGCGAAACTCTCGAACCCCTGGTGGTTTCCCTGCGTGAACAAGGCAAAGCCATGCGCATTGGGGTTAATCACGGCTCTTTGGCAGAGCGGATGCTCTTCTCCTACGGCGATACCCCAGAAGGGATGGTGCAATCGGCTTTAGAGTTTATTCGCATTTGCGAGTCTTTGGATTTCCGCAATCTGGTGATTTCTATGAAAGCCTCCCGCGTCCCGGTGATGTTGGCGGCTTATCGCCTGATGGTGAAGCGGATGGATGAGTTCGGGATGGACTATCCCCTGCATTTGGGCGTGACGGAAGCTGGGGATGGGGAATACGGTAGGATTAAATCTACGGCTGGCATCGGCACTCTTTTGGCTGAGGGCATTGGGGATACGATTCGGGTTTCCCTCACCGAGGCCCCGGAAAAGGAAATTCCGGTTTGCTACAGTATCCTGCAAGCCCTGGGGATGCGCAAGACGATGGTGGAATATGTGGCTTGTCCTTCCTGTGGTCGCACTTTGTTTAATTTGGAAGAGGTGCTGCACAAGGTCCGGGAAGCTACTAAGCATTTGACCGGTTTGGATATTGCCGTGATGGGCTGCATTGTCAATGGACCTGGGGAGATGGCGGATGCAGACTATGGTTATGTGGGTAAGCAACCGGGTTATATCTCTCTGTATCGCGGACGGGAAGAGATTAAAAAGGTCCCTGAGTCTCAAGGTGTGGAAGAGTTGATTAATCTCATCAAGGCGGACGATCGCTGGGTTGACCCCTAAAGGTGACGGGGAGACGGGGAGACGCGGAGACGGGGAGGGGTGGGAGGATGGGGAGGATGGGGAGGATTACTTCCCACACTTCCCACACTTCCCACACTCCCCGTCTCCCCCTGCCCCCCTGCCCCCCCTCCCCCAGTTCCGAGAGCTTGTGCTAAGCTGATATGAGGGGAGCTTTCATTGAACACAGGCAGGAGATGGCTCAATAATAAACAAGTTATAATCAGTAAAATTAATCCTTTATCCTTGTGCGAGAGTCTCTGCTGCTGGGAGGGCTAGTACCCCCCAAAGTTAACAATGTCAAGCACAAGCAGCATCAAATGCCTGCCCCCTGCCAACGAAAACTGGTGGTTCGATCGGGAAAAACATTCTGGTTCACCTGGATGTACCTGATAACCCTTTGAAGAGAGAGTAGAGATACTGGCTTGAAAGATAAGGGAGATGGAAACACCAGCTCCGAAAATCGCCCGCGTTGGGTGGCATCCTTGGCAGTGGCGCCTTTCTTCCAACAGCATCAACCTCTATGCAGCTCTGGCTGTCTCTGGGTTAATCGATCGCACAGGGAACATCCTAGGCAATATCGCCCATCAGGTAACTATCGGCAGAGTTCCGGGTTATCTCAACAGGCACATATAATGACCACTTAGGAGTAAATCCAGTTGGCCTGATTGTTTCATTTATCCCCAGGGTTAAAATTGAACAAGTGGTGCCGTCTTTTTGCAGTCTTCTCTTCTCGGCTCAGGAGATATATGGTGAATACAAAACGCGGGCTTGTTTTAGGCGCAACAGCAGCGGCTCTAACTGCTGTGACGGTAACTGGAGCGGGTCTTCATCTTTCCCAAAGTCAAGCATTTTTTCAAGAAAGCCCCAAAGAATTAGTGGATGAGGTTTGGCAAATCATCAACCTCCACTATGTAGATGCTACTTTTAACCATGTAGATTGGAAGCAGGTTCGCCAGGATTACGTCAAGAGCCGGGAGTATAGCACGAAGGAAGACGCCTACGAGGCCATCCGGGAAATGCTCAAGAAGCTGGATGATCCTTACACCCGGTTTATGGACCCCCAAGAGTTCCAAAATATGCAAATCGATACCTCTGGGGAACTGACGGGGGTGGGAATTCAGCTCACTAAGGATGAGGACACTGATGAGCTGGTGGTGATTTCTCCTATTGAGGATACGCCTGCTTTTGATGCGGGGATTCAAGCTAGAGACGTAATTACCAAGATTGACGAGCAAAGCACTGAGGGAATGGATATCAACACCGCCGTGAACCTAATTCGCGGTAAGGTGGGCACTGAAGTTATGCTCACAATCCGCCGGGGGACGGAGCAGCTCCAGTTTACAATCAAGCGGGCTCGCATTGAAATCCATCCAGTTCGCCACAGTCTCCAAGAAAGCCCTACGGGTTCGGTGGGTTACATTCGCCTGACTCAGTTTAATGCTAATGCGACCTCGGAGATGCGATCGGCCATTCAGGAATTGGAATCGAAAAACGTCAGCGGCTATATTATGGACCTGCGTTCTAATCCTGGCGGCTTGCTCCACGCTAGCGTCCAAATCGCTAGTATGTGGATTCCACAAGGGACGATCGTCTCTACGGTGAACCGCATCGGCGCCCCCGATGTGCAGTCGGCGAATGGAAAGTCCCTCACTGATAAACCTTTGGTGGTGTTGGTCGATGGTGGATCCGCTAGTGCCAGCGAAATTCTCTCGGGCGCTTTGCAGGACCACAAACGCGGGGTTTTGGTGGGCACGAAGACTTTTGGTAAGGGTTTGGTGCAGTCTGTGCGTGGTTTGGGTGATGGTTCCGGTTTGGCGGTGACGATCGCCAAATACCTCACTCCCAACGGTCGTGACATCAACCACGAAGGAATTGTCCCAGATGTAGGAATAGAGATCACCGACGAACAACGCCAGGAAATCCGCCGCGAAAATTTAATCGGTTCTCCCCAAGACCCCCAATATGCTAAGGCTCTGCAAGTCCTCCAGCAGGAAATCGCCACCTCCCGTCGTCAGCAAGCCGAAGCTCCACCCCTGAAATAACCTGTAACGATTATTACAGCCTGTTCAGAAATAATCTGAGCGGCTCTCAAAGTCCCTCTCCCCCCCCTTTCAAAGGGGGGTAGGGGGGATAGGATCCAGATTTAGGGTGAGGGGCTGTACCAAATCACTGTTGAACAAGCTGTAATTCAGGTTTTGACAAAACAAGGGTCTCAGTGCCCTTGTTTTTTTCTATTTCCTCCCACCTTAACCAAATACGTTGAGGATGCTTACGATGACTCAAGAATTAATCGAACTCAGAGCCTGTATCGTAGAACAACGTTATGATGATGCCTTAGTCATCTTAGATGAATTGGAGGGCATGAGTAAACAAGCAATTTTGCAAAACATTGATAATTTTGCCGTCAGAATGCTAGCTCATTTGATTAAAAACCATTTTGAGCAGCGTTTAACCAATTCCTGGGCGGCTTCTATCCGCGATTCACTTGTAAAAATTCAATCCCTCAATCTTAAAGACAACAAGAAATCTTATTATCTGCCAGAAAATGAATGGGACGAATTATTAGAAATCGCTTTTGACGATGCAGTTTTTGAAGCGAGCCGAGAAATTCAAGGGGGCGATTATCAACCATTGCAATTATCAAAACTGATTGACAAAAAATCGATTCTCGCCACGGCAAAAAAGCTGCTGTTATTGACTTATACAGATTCAAAAAAGACCTTGCGAGATTTGATTTACCAAGAATTAATCCAATTACCCGGTGGTGATGATTGGAATGTGAAATAACTTCTGAAAATCCAGGTTTGTAGTTGGGCTTTAGCCCTCTGATCCAGGTTTGTATAGTCATTTTAATTAAGAATGAGAATGTTTTTTTACTTAAACCCCGCGCCCTCACCCCCGTCCCCTCTCCCAGGTAGGGAGAGGGGAGAATTGGAGCCAAAAAGCATCCAGGTCTTACTCCCCTTTCTCCCTTTTTGGGAGAAAGGGGTTGGGGGATAGAGGGCAACTCTTAAGGTTTGTCTCACTCTTATTTTAAATTACTATAGTTTGGCTTTAGCCCTCATCAAAGGAAACTTTGGGCTAAAGCCCAACTACAAACGAGCAATAAAATTGAATAAATACCAATTTTATTGCGGCTGACATTTGCCAGCGCGAATTAATCCCACCCGGCGAGATATAGCCTCTCCCGGCGAACTAAACGGCCCCCACTTCTCCACAATCTTGGGGTCATCATTATTTTCCACCAACGCCGCCGGGACAATATCGCAATTTCCCGACTGTCTCTTGATAATATAGCAATTTTGTGTAGTTTCCATCGGCTGATTGAAAGGGCAGATTTTTTATCCAGGATATATTATACTATGGGTGCATCTCACTTTGGAGACTCCCCCTCTCCCTGTTTGGGTTATTCTGCTTCCCTCAGAATGGGCTCTGGGAAGAGGGCACGTTTGCCTAACTGAGATGCAACCTATACAATAGCGTTTCTCTGAGCAACTAATATGAGTCAAGACAGGGATATGCAGACACCAGAAGAGCCCCAAGATGTAGCCCAATTGGTTGAGGCTGGTAATGCCGCATTGAAAGCAGGCGATTACAATGCTGCAATAGAATATTACAGCCAAGCTCTGGCCATCAACCCTGATGACCATGAAGTTTTGGGCGATCGCGCTGATGCGCGGAATAAATTAGGCGATTATCCAGGGGCAATAGATGATTTGAATGCCGCTATCCAGCTCAAACCAGATGAGCCAGGTTTTTGGTTTATTCGCGGCAATGCGCGGTTTATATCAGGCGATTATCCAGGGGCAATAGATGATTTGAATGCCGCTATCCAGCTCAAACCAGATGGGGCTATTTACTGGAATAATCGTGCTTCTGCGCGTTTTATATCAGGCGATTATTCAGGGGCAATAGATGATTTAAATGCCGCTATCCAGCTCAAACCAGATGAGCAGAATTACTGGTTTGCTCGCGGCAATTTGCGGTATAAATTAGGCGATTATCCAGGGGCAATAGATGATTATACTGCCGCTATCCAGCTCAAACAAAATGACCCTGATTACTGGAATAATCGCGGCGATGCGCGTTTGAAATTAGGCGATTATCCAGAGGCAATAGATGATTATACTGCCGCTATACAGCTCAAACCAGATGAGCCTATTTACTGGTTTGCTCGCGTCTATGCGCGGTCTAAATTAGGCGATTATCCAGGGGCAATAGCTGATTCTACTGCCGCTATCCAGCTCAAACCAGATGAGCCTGTTTACTGGTTTGCTCGCGGTTTGGCGCGGAATAAATTAGGCGATTATCCAGGGGCAATAGCTGATTCTACTGCCGCTATCCAGCGCAAACAAGATGACCCTAATTACTGGAATAATCGCGGCGATGCGCGTTTGAAATTAGGCGATTATCCAGGGGCGATAGATGATTTGACTGCCGCTATTCAGCGCAAACCAGATAAGCCTGTTTACTGGAATAATCGCGGCGATGCGCGTTTGAAATTAGGCGATTATCCAGGGGCAATAAGTGATTCTACTCAAGCTATTAAGCTAAAACCAGATGAGCCTGTTTACTGGTATAATCGCGGACGTGCGCGGTTTATATCAGGCGATTATCCAGGGGCGATAGATGATTTGACTGCCGCTATTCAGCTCAAACCAGATCAGCCTGATTACTGGAATAATCGCGGCGATGCGCGTTTGAAATTAGGCGATTATCCAGGGGCGATAGCTGATTATACTGCCGCTATCCAGCTCAAACCAGATGACCCTGATTACTGGCAAATTCGCGGCTTGGCGCGGATTATATTAGGCGATTATCCAGGGGCAATAGATGATTTTACTCAAGCTATCCAGCTCAAACCAGATGACCCTGATTACTGGAAGATTCGCGGCAATGCGCGGAATCAATTAGGCGATTATCTAGGGGCAATAGCTGATTTTACTGCTGCTATCCAGCGCAAACCAGATGAGCCTGTTTTCTGGTTGATTCGCGGCTTGGCGAGGGTTAATTTACAACACTATGAGCAGGCTATTGCTGATATTGATGCTGCTCTTACCCGCCAGCGTAACTTTGCTAATGCCTGGAAAAACCGAGGATTGATTGCCAGATTATCTGGGTGGGCGATTGGGTCCGTCGCTACCACCTTGCCCCTAGATATGCAAAATCCCCAGTTAGACGAACGGGGAGAGGTGGGGGAATTTGCCTGCTATAAAGAGGGTTTGAAATATTGCCTGCCTGACCAAGACCCAGAAGGTGCTGCGGAGTTGTATCAGGCGATGGGGGATGCTTATCTCTATTGGGGGGATGAGAACTTTTTGGCTCTGATTAGTTATCGGCAAAAAGCCAGTGCTGCTTATGAAAAAGCTCTGCAAATCCTGCAACCGCCAGCACGTTTTTTCCGCCGCTATCTAGAAATCTTGCCCAAACTTTACGATGCCTATATCGCACAAGGGGATAAAATGGATAAAGCCCGCCTTTGTTTGCGCGAAGGAGCGGAGCTATTGCAGCGGTTGCTGGCTGACCCCCAACTCCCGGCTGCAGAGAAACACCGATTGCGAGAACAGGTTGCCAAATTCCACCTAGTGAGCGTTGACAACTTGGTGCAGCAACGAGATAAAGTGGGTGCCTTGGAAGTGGCAGAAGAGAGCAAAAATGCCTGTTTGACTTGGCTGCTATCTGCCTGGAATCAGACAATCCCCCGTCCCACCTACGGGCAAATGCAGCAACTGGTGAATCCCACCACCGCCATGATTTACTGGCACTTCAGCCGTGCGACTCTCACCACTTTTCTGATTAAAGATGGTGCCCCAGAGCCAGAAATCTTGGCTGACATTGTGCCCAACAATCCCACCTCCCAGTCCGCCCTAGAAGACTGGATAACCCAATGGGATAATATTTATAAAGATTACCGCCGCACTGGGGGGGAAAACCACCCCTGGCGGCAGCAAATGCCCGCCCAACTGCAGGACTTAAAGCGGATTCTCCAAATTGACGGGATTGAGCAGTGGTTGCGCCAGAGTACCCACATCAACCGGTTAATTTTAAGTCCCCATCGGGACTTACACCGCCTGCCTTTAGAGACCCTGTTTGATGAGCAATACACTATTGTGCGCCTCCCCAGTGCCAATATGGGATTATCTTTGCTCGACCAACAGCAAACCCAGCTCACCCAGAATAACCTGCTAATGTGGTATCATCCAGACCTGCTATTTTCCCTCCTGGAAGCTGATGCCATTGGTAGTTTATTCCCCACTACTGTTCCCCCCAACGAACCAGGCATCACATCTTTGCAGCAAGCATTGCAGCAACCATACCGCTATTTTCACTTTACCGGACATGGCACCTCTGACCCCTCGATACCGGAACTATCCTGTTTAGAATTAAATCCCCAAGCCAAACTCTTGCTGAAAGATATCGCTAATTTAGATTTGCATGGGTGCGAAGTCTCCACCCTGTCAGCTTGCGAAACTGGCATCACGGGCAACCAAAATATCACTGCTGAATATGTGGGTTTAGCCAGTGCCTTGATGCAGGCGAAAGCTGCGAATGTTGTTAGTACCCTGTGGCGCACTGCTTCCGGCGCCAGTGCGGTTCTGATGGTAGAATTTTACCGCTATTTGTGCCAAGGAATCCCCCCAGCAACTGCCCTCAAGCAGGCCAAAATCTGGCTCCGAACTCGCACCTACCCAGATTTAGCTACCTGGTATCGGGAATTAAAAGCGGAACTCCCCAACAATCGCGACGCCTGCCGAGCTTTGGACATCAACGCCACCAATGCCGAGAACAAAGCTGCTATAATAGGAGGGAAGCATCGCCCTTATGCCCATGAATACTACTGGGCTGGTTTTACGATGACGGGCAACCCATGAACCACTATCAGAAAAACGATTTGCTCGCCTTCCTGTTAGCTCTGGGGGAAGTGGAATCTCTGCCAGAAGAGCTAACCCAGAAGTTAAACGCCTTGGGTGTGGCTTTCCAGCAAAATCAGCTAGAGGGAATCTCAGAAATTCCAGCTTTAGCGGCAATGGATAGCACCCTCTTAGCTGCTTATAACGCTAAACTCCAAGCCTTGATAGCGGCGCAAGCTGAGCTAGAAAGACCTATTCGCCCACCGGAGGAAGAGCCCAGCTATGCAGACCCAGGTTATCTCATAAATAAAGCAGCGGATATTTTCCAGGCTGAAAATATCTCAGAAAAGGCTCAAGATGAGAGGCGAAACATTGACCAGATTCCTGAAGTGTCTATCCTGACAAGACCGATGTAAGGCTGGTAGTCTAGTCCAGTTAATTGCCAGTCCATCCCGTAGGGGCTGCCCCCCGTGGCTGCCCCCAATTCCCCATATTGTTACCAAGATAGACGCGGTGGCTAATGTACACCTGTAACCAGCCCGTGCTATAATCTGGATTTACCTAAATTTATGACTGAGAACATCATTTATCCCAGTATTGACCTATTTGTTTACCAGCTAGCTACAGGTTTGGGGGATGACCAAAAGAAAATTCAGGCCAACCAGGCAGCATTTAAGAACAATTTTAGTCTATGTAATGCTGAAGATATAGAAAAATTAGAGGACGCTATCAACCAAACTGACCGCAAATCCTCTAATCGCGTTGTCACCCCATTTCTCACACCGAAGCATATTCCCCTACGGGAGAAAGAGAAATCAGAGGCAAATGGCGAGCCTGTAGATGGTTATTACTACCCAGTGAGCTTGCTGGAAGAGAGTTATGGTTTGCTTTTTGCGGTTTCTGTGGAAGCGGTTTCTGTGGAAGCGGCGGATAAAATAAAACCGCAGCCTGTAAGCTGTTTTCAGAACAACCTCAAACCACTGCTAGCTAATAAAAACGGAAATTTGGGCAAAACCTGCATTCTTTATGGTTACTTGCCACCAGGGGAAGATGCGGCACAGGTTGCCACCAACATTTATAAAGAATTTATGGGGATAGAGCCACCACCTAGCTGGCAATGGCAACAGCAGTATCAAGGCAACCCAGCTCAAGGCAAACCCAATCAAGGTAAGTTTTTAGGAGGAGAGATATTTGCCGCTTGGGAACCGCCGCGCAATTGGGAGAGTTTGCCGGAATACCGAGGGTTGTATATCATTCTCTATCCTAACCCAGAACCGAATTTGCAAGTTTTACATGCAGCGGCGAAATTATATGATATTTGGCTCCAGCTATTTTGGTTTCAGAATAAAATTATCTGGGCTTATGACAATACCAGGCAACTGAAAAGAAAACTAGAAGGAGATTTTCTGGCGATTAGAGAAACATTTACTAAAATTCAGGAAATAGACACCAAAGACGGTAATCTGGATTTAGGCAGTTTACAGGAGCTAGTCAAGGAAAAGTCAAAAACCATTGCCAGTTATGCGGCCAATCTCAGCCTTATGGAAATTCAGCGGCAAACCCTGGAGATAAACCTGCATAATTGGAAAATCTGCCGTTCACAACTCCAGGCGGAAGCGAAAAAGCTGGGAGAAGAGCAAAAGCTGGGAGAAACTGATCTGAGTTTTTTTGATACATTCACCGAGGTGGTGGAAAATGAATATCTCCAGCAGGTGCAAAAGGATGCGGAGATTTTTAAACCCGGTTTACAGGCTTTGGAAAACTTGATTAATCCTCTGAGCAGCATTGTGGAGTTGACCCAGGCTGAGCGCGATCGACATTTAGAAAAACTCATCGCTGCTGTGGGTATTGGGGTCGGTTCCGCTGGTACTGTCGCCTCTGGTTCCGCCTCATCCATAGAAAAGCTGACGGAACCGATATTTACCCAAACCCAATACCCTGTAATCGTGAAACCATTATATAACGCGGTTTTTGTCGTGTTATTAAGTTATATTGTTGGCAGAATTGCGGGTTATTTGGTGTGGCGGACTTGGGGAATGTCCAGCAAGAAAAGAACATCTACCTAACTTAAAAAGTTGGTATTAACACGATTAATATGGCAAATTACCCCTCAATCCGATCGGGTTGGGTCTCTGATGTATTTATTTTCCCCCAAACTTAATCATATTTTAAGATTAACCATCTGTAAATAGAGGATAATTCAAGTAAAAATACCAACTTAAAAATTAATCTTCTATCCCAACCGATAAGGAAGTGTCAACATGGCAGAATATACATTAACCCCAAATAATGATATCTTTCCCCCAGATACCCTCACCGATATTTTTGGCGATGATATCATTACCGGCTTAGCGGGGGATGATTCCATCGATGGTGGCAATGGTGTGGACTCCGTAGCTGGCGGCGATGGTAATGATACCCTCATCGGTGGTCCCGCTGGCACCTCCACTGTCATCGGTTCCGACACCCTCGATGGCGGTAATGGCATTGACTTAGCAGATTATCTTGGTGCCTCGGGAGCAGTAACTATCAACCTCACCGACGGGACTGCCTCATCTGCACCTGATGTCATCTTTGACCCCATCTCCCAAATACTGATTAGTATTGAGAATGTCCGGGGTTCTAATTTTAACGATACCATTGATGGCGACTCCGGCGATAACATCCTCGATGGTGCGGCGGGGAATGACTCGGTAGCGGGGGGTGCGGGTAATGACATTCTCGCTGGCGGTACGGGTAACAATACGATCGATGGCGGCGATGGTAATGACTGGGTTGATTATCTCAGCAGTCTTTCCAATGTATCAGTTAACCTGGAAACTGGGACAGCTAGTGATATCGAGCAAACTTTATCTGACACCTTAACTAGCATAGAAAATGTCAGGGGTTCTACGTTCGGCGATACCATCTTGGGCAACAGTGGTGATAATATCCTCGAAGGCGGTGGCGGTGCGGATAGTCTCCAAGCTGGTTTGGGAAATGACCTGTATCGGCTGAATAGTAGCAACGCTGGGGGTAGCCAAATTAATGATGCTGGTGGCACTGATACCCTGAATTTCACTGATGATGTGAGTCTCACTCTGGCATCACCCACGGCGGGAATTATAGGACTTGCCCGGGATGGCACTACTTTATTACTAGATACCACCCAAGACGGCATCGCCAACGCCACAGAGGATGTGGCAATTATCGATTTCTTCAATGCCTCCCTACCCGGAGCTGGCAGCGGTTTTATCGAAAGCATTCAAAACCTATCTGGCACCGATATTCTCAGTTTCTTTTTTGGCAGTATCCAGTTTAGCGCTCCCAGTTTCACGGTACAGGAAGATGGCACGGTATTGTCAGCAGTAACCGTTACGCGCACTGGTGGAAGTAGTGGCACAGTCACGGCTACAGTTAATCTCTCTGATGGCACAGCAACGGCACCAAATGATTATGATAATACGCCGTTAACAGTGACTTTTGCTGATGGCGATACGGCAGCTAAAACTGTAACTGTGCCGATAGTGCAGGATACTCTGGTTGAAGGGACGGAAACAGTTAATTTAAATCTGGCTAATGTGACTGGTGGTGCGGTTGTCGGTACTCAGAATACTGCGACTCTGAATATCAATGATGATGATACAGCGCCAGCGGGGACTTTACAGTTTAGCGCCCCGAGTTTTACGGTACAAGAAGATGGCACGGTAGTACAGGCCATAACCGTAACTCGCACTGGGGGTAGTAGTGGTGAAGTGTCGGCTACAGTGAGCCTCACTGATGGCACGGCAACGGCGCCTAGTGATTATGATAATACGCCGTTAACGGTGACTTTTGCTGATGGCGATACGGCGGCTAAAACTGTCGTTGTCCCAGTGGTACAGGATGCTCTGGTTGAAGGGACAGAAACAGTTAATTTAACTCTGGCTAATGTCACTGGTGGTGCGGTTGTCGGTACTCAGAATACTGCGACTCTGAATATCAATGATGATGATACAGCGCCAGCGGGGACTTTACAGTTTAGTGCCCCTAGTTTCACGGTACAGGAAGATGGCACGGTAGTACAGGCCATAACTGTAACTCGCACTGGGGGTAGTAGTGGCGCAGTTACGGCTACAGTTAATCTCGCTGATGGCACGGCAACGGCACCTAGTGATTATGATAATACGCCGTTAACGGTGACTTTTGCTGATGGCGATACGGCGGCTAAAACTGTCGTTGTCCCAGTGGTACAGGATGCTCTGGTTGAAGGGACGGAAACAGTTAATTTAACTCTTTCTACTACCAGTGCGGCATCTATTGGTACTCAGAATACTGCGACTCTGAATATCAATGATGATGATACAGCGCCAGCGGGGACTTTACAGTTTAGTGCCCCGAGTTTCACGGTACAGGAAGATGGCACGGTAGTACAGGCCATAACTGTAACTCGCACTGGGGGTAGTAGTGGCGCAGTTACGGCTACAGTTAACCTCGCTGATGGCACGGCAACGGCTCCTAGTGATTATGATAATACGCCGTTAACGGTGACTTTTGCTGATGGCGATACGGCGGCTAAAACTGTGACTGTGCCGATAGTGCAGGATACTCTGGTTGAAGGGACGGAAACAGTTAATTTAACTCTTTCTACTACCAGTGCGGCATCTATTGGTACTCAGAATACTGCTACTTTGAATATCAATGATGATGATACGGCGAACCCCGGTAATTTGAATTTTGACGCAACTACTGTGAGCGTGAATGAAACCTCGCCTGTGGCGGTGGTTTCGATTAACCGATCGGGTGGCACTGATGGGGCAGTTAGCCTGCAGGTGAATTTGCGGGATGGGACGGCAACGGCGGGTTTAGATTATGTCAATACGCCTACTCCAACGGTGGTGACTTTTGCGGATGGCGATGCGGAACCAAAGCCGGTTAGTATTCCGATTTTGGATGATGAGTTGGTGGAGGGGAATGAGACGATATCGGTGGAATTGGCTAATATCACCGGTGGGGCTACTGCTGGTGTGGTTAGTAGTCTGATTTTGCAGATTGTCGATAATGATGTGGTGCAGCCGGTGCAGCCGGGGACGCTGGAGTTTAGCGCTCCGACTTTTAGCACGATCGAGGGGAAACCCAGGGCGGAAATCACGGTGAACCGCACCGGTGGCAGCAATGGCCAAATCAGTGCTAATTTGGTGTTCACTGAGGGGACGGCGAAAGCGGGAGTGAGTTTTAACGCCAGTCCTCTAACTGTGACTTTTGCTGATGGGGACGCAACGGCGAAAAGGGTGCGGATTCCCATTTTTGATGATGCGGTGGTGGAGGATTTGCCCAGTTTTAATGTGGCGTTAGCTGCTGTGACTGGTGGTGCTACTGTTGGCGCGCAAAGTACGGCGGCGGTGCAAATTGCTAATAATGATGCGGCGCCATTGGCTTTGCCGCTGCTGGGTTTTGAGGAATTCGGCAATTTCCAGCGGTTTAGCGGTTCTGGCGGTCTGACTTTTTCTGATAATGTCATAACTTTAGTGGCGGAAAATCAAGGAGGAGAGGGCCGGTTTCAGCGGGATGTTGCAGATAGCAAGGTGGTGGCATATGATACGGGGGACTCGATAACGGTTGGTTTGACCGATCGGCTCTCATCTGTCCCCGCAGGCATTACCGGCGGTACAATTTCCTTCCGCTATGCTTCTCCTAACCAATCTCACCAAGTGCGGTTTTTCGATGCGGCGGGCAATCAAGTGGGTGTGGAAACTCTCAACCGTACCCCCGGAGCGCAGGATAATTTCACCGAGTTTGTCAATGCCAGCTTTAATTTCCCCGCCACTACTCGCAGTATTGCCCTGGGAAGTACGGCAACGCAAATCGGTTTTGACGATATTGAGGTGACTTTAAATCCTGCCTTGTTAACTGGGGAGTGGCAATACATTTCACCAGAAGATTTTACCTTCACTGGGGCGGGATTCACTGGCGGCGCTCCGGCTTTTGCCGCGCCTTTGGATATTATCCAAACTGGTGATACTGTGACAATTTCGGGATTTTATCTCAACAGTACGGGCACCGGTACGGGGCAAATTGCGGGCAATCAAATTACTGCGACTTTACCTTTATCTGGTGGTACGGGACAGTTATTGGGGAGTATCAGCGCCGATGGTCGCACCATTGAGGGTAATATTACTTTCACTGGCAGCGAACCGGGGACAAGTACCGCCATAATTCCTTTTACGATGAGTAGCCAAACTGCGGCTAGTAATGATGTGATTATTGGCGATGCGGGGGCAAATTCCCTGAGTGCAGGTATTGGTAATGACTCTCTCACTGGGGGTGTTGGTGCAGATACCCTCACGGGGGGTGATGGCGCTGATGATTTCATTTTCAATAATTCCAGCGAAGGGAGCGACAATATTACTGACTTTACTCCTGGTGAAGACCAGATAGTTATTGTCGCTGCTGGTTTTGGCGCGGACCTCTCTGCTGGTGCGGTACTTCCGGCGAGTGGGTTCGCCTTGGGGACCAGTGCCTCTGACCCCAACCAGCGGTTTATTTATGACTCGACTACTGGCGCTCTGTTCTTTGATGGTGATGGCAATGGTCCGTCATCACAAGTGCAATTTGCGACGCTCACGGGTGTGCCGGGATTGAATGCTGGGGATATATTCGTGCTTTAGTTTGAGGCACAGCTAAGCTCTGGATTGTCTTTTCATTTATGTGATTAAATTCTGTAGGGTGGGCAGGGTACTGCCCACCCTACAATCTCTATTACTACGGCAAAATACCCCAATTTCATAATATTTTGGCAATTGTAGTTAAGTTTGGGGCAAGTCTGTGAGTGCCACTGTGATGGTGAAGGTGCCGGGGACCACGGCAAATATTGGTCCGGGTTTTGATTGTCTGGGTGCGGCTTTGAGTGTTTATAACCGATTTAGATTTTCTCTGGCGGAGTCGGGAAAGCTGCAAGTGAAGGTGACGGGAGCGGAGGCGGACCGGGTAAAGGCGGATGAGAGCAATCTGGCTTATCAGGCTTTTGTAAAGTTTTATGAAAAGATTGGCCAAAATGTCCCAGATGTGGTAATGGAAATTTCCCTGGGTGTGCCTTTGGCGCGGGGGTTAGGTAGTTCGGCGACGGCGATCGTCGGGGGTTTGTTGGCGGGAAATGCCTTGGCGGGAGGTCCGCTGAGTCAGGCGGAGGTGATGGAGTTGGCGATCGCTCTGGAAGGACACCCAGATAATGTGGTTCCGGCCCTGTTGGGGGGATGTCGCCTCAGTGCCTCCGTAGAGCCGCAGACTAATAAGGAGAAAAGTAGCTGGCAAATTTGCGATATCCCCTGGCATCAGGATATTATCCCGGTCATCGCCATTCCCGACTTTGAACTATCCACGGCGGAGGCGCGGAAAGTGCTACCCCAAGAATACAGCCGCGCTGATGCGATTTTTAACGGGGCCCATTTGGGGATGCTGCTGCGGGGGTTGGCAACTGGTAACGGCGACTGGCTGCGGGTGGGGATGAGCGATCGCATCCACCAACCCTACCGCAAAGCCCTTATCCCCGGATATGATGCGGTGCAAACCGCCGCCTTAGATGCAGGAGCCTGGGGAATGGTGATCAGCGGTGCCGGTCCTACGCTGTTGGCTCTCGTCGCCGCCAAACAAGCCCCCGACGTAACGATCGCAATGGCCACCGCATGGCAGCAACAAGGCATTACCGCCCGCACTGCCACCGTTACCCTGGACAGCCAAGGGGCAGTAGTGAGTGAGTAATCACTAGGAAATTAATCCCGATCGCGAATAAACCCGAACCAAGCGTGAGGCTAAATGCCATACACAGCAAGGCTTTCGGGTTTTATTTTGACTACCATCAAAAAAAATTAGGTATTTTTCCCCATTTTTCCGGACAAAAGCTCTTTGCAAAAGTTTACATATGTTAAAATCCGAAATCATACCACTGAGTATTTATCCTCACACATGATTGCGAACAGCTTTCCGTGGCTCACCGCGATAACCCTGCTACCCCTGGTAGCCGCTCTAGTGATTCCAGTGCTTCCCGACAAAGAAGGTAAAACCGTCCGCTGGTACTCGCTAGGTGTGGGTTTAGTCAGCTTTGCTCTCACCGTTGTCCTGTTTTGGCAAAATTACGACTTACAAAACCCCGACTACCAGCTAGTTGAGACCTTCGCCTGGATCCCACAACTGGGTTTGAACTGGTCCGTAGCCGTAGATGGCATGTCTATGCCACTAATTGTCCTCACCGGCTTGGTCAACGTTCTGGCAATCTGGGCTAGTTGGAATGTCACCCTGAAACCCCGCCTATTTTACTTTCTGATGCTGGCACTGTACAGCGCCCAAATCGGGGTTTTCGCGGCCAAAGACACGGTAATGTTCTTCGTGTTGTGGGAATTAGAACTCGTACCGGTTTATCTGCTCATCTCCATCTGGGGAGGCGCCAAGCGCCAATATGCGGCAACTAAATTTATCCTCTATACAGCCGCCGCCTCTGTGTTCATCTTGGTAGGCGCTCTGGCAATGGCATTTTATGGTGATAACTTCACCTTTGATATGGAGCAGCTAGGGTTTAAGAATTATCCCCTAGCATTAGAATTGTTCACTTACGCCGGTTTGTTGGTTGCTTTCGGTGTCAAACTACCGATTTTCCCTCTCCATACTTGGTTGCCCGATGCTCACGGCGAAGCATCCGCCCCAGTTTCCATGATTTTGGCAGGCGTCCTGCTGAAAATGGGTGGTTATGGCCTCATCAGAATGAATGTGGAAATGCTGCCTAACGCCCATATTTATTTCGCTCCGGTTCTGGCGATTTTGGGTGTAGTAAACATCGTATATGGGGCATTAACCGCCTTCGGTCAAGATAATTTAAAGCGGCGGTTAGCTTGTTCTTCTATTTCCCACATGGGTTTTGTTCTCATCGGGATTGCTGCGATGACCGAACTGGGTATTAGCGGCGCTGTGCTGCAAATGGTTTCCCACGGTTTGATTGCAGCGGCTCTATTTTTCCTCTGCGGTGTCACATACGATCGGACTCACACCCTGATGATGGAAGATATGGGGGGAATGGCCAAATCTATGCCAAAAACCTTTGCTCTCTTCACCACCGCCTCGATGGCTTCTCTGGCATTACCAGGCATGAGCGGCTTTATCGGCGAGCTGACCGTATTCTTAGGAATTGCCACCAGCGATTTTTATAGCAATTCATTTAAAGTAGTGGTTATTTTCCTCTCCTCTGTGGGTCTAATTCTCACTCCGATTTATCTCCTCTCTATGTTGCGCCGGGTGTTTTACGGCCAAGAAAACGCCGCTCCTGCTGCAGCTTGGCTCGATGCTAAACCTCGCGAAGTCTTAATCGCTCTTTGCTTGTTGGTGCCGATCGTCGGTATCGGACTATATCCCAAAGCCGCTACCCAAACCTACGATGCCAAAACCGTGGCAGTAGCAGCGGAAGTACGCCAAGTGATGCAGGTGTTTGCCCGACAGCAGGATAACCTCTTCTCTGGTGGCTTTGTGGCGCCGACTACGGCGGAGTTAGACCGGAAAGGTTTAGAAAGCAGCTTTGATTTCGGCAAAGATGCTTAATTAGCGCCACTGGCGCAGCTTCTGGGGGCAATTGAACAATTGCCCCTATTTTTTTTATCCCTATATTTGTAGCCAACCCTACTCGCCCGCTCTACCCCATAGAATTGAGAAAGGCTATAGTTTACAATGGTGTTGAAGGTGGCAACGCCATTACAACATTTTCACGTAAATGAAAAATCAATTAAATGAATTTATAATTGCAAATTTTAAAAGCTATCGAGAAAGTAGGTTGCCCGTGGGGGCGCTGACGTTACTCATAGGAGCGAATGCTTCGGGTAAAAGTAATGCGATTGAAGCTCTGCGCTTTCTGTCCTGGCTAGCACAAGGCCAAAAACTTGACCAGATTCAATATGCGGTTAATACTGTCGATCGGGTTTTCCGTGGTCGAGTCAATGACTTGTGCTATCGGGGTGAGTCCAGTTTTACCCTCGGTTGCCATTTGGATTCATCTGAGTGGCAGGAACTGGAGATAACTATTAATGTGCGGGATGGCGATCTGCATATTAATGGTGAGCGCATTATTGATTCTAGTAGTCAAGTGCCGCTATATGACTTGGTGGCACCTTCTGAAGGCATCGGGACTGATGTTGGGGTGTCTTATAATAACTTTGCCCGGAGGGGGGAAAAACCACAAATCACCTGTAGTGATAACAGAGCTATCTTTGTGCAATTAGATAGCCCTGCCCGTTTTGATGCCAATAGCCACAAGTCCCAACAGGTGATTCCCGCAACGGTTCGGGAATATCAACAAGTGTTGCAGAGTATTTTATTTCTCGATCCGGTTCCTGGAAAAATGCGGGAATACAGCTTTAAAGCTGATAAGCGTTTACAGGAAGATGGGACTAATCTTTCTAGCGTTTTGTTTCATTTGTGGCATGAGAAGGAAAATCAACAGGTGATTCTCAAGTTAATTGAGAGTTTACCAGAACAGGCGATAACTGGGTTAGATTTCATTTTTGGCCCAAGGGATGAAGTGATGGTGATGTTAACCGAAACTTTCGGCAATACTCAGCGCCATTGTGAGGCGGCATTGTTGTCTGATGGCACTTTGCGGGTATTGGCGATCGCGGCGGCAATGCTATCAGCTCCTGAAGGCAGTTTAGTGGTGATTGAGGAAATCGATAACGGCGTTCATCCCAGCCGCGCCCAGCATTTACTCGCCAGCATCCGGGATATTGCTCAGCGGCGACAATTGCGGGTATTACTTTCTACTCACAACCCGGCTTTAATGGATGCTTTACCTGATGCCGCCCTCGGTGATGTAGTGTTTTGTTTTAGAAATCCAGAACAAGGGGATAGCCGTCTAGTGCGACTGGGTGATATTAATGAGTTTCCCGCTCTGGTATCCCAAGGACCGCTGGGGCAGTTGGTGACTAATGGAGCAGTCGATCGGTTTATTAAGTCGCCCCACACCCCTGAAGATAGAAAACAGCGAGCGATCGAATGGCTGTCTCGGTTGCGGGAGTAACAGGATTAAGAATGGCCAGATTTCCAATCAGCTCCCCCTGGTAATTGAGTCAAATATTCATTGATAATATCGGGTAAATCAATGGCTGAATGCTGATAAGTTAAATTCAAAAGTTCTTGGGTAATTTGCATTGTCTGGGGAGCAGCCACCATGTTTTTTAATTGAAACGGGGTATAATATCCTTCCCGGACTTCGACACTGGCCGTAGAAATTGCTCTGGCTAAACACTCTTCTAAAAGGGATTGCCAATCTTCGGCTTTGATGTAATAAGAGGTTTGATTGTCCTGAAGGTTCAATTCTTGAATTTCTATCACGGAATCTCGAATTGATGCTGCCCAGGAATTAGTCATCCGCAATTCTATTTGATTTTTAATCAAATGAATGAGCATTCTAATTAAAAATGACTTAATATTTCTGATGATTCCTTTTCTGCCCATGCTTTCTAAGTCATCAACAATGGCTAAAGCGTCGGCGTAGCGGCCTTCTAGGATGCTCATTCTTAAATCTGCTAGTTCCTGAGTCATCACTCCCTATCTCCCTTGCGTCTATGATGAATTTGCACAAGTTATAGTAGATAATTATCCCTGATTTTTTAATTTATCGCCCCGACTGTGACAATCCCGCTGTCACCCCTGGGAAAGCCCCCCACGGTGACAACCGCTGCATCCCAGTAGGTGGGGAGCCCCACCACGGGTTTCTGTCTGCCACGATAAAATTTAGTCACAGAGTTTTATGGAGAATGTATATGACAGAACCGCAAGCAGAAGCGCCAACCCCTACTCAGAATAAGTTGCAAGCGTTGTTTGAAGCGTTGTTTAGTGACTGGCGGCTGAGAGTGGCTGTGATTGGTGGGGCGATCGGTGCCGTCATCCTGGGGTTATTTTTGCTCAGTTTCTTCTGGCAGCACAACATTGCCAGCATGGGGATGAGGTCCTGGTCAGCCCGCGCTGACGCCAATCCCATTGAATGTATGATTCAAGATACCAATAACGATGGGTACGTCAGTTGCACGGCCATGCTCCAAGGAGAAGTGGTCCCCCTAGAATGCGGCGCCAGTATGTTTAACATGGGTTGCCGGGTTAACTACGGTGCAGCGGCCCCTACCGTGCGCAGCAACCAATCCAGGAGTTCCGGAAACTAGGGTAGCATTCCAATTCTGCAACTAACCTCACACCCCTATCCCTTCTTTGTGTTCTCTGTGCCTTTGTGGTTGATTTTCACCACTTCAGACATAGAGGACACTTCATACAGATTAAACAATCACGGAAAAATTATGTCATCAATCACAATTGACGTGCCGCCAGAAATTTTCTCTGCTCGGCCCCTTACCCCAGAAGAATTTGTCCAGGATATGCCCCTTGCTGCGGCAATTTACTGGTATCAAAAAGGAGAAGTTTCTCAGGCAAAAGCGGCTTTAATAGCTGGTTTAAATCGGCGAGATTTTATCGCCGCAATGGCCAGGGAGGAAGTGGATGTATTTAATGTGAATTTTGCTGACCTGCAACGAGAGTTAAACCGGGGCTAATTTTGCTGCTATCAATACTTCTCCCTTAATTTCCTCAACTATATAATTAAAGAACCGCCAAAAGCAGGAGTTTGAGACGGTGACAGCAGGACAGAAGACAAACAAGCCGCTGTTTTCGCAGCATTATCTAGATTATCTGCTACCAGAATCCCCCGAATGGCAAGAAGATGTAGCGGCGGGGTTCGCGGATTTAAATAAACTCTATCTGGTTAACAAAGACTTGTTGCCAACGCTGAGCGAAGCCCAAACAGAAGATATATTCATTAAACCCCTGTGGTCAATTCTGGGATTTAGCTACATTCCCCAAGTGGTGACGCGGGGTAAAGGCAGAGCCCAACGTCCAGATTATGCTTTATTTCATAGGGAAAATGACCGAGATGCTGCTTATATGCTCCAAAATGATGAGACAGGATTTTATCATCGAGTCATCGCCATTGCGGAAGCGAAATACTGGTCACGTCCGCTGAGCAAAGTTTCCCCGAACGATCGCCGGGATATCTATAAGAATGAAAACCCATCATTTCAAATCGCCAGCTATCTCACGGGGACGGGGGTAGATTGGGGGATTTTAACCAATGGGAGAGAATGGCGACTCTATTATCGCCAAGCATCTTCTACCGCCACGGAGTTTTATCAAGTGGATTTGGTGGAATTGCTGGAAACTGCAAATTTAGAGCAATTTAAATATTTTTGGCTATTTTTCCGCCAAGCTGCATTTGTGAAAGATGCCCAAAACCGCAATTTCTTAGAACGAGTTCGTGAAGGCAGCACAACTTATGCCACGCGAGTGGGAAATGAGCTAAAAACATTGGTATTTGAGCAAGTTTTCCCGCAGTTGGCGGGGGGGTTTGTGGCGGATGCTACCCGACAGAGAAAACCTGTGACACCAGAGCTGGTGTATGAGGCAACTCTATCATTTCTCTATAAGCTGTTATTTTTACTCTATGCTGAGGCGAGAAATCTCCTCCCGATAGAGGGAGATTATCGCGATTATAGCTTAATTAAGTTAACTCAAGAAGTGGCGGCAGGGATTGACCAGAAAAAGAACTGGAGCGAGACTTCAACGCAGATTTATGACCAACTGTTAAATTTGTTTCAAATCATCGATAGAGGCGATGCGGGTTTAGGTGTGCCTCGGTATAATGGGGGTTTATTTCATTTTGAATTTCACCAGCCAGAAGATATCACCGCCTATCCGGCGAATCATTTTTTATCTCAGGTTAAGGTGAATGATGCCAGATTGGCTCCAGTTTTAAACCAATTAGCTCGATTAGAAAAGCAACCGATTGATTATGGGTTTTTAGGCGTGCGGCAATTGGGTTCTATTTATGAGGGGTTGTTGGAATATCGGGTGATTATTGAAGATGCGGCTATTGGCCAAGTACATTTGGAGAATGATCAAGGCGATCGGCGAGCTACTGGCTCTTATTATACCCCGGAATATATTGTTAAATACATTGTCAGGCAGACCCTCAAGCCAATTTTAGAGCAGCGATCGGCTCGGTTTCGGGAAATCATGGCGGAAATTTCCCAAATCCATCAGCAAATGGAGGCTAAACGGTTAGGTGGAGCTAGTTTTCAGGGTTGGCAAAAGCAGTTACACCGCTTAGAGCGAGAAGCCCAAACTACTGTACTAGATATCAAAATATGTGACCCGGCGATGGGAAGCGGTCATTTTTTAGTGGAGGCGGTGGATTATTTGACCGATGAGTTAATCGGGATTTTAAACGAGTTCACCGAATTTAATCCGGTTGTGGAAATGCTGGAGGTGACGCGGCACAGCATTTTGGGCAATTTAGCCTCACAGGGAATCACGATTAATCCTGATAGACTAGAACCGACGCAACTGTTACAGCGGGTGGTGATGAAACGCTGCATTTATGGTGTGGATTTAAATCCGATCGCGGTGGAGTTGGCGAAGGTGAGTTTATGGCTGCATTCGTTTACGGTGGGGGCTCCCCTGAGTTTTTTAGACCATCATTTACGTTGTGGTAATTCCCTCATTGGGACGACAGTGAGAGAAGCGGAAGCGAAAATGACGCAGGAGGAGAGCGGACAGCTCAATTTGCTGACGGGTCCGTTTGTGGGGTTACTGCGATCGGCGGAAATTCTGCGGGGTGTCAGTGTTTTGAGCGATGCGACTTTTGCGGAAGTTGAGCAAAGCGAAAGGTTATTTCGTGATTTTGATTGCGCGGCTCAACCTTATAAGCGGTTATTAGATATTTATGTGGCGCAATTTTTTGGGGTAAAGCAAGCGGATAATTTTTTGCGGGTGTCTGGGGATAAGTTTTTGCGGTTTTTGCAAGTAGGATCCCCCCAACCCCCCTTATCAAGCTATGCGTTACTCACATCTTCTAGAAGCGACAGCCTGTAAGGGTTTGGGGGGATGGACAAAACTTAACTGGGGGCGGGAGTTAGGGGTGGGAGCGCTGTTACCACTGGCTCGGTAGATGGGGGCGAC
>Ga0209172_10000252_pt1 | contig 155041 bp, 134 predicted proteins | sample LarsenN4metaG_FD_184113 | JGI IMG/M metagenome (GOLD analysis project Ga0209172, IMG submission 184113) | Hot spring sediment bacterial and archeal communities from British Columbia, Canada, to study Microbial Dark Matter (Phase II) - Larsen... ...
GCCGCCCCTCGGGCCCCGTGCTCATTGTCAACAGCCACTCCTGGGCGCTCAGCTCACAGGCCACATACAACGCCGCCGCAGTAGACTCTGGTCGATGGGTCGTGCTCGTCATGTCGAACTCCTTTCGCGTTAGTTCCTCAAAAGAGAGTCAACATACAACCCGACCCATCGTCTGCCCTACATAGGGTCTGAAGCCGGACACTACAGCAGGCGTGTACCGAGATGCGCCAGCCGTGCACCGTCTCCGGTCAGTTATCCCCCTGGCAGATGTACTCGAAGATCTCGCCGCCTTCGATCCACTGCGACTTCGTCGTCGCGTTGATCGTCCACTTCACCGACCACGGGGCCGTGTAGGCGCCGGGGTCATCGATGATCGCTTCGTAGTTGAGCGTCCTCACATCGGGCCGCGAGATGCGCTCGATGAGGTGGAGCCGCTCGGTCGTCGGGTAGGCGCCGACCATCCACTGCTTCTCGTTGAAGCCCACCGTGTCGATAACCAGCGTGTCGCCCTCCCAGCGGCCGATCGAGTGGCCGAAAAACGTGGGCCGCGCATTCGGCGGATGCGGACGGCCGTCCATGTAGATCACGCGCCACGAGTGCGGGCCGGCGATGTTGAGGATGAAGATGCGCTGCTGCTCGGGGACCTCGACGATCTCGAAGCCGGGCGCGTTGAAGAAACCCGGACCGCCCGCGGGCTTGCAGCGCACGAGCGGCGGGTAGAGGTCGGTGCGCGACTGACGATACTCGTAGAGCGCGCGGGCCCACGGCTGGAAGGGGACGTCGGCCGGGCGGGGCGCGCCGCCGAGACCGGGACGGATCTCCCAGTAGCCCTTCAGATCCTTCGTCGAGCCGAGCGAGAGCCGCTGCGCAGCCACGGTCGCGTCGAGAAGGGGGAAGGGCAGACCCGGAAAGACGCACACCAGCAGAACGAGCACGCAGGCGGCGCGCCGCGACATGCGCCGGGAGGCGACAGGCACCATCGGGTTACCTCATCGTCAATTTCTGCCCGTTCGCCAGGCGCATCTGCGTGGTGGGCATCGAGCCGGCGTAGTCGCTGCCGTCCTTGGCCGCGGCCGCGCCCTCGACGGTCACGATGTCGCCGATCTTCACCGTGTCCCGTTTCCAGCCGCCGCGGACCAGGGCATAAGGCGGACCCATCTCGATCTTGTAGCGCTTCACTTCGCCGCTCTCCGTCTTCGTGTCGAGATAGACGAACGCGTGCGGGTTGACCCACTCGAGCTTGGTGACCACGCCGGTGATGGTGATCCGCTTGCTGGAGTCGAACTCGGCGTCAAAGGAATGATGCGCCTCGACAGCGGTGCCCAGACAGACGAGGCCGAGCAGCAGCACCGCGGCAATGCGAGCGGCACGAGTCATGGTGTGTTCCCCTCTTCGCAGAAATACTCCTCGATTTCTTCACCCGGCACCCACTGCAGCGTCCATCCGCCGGTCCACGGCCGCGAGTAGGTGCGCGGGTCGTCAACGGTGACCTCGTATCTCAGCGTGTTGAGGTCGGTGCGCGTGAAGCGCTCGGTCAGTTGGAGTGCCTCGGTGTGCGGCAGGCCGCCGTTGGCGAACCAGAAGCGCTCGTTGTAGCCGATCGAGTCGACGACCAATGTGTCCTTCTCCCACCGGCCGACGGACGTGCCGTAGTAGGTGAGGACGACTTCGGCGGCCTGGCCCAGCGGACGGCCGTCGGTGTAGATGACGCTCCAGTTGCGGTTGCCGCCGCCCATCAGCACGAGGATGCGTCCGAGATCGGGCTGCTCGATGAACTGCACGCCGTTCGGCATCTGAAACTGTCGCGGACCGCCCGGCGGCATGCAGCGCGTGATTGGATCGTCCTTGAGCAGCGTCCGCTGCCGGTGGAGGTAGACGGCTTTGGCCCAGGGCAGCATGGGGGCGACGCGGTCGGCGTCGGAGAGATTGGCGAGCAGGCCCTCGTCGTTCATGCGGATGCTGCCGGCCATCGAGTCGAACAGCGCGTTCGCGCCTGTCGATGCCCAATAGCCTGTCTGGCCGGGCGGCGGACCAAGACGGACGCGTCCATCGGGCCAGCGCGGTGCAGGGGCGCGGCGCGCCGATCCCACGGCCCGCGGCGCGGAAAGCGTGAGGATACGCTTGCCGGTCGCCTTGTGGACGATCGATCGCGCGAGCGCCCGGCGAACGGGTCCTCGTGCGGGGACGCCGTCCACCGTCACGACGTCGCCGATCCGCAGCGACTCACGCGTCCACTTGTTCCGTTCGAGCTCGATGGAATTGCCGACCTCCACCGCCCACCGGGTGACAATGCCGCTCGGATCGCGGACATCGACGACGAGGAAGGCGCTCGGATTCACCCAGTCGACGCGCGTCACGACGCCTTCGAGCCGGACCTGCCGCTCGGAGTCGTAGGTCGCCGCGCGCTGGGCGGACAGCGCGGCAGTCGCGATGACGAACAGAACGGCGATGATGGGCCAGCGCATCGTCAGTCTCGAGTGAGCTTGAAGTCGCCTTTTGTCGCGCCCTGTTGCCAGGTGCCGGTGATGGTGCGATTGGGCGAGGCGATGTCCTCGAGCCGGCCTTCGGCGGTGATGTGGACCGGGCCGGACGCGCTCTTCGCGGTGGCCTCGAAGCGAACGGTCCAGGTGGTGACGTCGAGCCCGATAGTGTCAACCTGGATTGCGTCAGGACCCGGGTTGATGGTTCCGCTGATGGTCTTTCCGTCCCAGTTCATGACCATCGTGATGTGCGTACGGTTCGCCGGGCCCGGCCCCCAGTCGCCGGACCACGTTCCCGTCAGGGGATGGCCCTCCTGGGCCGATCCCGTAAGCGCCCACGTCGTCAGCAGTAAGCCAATCAGACAGCCAGCCGCATTCCGCATGCGCGCAATATACGCCGAGTCGGGCGGGACAGGGGTCTGACCCGGGGTCAGACCCCGGGTCAGACCCCGAACGGATCTGTCGACTGGCGATGACGGATCTGGCATCGGCCATGTCAACGTCGCGACACTCGGGCGACGGCGGCCCGGCGCGAGACGCTGCAGTCCCGTGCAGATTCCGGCCATTCCGGCGACCTGCCAGGGCCGAGCTGCCGGGCACATGGCTTGCCTCTGTGGCGGTCACCGGAACTGACCACCAGACCACACACCTGCACACGGACGAAAGAGGCTATGAATGTTGCTCGGCGCGCTCTCGCTCTTCTCCCATGACCTGGCGATTGACCTCGGAACCGCGAACACCTGCGTGTTCGCCCGCGGCGCCGGCATCGTGCTCAACGAGCCGTCCATCGTGGCGGTCAACAACGTCAACTCCCAGATCGAAGCGGTCGGCAACGACGCCAAGGAAATGCTCGGCCGGACGCCCGGCAGCATCACCGCCATCCGCCCGATGCGCGACGGCGTGATCGCCGACTTCGAAGCCGCCGAGAAGATGCTCGGCTACTTCATCAAGAAGGCCCACCGCCGCAAGAGCTTCGTCCGCCCGCGTGTGGTCATCGGCGTGCCCTCGGAGATCACCCAGGTCGAGCGCCGCGCCGTGAAGGACAGCGCCTACCGCGCCAAAGCCAGCGAGGTGCACCTCATCGAAGAGGCCATGGCCGCCGCGATTGGCGCCGGGCTGCCGATCACCGAAGCCGCGGGCAACATGATCGTCGACATCGGCGGCGGCACGACCGACATCGCTGTCATCTCGCTCGCCGGCATCGTCTACAGCAAATCGGTGCGTGTGGCGGGCAATGCCATGGACGAGGCCATTGCCCAGTACGTGAAGCGCGAACACGACCTCCTCATCGGCGAGCGGACGGCCGAGCGCATCAAGATCGAGCTGGGGTCGGCCGCCGAGCTGCCCGTGCGCAAGGAGATGGAGGTCAAGGGCCGCCACGTGCTCGAGGGCAAGCCGACGACCATCACGATCAACGACCACGAGGTGCGCGAGGCGCTTTCCGAGCCGGTGCGTCAGATGGTGCAGGCGGTGCGCGACGCCCTCGAACGCATTCCGCCGGAGCTCTCCGCGGACGTCTGCGACCGCGGCATCGTCCTGAGCGGCGGCGGCGCGCTGCTGCAGAAGCTCGACGAGCGTCTGCGGCAGGAGACCGGCCTGCCGGTGCAGGTGGCGGAAGACCCGCTGTCGGCCGTCGTGCTCGGCGCCGGGAAGATGCTCTCGGATTTCGCCCTGCTGCGAAAGATCTCGATCGACTAGCTGGTTGGTGGTTCGTGTTGAACCGCCAACCACCGCACGCTTCAGAAGAACCCACGAACCAGACCACTAACTACCGACCACCAACCACTCCGGCGGCGGCTGGATGGTGGGCTCTGGCGTTTTCCCCGCGTCCGCACGGCCGCTGCCTGTCAGCCTGCTGATCGCGCGCACGGTCATGTCGTGGTCGCACGCGATCTGACACGCCAGCCGGACTCCCGTCAGGCCCTTCTCCGCCAGCCTCGTCTTTTCGGCCAGCGTCATCCGCGCCGGCTCGCCGCTGATGAACTCGATGCGGCACGTGGTGCACCGGGCGTTGCCGCCGCAGGCGTGCAGAATGTCGACCTTCGCGTCCTGCTCGATGGCCAGCACCAGCCGTTTGCCGGCCTCGACATCAACAGTAGGAAATCCTTCAACCGTCAGCTTGGGCATGTGGGCTATGTTAACGTATCGATTCGTGGACCCTGTTCGTGTTCCCGAGTCTTCGCCGCATTAGACATGCCTGACGCGCCCGCTGTACCGGAGATCCCCCGCCCGTCCCTCTTGTGGAAGTCGCTGTCGCCCGAGCGCAAGCAGCAGGCGGCCGAAGCCTTCTGGCGCGACGAGAACGCCTCGATGGAGCAGGCCGAGGCGATTGCCGCCATCGCGATGCGCATCAAGTTCCGCATCAAGAGCGCGCGGGCGCTGCCGATCGAAAAGAAGGCCCGGCACCTCGTCGCCCTCGGCAATGTGTCGGAGATGATTGCCGCGCGTCTGCTGGTCGCCTACCACCTGGCGCACCAGCGGCCGATGATGGGGCGCTTCCTCGACACGCTGGGCATCGCCCACGAAGACGGGCTGATTGCCAGCGAGGAGATCGAGGCGCCGCCCGCAGACAGGCTCCTGGAGGCGGCAAAGTCGCTGGCCGCCGCGTATCCCCCGGAGGACGTCGCCCTCTACCTTTCGACGCTGATCTGGCAGGACCCGGACACCTGGGGAGCCCTGGCCGAGGCGCCCGAGACCCGGGCCCTGGCCCGCACCTAGGCAGCACCGATGCCGGCCTGGCTGGAAGGCGCATTCGGGTGGACGACGAGCGCGGAGGGCTGGATCGCGCTGGCCACGCTCACCACGCTCGAGATCGTCCTCGGCATCGACAACATCGTGTTCATCTCGATCCTCGCCGGCAAGCTGCCGCCTCAGGATCGCGCGCGCGCCCGCAAGGTGGGCCTGTCGCTCGCGATGTTCATCCGCATCGCGCTGCTGTGGTCGATCACCTGGGTGATGCGGCTCACCACACCGTGGTTCGTCGTTCTGGGCAACGAAATCTCCGGCCGCGACGTGATTCTGCTGGTCGGCGGCCTGTTCCTCATCGCCAAGAGCACGCACGAGATTCACCAGAAGCTGGAAGGGGAGGAAGGCCACGGGAGCGCCAGAGCCGTCGCGTCGTTCGTCGGCATCATCATCCAGATCCTGCTGCTCGACATCGTGTTCTCGCTCGACTCGGTGATCACCGCCGTCGGCATGGCTGAAGATCTCGCCGTGATGGTGCTGGCCGTCATCGCCGCGGTGGGCGTCATGCTGTTCTCCGCCGGCGCGATCAACGACTTCGTCGAGCGGCATCCGACCGTGAAGATGCTGGCGCTCAGCTTCCTGCTCCTCATCGGCGTGTCGCTCATCGGCGAAGGACTCGATACCCACATTCCGAAGGGCTACATCTACTTCGCGATGGGCTTCTCGATCTTCGTCGAGGTGATCAACCTCCGGGTCCGCGCCAGAACGAGCCCGGTCCATCTGCATCGGCCCTACACGGAGTAGATGGCCTCCACCCTCGACGCCCTCGGCGCGAGGATCTATCCGCACGAGGCGGCGGAGGCGACGCTCGTCCTCGCGCACGGCGCCGGCGCCGGCCAGCGGCATCCGTTCATGGTGGCCGTCGCCACGGGCCTCTCCCGGCGCGGCATCAACGTCGTCACGTTCGACTTTCCCTACATGCGCGAGCGGCGGCGCGTCCCGGACAAAACGCCGGTGCTGGAAGCCGCGTTTCTCGAGGTTGTCGAGGCGGTGCGCACGTGGAGCGCGGGTGCCGGCTTCTTCATCGGTGGCAAGTCGATGGGCGGCCGCATGGCGACGCATCTCGGTGCCCGCGGCGTCGACGGCCTGCTCGGCATGGTGGCGCTCGGCTACCCGCTCCACCCGCCGGGACGACCGGACAAGCCCCGCGTCGAGCACCTTCCGTCGATTCGCGTCCCGGTGCTCATCGTGCAGGGCGAGCGCGATACGTTCGGCACGCCGGACGAGCTCCGGCCGGTTATCGCAACGATGAAGGCGGAGGTCACGCTTCACGTGGTGGCCGGGGGCGATCACTCGCTGGCCGTCCGCGGCAGGAAGAAGGACGAAGCGTTCGCGGATGTGCTGGACACGACGGCGGGCTGGCTGCGCGCCAGGAGCCGTTGACACAATGGCTATGATGAGGCCGCTATGCCACGCCCAGCGAACAGGCTCCTGTGGACCGCCGGCATCGTGGCGCTGGTCCTCTCCTCGCCCCGCCTGTCCACGCAGGCTCCGGCGGGTGAACCCGGGACGTCCGAGATCCCGAGGATGGCGGACGGGAAGCCCGACCTTCGAGGCGTGTGGATGCCGCCGTACGTGCCGGACATGACTGTGAACCGGCGCGACCAGCGCGGCTTTGCCGTCGCGCCGTTCTCGCCCGACGATACGCCGCAGAAACGGCAGGCGCTCTATGCCGCCGGCAGGCGCGCGGAGCTGCCGTTCACCGAGTGGGGGCTGAAGGACTGGTCCACCTACGACCCTGCCGACGGCGACTATACCGGAAGCTGCCTGCCGTTCGGATTGCAGCGCTCGTTCAACGCGCCGTATCCGTTCCAGATCATGCAGGACGAACGTTTCGTCGCCTTCCTGTTCGAGATCAACACGTGGCACCACGTCGTGCCGATCGCGCGGGAGTGGCCGAAGCAGATCGAGCCGACGTGGTACGGCACCTCGATCGCACGCTGGGAAGGGGACACGCTCGTCGTCGAGACGCGGGGCTTCAACGGCTACACCCGCCTCGACACGGTCGGCCATCCGCACACGGATGCGCTGCATCTGACGCAGACGTTCCGGCGCCTCGATGAAAGGCGGATGGCTTACACCGTGACCGTCGAGGATCCGAAGGCGTACACGAAACCGTGGACGAACGAGCGGATCTTCAGGCGGCTCGACACGCCTCTCATCGAGTACTCCTGCGAGGAGAACAACAAGAGCCTCTGGGAGGGTCGCATCAAGCCCTGGAAGCCGCCTACTTCTTCACGAACTTCACCAGCGCCGCGTTGACGGAATCCGCGACGTAAATCTCGTCCCGGTCGTTGACCGCGATCATGTGCGCCTCGCCGAACTCGCCGGGGCCTTTGCCGGGCCTGCCGAGCGCGGCGAGGACCTTGCCGTCGAGATCCATCTTGACGAGCTGACCGGCGAAGCCGTTCACCATGTAGATGTACTCGCGCCCGATGTCGAGGCTGCAGGGCAGCCCTTTGTATTTGATCTCCCTGACGAACGCCCCGTCCTGCTGAAACACCTGGATGCGCTGATTCTCGCGGTCGGCGACCCACAACAGACCCTTCGCATCGATGTCGATCCCGTGGGCGACCTGGAACTGTCCGGGGCCGTTGCCCTTGCCGCCCCACGACGTGATGAACCTGCCGTCTTTGTCGAACTTCAGGACGCGCGCGTCGCCTCTGGGCCCCGGGGTGTGGCCCTGCACGATGAAGATGTCGCCGTTGTCGGCGATGACGACATCGTTGGGCTGGTTCAGCCTGCGCGAGCCGGCCGCCTCGTTCCACTCGCCGGCCTCGCCGCGCGTGCCAATCGTCATCAGCGTCCGTCCGTCGCGGCTCATCTTGACGACGATGTGGCCGCCGACGTCCGTGGCCCACAGATTGCCTTCGCGATCGATGCGCAGGCCGTGCGAGCGGGTGAACAGCTTGTCGCCGAACGCACGGATGAACGTGCCGTCGCGATCGAACTCGAAGAACGTCTTCTCGCCGCGCGTGAGGACGAACAGGTGTCCGTCAGGACCGAACGCCACGGCCGCAGCCGCCCCCATTGTCATGCCTGCCGGGAGCGTCACCGCGGTGGGCGCCACGCGGTAGTCGAGCTCGGGGGCGCTCTCCGGGATGAGCAGTGCCGGATCCGACGGCCGTTGCGCCAGCACCGGCGCGACGCAGCCGACCCCGATGAGTATGACGAGCGCTCGCTTCATGACTCCTCCGTCGAAATCATTCGCTCAATTCGTCCAGGAACGTGCGGATGCGGTCGGCGTTGCGGCCGAGATCGCCGGTGCCGGTGCGCGCGGCCGAGCGGACGTCCACCCGCGTGCCCGCACCCCAGGGCGTGACCCTGACGACGATGTCGTCGGTGAACCCGAACCAGCGCGTGGTGGCGGTCGCTTCGATGCGGCCGGCGGCCTTGTCGGCGGTCACGATCTCCCAGCCCAGAGACTGCGCGACGCTAAGCGCCCGATCGAAGATTGCCGCGGGCGGCGCCGGCAGCGTGATCGGCGCCAGGTCGGGGTAGCCCTCGCGCTGCAGGACTGCCAGCTTCGGCGATCGCTCGAGACGATTCGGGGCGTCGGCGCGCCTGGCCAGAATGGCCTCGAACTCCGGCGGATTCTCGAGGTCGGTGGTGACGTCGTAAATGGCGGGCAGCCGCTCCGCGCGGCGTTGGTAGGTCAACGGAATCGTCACGGCAATCAATGCGAGGATGAGCGCGAGCACCGACACGATAGTGCCCATCCGCTTGCGGGCGCGATAGCTGAAGATGGCGGCGCCCATGGCAAGGAGGGATGCGGCAATGCCGATGTACTGGCCCCATCGCATGACGTCGTAGGCCAGAGGCAGCGAACCGCTCAACCGGTAGACGGGACCCGCGGCGCCCAGCACGACCAGGGCAAGGGCAGCGGCTCCCACGGCGACCAGCGGCACGCGCGACACGCGTCAGATTGTAGCCGCGCGTAGACTAGACGAGATGCGGCTGGAGGAACTGGGCTGGGACGACGAGCGGACGCGTGAGATGGAGCCGTGGGCGGGAAAGCTCGCGCACCATCCCGGCCGCGTCCTCATCGGGTTCAACTACCTGTATCGGGTCGCGATCCCCTCCGGCGAGATCGACGCCGTCCTCGCGGGCCGACTCAAGCACCACGCCGTGCGGCGGGGCGAGCTCCCCGCCGTGGGCGACTGGGTGATCGTGCGCAGGCGGCCCGAGGAGGATCGAGGTGCGATCGTGGCCGTGCTGCCGCGCCGCAGCCGGTTCTCCCGGCGCATGGCGGGCAACGTCACCGATGAACAGGTCGTTGCCGCCAACGTCGACGTCATCTTCATCGTCATGGGGCTCGACGACGACTTCAGCATTCGGCGGCTGGAGCGCTACCTCCTCATGGCGCGCGAAAGCGGCGCGGCCCCGGTCGTGCTGCTCACCAAGCCCGACCTGGGCGCCGACCTGGGCGCCGCCGTGGCCGAGGTTCAGGCTGCGGCCGGCGACGTCCCCGTGCACGCGGTCAGTCCGAAGTACGGGCAGGGGATCGAGCAGGTGGCCCAGTACGTGCAGCCGGGGAAGACGGCCGCACTGCTTGGATCCTCGGGCGTGGGCAAGAGCACGATCATCAATCGCCTGGTCGGCTCCGACGTGCGCAAGACGCGCGAAGTCCGCGAGTCCGACTCGAAAGGGCGGCATACGACCACGCATCGCGAGCTGGTGGTGCTTCCTAACGGCGGCCTGGTGATCGACACGCCCGGCATGCGCGAGCTCCAGCTCTGGGAGGCGGGCGAGAGCGTCAGGGATACGTTCGAGGATGTCGAAGCGCTGGCCGCGGACTGCCACTTCAGCGACTGCCGTCATCGCGACGAGCCCAGATGTGCGGTCAAGGCGGCGGTCGACGAGGGGCGTCTCGCGCCGGAGCGGCTGGCCAGCTACCTGCAGCTCCAGGAGGAGCTGGCGTTCCTGGCCCGTCAACAGGACGAACGGGCCCAGATCGAGGAGAAGCGCCGCGGCCGGATCGGCGCCAGGGCGCTGCGCCAGCACCTCAAGTCAAAGCGGATTTGACAGCGGCGCCGCGGGCAGCATCGCGGCCACCACCGCGATGATCAGCGCGGACAGGCCGATCCATCGCCGGAGATTGTTCTTCCATGCACTCAGCCGCGCCCGCGTCGAGCGCAGGCCCAGGGCGACGGCGGCTTCGGCAACCACGTCAGCCGGAATCTCCCGCAAGCGACAGCTCGCGGCGATCGTCAGCGAACGGTCGCACAACAGGTTGATTACACGCGGCACACCCTGGCTCGTCGAGTAGATGGCTTCGACCGCGGCGGCGTCGAACGTCACCGACGACGAGCCGTGGGCCACCGACAGGCGATGGTCGATATAGGCCCGCACGTCGTCCCTGGTCAGCGGACGCAGCATCGCCCGCGTCGTGATCGCCTGATTCAGCCGGGCGAGGTCGGGCGACTTCAGGACGTCGAGCAGGTTCAGCTGACCGACGAGCACGATCTGCAGCAGCTTCCGGCTGTTGGTCTCGAGATCCGCCAGGACGCGCAGCTCCTCGAGCACGGCGGGGGACAGGTGCTGCGCTTCGTCGATGATCAGCACGCCGCTGCCGCCGATCGGGATCAGCGACGCCAGGAACTCGCGCAGCGTGCGCACCAGGTCCTCCCGGCTCGCCGCCGAGAGCCGTCCGCTGCGCACGGCGTTCCGCGACACGACGCCGAAGTCGAGCAGGGTCTCCTGCAGCAGCTCCTCGACCGAGAGGAAGGGGTTCAGCAGCAGCGACGTGAAGCACTTCGCGTCCAGCCGCTCGAGGAACGACCGGCACAACGTGGTCTTGCCGGTGCCGATGTCGCCGGTCAGGACGACGATGCCCTCCTTGCTGCGGATGGCCTGCAGCACCTGCTGCAGGGCGGCCTCGTGCGCCTGACTGAGGTAGAGAAAACGCGGATCAGGCGCCAGCGTGAAGGGGGATTGAACGAATCCGTAGAACTCTTCGTACTGGATCGCCTGGCGTGACGGTGGGGAGACGGTCGCGCTCAAGACGTGTCCTGTGTTGACTGTCGGCGAGCCTCGAATATATCAGATAATTTCGCATGCTTCCCTGGCTGCTCGCTCTCGTGCTCCTCGCGCCGCAGGCGCGCGCGCAGCGTCCCTCGCCGCAGAAGCCGGCGCCGCCCCGCGACACCTTCTTCACGTCCACGCTGCCGGTGTCGGAGCTGCGCAACAAGCAGGCGGTGCTCGAAACCAGCGAGGGAACGATCGTGATCGATCTGCTCGCCGACGCGGCGCCGAATCACGTCGCGCACTTCATCACCAGGGCAAGGGAAGGGGAGTACAACGGCACGACCTTCCACCGGGTGATCGCAATGGGGATCATCCAGGGCGGAGATCCGCTGTCGAAGGATCCGGCACAGAGCGCGAAATACGGCACCGGCGGATTGAACCGGCTCCGGTTCGAACCGAATGCCGAGAAGCATACCCGCGGCGCGGTGTCGGCGGTGCTGGTGCCGAACAATCGCGACAGCGCGGGCAATCAGTTCTTCATCGCCGTCACCGACCAGCCCGCCCTCGACGGAAATTACACGGTCTTCGGCCGCGTCGTTGAAGGCATCAACGTCGTGCAGCGGATCTCGATGACGCCGGCCACGAACGGAATCCCCGACGCTCGCATCGAGATCAAGACGGTCACCATCCGCGAGAAGCCGGCCCCGGTCCCCGAGCCGTTCTCGACGGAGACCATCGAGCAGTTGTCGGCCGCCCGCGCGGTGATCGAAACCTCGATGGGCAACATCACGCTGGAGTTCTTCCCCGACCGGGCGCCGAACCACGTCCGCCAGTTCCTGCGCCTGGCTGCATCCGGCGTCTACGACGGCACGTCGTTCCATCGCGTCGTCAAGGGCTTCGTGATCCAGGGCGGGCACATGCCGACCAGGCGCGAGCCGCTGGACGAAAAGCAGCTGGCGTTCGTGCGGAACCTGCAGCCGGAGTTCAACGCCACGCTGCACGAGCGCGGCATCGTGTCGATGGCGCGGCTCGGCGATGACGTGGCGAGCGCGACCAGCTCGTTCTTCATCGTGCTGGCGCCGGCGCCGTCGCTCGACGGCAAGTACACCGTCTTCGGCCGGGTCGTCTCCGGCATGGACGTCGTGGAAAAGATCGAGGCCGTTCAGGTGAACGGCGAAGAGCCGGTGACGAGGATCGAGGTGAACCGCGTCACGGTCCAGACCCCGTAGGGCCGTCCCCCGGGACGGGCCGGAGATTTATGCTCAAAGGATCCCGCGACGCCGTGCTGCACCGCCTGCAGCCGGTCAGCATTCACGGCCAGCTGTCGTACGACGTGCACTACACCTTCGTCGACGAGCCCGACGGCCAGGTCCGCGTTGCCCGCGTCGGGGGTGAAGCCATCGCCGTAGGCCTGCAGGCCGGCGATCGCGTTCGGCTCGACTTCCTCGTCGGCGTCGTGACCGCCATTCACCGGATTTCGTAGTCGTCGTCGAACGGCAGGCGCGGGTGACCGCGCGTGACCACGAACGGCGTGTCCGACAGGTTGTGGACGCTCACGCCGAGCAGGCGGATGGGCCGCCGTCCCGCCTCGGTCTTCTCCAGCAAGGCAACCGCGCGCCTCACGAGCGCTTCCTCATCGCGGCACGGCTGTTCCGTGTGGCTGCGTGTGATGGTCGTGAAGTCGTTGTAACGGACCTTGATCGTCACGGTTCGCGCATAAAGGTCGCGCTTGACCAGCCAGCGTGCCGCCCCTCGGGCCATGCTGTCGATCTCTTCGCGAATCTCGGCGAGATCCGTGAGGTCCGTGGCGAACGTGTTCTCGCTGCCCGATGACTTCGGCTCGTGGTCGGGGACGACGGGCCGATCGTCGATGCCCCGGGCGAGCTGCTTCAGCCAGTCGGCGAGCGATCCGACGATGGCCCGCAGCGTCTCGAGGTCCGTCGTCCGAACATCCACGAGCCTGTCGATGCCATGCGCACGAAGCTTGCGCGCGGTGACGGGGCCGACGCCCCACAGCGCGTCGACCGGCAGGCCCTGGAGGAAATGCTCGACGCGTTCGGGAGCGACGACGGTCAAGCCGTCGGGTTTCTGCCAGCCGGACGCGATCTTGGCGAGGAACTTGTTCGGGGCGACGCCGGCGGACGCCGTGAGCCCGGTGGCGGCGCGAATCTCGTTCTTCAGGCGCCGGGCGACGTTCATCCCCAGCGGTTCGCCCCAGCTGTTCTCGGTGACGTCGAGATACGCTTCGTCCAGCGACAGCGGCTCGACCAGCGGCGTCACGCTCCGGTAGATGTCGAAGACCTGCTTCGAGATCGCGCGGTACTTCTGAAAGTCCGGGTGCACGATGACGAGCGTGGGGCAGAGCCGAACGGCGCGCGACATCGGGATGGCCGATCGCACGCCGAACCTCCGCGCCTCGTAGCTGGCCGCGGCGACGACGCCGCGCTTGTCGGGGTCGCCTCCGACGGCCACGGGCTTGCCGCGCAGTGCGGGATTGTCGCGCTGCTCCACGGACGCGTAGAACGCGTCCATGTCGATGTGCAGGATTCTGCGAATCACGTCGACGCCGGCCTGTACTAAGATCTACATCCTCCCGGCCGGCCGGCGCGTCTGCCTCGAAGGTGAGCCGGTGTGGATCGCGCACAGCAGTGCCGGGACGAATCGTTGCCGGGCTACGACGTGCCCGTGCTCCCGAATCCGCCGCGGGTCACCTCCCGAATCCCGCTCGCTTCCTCCCAGACGACGCGAGGGGCGGGCAGGATGATGCCCTGGGCGAGCCGGTCGCCGCGCGCGATTGTCACGTTCCCGTCCGTGATGTTCATCACCTGAATCATCACTTCGTCATCTGGGCCGGAATAGTCCGGATCGACCACGCCGACGCCGTTGGCGACGATCAATCCGCGCTTGAGCGGCGTGCTGCTTCGGGCGAAAATCGCGAGGAAATATCCGGTCGGCACTTCGATCACCAGGCCGGTCCGGACGAGGGTAATCTGCCGCGGCGCCACGACCACGTCGTGGGCGGCGGCCAGATCGAAGCCGGCGGAATCTCTGGTAGCGTAGGTCGGGAGGGACACTGTGGAATCGAGCCGTCTGATCCTGAGCCGCATCCGGGCAGCATACCTCGTCGCCCTGCTTCTGGTTGGCGGCTTCGCGTCCGCGCAGGATCTGGCGGCGCCGCTTCCGCTCGACCTCGCCATCCGTACCGGCACGCTGCCGAACGGGCTGACGTTCTTCATCCGCCACAACGCGCTGCCCGACGCCCGCGTGATGCTGCGGCTGGCGGTGAAGGCCGGCTCCATCGACGAGGACGACGAGCAGCGCGGGCTTGCGCATGTGCTCGAGCACATGGCGTTCAACGGGACCGCGCACTTCAAGCCTGGTGAGCTGGTGTCGTATCTCGAATCGATCGGGGCGCAGTTCGGCGCGCACGTCAACGCGTACACCAGCTTCGACGAGACCGTCTACATGCTCGACGTGCCGACGGGGAAGCCGGGTGTGCTCGAACGCGGCTTCGAGGCGTTGAGCGACTTCGCCGGCGGGCTGACGCTCGATCCCGAAGAGATCGATCGCGAGCGCGGCGTTGTCATCGAAGAGTGGCGCGGGCGGCTCGGCGCGGGCACGCGCATGCAGGAGCCGCAGCTGCGGGCGCTGTTCGGGGACTCGCGCTATATCGACCGCCTGCCGATCGGCACGCCCGAGATCCTCAAGAGCTTCCCGCCGCAGCGGCTGCGCGACTTCTATCAGGCCCACTACCGGCCCGACCGCATGGCGGTGATCGTCGTCGGCGACATCGAGGTGGCCACGGCCGAGGCGCTGATCCGCAGGAATTTCTCGAGCCTGCCGGCGAGGCCGCCGGCGGTTCGTCCGGTCTACGAGATCCCGACGCACACGGAGACGCGGTTCGTTTCCACCTCGGACAAGGAAGCGCAGGCGTCCTCCGTGACGGTGCTGTACAAGCGTCCGCTTACCGAGCTGCGGACGATTGCCGACTATCGCCGGTCGCTGGCCGAGGGGCTGGTATTCCAGATGATCAATTCGCGGTTTGCCGAGATCGCGCGCCAGCCCGATGCGCCGTTTCTGAGCGCGTCGGTCGGCGACACGACGCTCGGTCGAACGGTTGAAGCCTTCTCGGTCAGCGCGCGTGTGAGGGACGGCGGCATCACGCGGGGCTTGACCGCCCTGACCCGGGAGATGGCGCGCGTGCGGCAGCACGGGTTCGGGGAGGCCGAGCTGGATCGGGCCAAGCGGAGCACGCTGGCCGGCTACGAGCGCGCCTACAACGAACGCGACAAGTCACAGAGCGGCCCGCTCGCCGCCGAGCTGGTCCGCCACTTCCTCAACGGCGAAGCCGCGCCCGGCATCGTGATCGAGGTGGATCTGGCCCGGAAGTTCCTGGCGACGGTCACCGCCGAGGAGCTGGCGGCGCTGGCCCGCGGGATGATCACCGAGGACAACCGCGTGGTGATCGCCTCGGCGCCGGAACGCGAAGGGCTCGCCGCCGTGACCGAGCCGATGCTGAAGGACGCGCTCGCGGCAGGCCTCGCCGAGACCGTGACGCCGTGGCGCGACGAGGCGGCGGGGCGCGCGCTCCTCGCCAAGGCTCCGACGCCGGGAACGATCACCGCCCGCCGCGAGATCCCCGAGATCGGCGTCACCGTGCTGACGCTGTCGAACGGCGTCGAGGTCTGGCTCAAGCCCACCGACTTCCGCAACGATCAGATCCTCTTCACGGCGTACTCGCGCGGCGGGCTGTCGCTGGTACCGGCGGCCGAGTACCACAACGCGTCGCTGGCGACCTCGCTGGTGAGCCTGGCCGGCGTCGGCGGGTTCACGCCCACCGACCTCGGCAAGCTCCTCGCCGGGAAGATCGCCAACGCGTCGCCCTCGGTGTCGACCACCACGCAGGGCATTACGGGCTCGAGCACGCCGCGGGACCTCGAGACGGCGCTGCAGCTCGTCTATCTCGAGTTCACCGCCCCGAACCAGGATCCGAACGCGTTTGCGCTCCTCAAGCAGCGGCTCGAGGCCAATCTCGCGAATCAGGCGCAGAGCCCCGGCGCCGTGTTCTCCGAACGCGTTCGCCGCGTCAACACGCTGGATCACTACAGCGCCCGCCCGTTGAAGCTCGAGGACCTGCCGGGGCTCGATCCCGACAAGATGCTGGCGTTCTACAAGGAGCGGTTCGCCAACGCCGCCGACTTCACTTTCTTTTTCGTCGGCGCGTTCAAGGTGGACGAGGTGTTACCGCTCCTGGCGACGTATCTCGGCTCGCTCCCGTCGCGCGGCACGCGCTCGGCCGACTTCAGCGACCTGAAGCTGCAGTTCCCGGCGTCGATCGTCCGAGAAACGGTCACCAAGGGTCAGGAGCCGCGCAGTCAGACCGTCCTGTCGTTCTTTGCCGACACCGGCCTCGACGAGCTCGAGACGCATCGCCTGCAGGCGGCGACGGCGGTGCTGGAGATGCGGCTGCGCGACATTCTGCGTGAGAAGCTGGGCGGCACCTACTCGGTGAACGTCGGCTACTCGAACACGTCGCCGCTCCCGGGCTACGGTACGGTCAGCGTGCAGTTCGGCAGCGCCCCGGAAAACGTCCAGAGCCTCACCGCTGCCGTGCTGAGCGAGGTGGAACGGCTGCAGAAGGAGGGGCCGTCGGACGCCGACGTGCAGGCCGTGAAGGAGCAGGAGCGCAACCGGCTGCGGGACGCCTTGCGGCAGAACGGCTACTGGCTGAGCTCCCTGCAGACGGCCCACCTGCTCGGCCGCGATCCGCGGCGCATTCCGCAGCGCCTCGAACGGACCGAGTCGCTCTCCCGGGAGAACGTCCACGACGCCCTGAAGAAGCATTTCCCGCTGCAGCGCCACACCATTGTCTCGTTGATGCCGGAAGTGCAGGCGACGCGTTGACGCGGCCGGACCAATCTCAGGAATTTCGTGTGTCAGCGCCGCCGGAAAACGAGCGTAGAATGGGCGCCAAGTCTCTGGCGTCGATGGACGAGTCCACCTCGATTTCCCGCACGGCGACACTGGCCGGGTTCACCGCGGCCGTCGCCGCCACCCGCGGCATCCACCTGCGCGACCTGGCGCCGATGACGACGCTGCACGTCCACACCCGCAATTCGCTGTATCGCATCATCGTCTCGGCCGGCGATTCCGTGCTGGTCGAAGGCGGGGAGTTCTTTCCCAGCCTGACCCCCGCGCACTTCAGCGGCGCCAGCGTCGGCGGCAGCTTCCTCAAGGTCGGCTGGATCGGCATCGGCCTGCGCATGGAGATCCTGGTCGACGGCCGCCGTATCGTGACCTCCCCCGTCCGCGATATCTCGACGGCGGGTGTGTACAGCAGCCGCGTCCATTGACCGCGTCAGATATACTCAGGGGTTGGAGCGCTCGGGAACCCGGCATCAGGTACAGCATCCAGGATTGAATCCTCGTCGGTCTGAATCCTGACACCTGAATCCTGACTGGTTCCTGATTCCTGATTCCTGATTCCTGATTCCTGGTTCCTTCGCGACGTATGCAGTACATCTACACGATGAAGGGCCTCGGGAAGGTCCATCCTCCCGATACGGTCGTTCTCAAGGACATCTGGCTGTCGTTCCTGCCCGGCGCCAAGATCGGCGTGCTCGGCCTCAACGGCGCGGGCAAGAGCTCGCTGCTGAAGATCATGGCCGGCGAGGACACCGAGGTCATCGGCGAGGCCTTTCCCGCCGAGGGCATCACGGTCGGATACCTTCCGCAGGAGCCGCGCCTCAACCCGAACAAGGATGTGAAGGGCAACGTCGAGGAAGGCGTGGCGGCGACCAAGGCGCTGCTCGAGCGCTACGACGAGCTGAACATGAAGCTCGGCGAGGACCTCGCGCCCGAAGAGATGGACAAGGTGCTCGAGGAGCAGGGCCGGCTGCAGGACAAGATCGATGCGGTCAACGCCTGGGACATCGACTCGCAGCTCGAGCTGGCGATGGACGCGCTGCGCTGTCCGCCGCCCGATGCCGACGTGACGAAGCTGTCGGGCGGCGAGCGCCGCCGCGTCGCGCTGTGCCGGCTGCTCCTGACCTCGCCGGATCTGCTGCTGCTCGACGAGCCGACGAACCACCTCGACGCCGAATCGGTGGCCTGGCTCGAACGCTTCCTGAAGGAATACAAGGGCACGGTCGTGGCGGTGACCCACGATCGCTACTTCCTCGACAATGTCGCGGAGTGGATCCTCGAGCTCGATCGCGGGTCCGGGATCCCGTGGAAGGGCAACTACTCGTCGTGGCTCGAACAGAAGCAGCAGCGGCTGGCCCTCGAGGAGAAGGCCGAGACCAAGCGTCAGAAGACGCTGCAGCGCGAGCTGGAGTGGATCCGCATGGCGCCGCGTGCGCGCCAGGCGAAGGGCAAGGCTCGCCTCAACGCCTACGAGCAGCTGCTGAACGAGGACACCGCGCAGAAGATCGAGCAGGTCGAAATCTACATCCCGCCCGGCCCGCGCCTGGGAGACGTCGTCGTCGAGGCGCGCGGCGTGCGCAAGGCGTACGGCGATCTGCTGCTCATGGACGATCTCTCGTTCACGCTGCCGCGCGGCGGCATCGTCGGCGTGATCGGCCCGAACGGCGCCGGCAAGACGACGCTGTTCCGCATGATCACCGGGCAGGAGAAGCCCGATGCCGGAACGCTGCGGCTCGGCGAGACGGTGCAGCTCGGCTACGTCGATCAGAACCGCGATGCGCTCGATCCGAACAAGACCGTCTGGGAGGAGATTTCCGGCGGGGAAGACGAGCTGATGGTGGGCAAGCGCGCGGTGCCGTCGCGCGCCTACGTGTCGTGGTTCAACTTCAAGGGCGCGCAGCAGCAGCGCAAGGTCGGCACGCTGTCGGGCGGCGAGCGCAACCGCGTCCACCTGGCCAAGCTGCTGCAGCGCGGCTCCAACCTGCTGCTGCTGGACGAGCCGACCAACGATCTGGACGTCGACACGCTGCGCGCGCTCGAGGAGGCGCTCCTCAACTACGCCGGCTGCGCGGTGGTGATCAGCCACGACCGCTGGTTCCTCGATCGCATCGCCACGCACATGCTGGCGTTCGAAGGGGACAGCCGCGTGGTGTGGTTCGAAGGCAACTACCAGGACTACGAGGCCGATCGCAGGCGCCGGCTCGGCGCCGAGGCCGATACGCCTCACCGCATCAAATACAGGAAGCTGACACGGTAGGGCCCGTCCTTTGGACGGGCCGTCGCACGCCGGTCCTTTCGACCGGCCGTCGCAACGCCGGTCCTCGTGGAACCGGCTCGGAGGCCGCATGACCGCAGAGCAAGCCAAAGCCGCAGCCGAGATGATGACCACCGTCTGGGAAGGAGAGTTTCCCGCGACGTGCAAGGTCCTCGCGGCGGTGAAGGACGACACCCGCGATTACAGGCCCGACGCGAAATCGCGAACCGCCTGGGCGCTGGCCACGCATCTGGCCACCGCCGACATCTGGTTCATGGACAGCATCATCAAGGGCGCGTTCGAGTGGAACCCGGACGCCGCCAGGCAGGCCGAGTCACAGTTCAAGGCTGTGGCCGATGTGGTCGCGTTCTACGAGAAGACGTTTCCGGACAAGCTGAAGGCGCTGCGCGCGCTGCCGGGCGACAAGCTCGCCTCGACGATCAGCTTCTTCGGCAACTTCAACTGGCCGGCCGTGCGATACATCGGCTTCGCGAACAATCACAGCGTCCATCATCGCGGTCAGCTCGCCGCCTATCTGCGGGCGATGGGCTCGAAGGTGCCCGACATCTACGGTCCGAGCGCCGACGCGGAGAGCTAGGATGTGGCGCTGGTCTCTGGGCTCGGCGCTCCGGGTTCGGGGCTCCGGTGACCACGGACCAACGGCCGGAGTCCAGAGACCGTAGACCGTGTCGTTCCCCGATCTTCGCGCGTTCCTCGACCAGCTTCGCCGCGACAACGACCTCGTCACGGTCGAAGCTCCGGTCGACGCCTGCCTCGAGGCGGCCGAGATCCATCGCCGCGTGATCGCCGCCGGCGGGCCGGCGCTCTTCTTCACCAACGTCAAGGGCGCAGGCTTTCCGCTGGCGACGAACCTGTTCGGCACCGCGCGGCGCGCCGAGATGGCGTTCGGCGAGCGGCCGCTGCGGCTGATTCGCCGCCTCGTGCATCTCGCCGAGACCATCCTTCCGCCGACGCCGGCAAAGCTGTGGGGGGCGCGCGACATTGCCGGCGAGCTGCTCAGGGTCGGCACGCGGCGTGTGCAGAGCGGTCCCGTGACCGAGCGCGTCTCGAGCGACGTGCGGCTCGACCGGCTGCCCGCCCTGACGTGCTGGCCCGAGGACGGCGGCCCGTTCATCACGCTGCCGCTCGTCTACACGGCGCATCCCGATCGTTCGGGCCACCCGCCTTCGCCCGGCTCCGGCGGCGCAAGCAACCTGGGCATGTATCGCATGCAGATCCACGATGCGCGCAGCACGGGCATGCACTGGCAGATCGGCAAGGGCGGCGGCTATCACTACGCCGTCGCCGAAGGCCGCGGGCAGGCGCTGCCGGTCACTGTCTTCCTCGGCGGTCCGCCGGCGCTGATTCTCTCCGCCATCGCCCCGCTGCCCGAGAACGTGCCCGAGCTGATGCTGGCATCGCTCATCGCCGGCCGGCGTCTGCCGCAGGTGCACGGCAGCGGCCCGCATCCGCTGCTCGCCGACGCGGAGTTCGCCCTGATCGGAGAGGTGCCGCCTCGTGTGCGCCGCCCGGAGGGCCCCTTCGGCGATCACTACGGCTACTACTCGCTGCGGCACGACTATCCGGTGTTCCAGGTCCGGCGCGTCGCGCACCGGCGCGATGCCATCTTTCCGGCGACGGTCGTCGGCAAGCCGCGCCAGGAGGACTTCTTCATCGGCGACCTGCTGCAGGACCTGCTGTCGCCGCTGTTCCCGCTCGTCATGCCCGCGGTCGAGCGGCTCTGGTCGTACGGCGAGACCGGCTACCACTCGCTCGCTGCCGCCGTCGTCAAGCAGCGCTACAAGCGCGAGGCGATGGCCAGCGCGTTCCGGATTCTCGGTGAAGGGCAGCTGTCGCTGACGAAGTTCCTGCTCGTCACCGATCGCCCGGTGGACGTGAAGGACTTCCGCGCGACGTTCGAGCACATCCTCGCACGCACGCAGGTCGAGGCCGACCTCTATGTGTTTTCGAACCTCGCGATGGACACGCTGGACTACACGGGGCCGACGGTGAACGAAGGGTCGAAGGGCGTGTGGCTCGGCCTCGGCGATCCGGTGCGCGAGCTGCCGCGTCAGTTCAGCGGCACCGCCCCGGCCGGTGTGACCGACGTGCGCGTCTACTGCGGCGGCTGTCTCGTCGTCACCGCGCCCGCCTATGCGGCGGAGCCGGCCGCGCCGGAGCGTCTGGCCGCGTCAGGGGCCTTCGACGGCTGGCCGCTGGTCGTCCTCTCGGACGATGCCGCGCGCGCGACGCGGAGCGACATGAACTTCCTGTGGACGACGTTCACGCGGTTCGAGCCGGCCGCCGACATCCATGCCGCCGGCCGGCGCATCGTGCGGAACCACATCGCCTACACCGGGCCGATCGTCATCGACGCGCGCATGAAGCCGTGGTACCCGAAGGAGCTTTCGTGCCGCGAGGACATCGCGGCGCTGGTCACGAAGCGCTGGCGCGAGTACTTCCCGGCGGGCAAGGTCGAGATGGGGGACTCCGAGCGGGCGCATCTCGATTAGCCGTAGTGTCCGGCTTCAGCCAGGCTTCAGCCGGACCTGACGTTGCATCATGCTGTACCGGTTCCTCGCCGACGCGACCGTCCTCGTGCACCTGCTGTTCGTCGCGTTCGTCGTCTTCGGCGGTCTCCTCGCCCTGCGCTGGCCGAGGGTGGCGTGGGCGCACCTGGCCGCCGCGGCGTGGGGAGCATGGGTCGAGTTGGCAGGCTGGATCTGCCCGCTGACGCCGCTCGAGAACTGGCTGCGCGCGCGGGGCGGCGCGGCCACCTACTCGACGGATTTCGTCGAGCAGTATCTGCTGCCGGTCCTGTATCCGGCGTCGCTGTCCCGTGACGTCCAGTGGGTGCTGGGGGTTCTGGTGATCGTGTTCAACGGCATCGTCTACGCTGTGGTGATGCGCTCGCGCAGGAAGGTGGTCGGGTCTCGATGACGCGAGTGTGTGTGTTTGCCGGATCGAGCGCCGGACGCAACCCGCTTTACGTCGACGCGGCGAAAGAGCTGGGACGCGTGCTGGCGTCGCGACGGATTGGGCTCGTCTATGGCGGTGCGCGGGTCGGGCTGATGGGCGCCGTGGCCGATGCCGTGCTTGCCGCGGGTGGGGAGGCCGTGGGCGTCATTCCCCGGGCGCTCGTCGACAAGGAAATCGCCCATGGCGGTCTCACCGAGCTGCGCATCGTCGGCTCGATGCACGAGCGCAAGGCGATGATGGAGGAGCTGTCCGACGCCTTCATCGCCTTGCCCGGCGGCTGGGGCACGCTCGACGAGATGTTCGAGATCCTGACCTGGGCTCAGCTCGGTCTGCACCAGAAGCCGTGCGGGGTCCTGAACGTGCACGGCTATTTCGATCGGCTGCTCTCGTTCCTCGATCACACGATGGACCAGGGCTTCGTCCGCCGCGAGTACTCGTCGCTCGTCGCGGTGGCGGATGCGCCGGCGGCCCTGCTCGACGCGCTCGCGGTGCAGGACGTGCCGCAGGTCCGGAAGTGGATCGACCTGGCGTCGAGCTGAGCGTTGCCGGCAAGGGTGTGGCGGCGGTTGCCGATCGCGCACTCGGCCGTTTCGGCCCAGCTCACGATCGAGGGCCGGCGGCGACCGGATATAATCCGCGCGACGTGGCCATTCTTTGTCATCCGGCGCTGACGCGGCGCGCTCTGGTGATCGCCGCTACCGCAGGTGTGATGATGCTCGCGCCGGCCGCAACCGATGCCGATTCGTGGCCCGGATCGCGTCCGCAGACCTACACCTCCGCCGCCGGCACGCATCGCTTCAAGACGAGACCGCCGCAGTTGTCCACGTGGTCGGGCAGGAGTCACGGCACGCTCGTGGCGGCGACCTCCTCGGGCGAGGAAACGGTGCTGTGGAGCCGCGAGCTGGTCAACATCCCGGTGACCGCCTACGTGGCGGACAGCGGCGCGTCGGTCGTGACTTTCGATACATGGGCGAAATTGGGATACGAGCACGCGCTGGTGATTTACGACCGGCACGGCAACGTCGTGGCCGATTACGACCTGGAGGCTCTGCTGACGCCGCAGGAGATCGCGTCGCACGTCGTTCACACCGTGAGCGCCCGGCGCTGGCTGCAGGATGCCCGCATCGCCTTCGGGCCCGGGGAGCGCGACATCGTCATCGCGTTGAACTGGGGCAAGACGACCCGCGTTGCCCTCGACTCCGGCGCGATTGACGCAGCTCGATAATGCCGGCTCGCGGCGCGCCGGGCTGGAGATCGGAGCCGCCGGGTATTGGCAGCGCAGCGGCTGGCCCGGGCGCCGGGACCGCCGTTCCGCCGCGCCGGCGAGGCGTTGCGGTGGGGACGTGGACCGTGAGGCGGCAGGGGCCGCCCGACGACCCGGTTTGCCGTAAACGGCGCCGATCTCCTAAGCTTTGAATTTCGCGGCTGCCGCCATGACTCGTTCTGAAATCACCGAGCTGATTGCGCGCGTCCAGGACGCCTGGAATCGCCGCGATATCCCCGCGCTCGCCAACTTCCACACCGAGGACTGCATCCTCGAGAGTCCGGTGGCGGGCGGCGTCGTGCGCGGCCGCGAAGCCATCGCCAGGTCGTACGAGGCCTTTTTTCACGCCTTTCCCGACCTGGCCATGACCTACGATGACCCGGTCATCGACGGCAATCGCGTCGTGCTGATCACGCTCATCACCGGGACCGATCGCGGCGGTTTCATGGGCATGGCCCCGACCGGCCGCTCGGTGAACTTCCCCTGCGTGCTGATGTTCGACGTCGCCGATGGCCTCATCACGCGCGAACGGCGCGTTTACGACTTCACCGGCCTGGCAGTGCAGGTCGGCGCTCTGAAAGCGAAGCCGGGGTAGCGCGACCATGAGTCAAGCTCGCCTCCAGGTCAGCGATACGCAGGGGCGCCGGATGGTGGTCCTCGACCGTCCGCAGTTCCTGATCGGCCGTCGTACGGCCGCGGACCTGCAGATCGTCAGCACCGACGTCTCGCGCGAGCACGCCGAGATCGTCCAGGAAGAGGGCCGCTACGTGCTGCGCGACCGCGGGTCGCGGTTCGGCACGTATGTCAACGGCGTGCAGATCACCGAGCGCGTGCTCGAGCACGGCGACCGGATTCGGCTCGGCCGCACGGACCAGATCGAGCTGGTGTTCACCACCGACGACGGCGCCGGGACCACCGGGTTTCGCGACGCGTCGTCCGAGGTCACCAATCTCCGCCAGATGGCGGCGATTCTCAACGGCCTGCGCGCGCTGGGGTCGGGCCGCGTGCTCGACGAGGTGCTGACGCTGGTGATGGATTCGGCGCTCGATGTCACCAAGGCCGAGCGCGGGTTCGTGATGCTCGCCAACGCGGAAGGCGAGCTCGAGTTCAAGATCGCCCGCGGCCGCGGCAGGACCACGCTGCCGGGGACGTCGTTCACGACCAGCCAGAAGATCCCGGCGGAGGTCTTCCGCACCGGCCAGAGCCGCAACGTGCCCGACCTGATGGAGAGCGATATCGCCGGTCAGCACGATCGGACGATTGCCGTCGGCATCCGCCATGTGTTGTGCGTCCCGCTGCGCGTGGCGCCGATGTCGGCCGCGGCGGCCGGCGATCTCAGGACCATCGGCGTCCTCTACCTCGACGGACGCGAGAAGAGCACGATGATGTCCGAGGCGACGCGGGCCTCGCTCGAGGCCTTCGCGACGCAGGCGGCGCTGGCCATCGACTCGGCGCGTCTCTACGCCGAGTCCGCCGAGAAGGCCCGGCTCGATCGCGACCTGCGCATTGCCGCCGACATCCAGCGTGCGCTGCTGCCCGAGCCCACGTGCGATGCCGGAACGGCCGATCTCGCCGCGGCATCGATCCCGTGCCGGACCGTCGGCGGCGACTTCTTCGACTATCTCGACGTCGGCGAGCAGGGCTTCGGCTTCGCGCTGGGCGACGTCGCCGGCAAGGGGCCGCCCGCGGCGCTGCTCGCGGCGGCGGTGCAGAGCAACTTCGCCGCCCACGCGCCGATCAGCGCCAACCCTGCCGAGGCGATGGTGCGGATCAACAAGGCGCTCCTGCGCCGGGCCATCGAGGCGCGCTTTGCGACGATGTTCTACGGGGCCGTCACGGCCGATGGCACGCTGCGCTACTGCAACGCGGGGCAGGAGCCGCCGCTGCTCGTGCGCAAGGACGGCGTGACATGGCTCGAGGAGGGCGGACCGGTGCTGGGTCTGCTCCCGGGCGCCACTTACAACTTTGCGGCGGTATCGCTGGCGCCGGGCGATCTCGTCGTGGTGTGCAGCGATGGCGTGACCGAGGCCCGCAATCTCGCCGGCGAGGAGTTCGGCCGCGAACGGCTCGTCGACGCGCTCAGGGGGCGCCACGGATCGACGCCCGACGTCGCGCTCGAGCACATCCTCGGCGCCGTCAAGAGTTACTCGCAGGGTGCGCAGGCCGACGACATCACGCTGCTGATCCTGCGCTACAAGGGCCGTTGAGGGAGGACGAATGCAGATCGAACAGCGAGTGAATGGCGATGTCGCGATCGTGTCGATCGATGGCGACATCACGCTGAGCAAGGGCAGCGACGTGCTGTTGAAGGACAAGATCCAGAGCCTGCTGCAGCAGGGCCATCGCAAGATCCTGCTGGACATGGGCAAGGTGTCCTACGTGGACAGCGCCGGGCTGGGACAGCTCGTGCAGGTCTACGCGACCACCAGCCACCTCGGCGGATCGCTGAAGCTGTTGAATCTGACCAAGCGCCTCCGGGATCTGCTGGTGCTGACGAAGCTGCTGACGGTGTTCGACTCGTTCGACAACGAAGCGGAGGCGGTGGCCAGCTTCAAATAGCTGCGGCCGGCGGTCGCCAGCTTCGTGGCCGGCCGGCACCGAACGCGGCTTCCGCGGCCGGGGCCGCCGGCCGTCAATTGAGCGCGTTGGGAACGGCGAGCGTGAACGGAGCGATGACTGCGTCGAAGCGTTCGCCGGCGCTCGTCACCATCTGGTAGCTTCCCTGCATCGAGCCCACCGCGGCCTTGAGCGGGCAGTAGCTCGTGTACTCGAACGAGGCGCCGGGCGGCAGCACCGGCTGCTCACCGACCACGCCCTGACCCTTGACCCGCTCGACCTCGCCGTCGGCACTGGTGATGATCCACTCCCGCGAGATGAGCTGCGCCACCTCGGCGCCGACGTTGGAGATGCGAACGTGATACTGGAACAGGTACGATCCGTCACGCGGGGAGCTGCGGTCGGGGATGAACTCGCTGCGCACCTGCACGCGAATGCCTCGCGTCGTGGTGTCGCTCATGCGGATGCCGCGGGTGGTCGTGTCGGTCATGAAAGAGCTGATTCCTGTTACCTGAATCTGGTTCCTGAATCCTGATTCCTGAATCCTGATTCCTGAACCCTGGTTCCTGAACCCTGATTCCTGAGCCCTGATCCCTGATCCCTGATCCCTGATCCCTGATTCCTGATTCCTGATTCCTGATTCCTGGATTATGCCATGGTCGCTCACATGAGCTCCGGCGGGCGCGGAACCGGCGAGAGGCTGCGCCGTAGTACAGTTGCAGTGTCGATGGATGCGCCGCACAAGAAGAGCGTGACGCTATCCGCCGCCTGGCGCGAAGCGCGCGCGCTGGTCTGGGCCCATCGCCGCCGCCTGCTGCTCGGTCTCGTGCTCATGCTGGTGAGCAGGCTGGCGGGCCTCGTGCTCCCGGCCTCGTCCAAATACCTCATCGACGACGTGGTGAACGGCGGGCGATCGGATCTGCTGATGCCGATCGCGCTCGCGGCCGGAGCGGCCACGCTCGTGCAGGCGACGACCTCGTTCGCGCTCAGCCAGATTCTCGGCGTCGCCGCCCAGCGCGCGATCACCGACATGCGCAAGCGGGTCCAGGCGCGTGTCATGCACCTGCCGGTGCGCTACTTCGACTCGACCCAGACCGGCATCCTCGTGTCGCGCATCATGAGCGACGCGGAAGGGATCCGCAACCTGGTCGGCACCGGGCTGGTGCAGCTCGCCGGCGGGTTGATGACCGCGGTGATGGGCATCGGCGTCCTCTTCTGGCTGAACTGGCACCTCACGGTCATCACGATTCTCGTGCTGCTCGCCTTCGGGGGCGGCATGGCCTACGCGTTCCGCACGCTGCGGCCGCTGTTCCGCGAGCGCGGCAAGATCAACGCCGAAGTCACGGGGCGTCTCACCGAAGCCCTCGGCGGCATTCGCGTGGTCAAGTCCTATACGGCGGAGAAGCGCGAGGAGATCGTCTTCACCCGGGGTGCGCACCGGTTGTTCCGCAACATCGCCAAGTCGATGACCGGCGTGTCGGCGACGACGGCGGGGAGCACGGTCATCGTCGGCATCATCGGCGTGCTGATGATCTGGCTGGGGGGCCGCGCGATCCTTGCCAACGAGATGACGCTCGGCGACCTGATCATGTACATCTTCTTCATCGGCCTGGTCGCGGCGCCGCTGGTGTCGATCGCCTCGATCGGCACGCAGATCACCGAAGCGTTCGCCGGGCTCGATCGCATCAGGGAAATCCTCGACATGCCGACCGAGGTCGAGGAGGACGCGGCCAGAAAGCCGGTGCCGCAGCTCACCGGCCACGTGGCGTTCGAGGACGTCTGGTTCGAATACAACGAGGGGCAGCCGGTGCTGCGCGGCGTGTCGTTCGAGGCGCCGGCGGGGACCACCACGGCGCTCGTCGGATCGAGCGGCTCCGGCAAGAGCACGCTGATCAGCATCGTGATGGCGTTCAACCGGCCGACCAGGGGCCGGGTGCTGGTAGACGGCCAGGATCTGGCCGGTCTGCGGTTGATGGACTATCGCCATCAGCTGGCCTCGGTGCTGCAGGAGAACTTCCTGTTCGACGGCACGATCGCGGCAAACGTGGGGTATGCGAAGCCGGGTGCGACGCTCGACGAGATCAAGGAGGCGTGCCGCATCGCCCACTGCGACGAGTTCATCAGCCAGTTTCCCGACGGCTACGACACCATCGTCGGCGAACGCGGCATCAAGCTGTCGGGCGGACAGCGTCAGCGCGTGTCGATTGCGCGCGCCATTCTCGCCAACCCGCGCATCCTGATTCTGGACGAGGCCACCTCGAGCCTCGACAGCGAGAGCGAGCAGATGATCCAGGACGGCCTGCGGCGGCTGCGTTCGGGCCGCACGTCGTTCGTGATCGCCCACCGACTGTCGACGATCCGCAGCGCCGACCAGATCCTCGTGCTCGAAGCCGGGCAGATCGTGGAGCGCGGCACGCACGAGGAGCTGCTGGCGCTTGGCGGCCGGTATCGGCAGCTGTACGACAAGCAGTACAACTTCGAAACCGATCGCTTCATCAACCCGGGTGAGGACTTCACGCCCGAGCCCGCGAAGCCGGTGGCGCCAATCGCCATCGGACGGAGTCTGTAGGGCCGTGGACGAAGCGAGGCTTCTCAACGGAGTCCTGGGAGCCGTCCTCGGCGGACGCGGCCGCCGACGACGGTCGGGCCGTACGATCAGCTATCTGACCGGCGGCGGCAGCGGCTCGTTCTGGACGAACCCCTCGACGCTGCTGGCCGCGGCCGGCGTCGCATGGGGCATCTACGAGACGCTGCAGCAGAAGGGAGCGGCAGGCTCGACTGGGTCCGGACCCTCAGCCGGGTTCGAAAGTCCGCCTCCGGTTCCCATGCCGGTGCCCGCGTCGGCCGGTTCTCCGACTGTCGGCGGCGTGTCCCCCGAGGCAATGCGGATCGTCCGGCTCGCGATTTCAGCGGCGCATGCCGATGGCGGCATGAGCGAGGCCGAGCGGGCGGCGATTCTTGATCAGGCGAAGGCGGCCGGTGTGGACGCACTCGTCGATGCCGAGCTGCACCACCCACGTGCGCTGGCCGAGATCGTGTCGGGCGTGACCGATGCGGCGCAGCGCGCGACGATGTATGTACTGGCCTACAGCATCGTGCGCGGCGACGAGCAGCCGAGCGGTGCCGAGCGCATCTATCTGGCGCAGCTCGCGAACCTGCTCGGCCTGGACGCGGCCACCGTCCGGGAGCTGGAACAGCAGGCCGCGCGGCGCATCGACGCGGCGGGTTAGTGGCCTGGCCGGAGCGGCGAAGTGCGAAGGCGGCCTGGTGGCCAGCAGGTCGTGGCCTGGCGGCTGGTTTCTGATACGTGGCGTGGCCGCAGCCGCATGGCGCGGCGGCGGCATCGTGGTTACCGAGAGCGCGCGAATGTCACAACAAGAGTGGTACATGGCGATTGGCGGGCACCAGGTCGGGCCTGTCTCCCAGGATGACGTCATCACCAGTCTGCGGAACGGCACCATCGACGGCAATACGCTCGTGTTCACCGGCGGGCTGACGAACTGGACGCCGCTGAAGGCAGTGCCGCAGCTTGCGGCCTATCTCCCCGGCGCCGCCGGGGCGAAGCCGGCGTCGACGCCGCCCCCCATCGTCCCGGGGCGGCGCGCGCACGAAATCGACTTCCGCATCGTCGGCAGCGAGATGCAGTTCGTCGAGGTCGAGCTCGATCCCGGCGAGAGCGCGATCGCGGAAGCGGGCTCGATGATGTACATGACGCCCGGCATCACGATGGAGACCGTCTTTGGCGACGGCCAGCCGTCGGGCGGCGTGATGAGCGCGATCCTCGGCGCCGGCAAGCGGCTGCTGACGGGTGAAAGCCTGTTCATGACGGTCTTCACCAACCAGGGCAGCGGAAAGCAGCAGGTCTCGTTTGCGGCGCCTTATCCGGGCAAGATCCTGGCGATCGACCTGAAGCAGCTCGGCGGAACGCTGATCTGCCAGAAGGACTCGTTCCTGTGCGCCGCCCGCGGCATTTCGATCGGTGTTGCCTTCCAGCGGCGCATCGGCGTCGGGTTGTTCGGCGGCGAAGGCTTCATCATGCAGAGGCTCGAAGGCGACGGTCTCTGCTTCGTGCACGCCGGAGGGACGGTCCATGCGCTGGAGCTCGGCCCTGGCCAGACGCTGCGCGTCGACACGGGCTGCCTCGTCGCCCTGCAGCCATCGGTGAGCTACGACATCCAGTACGTCGGCAAGATCAAGACGGCATTGTTCGGCGGCGAGGGCCTTTTCTACGCCGCGCTGACCGGGCCGGGGCGGGTGTGGCTCCAGTCGCTGCCATTCAGCCGGATGGCCGATCGCATCTACAAGGCAGCGCCGTCGGCGGGCGGTTCGCGGCGCGAGGGCGGATCGATGCTCGGCGGGTTCGGTGACCTGCTCGACGGTGATCCCACGTGATGTGGGGGCATGATTCCCTTGACGTGGATCGCGTTCGCGCATGACCGCACAGGAGCGCCAGGAGTTCCGCAAAATCCTGGAAGCGCACGCGCAGACCGTTGCCATCTGCGAGGCGTGCGCCGTGACCACGCGCGATCTCGCCGCCGAGGTCGCCCGGGGCGGGATGCCGCGTGTCGAGGACCTGAAGGCGACCATCAGAGAGGCCGAGCGGACGCTCGCCGATCTCGCCAAGGTGCGTGAAGAGATTGAGCGGCTGATGGCGGCGCTGGGACGCTTCTGATGCGCACGCCGGTCACGCTCGTCACCGGAGCCGGCGGCGAGATCGGCCATGCCCTGATCACCCGTCTCGCCGGCAGCGGGCGGCCGATTGTCACGATCGACATCGCCCCGCTCGATGCCGGGCTGCGCCGGCTGGTGCACCGCGACTTTACCGGCTCGATCACCGACGCCAACCTGCTCGAGCGCGTGCTGGCGGAGTTCGAGGTCGATCTCGTCTTTCATCTCGCCGCCCTGCTCTCGACCCGCGCCGAGTTCACGCCGGTTACCGCGCATCACGTCAACGTCGAAGGCACGCTGACGCTGCTCGAGTTCGCGCAGCGCGAGGGCGAGTCGCACGGCCGCGACGTGCGGTTCCTGTATCCCTCGTCGGTGGCGGCGTATGGACTTCCGGATCTGGCCACCAAGGCGCGCGTCGGCGCCGTCCGCGAAGACGAGTGGAACACGCCGCGGACGATGTACGGCTGCAACAAGCTGTACTGCGAGCATCTCGGCCGCTACTACGCGCGCTTCTACAAACAACTGGCGGCGCGCGCCAGCGGCCGCGTCGATTTCCGCTGCGTGCGTTTCCCGGGACTCATCTCGGCCATGACCGTACCGTCGGGCGGCACCTCGGATTATGCGCCGGAGATGCTGCACGCCGCCGCACGGGGTGAGCGCTACACCTGTTTCGTGCGCCCCGACACGCGGATTCCGTTCATGACGATGCCGGATGCGGTGGAGGCGCTGTTGACGCTGGCCGAGGCGCCGCGCGCGCGGCTGACCAGGACCGCCTACAACGTGCGCGCATTCAATCCGCGGGCGCAGGACATTCACGATGTCGTAATGGCGGCGTTTCCACACGCGTCGATCACGTGGGAGACCGACGTCAAGCGTCAGGCGATCGTCGACTCGTGGCCCGAAGACGTTGACGATCGGGCGGCACGGGACGACTGGGGGTTTGCGCCGGTGTACGATTTTCAGCGGGCGTTCGACGAGTATCTGATTCCGGGCATTCGGGAGCGATACCGATGAAGCACCTGCACGCAGGGGTCGCATGTCTGGCGGCAATCGCCATCGTCGAAGGCGCCTGCCGTGCAGGGGGCGGCAGGGGCGATCGGGCGGGGAGCGACGGGATGAATCAGTTGGCCGAGCGCTACGTCAGACTGGTGCTGGCACTCGGCACGCACGATGCCGACTCCGTGGACGCCTACTACGGACCGCCGGAATGGCGTGCCGAAGCCGGGAAGACCAGACGTCCGCTGGCCGAGATAGATGCGGAGGCCGCCGCGCTCGAGGCCGCGCTGGTGTCGATCAATCCCGGCTCGGATGCGGCAGCGATCGTCGGTCTTCGGCACACGTATCTGACGAAGCAGATCGGGGCGCTGCGGGCGCGCGTCGCGATGCTCGGCGGCCGGAAGCTGACCTTCGACGAGGAGTCGAAGGCGCTGTACGACGCCGTCGCGCCGGTCAACGATCCTGCCGTCTTCGAGCAGACGGTCGAGGAGCTCGGGAAGCGTCTGCCGGGCACCGGGTCCGTGCTCGAGCGCTACGACGCCTTCCGCAGCCGGTTCGTGATCCCGCGCGAGCGGCTGGATGCCACGTTCAAGGCCGCAATCGAGGGATGTCGGCGCCGCACGCTGGAGCACATCACGCTGCCCGAGGGCGAGAGCTTCACGGTCGAGTACGTCACCGACAAGAGCTGGAGCGGCTACAACTGGTATCAGGGTGGATACAAGAGCCTGATCCAGGTGAATACCGATCTGCCCATCTACGTCGATCGCGCGATCGACCTCGCCTGTCACGAGGGCTATCCGGGACACCATGTCTACAATGTGCTGCTCGAGAAGCACCTGGTCCGGGATCGCGGCTGGGTCGAGTTCTCGGTGTATCCGCTGTTCTCGCCGCAGTCGCTGATTGCGGAGGGCACGGCCAACTACGGCATCGACGTGGCGTTCCCCGCCGAGGAGCGTCTGGCTTTCGAACGCAGCACGATCTTTCCGGCCGCCGGGCTGGACCCGGCCGGCGCCGCCGAGTACTACGAGGTGCTGAAGCTGGTCGATCGACTCTCGTACGCCGGCAACGAAGCCGCCCGGCGCTATATCAACGGCGAGATCGACGCCGCCGGCGCGGCGAGCTGGCTGGAGCGCTACGCCTTGTACTCACCGCCGCGCGCGGCGCAGCGCGTCCGGTTCATCGACCAGTACCGCAGCTACGTCATCAACTACAACCTGGGCAAGGACATGGTGAAGGCCTACGTCGAATCGCGCGGCGGGACGGCCGTGGACGCCGCCAGTCGATGGCGGGTCTTCGCGGAGCTGCTGTCGTCGCCGCGCCTGCCGTCCGGGTTGTTGTAGCGTCCGGCTTCAGCCTGGCTTGAGACCCTGTGTAGGTCAGACGATGGGTCGGGTTGTATGTTGACTCTCTTTTGAGGAGCTAACTCGAAAGGAGTTCGACATGACGAGCACGACCCATCGACCAGAGTCTACTGCGGCGGCGTTGTCTGTGGCCTGTGAGCCGAGTGCCCAGGCGTGGCTGTTGACGATGCGCGCGGGGCTCGAGGGTCCGCGGCGGCGGACGGGGATCAGGCCGGGGATCGCGGCACGCTCGATCGGACCGATGTCAGCGGGACCGACAATTGGCCGGACCAGATCTGAATGATCTGCATCGAGATCACACAATCGGGCGAGCCGGACGTGCTGAAGCTCGTCGAGCGCCCTGACCCCGAGCCAGGCCCTGGCGAGGTGCTGATTCGCGTCGTCGCCGCGGGCGTCAACCGGCCCGACGTGCTGCAGCGCCGCGGTGCTTACCGTCCGCCGCCTGGCGCGAGCGACATCCCGGGACTGGAAGTCTCCGGCACCATCGCGGCTGTGGGCGAGGGCGTTGACGGCTGGCGCATTGGCGACGCCGTGTGCGCGCTGGTATCGGGCGGCGGCTACGCGTCGATGTGCGCGGCGCCCGCGCCGCAGTGCCTGCGCGTGCCGGCCGCGCTCGACATGGTGGCTGCGGCCGCGATCCCGGAGACCTTTTTCACCGTCTGGAGCAACGTGTTCGAACGCGGGCGGCTGCAGGCGGGCGAGACAGCGCTCTTTCACGGCGGCACGAGCGGGATCGGCACGACCGCCATCCAGCTCGCCGTGGCGCGCGGCGCGACGGTGATTGCCACCGCCGGCTCCGATGAGAAGGTCCAGGCATGCGAACGCCTCGGCGCGCGGCGCGCCATCAACTACCGCACCGAAGACTTCGTGGCGGTCGTGCGCGAGGTCACCGGCGGGCGCGGCGTCGATTTCGTTCTCGACATCATGGGCGGCAGCTACCTGAACCGCAACCTTGCCGTGATGGCGGTCGATGGACGGCTGGCGCAGATCGGGTTGATGAGCGGCGAGCCGGCGAACATCGATCTCCGTCTCGTGATGGGACGGCGGCTGACGATCACGGGATCGCTGCTGCGCCCGCGATCGGTGGCGGAGAAGGGGGCGATTGCAGCCGCCCTGGCCCGCGAAGTGTGGCCGCTGCTCGAAGCTGGGACGGTGAAACCGATCGTGTATCGCACGTTCCCGCTGGCCGAAGCCGCCGCGGCGCATCGCCTCATGGAGTCGAGCGCCCACATCGGCAAGATCGTCCTGACCGTGCAGCCGGAACCGTAACGGTCCGGCTGCGCCGCGCGTCCGGCAGCGCCGCGATCTATTCGGCGTGGACGACGGTTCGCGTGCTGGTGTGCGCGCGAAGGACGTCCGAGGTCAGACGCTTGCTCAGATAGACCTTCGACTCGCGATTGTCCTCGCGGTTCGCCTCGTACTTGATCACGTTGAATTCCAGCTGATCCAGCGTGCCGCGCATGTCGTAGTAGCGGTTCTTGGTCTTGACCACGACTTCGTGAAAGCCGGCGGCGTGCGCCCACGCCTCGGATTCTTCAGTGAGCGCGCGAAAGTGGCCCTGGCCGCGCCAGTCGCGGCGGGTGCCGCCGATCCAGCTGTAGAGAATCCTGCGGCCGTCGAAGTCGACGCAGTCGGCGAGTCGCGAGACGAGATCGGCCAGCTTCGGGTCGGTTTCCCGGGCGCGGATTTCGTGGACGATCTTGAAGGCGACGGGGACCACCACGCCGGGGTCGTCGGGCAGGGGGGCTTCCGCCATCAGGATGAGGTACTCGCGGTCACGCAGGCGGGCGGTGATCTCTGCCGCGGTCTTCTTGCGGGGAAACTCGCCGAAATACTCCTCGATGTATTGAATTTCGAGCGCGCCGCTCTCGAGAGGGTATTGCTTGATCAGATATTCCATCCAGATTCGATCAATCGTACCCCAGGTTGGGGCGCAGCCACCGCTCGGCCTCCTCGACGCGCACGCCTTTTCGCGCGGCGTAGTCCTCGACCTGATCGCGTCCGATGCGGCCCACCGTGAAATACCGTGCCTGCGGGTGGGCGAAATACAGCCCGCTCACCGACGCGGCGGGCGCCATCGCCGCGCTGTCGGTGAGTGAGAGCCCGGCCCGCTCGGCGCCCAGCAGTGCGAACAGCTTGAATTTCTCGCTGTGATCCGGGCACGCGGGATAGCCAAAGGCGGGCCGGATGCCGCGATAGCGCTCGGCGATGAGATCCTCGACCGACACGTGCTCCGCGTCGGGGAAGCCCCAGTCGGCACGTGCGCGCGCGTGCAGCCACTCGGCGCTCGCCTCGGCCAGGCGGTCGGCCAGCGCCTTCACCATGATCGCGTGATAGTCGTCCAGCCTGCGCTCGAACTCCGCGACGAGCGCGTCGGCGCCGAGGCCGGCGGTAATCGCGAACCCACCGATGTGGTCCCGGACACCGGCGTCGCGCGGCGCGATGAAGTCGGCGAGCGACAGGTGGGGGGTGCCGTCAGGCTGCTGCTCCTGCTGCCGAAGCATGTGGAAGCGGAGGATCTCGCGCTCACCCTCGTGTGCGGCTTCATGCACGACGATGTCGTCGCCGGAGGAGTGCGCGGGCCAGAAGCCGTAGACGCCGCGCACGGTGAGCAGCCGCTCGGCGACGATCCGATCGAGCAGGGCGCGCCCGTGACGGTGGAGCTCGCGGGCTGCTGCGCCGTACTGCGGGTGGTCGAGGATGGCGGGGAAACGGCCCCTGAGCTCCCACGCCGTGAAGAAGAACGTCCAGTCGATATACGGCACGATGGTCTCGAGCGGGACCTCCACCGTGCGCGCACCGACGAACGAGGGAACCGGCAGGTCACCTGTCGTCCACTGGAGCTCGAGGCGCCTTCGCGCCGCCGCCGGCCACGGCAGCAGCGGCCGGCGCTTGAGCGCCGCGTGCTGCTGACGCACGCGCTCCTGGTCGGCGGCGTTCTCCCGCACGAACCCGGCTCGCTCGGTGTCGCTCAGCAGGCGCGACACCACTCCGACGGCGCGCGAGGCGTCGACGACGTGCACCACCGGCTGCGACGGGTATTCGGGTGCGATCTTCACGGCGGTATGCGCCCGGCTCGTCGTCGCGCCGCCGATGAGGAGCGGAATGGCCATCCTGCGGCGCTCCATCTCGCGCGCGACGAACACCATCTCGTCGAGCGACGGCGTGATCAGACCGCTCAGCCCGATCAGGTCGGCGCCGGCCTCGGACGCGGTCTCGAGGATGCGATCGGCCGGCACCATCACGCCGAGATCGATCACCTCGTAGTTGTTGCAGCCGAGCACGACGCCGACGATGTTCTTGCCGATGTCGTGGACGTCGCCCTTGACCGTTGCCAGCACGACCTTCGCCCGGCGCTCGGTGCTCCGTGTGCGCGCCGCTTCCTCCTGCATGCAGGGCAGCAGATGTGCGACCGCCTGCTTCATCGCGCGGGCGCTCTTGACCACCTGCGGCAGGAACATCTTGCCGGCGCCGAACAGCTCGCCGACCAGGCGCATGCCGTCCATCAGCGGCCCTTCGATCACGTCGAGCGGGCGCGATGCGGCGAGCCGCGCCTCCTCGACGTCCTGCGCGATGAAATCGACGACGCCGTGGACCAGCGCGTACGACAACCGCTCGGCCACGCTGCCCCGGCGCCAGGCGAGATCGACGGTCCTGGCCGTGGCTGCGCCCCTGACCTGTCCGGCCAGCTGCACCAGCCGTTCGGTGGCATCCGGCCGCCGGTTGAAGATGACGTCCTCGACGTGCGTCAGCAGATCGGGCGGGATCTCCTGGTAGACCGCCAGCTGTCCGGCGTTGACGATGCCCATGTCGAGTCCGGCCGTGATTGCGTGGAAGAGGAACGCCGAATGAATCGCTTCGCGGACGACGTCGTTGCCGCGAAAGGCGAACGACAGGTTGCTGATGCCGCCGCAAATGGCCGCGCCGGGGCAGGTCTGTTTGAGGATGCGGATGGCCTCGATGAAGTCCATCGCGTAGTAGCTGTGCTCTTCGAGGCCGGTGGCGATGGCGAGGATGTTCAGATCGAAGATGATGTCGCGCGGCTCGAACCCCTCGCGCACGAGCAGACGGTAGGCGCGCTCGCACACCTCGATCTTGCGGCCGGCGGTATCCGCCTGGCCGCGCTCGTCGAAGGCCATGACGACGAGCGCAGCGCCGTAGCGCCGGACGCTGCGCGCCTTGCGCAGGAAGTCCTCCTCGCCGTCCTTCAGACTGATCGAGTTGGCGATCGCCTTGCCCTGCACGCAGGCCAGACCGGCTTCGATGACCGACCACCGCGAGCTGTCGACCATCACCGGCAGGCGCGCGATCTCCGGCTCGGTGGCGATGACGTTGAGGAACGAGGTCATCGCGGCTTCCGAATCGAGCATGCCCTCGTCCATGTTGACGTCGAGGATGTTGGCGCCGCCGCGGACCTGTTCGAGCGCGATGGCGGCGGCGTCGGTGTACTTGCCGTCGGCGATCAGGCGGGCGAAGCGTTTCGAGCCGGTGACGTTGGTGCGTTCGCCGATCACGATGAAGCTCGTGTCGGGGCGGATCGTCAGCGTTTCCAGACCCGAGAAGCGGGGGAACTGCCCGGCCGACGGCGGCCGCCGGCGCGGCGGCAGCCCGGCCACGGCGTCGGCGATGGCGCGGATGTGGGCGGGCGTCGTGCCGCAGCAGCCGCCGACGATGTTGAGGAGTCCGGCCTCGGCGAACTCGCGCAGCAGCCGCGCGGTGTCGGCCGGTGCCTCGTCGTACTCGCCGAAGGCGTTGGGCAGGCCGGCGTTGGGGTGGCAGGTCACGTACTCGGCGGCGAGTCGCGACAGCTCGGCGATGTAGGGCCGCATCTGGCGCGCCCCGAACGCACAGTTGAGCCCGACGCTGAACGGGTGGATGTGGCTGATCGAGACGTAGAAGGCGTCGAGGGTCTGACCCGACAGGATGCGGCCGCTCCGGTCGGTGATGGTGGCCGAAATCATCACCGGCAGCTCGACGCCGCGCGCCTCGAACTCGTCGAGCATGGCGGCGATCGCGGCCTTGGCATTGAGCGTGTCGAAGATGGTCTCGAGCAGCAGCAGGTCGACGCCGCCGTCGATGAGCGCGCCGATCTGCTCGCGATAGGCGCGGCGGACCTGCGCGAACGTCGCGGCGCGAGACCCCGGGTTGCCGACGTCGGGGGAGATCGACAGCGTGCGGTTGGTCGGGCCGATGGCGCCCGCCACGAAGCGAGGCCGGTCGGGCGTGCGGGCGGTCCACTCGTCGGCGGCGGCCCGCGCGATGCGGGCGGCGGCGCGGTTGAGGTCGCCGACGATCGGCTCGAGCGCGAAATCGGCCTGGGCGATCGAGGTCGCGGCAAAGGTGTTGGTCTCGATGATGTCGGCGCCGGCCTCGAGATACGCGTGGTGGATGCCGGCGATGAGCTCGGGGCGCGTCAGCGACAGCAGGTCGATGTTGTTGGCGAGGGCGACGGGGTGGCCGCGGAAGCGTTCGCCGCGGACGGCGTCCTCGTCCAGCCCGAGGCGCTGCACCATGGTGCCCATCGCGCCGTCGAGGACGAGGATGCGATCGGCGAGGAGGGCGTCGAGTCGGGCGCGCACGATCCTAGTGTAGGCCGGTCCGACGGACCGCAGCCCGGCCCGAGAGGACCGGCCCGCGGTACGCGGCAGGGCACGACCGTTTCGACGTGCCGCCGATTGCTTTCGGACGTGCCGGACGATCAGTTGTCGTAATACAGATAGAACTCGTGGGGGTGCGGGCGGAGGCGAATGGGATCGAGCTCTTTCTCCTTCTTGTAGTCGATCCAGGTCTGAATCAAATCGTCGGTGAAGACGCCGCCCCTGGTCAGGAACTCCCGGTCGTGGTCCAGGGCGGCGAGCGCCTCCTCCAGTGAACCGGGCGTCGTGCGGATGCCCTGCTCGCGCATCTCGTGCGCCGTCATCTCGTAGATGTCGCGATCGAGCGGCGTGCCGGGGTCGATGCGGTGCTGGATGCCGTCGATCATGGCCATCAGCATCGCCGACCACGCCAGGTAGCCGTTGCAGCTCGGATCCGGGCAGCGGAACTCCAGCCGTTTCGACTTCGGGCTCTTCGAATACATCGGGATGCGGATCGCCGCCGACCGGTTGCGGGCGGAGAGCGCCAGATTGACCGGCGCTTCGAATCCCGGCACCAGCCTGCGGTAGGAGTTGGTCGTGGGCGCGGCGAAGGCGAGGATGGCGGGCGCGTGTCTGAGCAGTCCGCCCGCGGCGTGCAGGCCCAGCTCGCTGAGCCCGGCGTAGCCGTTGCCGGCGAAGAGCGGTGCGCCGCCCTTCCAGAGCGACGTGTGCGTGTGCATGCCGCTGCCGTTGTCGTCGAAGATCGGCTTGGGCATGAACGTCACCGTCTTGCCGTGGCGCTTCGCGACGTTCTTGCAGATGTACTTGTACCACATGAACTGGTCGGCCATCTTCAGCAGCGGCTGGAACTGCATGTCGATCTCGCTCTGTCCGGCCGTCGCGACCTCGTGATGGTGGGCTTCGACGATGATGCCGACCTTGCGCATCTCGTAGACCATCTCGCCGCGCAGATCGTGGTAGGTGTCGGTGGGGCTCACCGGGAAGTAGCCGCCCTTGAAGCTCGGCTTGTATCCGAGGTTCGGCTCCTCGATGCGCGCCGTGTTCCAGGCACCCTCGACGGAGTCGATCTCGTAGTAGCCGCGGTGCTGATTCTGCTCGTAGCGCACCTCGTCGAAGATGAAGAACTCCGGCTCGGGCCCGATGTAGCACGTGTCGGCGATGCCCGACTCCCGCAGATACTGCTCAGCCTTCCGCGCGACGAGGCGCGGATCGCGCGTGAACGGCTGTCCGGTCACGGGATCGACGATGTTGGCGATGACGCTGATCGTCGGCCTGGCGAAGAAGGGATCGAGGCGGGCCGTGTCGGCCTCGGGGACCGCGAGCATGTCGGACTCGTGGATGCCCATCCAGCCGCGGATCGACGAGCCGTCGAACCCGAGCCCCTCGGTGAAGGTGTCGGCACTCAGATGGTCGATGGGGAAGGAGCAGTGCTGCCAACTGCCGAGCATGTCGACGAACTTCAGATCCACCATCTCGGCGTCGTGGTTCTTGGCCAGCGCGAAGAAATCATCCGGTGTCATGCACACCTCCGGGCAGGGGAGGCAAGGATAGCGGATTCTGTTGTTTCGCAGCTCGAAGGCGCCAAATTTGTCGGATCGGACAACCCTGGCGTCGATCTCGTCTTGCAGACGCGCGCCACGCGAGACATAATCGAGTATTCCGCGCTCGGCCCCCGTCGCCCGAGCGGTAGACCATTACCCGACACAATCTAACTGAATCGGCGACCGTCGTCTGAGAAAGGACTGATCGTCACATGGGATCTGCAGCACTTGCTGAAGCCGCCAAGAGCATCCGTGATTGGTCGTTAGCCAACGGAGCGCACACCTCACCCGCTGTCAAGGCCACCGAGGTCTTCGGCAGTCTTTGCTTCAACGACAAGCTGCAGCAGGAGCGGCTGTCGAAGACGGCGTATCGGGCGCTGCGGGCGACAATCACGCGCGGGGAGCCGCTCGACATCGCCACCGCCGACGCCGTTGCCGCGGCCCTCAAGGACTGGGCGCTCGAGCACGGCGCCACGCACTACACGCACTGGTTCCAGCCGATGACCGGCATCACCGCGGAGAAGCACGACTCGTTCCTCGTGCCGACCAGCGAGGGCACGGCCATCGCGGAGTTCCGCGGCAAGGAGTTGATCAAGGGCGAGCCCGACGCCTCGAGCTTCCCCTCGGGCGGCATGCGTTCCACGTTCGAGGCGCGCGGCTACACCGCGTGGGATCCCACCAGCCCGCCGTGGCTGCTGCTCAACGGCAACAGCGCCACGCTGGTGATCCCGACGGCCTTCGTGAGCTGGACGGGCGAGGCGCTCGACAAGAAGACGCCGCTCCTGCGCTCGATGGAGGCGGTGTCGAAGCAGGCGGTGCGCGTCCTGCGGCTGTTCGGCTCGACCGCCGAGCGCGTGTTCGCGACCTGCGGCCCCGAGCAGGAGTACTTCCTCATCGACAGCAACTTCTATTTCGCCCGCCCGGATCTCATTAACGCCGGCCGGACGCTCTTCGGGGCCAAGCCGCCGAAGGGGCAGGAGATGGAGGACCAGTACTTCGGCCACATTCCCGCCCGCGTCCTCGCCTGCATGGCGGAAGTGGAGCTGGAGCTGTTCAAGCGGGGCGTCCCGGTCAAGACGCGCCACAACGAGGTCGCCCCGAGCCAGTACGAGATCGCGCCGGTCTTCGAGAACGCCAACCTCGCCGTCGATCACCAGATGATGACGATGGAGATGTTGAAGAAGATCGCGCCGAAGTACGGGCTGGCGGCGCTGCTGCACGAGAAGCCGTTCGCCGGCGTCAACGGCTCGGGCAAGCACAACAACTGGTCGCTCTCCGACGAGTTCGGCAACAACCTGCTCAGCCCCGGCGACACGCCGCACGAGAACATGCAGTTCCTGGTGTTCTGCGCCGCGGTGCTCCGCGCCGTCGATCGCTGGCAGGGGCTGCTGCGCGCCAGCATCGCCAGCGCCGGCAACGATCACCGGCTGGGCGCCAACGAAGCGCCGCCGGCGATCCTGTCGATCTTCCTCGGCGACATGCTCACCGACATCTTCCAGCAGATCGAGAAGAGCGGCGGCGCCAAGTCCACCAAGCAGGGCGGCATCCAGGATCTCGGCGTCAGTGTGCTGCCGAAGCTGCCGCGCGACGCCGGCGACCGCAATCGCACCAGCCCGTTCGCCTTCACCGGCAACAAGTTCGAGTTCCGCGCCGTGTCGTCGAACCAGAACATCGCGTTCCCGAACATGGTGCTGAACGCCGCGATGGCCGACGCCCTCGACTCGATCGCCACGGAGCTGGAGGCGGCGACCGCCAAGGGCGAGGAGCTGAACAAGGCGGTGGGCAAGCTCCTGACCAGGATCATCAAGGAGCACAAGCGCATCATCTTCAACGGCAACAACTACTCGGCCGAGTGGGAGAAGGAGGCCGCCAGGCGCGGGCTGCTGAACCTGAAGAACACGGTCGACGCGTTGCCGCAGCTCGTGACCAGGGAGGCGATCGCGCTCTTCGAGCGCTACAAGATCCTCAACGAGCGCGAGACGCGCGCCCGCTACGAGGTGTTCCTCGAGAACTACAACAAGACCATCAACATCGAAGGCCAGCTGATGGTGCTGATGGCCAACCGCTACATCCTCCCGGCGGCGCTCGAGTATCAGAAGCAGATCGGGCAGAGCGTGGCCGCGGTCAAGGCCGGCGGCGGGAAGAGCATCCAGGGCAAGAAGCTGCTCACCCACTACACCAAGCTTGTCGATCGCTTCAAGGCGCAGACCGACGTGCTGGCCGGGCTCCTCGAGCACGGCGGCGGGACGGCGGAGAAGCATGCGAAGTACATGCGGGACAAAGTCATCCCGGCGATGACCAAGCTGCGGGAAATCGGTGACGAGATCGAAGTGCTCACCCCGCACGAGATCTGGCCGCTGCCCACGTATCGGGAAATGCTGTTCGTGAAGTAGCTCTTCAGAAAAATGGATCGAGGACGGGGTTTCCCGTCCTCGATCCGGTTCCCCCCGCGAGTTACGAAGTCCGCTAACTGCTTTCGGCACACGAAATGGCGTGGCGCCGATGCCTGACCGTCCAGTCCCCGTTGTAGACTTAAGGACTCGCCTGGCTCTTGCAGGCGTTCCGGGTGTCATGGGTATTCTCGAAAAGCTTCGTCCGCAACCCCGTTGGAAGCACGCCGATCCCGCCGTGCGCGCTGCCGCTGTCTACGAGCTCGGACCCGACGAGGGCGAGGCCCTGCGTCAGCTCGCGCGCGAAGACACCGAGGCGCGCGTACGACGCGCCGCGGTGACGCGTCTGAGCGACATCGGCGTCCTCGGCGACATCGCTCGCACCGACCCCGACGAGGACGTCCGGGCGGAGGCGATCCGCGGCCTGGCCGGCTTGGCCGCCGAAGCCGAGGACGCGGGCCGCGCGTCGGACGCGGTGCGGCAGCTGATCGCGCTGGGCCGGATGAAGGAAGTGGTCGTCGCCGCGCGCGAGAATCCCGATCCGGCGATTCGCGCCGCCGTCGTCGATCTCGTGGACGACCCGAAGTCGCTCGGCTCGATCAGCCGGCACGCGCCGGACGGCGCCACGCGCCTGCGCGCGCTGGCGCGTCTGAGCGATCCCGAAGAGATTCTCAACGTCGCGATGAAAGCCGAGCACACCGACGTCGCGGTCGCGGCGCTCGAGCGCGTCGAGGGCAGCGACGCGCTGTCGGCCATCGCCCAGCGCGGTCGCAACAAGGTGGCCGCCCGCCGGGCGCGCATGAAGATCCGTCAGCAGGAGGAGGCGGCGCAGGGACATCAGGACGCCGCCGTGCCGATGAGCGCCGAGGATCGCGAGCGGGCGCGCACGCTCCTGAACCGCGCCGAAGCGCTGGTCACGACCGCCGATCCCGATGAAGCCGCCGCCGCACTGAGCGACGTGCGGCTGGCGTGGGCGGAGCTGCAGGCCGACGTCGAAGTCGACGCCGCGCTCGTGCAGCGGTTCGACACCGCCTGCGAGGCCGTCCGCGAAGCCATCGACGCACGTCGTCAGGAGCGCCTCGCCGAGCAGGAGCGCGCGGCCGCCATCGCCCGCGAGCAGGCCGATCGCCTGGCCATTGTCACCGAGATCGAACAGCTTTCCGGACCCGACGCGCTCGAGCGGATCGCCGAGCTGCGCGTGCGGTGGGACAGTCTGCCGCCGATGCCGTCGGAGTATGCGGCCTCGTTGACGCGGCGATTCCAGGATGCGTCGCGGATGTTCGAGGACCGCGAGCGGCGCCGCATGCTGGCCGAAGCCGCCGCCGGCCGTCTCGAAACGCTGGCGACCGAGCTCGAACAGCTGCTCGCGTCCGACCAGCCGGTGGAGGAAGTCGTCGCGAGATGGCGCGGTCTGCGGCGCGACGCCGACGTGCTGCGCGAGCACGCACCGGCCAACATGGCCGCGGCAGAGCGGCTCGAGCGCGCAGTGGCCGCTCTCGAGGAGAAGGAGCTCCAGTATCAACAGGCGCGCGCGAAGGCGGAGCAGGACAACCTGCGCCGCCTGCAGCAGCTCTGCCGCCAGGTCGAGACGCTCGCCGCGACCGAGCAGATCACGCTCAAGGCCGGCGACCGCGCGCTGCGGGAGATCCGCGCCGCGATGGACGAACGCGTGCCGCTGCCGTCGAAGAAGGATCGCCAGGAGATCCTGGCCCGTCTCGAGGCGGCACGGGCGGCCCTCGCGCCTCGCGTGCAGGAGATGCGCGACGCCGACGAGTGGCAGCGCTGGGCCAACCTCCAGGTGCAGGAAGAGATCTGCAAGGAGATGGAGGCGCTCAAGAACGAGGAGAACCTCGAGCTCGCCGGGCGCCGCATGCGCGAGCTGCAGGCACGCTGGAAGACGGTGGCGCTGGCGCCGCGCGCGCAGGGCGAGGCGATGTGGCGGCGGTTCAAGGCGGCGCAGGACGAAGTCTACGCGCGCACGTCGGCGTACTTCGCCGCGCAGAACGAGGAGCGCGCGGCCAATCTGGCGCGCAAGCAGGCCCTGTGCGAGAAAGCCGAGACGCTGGCCGATTCGACCGACTGGGTGAAGACCGCGACCGAGATCCAGGCGCTGCAGGCCGAGTGGAAGAGCATCGGTCCCGTCGCGCGCGGCCACGAGAAGGCGATCTGGGAGCGCTTCCGCGCCGCCTGCGATCGGTTCTTCACACGCCGCCAGGAGGATCTGAAGCGCCGCAAGGAGGAATGGGCGGCGAACCTCGCGCGCAAGGAAGCCTTGTGCGCGAAGGCCGAAGCGCTGGCCGATTCGACCGAGTGGGACGCCGCGGCGGCGCAGTTGAAGCAGCTGCAGGCGGAGTGGAAGACCATCGGTCCGGTTCGCAAGTCGAAATCGGAAGCCATCTGGCAGCGCTTCCGCACCGCCTGCGATCGGTTCTTCGATCGCTACAAGCACCGCGATCAGCTGGAGCTGCAGGAGAAGGCGCAGGTCCGCGACGCCGTGATCCGCGAGCTCGAGGCGCTCGTGCCCGCCGAGGGCGCCGACGCGGGCCCCGCGCCCGAGAATCTCTACGCCATCGTGCAGCAGGCGCGAAGCCGCTGGCAGCAGGCGCCCGAGCTGCCGCGCGCGCTGCAGCAGGATCTCGCCGCGCGCTATCACCAGGCCGTCGGCCGGATCGTCGCGGTGTGGCCGGCGGCGTTCGCCGGCACCGACCTCGATCCCGAGACGACGCGCAAGCGGATGGAGAAGCTGCTGGCCCGCGTCGAGGAGATCGTGTCGTCGCAGCCGGTCAAGCCGGTGAATCTCTCGCCCGCGGAGCTGCTGGCGCAGAAGCTGCGGGAGCGCCTCGCAGCGAACACCATGGCGGGCAGCCGCGCCGCCGACACCGAGGAATCACGCTGGCGCGCTTCCGAGCAGGAGATCCGCAGCGCGCAGGCACAGTGGATGCGCCTCGGCCCGGTGCCGCCTCACATTGCCGGTCCGCTCAACGAGCGCTTCCAGCGCGCCTGTCGCAAGTTCTTCGACTCCAGACGGCGAGCCTCGTAAGGCCGCCAGCCCGTCCAGCCGACCCGCGCGTCTGCCGAGCCGCTCGCCGAGCCGGCTCGGCCTGTCTTGCAGCTCTTCGCCAACTTCGCGATCGCGGGCGCGCGTCGACGAACTAAGATTCCACGTGCGGAGTTCCGGGGTGTCGGGCGGTTGTGGGAGTCCGCCTCGTCCGACTGCCGCCTCGTCCAGGATCACCACGCCGTGCACGACGGCCGCATCCAGCCGCCGGGCGCCGGCGCGGTGCACGAAGGAGATTCCATGCGTCCTCTCATCATCGTGTGTGCCGCCGTTGTGTGCGGCAGTGTGATCGTGCTGGCGCAGACCGAGGGCCCCACGCTGACGCCCGTCTGGGATCTGAAGGGCGACTTCGCCGCGCCCGAAAGCGCCTACTATCACGCCGCGTCGAACTCGGTCTTCGTCTCGAACATCAACGGGCAGATTCTCGAGAAGGACGGCAACGGCTACATCTCGCGTCTCTCGCCCGACGGCAAGGTCGTGAGCGCGAAGTGGGCGACGGGTCTCAACGCGCCGAAGGGGCTTCGGAGCGCCGGCAACACGCTCTGGGCGGCCGACATCGATGAAATCGTCGGCATCGACGTCGGCACGGGCAAGATCACGTCGCGCGTGAAGATCGAAGGCGCGACGTTCCTGAACGATCTCGCCACGGCGCCCGACGGCACCATCTACACCTCGGATTCCAACGGGCTGAAGATCTACGCGACGAAGGACGGCAGGTCGTCGGTCTTCGTCGAAGGCCCCGATGTCGTCGAGCAGCCGAACGGCCTGCTCGTCGACGGCGGCCGTCTGATCCTCGGAACGATCGGTCCCGCGCCGGCTCCGGGTGCGCCGGCCGCCGGACGGGGCCAGGGTGCGCCGCGGCCGAGCGGGCATCTGTATGCCTTCGACCTGAAGACCCGGCAGCGGACCCAGCTCACGACCGGGAACGTCGGCGGCATCGACGGCATCGAGCCGGACGGGAGCGGCGGCCTGCTGGTCACGGACGTGATCGGGCAGCGTCTGCTGCACGTCGCGAAGTCGGGGCAGGTGAAGGTGCTGGCGAAGTTCTCGGCCGGCGGCGCCGACTTCGGCTACATCGGCGCGAAGCGGCTGGCCGTCGTCCCGTTCCTCTTCGAGAACCGGGTCGCCGCGTATGATCTGACCAATGCCCTCAAATGAGCCGGTCGATCTCGTCGTCCTGTACGAGCATCCGGAGTGGCAGAAGCCGCTGTTCGCGGCGCTCGAGCGGCGCGGCATCGCCTACGCGCCCTGCCATCTGACCCGCGCCGCGTTCAGCAACGTCGACGCACCGCCCGCCCCGCTCTATTTCAACCAGGCGAGCCCTAGCGCCTACGTCCGCGGGAACACGCGGGCGGTGCCGCTGGCGCTGGCCTACATGCGAACGCTGGAGCGGCGCGGCGCCCGCGTGCTCAACGGCGCCGACGTGTTCGCCCTGGAGCTGAGCAAGAGCGCGCAGGCCGCGCTCCTGCAGACGCTGGGCATCGACACGCCGTGGTCGATCACGTTCAACGACGTCGGCGCGCTGCGCCGCTACGAGGGCCAGATCCGCTGGCCCGCCATCGTCAAGCCCGATCAGGGCGGCAGCGGCGCGCGCATTCACATCGTCGAGTCGCTGGCGCACCTCGAGTCGCTGCTTGCCGCCGATCCGGGCTTGTGGCTTCCCGACAACCTGCTGCTCCTGCAGGAGTATCTGCCGCACGATCCCGATCAGGGCATCGTGCGGCTGGAGTTCCTCGACAGTGAGCTCCTGTACGCGATGCGCGTGATCACGCACGGCCGCTTCAATCTCTGTCCGTCGCCGGTCTGCAATCCCGACGAGGGCGACGGCGCCTGCGAGGTGCCGGTCGCGGCCGCGCCTCCGGTCGAGTTCCTGCCATACCAGGACGTGCCGCGCGAGGCGGTGGCCGCCGCGGCGAGAATCGTCGAGGCCGCCGGCCTGGACGTGGGCGGAATCGAGTATCTGGAGACGCCGGATGGGCGGCGGGTGTTCTACGACATCAACGCCAACTCCAACCTGCGTCCGTCGGTGGCCGCGGCGTTCGGCTTCGACCCGTTCGAGCGGGTGGTGGACTATCTGGAGCGGGAAGCGGTGTCGGCCCGCCGGCACCGGAGCGTATTTTCGTCACGGTAGCGGACAGCGAAGGGCCCCGAACTGGCCATAATCAGGCCGGTTTCTCGACTTTGCCCATGGTGTACGCCTTGCTCCATGAGCGGGCATGACCAGTCAGCCCATTGCCGTCGAGACGTTTTCAGAGCTGCCCGACCACCTCGAGCCGACCGACATCCCGAACCTGCTTCGCGGAATTGTCGTGGGCGTCGGGCTGTGTGCGCCGTTCTGGGCCGGCGTTTACTGGCTGGTCCGTTCGCTTTTCTAGAGCAGTCGGATCCCGATTCGAAGCCCGGCCCCGTTCGGGGCCGGGCTCACCCCTCCAGATAGGTGTAACCGTGGAGGCCGTCCTCGTAGAACCGCAGCAGACGGCCCGCGCCTTCGTAATCCACGCGTCCTTCGCGCACGGCCGTTTCCACGTCCGTCCGTAGCTTGCCGAGCAGCATTTCCGGATCGAACTCGACGTAGTCGAGGACCTCGCGGACCGTATCGCCCTTGATGAGGGCGTCGAGGCGGGCGCCGCCGTTCTCGTCGAGGCTGACGTGGACCGCGTGCGTGTCTCCGAACAGGTTGTGAAGGTCGCCGAGGATCTCCTGGTAGGCGCCGACCAGGAAGACGCCCAGGTAGTAGGGCTCTCCGTTGACGGTGTGCAGGGGCAGCGTCTTCTTGACGTCGCGGCGATCGACGAAGCGATCGAGCTTGCCATCCGAGTCGCACGTGATGTCGCCGAGGACGGCGTGCTTGGTCGGCTTCTCGTCGAGACGGTGAATCGGCATCACCGGGAAGAGCTGCTTGATTGCCCAGCTGTCGGGGATCGACTGGAACAGCGAGAAGTTGCAGAAGTAGGTGTCGGAGAGCTGCTCATCCAGGTTCTGCAGATCCTCCGGGACTTCGGCCATCGACTGGACGATGCGCTGGAGCTTGATGCAGATCGCCCAGAACAGGTTCTCGGCGAGGCTGCGCTGGTCGAGCGGCAGATAGCCGGTGTTGAACAGGCTGAGCGCCATGTCGAGCGCCTGCTGCGCATCGTGGAACGCCTCGAGCGCGTTGCGGGCGGTGACGTTGTTATAGGTCTCGACCAGGTCGTGGAGCGGCTGCTCCCACTCCGGGTTGGCGCTGCCGGGAACCTTCTCGTCCCCGAACCCCGAGACCCCCAGCACGTTGAAGACGAGGACGCTGTGGTAGGCGACCACCGCGCGGCCGCTCTCGGACACGATCGTCGGGTGCGGCACCCCGGCTTCGTCGCACACGCTCTGAATGTGGTAGACGACGTCGTTGGCATACTCGTCGAGCGTGTAGTTCATGCTCGACTCGAAGTTGGTCTGCGAGCCGTCGTAGTCGACGCCCAGGCCGCCGCCGACGTCGATGTACTGGAGGCCGGCGCCCAGCTTGGCCAGCTCGGTGTAGACACGCGCCGCCTCGTTGAGCGCCCCCTTGACGATGCGGATGTTGGTGATCTGGCTGCCGAGGTGGAAGTGGAGGAGCTTGAGGCAGTCCTGCATCCCGCGGGCCTTCAGCTCCTCGAGGCCGCGCATGATTTCGGTGACGGTCAGGCCGAATTTCGAGCGGAACCCGCCCGACGACTGCCAGCGGCCGCTGCCGCGGGCGGCCAGCTTGACGCGCATGCCGATCTGCGGCCGGACGCCGTGCTTCTCGGCCGCCTCGAGAATCAGCCCGAGCTCGGTGTACTTCTCGACGACCGGGATGATGTTGCGCCCGATCTTGTGGCCGAGCATCGCCGTCTCGATGAACTCGACGTCCTTGAACCCGTTGCAGATGATCGGGGTCTCGTTGTCGGCAAGGGCGACCACGGCCAGCAGCTCCGGCTTGGAGCCCGCCTCGAGGCCGAACTGGTACGGCTTCCCGAAGTTGTGCACCTCCTCGACCACCTGCCGCTGCTGGTTCACCTTGATCGGGTAGACGCAGCAGTACCTGCCCTGGTACTGGTGCTGGGTGATGGCGCTCTGAAAGGCGGCGTGGATGTCGGCGAGCCGGTGCCTCAGGATATCGGTGAACCGAATCAGGACCGGGAGGCTGATGCCGCGGAGCTGAAGGCGATCGACCAGCTCCTTCAAGTCGATGGCGCGCAGCGGGTCCTTGGTCGGGTGGACCTGCACGTGGCCGTTGTTGTTGATCGAAAAGTATCCGTTGCCCCAGCGGGCGATTTCGTAGAGCTCGCTGGCGTCGTGGACGCTCCAGGAACGGGTCGTCGACGTGGAGGTGGAGGGTGTGAGCGAAACGGGTCTCCCGTTCGTCGCTGTGCTCATCTAGTGGTCCATAAACGTGAAAGTGTTCCGGTCACAACCGACCTTCGATTCATGATAAACGCCTTTCGGTGGAAGTCACGGTGATTTTTAGCCTCGCTGCCCGGGATCCCGGCGGCGGCGGGCGCCAGGTGGACCGGAGACGATAGACGGAAGAGAATGAAGAGTTCATGTCCGACCGCGTCCCCGCCATCCGTGTCCTGCTGCTGCCGAAGGACACCAACGCCTACGGTACGATCTTCGGCGGCGTGATCCTCTCGAACATCGACCTGGCGTCGGCGGTGGAGGCGCGGAAGCTGGCGCCGCACCGGTTCGTGACGAGGGCGATGCACGAAGTCGAGTTCCACGAGCCGGTGTTCGTCGGCGATCTCGTCGATTTCTACACGGAGACGGTGCGGATCGGACGGACGTCGGTGACCGTCCGGGTGTCGGTCGAAGCCGAGCGCTGGGGGATGGAGGCGACCGAGACCGGCCCGATCCGCCGCGGCGACCGGGTGAAGGTCACCGAGGCCGAAGTCGTGCTCGTCGCCGTGAACGAGCTCGGACGGCCGATTCCGATTCGTCCGGAGAGTCCGACTGCATGAAGTGGGTCAGCACACGCGGCGCCTCGCCGCCGATTACCTTTGTCGACGCGCTGTTTGCCGGCACCGCTCCCGACGGCGGTCTGTACATGCCCGAGCGGCTCGAACCGCTGCCGCCGGGCACCGTCGAGCGCCTGGCCGGCGCCGACATCGTCACGATCGGGACGACGATCGGCGCGCACCTGTTGAAGGACGAGATCACCGAGGAGGCGATGCGCCGGCTGGTCGAGGACGCGCTGGGGTTCCCGATCCCGCTCGTCCAGATCACCGACCGGGTGTGGGTGCTGGAGCTGTTTCACGGGCCGACGCTCGCGTTCAAGGACGTCGGGGCCCGCGTCCAGGCGCGCCTGCTGCATCACTTCACCGACGGCACGCCGCTGACCATCCTGGTCGCGACCTCGGGCGACACCGGCAGCGCCGTGGCTCAGGCCTTCCACCGCGTTCCCGACGCGCGCGTCGTGGTGCTGTACCCGGAGGGCAAGGTCAGCGACGTGCAGGAAGCGCAGATGGCGTCGCTCGGCGACAACATCACGGCGCTGGCGGTGCAGGGGACGTTCGACGACTGCCAGGCGCTGGTGAAGCGCGCCTTCGCCGACGACGACCTGCGCAAGCACGTGTGGCTGACGCCGGCCAATTCGATCAACCTCGGTCGGCTCCTGCCGCAGGCCTTCTACTACTTCACGCTGGCCGGCAGCCGCGCGTGCGACGTCGTGTCGGTGCCGAGCGGGAACTTCGGCAATCTGACCGCCGGGCTGATCGCCAGGCGGATCGGGCTGCCGGTCCGCCGTTTCGTGGCCGCCACCAACGTCAACGACGCGGTGCCCGTCTACCTGCGGTCGGGGCGGTACGAGCCGCGCCCGTCGATCGTGACCGTGGCCAACGCGATGGACGTCGGCGCGCCGAGCAACTTCGAACGGGTGCAGGCGCTCTACAACTCCGATCTCGAGGCGCTGCGGCGGGACGTCGTGGGGTTCGCCTACGAGGATGCGAGAGTAGTGGCCGAGATCGGCAACGTCTACCGGCGGCATGGCTACGTGCTCGACCCCCACAGCGCCATCGCCTGGCTGGCGCTGCAGGATGCGCTCCGCGAGGATCCGTCGGCGGCCGGCGTGTTCCTGGCGACGGCGCACCCGGCGAAGTTCCGCGAAATTGTCGAGCCGGCGATCGGCCGGCCGGTGCCGCTGCCGCCCGAGCTTGCCGACGCGCTGCGGCGTCCGCGACACTCGATCTCGATGCCCGCCGAGTATTCCGCCCTGGAGCGCTTCCTCCGGTCATGACCACCACGGCAACGTTTCGCCCGGGCGCCGGCCCTGTCCCGGACCGCGGAGCCATTCCGGAAAAGTACCGATGGGACCTGCAGTCGATCTGCTCGAGCTGGGAGGAATGGTCGGCGCACTATGCCGCGCTCGACGCCGCGATCGCGGCATTCGAGAAGCGTCAGGGGACGCTCGCGCAGGGGCCGTCGGCGCTGCTCGACGCCTTCAAGGCGCTCGACGAGATGGGGTCGCTCGCCTATCGGGTCTGGTATTTCGCGTCGCTGCAGTACGACCAGGATCAGCGGAACAACGAGATCAACGGCCGCCGGCAGCAGGTGCAGATTCTCTTCGCGCGCCAGCAGCAGGCGAGCGCGTGGTTCAACCCCGAGCTGCTGGCCATCCCGCTCGAGACCATCCGCGGCTGGATGGAGACCAACCCCGAGCTGGCGGTGTACCGCTTCGCCATCGAGAGCCTGTTCCACGAGCAGGAGCACGTGCTCGACGAGAAGGGGGAGCGGCTGCTGTCGTACGGCGGACGCTTCAGCAGCGTGCCGCACGACAGCTATGCGGCGCTGACGACGGCCGACATGAAGTTCCCGTCGATTACGCTGTCCGACGGCAGCGAGGTGACGCTGACCTACGGGCAGTATCGCGCGCTGCTCGAGACCAACCGCCGGCAGGAGGATCGGGCGGCGGCGTATCGCGCATTCCACCAGGCCTACGCCGGCAACCTGAACACCTACGCGTCGCTGTACAACGGCGTGCTGCAGCGCGACTGGTTCCATGCCCGTGCGCGCGGCTACGAGTCCACGCTGCACGCCGCCCTGCACGGCAACAACATTCCCACCTCCGTCGTCGAGAACCTGATCGCGGTGACCAGGGCCGGCGTCGAGCCGCTCCGCCGCTACCACCGGCTGCGGCGGAAGGTGCTGGGCCTCGACACCTACCGGCTCTTCGACATCTTCGTTCCGCTCGTGCAGCACGAGGTGCGCTACCCGTACGACCAGGTCGGCGACTGGATCGTCGATTCCGTGCGTCCGCTCGGGGAAGAGTATCAGCGCTGGGTGCGCGAAGCGTTCCACGGGCGATGGATCGACGTGTTCGAGAACGCCGGCAAGCGCAGCGGCGCGTACTCGGCCCCGGTGTACGGCGCGCATCCCTACATGCTGCTCAACTACAACGAGACGCTCGACTCGGTCTTCACGCTGGCGCACGAGATGGGGCACTCGATGCACACGCTGCTATCGCATCGGGCGCAGCCGTTCGTCTACGCCGGCTACACGATCTTCGTGGCCGAGGTGCCGTCGACCCTGAGCGAGGCGCTGTTCCTCGACCTCATGCTCGAGCGGGCGGAGAGCCGCGAGCAGCGGGCGATGCTGCTGCAGCACGCCATCGACAGCATCGCCGGGACGTTCTACACGCAGGTGATGTTCGCCGACTTCGAGCTGCAGGCGCACCGGCTGGTCGAACGCGACCAGCCGATCACGGCCGAGACGCTCGGCAACATGTACGCGACGCTGCTGCGCGAGTATTACGGCGACGTGATCGACGAGGAGCCGATCTCGCGGGTGACGTGGGCGCGCATTCCGCACTTCTTCAGCACGCCGTACTACGTCTATCAATACGCCACCTGCTTCGCGTCCAGCGCCCGACTGATGCAGGGGATTCGTGCGGCGGATCCCGCCGTGCGGGAGCAGACCGTCGAGCGCTACCTGTCGCTGCTGTCGGCCGGCGGCAGCGACTATCCGATGAACCTGCTGGCAAAGGCTGGCGTCGACCTGAGCCAGCCGGACACCGTTGCAGCCGTCGCGGCGGAGCTGGACACGCTGGTCACGAAGCTCGAAGCCGAACTGTAGTGTCCGGCTTTAGCCGGCTTTAGCCTGGCTTTAGCCTGGCTTTAGCCGGCTTTACCCGGACCCGTCTCAGCCCGACCTGACTTGGACCTGCCTACACCCCGCCCCGCTGAGTGCCGGAAGGAACGTCGCAGTCGGTCGCGGGCGGAGGTTGACCGCCCCGGTCCCTTGATGTAGCCTTATATCCGGATTTACGGATAGATGGTCGCCCCCATCCTCGACCACATGACGGCGCTGTCGGATCCGACGCGCTGTCGCATGCTGCTGCTGCTCGAGCGCCACGAGCTGACGGTCTCCGAGCTCTGCACGATTCTGCAGATGCCGCAGTCCACGGTCAGCCGGCACCTGAAGACGCTGTCCGACGACGACTGGGTGTCTTCGCGGCGGGACGGGACGAGCCGCTTCTACAGCATGCCGGTCGACGATCTCGACTCCGCCGCGAAGCGCCTGTGGCCGCTGATCCGTGAACAGGTCGCGTCGACGCCGGGGGCCAGCCAGGACGATCGTCGTCTGCGCGGGGTGCTGGCGCGGCGCCGTGCCAAATCCCAGGAGTTCTTCGCGACCGCCGCCGGCGGGTGGGACCGCCTCCGCGCCGAGCTGTTCGGCGACGAGTTCTTCCTCTGGGCGGTGCTGGGCCTCATCGATCCGACGCTCGTCGTCGGCGACCTCGGCTGTGGGACCGGACAGCTGACGGAAACGGTGGCGCCTTACGTTCGTCGCGTGATCTCGGTGGACGGCTCGACCGACATGCTCGAGGCGGCACGGCAGAGGCTCGAGGGTGCCAGGAACGTCGAGCTCAGGCAGGGCGACCTCGAGAGCCTGCCGATCGACAGCGGCGAGCTCGATGTGGCAATGCTGTCGCTGGTGCTGCACTATTCTCCGGCGCCGGCGCGGGCGCTTGCCGAGGTCGGCCGGGTCGTCCGCAAGGGCGGACGCGTGCTGGTCGTCGACATGCTGCCGCACGACCGCGAGGAGTATCAGCAGCAGATGGGCCACGTGTGGCTGGGGTTCTCGGAGAAACAGATTTCGCGCTTCCTCACCGGTGCAGGGTTCGGGGATGTGCGTGTTCGGATGCTGCCGGCCGATCCGGATGCCAAGGGGCCGGCACTGTTCGCCGCGATCGCGGTGAAGCAATGACGAGATGACAGGTGTAGGGGCGGGTCGTGCTCTCTGAACCCGCCATGCAATCAACGAGGAGAACGCAATGGCAACAGCAGTAGTCGGAGCGCACCCATACGAGCTCGCCAGGCAGGCGGGCCGTCTTCCCTACAAGGTGGCTGACCTCAACCTCGCGGAGCTCGGGCGGAAGGAGCTGCGCCTCGCCGAGAGCGAAATGCCCGGCCTGATGGCGCTGCGCAAGCGCTACGAGGGCAAGAAGCCGCTGGCCGGCGCCCGCATCATGGGCAGCCTGCACATGACCATTCAGACGGGCGTCCTCATCGAGACGCTCGCCATGCTCGGCGCCGACGTGCGCTGGGTGTCGTGCAACATCTTCTCGACGCAGGATCACGCGGCCGCGGCCGTGGTGGTCGGCCGTCCCGAGAGCGGCGGCACCGTGCAGAACCCGAAGGGCGTGCCGGTCTTCGCCTGGAAGGGCGAGACGCTCGAGGAGTACTGGTGGTGCACGACCGAGGCGCTGGTGTGGCCCGACGGCAAGGGCCCGACGCTCATCGTCGACGACGGCGGCGACGCGACGCTGTGGGTGCACAAGGCCGCCGAGTTCGAGAAGGCGGGCAAGGTGCCGGCGTTCAACCCGGACAAGGATCCCGAGGAGTGGGGCGTCATCCTCAAGCTCCTCAACGAGGAGCTGACCAAGTACCCGGGCAAGTGGACGGCCATCGCCAAGGGCATCCGCGGCGTCAGCGAGGAGACGACCACCGGCGTGCATCGTCTGTACGAGATGCAGAAGAAGGGCACGCTGATGTTCCCGGCCATCAACGTCAACGACTCGGTGACCAAGAGCAAGTTCGACAACATCTACGGCTGCCGCCACTCGGTCATCGACGGCCTCAACCGCGCCACCGACGTCATGCTCGGCGGCAAGGTGGCCGTCGTGCTCGGCTTCGGCGAGGTCGGCAAGGGCTGCGCCGAGGCGCTGCGCGGGCAGGGCTGCCGCGTGATCGTCACCGAGATCGATCCGATCTGCGCGCTGCAGGCGGCGATGCAGGGCTACGAGGTGAAGACGATCGAGGACGTGGTGAGCACGGCCGACATCTTCATCACCGCCACCGGCAACTTCAAGATCATCACCGCCGAGCACATGGCGAAGATGAAGGACAAGGCGATCGTCGCCAACATCGGCCACTTCGACAACGAGATCGACATGGCGGGCCTGGCGAAGTGGAAGGGCATCAAGCGGATCAACATCAAGCCGCAGTACGACGAGTGGCAGTTCCCCGACGGCCACAGCGTGCTGATCCTCGCCGAGGGCCGGCTGATGAACCTCGGATGCGCCACCGGCCACCCGAGCTTCGTGATGTCGTCGTCGTTCACGAACCAGGTGCTGGCGCAGCTCGAGCTGCACGCCAACGCCGAGAAGTACGGCAAGACGGTGACGATGCTGCCGAAGAAGCTCGACGAGGAAGTGGCGCGGCTGCACCTCGATCAGCTCGGCGTCAAGCTGACCAGGCTGACGCAGGAGCAGGCCGAGTACCTGGGCGTGCCGATCGACGGGCCGTACAAGGCGGACCACTATCGCTACTGAAGTAGAGAAGTAGAGAAGTGGAGAAGTGGAGAAGTGGAGAAGTAAGTCGCGAAGTCGGGAAGTGGAAAGCAAGAAGTAGAAAGTAGAAAGTAGGAAGCAAAAGGAGATGGCCGGTCCGTCGATGCCTTCGGGCGTTGGCGAGACCGGCCCTTTTTTTCGTAGTGTTCTGTTCGTACGCCAATCGGCCTAGCACACCGGTACGGCCGAGATGGAGATGTAAATGTTTGTCGCATGGAATTGACGTGTTTTTGACGGCGACCTTATAGTGCCCCGGCCGTGCGGAAGGTCCTGCCTCTGTTCGTCGTGCTGCTGTCGATCGGAGGTGGCTGTTCGACCCGCGAGGTCGAGACACGCACTGCCATCACGATTGCGACGGGCGGGACCGGGGGCGTCTACCACCCGCTCGGAGAAACGCTCGCCCGCATCTACACCGAGCAGGTGCCTGGCATCACCGCGACGGCTCACGCGACGGTCGCCTCCGTGTTCAACGTGCAGGCGATTCAGAAGGGCGCCGCCGACGTGGCCTTCACGCAGGGCGACGTCGCCTACTTCGCCTTTCGCAGGGGCACCGATACCGAACCGCATCCCCACAGCCGCTTGAGAGGCATGGCGGTGCTCTACGTCAACACGGTGCAGATCGTCGCCCACCGTGACGGCGGCATCCGTCAGATCTCGGATTTCCGCGGCAAGCGGATCGGGGTTGGCGCTCCGGGCTCGGGCACCGAGGTGGCCGCCCGCGTGATCATCGAAGGCCACGGGTTGCAGTACTCGGACGTGACCGAGTCGTTCCTCACCTTCAGCGAGACTGCCGAGCGAATGCAGGCCGGCACGCTCGATGCCGGCTTCATCGTCGCCAGCTATCCGGCGGCGGCGGTCTCCGATGCCGCCCACACGTTCGGCATCCGCCTCATTCCGGTGACGCGCAACGCGGTCGAGCAGATTCGCTCGCACTATCCGTTCTTCAAGCCCTTCGTGATTCCCAGGGGCACCTACCAGGGACAGACGCAGGACGTCGAGACGATCGGCGTCGACAACCTGCTGATCTGCCGCGACGACCTCCCGGAGGAACTGGTCTACACGATGACGAAAGCGCTGTTCGAGAACCTTCCCGAGCTGGCCGCGACCCACAGCGCGGCGACCCTGATCGACGCCGAACAGGGACCGGCGACTCCCATCCCGCTTCACCCCGGAGCCGCGCGGTACTATCGCGAACGGGAACTGCTGAAGTGAGGATCGGCCGGGGGAACAGGGTGTGGCCGAGCGGTGCAGGGGTATGCGGTTCCAATGCGGGTTCCACGGATTGACGCTGTCGCACTCTGGCTGATTTGCCTCGGACTGGCGACGGCAGCCCTCGTCGCGCTGGGGTACTACGCCACGCGTGAGTGGCAGCGCATGGCGCGCAGGTCCTCCGATCAGCGCGCCAGCGAGATGCTGACGCTGGTGGCGACGGCCCTCGATCGCGACATGAAGGGGGCGCAGGTCTCGGTCCTGGTGCCGCTCAACCAGCAGACGCTGAAGCTGGATCCGCCCTACGACCTGGCCGAGCGGTTCGCGCGCGCCTTCGCACGTTTCCCGTACCCCGAGTCCTTCTTCGCCTGGCGCGGCTCCGATTCAGGGCCCCAGGCCGCCTACTTCTTCAACCGCTCGGATCGCGCCCCGCGCTGGGACACCTCCGACAGCACCGCCAATCCGTATCCGGTCGCCATCCTCCGCGATCCACCGGCTCCCCAGGCGCTCATCGCCGAAGCGCTGCACCGCGCCGAACGGGGAGCCCGGTTCGAGCTGTTCGAGATCTCGATCGCGGATCGCCTCTACCAGGTCGTGGTGCACTACATCTACCGCGGCCAGGGCGACGAGCGAGGCGCGCCGCAGCTGTTCGGACTGGTCGGTTTCACGGTCGATCTGGACTGGGTGCGGCGCGAGTATTTCCGCGAGCTGATCCGGCAGGTGAGCCGCGTCGGCGGCTCCGACGGCTCGCTCAGGCTGTGCATCATGGATGAGGCGGGCGCGCTCGTCGCGTCCACGCCACCCGCGCCTGCCCCGCAGGATCTGGGCTCGCTGCATGCCAGAACCTTTCCGCTGGTCTTCTTCGATCGCACGCTCCTGTCCTCGGTGGCCGCGCCGGGCCAGGTCCACCAGTGGAAGGCGGCGGTCAGCGCCATTCCCGATTCGACGGTGCGCGCGGCTGTCGTCAGCGGGACGCGATCGTTCGCCCTCATGTCGCTGGCGGCCGTCGTCACGGCGACGGCCCTGATCCTGACGGTCCGCGCCACGCGCGAAGCGTCCAGGCTCGCGGCGATGAAGTCGGACTTCGTCTCCAGCGTCACCCACGAGCTCAAGACGCCGCTCGCCCTGATCCGGCTGGTCAGCGAGACGCTCGAGCAGCGGCGCTACAGGAGCCCGGAAGTCATCGGCGACTACGCGCGGCTGCTGGCGCACGAAGCGAAGAACCTCACCCGGCTGATCGACAACCTGCTGATGGTGGCGCGGGTGAGCGACGGGCCCGACCCGTACACCTTCCAGTCCGTCGACATCGCCGATCTGCTCGAGGAGACGCTCGACCGCTTCCACGCGCGCCTGAACGAGCAGCGGTTCGAGGTCCGCCTCGACGTGCCGCACGGCCTGCCCGCGGTCCGCATCGATCGGGCGGCGATCCTCCATGTCGTCGAGAACCTGCTCGACAACGCGATCAAGTACTCGAAAGAGCGCCGTGAGATTTCGATCCGAGCCGCCGAGGCCGGCAAGGGGCGCGTCCGCATCGAGGTGGCCGATCGCGGCAGAGGGATTCCCCCTGACGAATTGCCGCACGTCTTCGAAAAGTTCTATCGCGGCCGCCTGGCCGGCCCGGAGGGGAGCGGGCTCGGTCTCGCGATCGCGAAGCGGATCATCGACGAGCACGGCGGGGCCATCGGTATCCACAGCGAGGTCGGACAGGGGACGACCGTCACGCTCGAACTCCCCATCGGCAGCCCGGTATGAGCAAGCGAATCCTGATCGTCGAAGACGACGCGGCGCTGGCGCGCGTGCTTGGAGACAACCTGGTGTACGAAGGCTACGAGGTCGACTTCGCGTCGACGGGGGAGGAGGCGATGGCCCGGGCCTTCGATCCGCCGGCCGATCTCGTCCTGCTCGACATCATGCTCCCGACCATCGATGGCTTCGAGATCTGTCAGGCCATGAGCCGGGCGATTGCCGGCCGTCTGCCGCCGCGCATCATCATCCTGTCGGCGCGCACGCAGCGGTCCGACAAGATCCGGGGCCTCGAGCTCGGGGCCGACGACTACGTCACCAAACCGTTCGCCCTCGACGAGCTGCTGGCGCGGATCCATGCCGTGCTGCGCCGCGATCGGCGGCCGATCGGTCGCATCGCGCTCGGCGACGTGTTCATCGACTTCCACGCGCTCCGCGCCAGGCGGGGCTCGCGCGAGATCGCCCTGACCCACCGCGAGTTCGAGCTGCTGCGCTACCTCGCCGAGCGGCAGGGGCGCGTCGTGACGCGCGAAGAGCTGCTCCGCGACGTGTGGCGATACACCGAAGTCACGATGACGCGCACCGTGGACAACTTCATCGCGCGGCTGCGCCGGAAGATCGAGCCCGACCCGCCGCATCCCCGCTACATCCGCACGGTGCACGGGGACGGCTACACGCTGACGACGACCCCGCACTGACCACGACCGCGCTGACTGGCGCGCGCACGAAGGCGTCGACAAACGTAAAAGTTTGTCTACGCCCGGTGTGCGGGTGCAGGTACGCCCGTATAGTGGACATCCGCGAGTGACTGCACATCACCGACGAATCCTCGCCACCGTCGCGGCGGTGCTCGGGCCGGGGCTCATCCTGGCCGCCCGGGCGGCGACGTCGCCCCCGCATCTCGAGCTCGTCGCGCGCGGTCACGTCATCTGGTCGCGGCCCGTGCAGGCCGGCGATCGCGTCGACGTGGCCTTCACACACTCGTCCGAGGGTTGCCGATGGACGCACCACTACGCCGTGGCGGAACACGGGGGGCTGCGGCAGATCGGGTCGACGTTTCCGTGTGTGGGGCCGGGCATGCCGACGACGTCGACCGACGCCACTCCGGTTCGCCGGACATCGGAGGGATACGACATGGCGGCGCCGCGCCGGTTCGATCGGATCACGATGATGAACTGGCGCAATGCGGGGATGACCGTACAGGTCGGAAGCCGCACCTGGCCGATTGGACAGTGGCTGCCCGACTACGAGGCCTTCGTGATGAGGGTTCGATGATTCCCCGCAAGGAGCGCATTGAATGGCCGTGCCCAGCGACACCAACGCTGCCGCGCCGCAGCAGCAGCACCTCATCGGCGTACGGGAAGAGCCGGGGCACCCGGCGGCGCTCCATCCGAGCCTTGCCGTAGATACCGCATGGGACGGCATCGCGCCGTCCTGGTCCCTTTCCCTCCGCAATCTCGGCCCGGGCCTGCTGCTCGCAGCAACCGGTGTCGGTGTCGGCGACATGGTGTCGTCGATCATCGCGGGCGCCGAGTACGGGCTGACGCTCGTCTGGGCGCTCGTTGCCGGCGTCCTGATCAAGTTCTCGATCACCGAAGGCGCCGCCCGGTGGCAGCTCGCCACGAACATGACGCTCATGGAGGGGTGGCGCGAGGCGCTGCCGCGGGCGGTGGTGCTCCTCTTCTTCGTGTACTTCGTGGTCTGGAGCTACTTCGTGTCGAGCGCGCTGGTGGCGGCGAGCGCGCTCGTGCCGGCCGCGATCGTGCCGTCGGTGCCGCTGCCGGTGTGGGGCGTCCTCCACGCCGCAGCGGCCCTGGTCATGGTCTGGATCGGCCGCTACGAACGCTTCCTGAAGATCGTCAAGTGGTTCATCGGCCTGAAATTCGGCGCCATCGTCGTGTCGGCGCTGCTCATCGTCCTGTGGTCGGGCGCGGACTGGTCGGCAATCGGCACCACGTCCACCGTGTCGACGGCGTACACGCTGTCGCTCATCGGCGGCGTCGGCGGGACCGTGACGCTCCTGTCCTACGGCTACTGGATGCGCGAGCAGGGCTGGTCGGGCGCCGAACGCCTCCGCACCGCGCGAACCGATCTGACGGTGTCGTTCATGCTCGTGTTCATCTTCTGCTTCGCGATGATCTTCCTCGCGACGCAGATCGACTGGACCGGGCAGATCCTCGACGAGGGGCCGCGGCTCTGTCTGCTGCTCGCCGATCGCATCGGCCAGGAGATCGGGCCGCTGGGGCGGGCGGTGTTCCTGATCGGCTTCTGGGGCGCGGCGTTTTCGTCGGTGCTGGGCGTGTGGCACGGCGTGCCGTTCCTCTTCGACGACTGGCTGGGGCTATGGAGACGGCGCGCGCGCGCCGGTCAGCGGGGCACCCCCTACCGGTCGTGGGCGGTGTATCTGACGATTGCGTCCATTTCGGCGCTGGTCATCCAGCGGCCGGTGTGGCTGGTCTTCGCCTACACCGTTGTCGGCTCGCTGTTCTTTCCGTTCGTCGTCTCCACGCTGCTCTGGCTCAACAACTCCACACGCGTGGTACGTGCGGCGCGCAACGGCCTGGCGATCAACGCAGTCCTGAGCGCCGCGCTGCTGCTCTACCTCTATCTGGCGGTCACGGCGTGGCGGGGCTGACGCCTGCCGCGGCCGGTGCCATTCCATTTCCAGGAAGGAGTCATCCGATGCGGACTCGGACACGATGGCACGTCGGGGGAACCTGGCTGCTTGGCGGGCTGATGCTGGCGGGCGCGGGCTGCACGGCGGACAGGCCGGCGGCCGGCACCGCGGCTGGTTCCGCCGCCGGGGCGGCTCCGCCCGCGGCAGCGCAGGCGTCGGAACTGGACGAGCTCGACGTCCTGAAGGTAATCCCGCAGAACTACAAGCTCGTGCTCGAGAACGAACATGTGCGGGTGATCGAGGCGCGCATTCCGCCCGGCACCGTGGAGCCGCCGCATCGCCACCTCAGCGGCGTCAGCATCGCGATGACGGACTACGACATCGAGCACCTGCAGCCGAACGGCGAGTGGACGCCGGCGATGAAGCGCACGCCGGGTGTCGCTTACTGGAGTGAGGGGAGCGTGCACCAGGTGCGCAACGTGGGAAAGACCACGAGCCACACGATTCGCATCGAACTCAAGAACGTGAAATAGCGCGCCGCACGCCCGTTCACGCGAGGAGGCAGTTCTGCCCGGCCCCGCAGGAGCGTGAGACGCCGCGGGTCGACGGACGAATCCTCGAGGGTGCGTAAGTCCTTGGTCATTAACATGTTAAAGAAGATGCGCCGGACACAAGCTTTTACAATTTTTTCGTTGTGTGTCTTCGAGACCGCGCCGTATTCTTCGCCCAGATGATGAACTTCGGACGTTGTCAAGCCGCGATTCGGGGCGGGGACGGTGCGCGGAAGCGGCTCCGCAGGAACCGTGTGACGAGCGCCATTCTTGCGGGAAGTGTTGCGCTCGTCGTGGCCGGGTTCGTCCAGGGCGGCGGCGCGCCGCTCAATGCCCAGCAGGCCGCTGCGGCACCGGCAGTCGACTTCGAGCGCGACGTGGAGCCGATCCTCAAGGCACAGTGCTGGAGCTGCCATGGTGAGAAGCAGCAGATGGGCGGTCTGCGGCTCGATCGCCCTGATACCGCCATGCAGGGCGGCTATTCGGGCCCGGTAATCCAGCCGGGGAACGCCGCCGGCAGCAGGTTGTATCAGCTCGTCTCCGGCGCCAAGAAGCCCGTGATGCCGTTCGGGGGCAAGCTGACCGACGAGCAGGTCGGCGTGCTTCGCGCCTGGATCGACCAGGGGGCGAAGTGGCCGGCTGCTGCGGCCGCCTCCGCGCCGGCCGTTGCTGCCACATCCCCCAGTCAGATGCATTGGGCGTTCCGCCCGGTGACGCGCCCGACGCCGCCGGCGGTCAGGAATCGCAGCTGGGTGCGCAATCCGATCGATGCGTTCGTGTTGTCGAAGCTCGAGCGCGAGGGCATTCAGCCGTCGCCTGAAGCGGACGGGGCAACCCTGCTGCGGCGTTTGAGCCTCGATTTGACCGGACTGCCGCCGACGCCTGAGGAGGTGGCCGCCTTCCTCGCCGACCGCAGCCCTTCCGCGTATGAGCGGGCCGTCGATCGGCTGCTGCAGTCGCCGCACTACGGCGAGAAGTGGGCGCGGCACTGGCTCGACCTGGCGCGCTACGCCGACAGCGACGGCTACCGCCGCGATGAGCTTCGTCCGCACGCCTGGCGCTGGCGCCACTGGGTCGTCGAGGCGTTCAACCGCGACATGCCGTACGACCGGTTCGTCACCGAGCAGCTCGCCGGCGATCTGCTGCCCCACGCGACCGCCGAGCAGCGGGTGGCCACGGGCTTCCATCGGAATGCGATGGCGAACCGCGAGAGCGGCATCGACAACGAGCGCACCCGCGTCGAGCAGGTGGTCGATCGGACCAATACGGTCGGCACGGTCTTCCTCGGGCTGACCGTCGGGTGCGCCCAGTGCCACAACCACCGCTACGACCCGATTTCGCAGAAGGAGTACTACCAGCTCTTCGCGTTCTTCGACGACATCGAGGATCTCGACATCGACGCTCCGCTGCCGGGCGAGATGGGCCCGTATCTGCGTGACGTGGCCGCCTACCGGGCGGAGCGGCAGCGGCTGCTCGAGGAGTACCGCGTGCCCGAGCTGATGGGCCCGTGGGAGAAGAACCTGATTCGTGCGGCGGACAATCCCGGAGAGCGGGTCGACTGGGACAACGCGCTCACCGAGCTGCGATCGAGCGAAGGGCAGCCCCTGTACAACCAGGGGGAGAAGATCCTGCGCACGCCGCCGGAGCAGCGCACCGAGAAGCAGCAGCGGATCCTCGTCGACCACTTCATCGTCAACTATCGCCGCGTCATCTCGCCCGAGGAGAACAAGAAGCTGCGGTTCGCGGACCTTCGGCGCGAGCTCCAGGAGCTCGAGGCGCGGTTCCCGGCTCTCAGTCAGGCGCAGACGGTCGTCTCGGAGAAGCAGCCGCGGAAGACCCACATCCTGCTGCGCGGGGATTACCGATCGCCCGGCATGGAGGTGCAGCGGGGCGGCCTTGCCGTGCTCAATCCGATGCCGCCGGACCCGTCGCCCACGCGTCTGACGCTGGCCCGATGGATCACCGCCCGCGAGAATCCGCTGACGGCCAGGGTGGCGGTGAACCGGTTCTGGCAGGAGCTGTTCGGCCGCGGGCTGTCGAAGACGCCGGACAACTTCGGCTCGCAGGGTGAGCCGCCGTCCCACCCCGAGCTGCTCGACTGGCTGGCGTCCGAGTTCGTCGACCAGGGCTGGAGCATCAAGCACATCATCAAGACCATCGTGATGTCGTCGACGTACCGCCAGTCGTCGACGGCGCCCCGGTCGCTCGTCGAACGCGATCCCGACAACGATCTGCTGGCGCGCCAGCGGCGCGTGCGGCTGCCGGCAGAGCTGGTGTGGGACTCGGCGCTGGCGGTGGGCGGTCTGCTGGAGCTGAAAGTGGGCGGGCCGAGCGTGCCTCCGCCGAGTGTGGAGACTCTTGCCGCGCAGTTCGGCGCGCGGAGTACGGACGGATCGAGGAGCGCGGAGGTTGCCAGCCCGCCGGAACGCACCACTCCCGGCCGCTATCGGCGAGGTCTCTACATCCAGTACCGGCGCATCACGCCGCATCCGATGCTGGCGAACTTCGATGCACCGGACAGCTACGCCGCGGCCTGTTCGCGGGACCGTTCCAACACCCCGCTCCAGGCGTTGAACCTGCTCAACGATCCGGTGTTCCTCGAGGCCGCGCAGGGCCTCGCCGCCCGCACGCTCCTCGCCTCGCCGGGCGGCGGCATCGACCAGCGGATTGAGGCCGCGTTCCAGCTGGCGCTGGCGAGGAAGCCGAACGCGCAGGAGACGGCATCGCTGAGCGAATCGTTCCGTACGCAGCGGGCGATCCTGTCCCGCGCCGCAGCGCAGCCCCTGGCGCCGTTCGCCAGCGCGCTCGGTGCCGACCCGGTGGATGCCGCCGCGTGGGTCGGGGTGAGCAGTGTGCTGCTGAACCTCGACGAGTTCATTACCAGGGAGTAGGCAGGCGTGACCATTCGCGATCAACTGATCGGTGCGCAAACCCGCCGGCAGTTCCTCCAGAAGAGCGCGTACGGCGTGGGCATGCTGGCGCTGCATGCGCTCATGAGCGAAGACGCGCTGGCGCAGGACAACAACCCGCTGGCGCCGAGGCCGCCGCATTTCCCCGGGAAGGCGAAGAGCGTCATCTTCCTGTTCATGTCCGGCGGGCCGAGCCAGCTCGATCTGTTCGATCCCAAGCCGGAGCTGGCGAAGTGGCACGGCAAGCCGCTGCCCGAGTCGCTGACCAAGGGGCTGCAGCTGGCCTTCGTCAAGCCGAACGCGGCAGTGATGGCCAGCCCGCGGAAGTTCACTCCCGCAGGGCAGTCGGGGACGCCGTTCTCGGAGCTGCTCCCGCATACGGCGACGTGCGCCGACGACATCGCGGTGCTGCGGACGCTGCACAGCGAAGCGTTCAACCACGACCCGGGCGAGATGCTGCTGATGACAGGGCACACGCTGCTCGGCCGTCCGTCGATGGGGTCCTGGGTCACCTACGGCCTCGGCAGCGAGTCCAAGGATCTGCCCGGCTTCGTCGTGCTCGGCTCGGGCACCGGTCCGAGCGCCGGCTCGAACAACTGGTCGAACGGGTTCCTGCCCTCGGTCTATCAGGGCACGCGGTTCCGCAGCTCCGGCGACCTGATTCCCTATCTCTCGAACCCGGCCGGCGTCGATCGCGAACTGCAGCGCGCGCGCCTCGACACGATCCGCGCCCTCAACGAGACCCGCCTGAAGGAGACCGGCGACAACGAGATCGCGGCCCGGATCGCCTCCTACGAGCTCGCGTTCCGGATGCAGATGTCGGCGCCGGGGCTGCTCGACTTCGGCAAGGAATCGCCGAAGACGCTGGAGGCCTACGGCATCAACCAGGAGCCGACCCACGCGTTCGGCGTGAACTGCCTGCTGGCCAGGAAGATGGTGGAGCAGGGCGTGCGGTTCGTCATGCTCCAGCACGGGAGCTGGGACGATCACGAGCGGATCGACGAGAGCCTCGACCGGAACTGCGCAATCACCGATCGGCCGACGGCGGCGCTGCTCAGGGACCTGAAGCAGCGCGGGCTGCTCGACTCGACGCTGGTCATCTGGGGAGGCGAGTTCGGCCGCACGCCGATGTCGCAGCTGAATCGCCCGGACGGCAAACCGGGACGCGATCATCATCCCAACTGCTTCTCGGCGTGGATGGCCGGCGGCGGCATCAAGGGCGGACAGGTGATCGGAACGACCGACGAGTTTGGCTTACGCCCGGTCGAAGGCGAGGTGCACATCAACGATCTGCAGGCGACGATCCTGCACTGCCTCGGCTTCGATCACACTCGGCTTACCTACACGCACATGGGACGGGCGTTCCGACTGACGGACGTCGGCGGCCATGTCGTGAAGTCATTGCTCGCGTAGGCCCGGTGGGAGACGCGATGAGTGATGGCGATGGGCGGGGAGCGTCGCCTGGGTTGGAACAAGCAGGACGCCGTCTGTATGAGACGGTGAGGAAAATCTGAAGTCAGTGCGTCGCAGTCGTCGCCGACTGCTCAATTCAGCGGACTGAGATTCGTCTAGCAGGTCCGACGCGGCCGGGCACGGCCGCCGTAGCGCTCGGAGTGCGTCCGTGCGCCTGCGGCAGCTCTGTCTTCGAGCGTCGCGGATCCAGGTTGATCGACCGTGCCTCTCGCCAGTCGAGAGTAAGGAGTTTGACATGTTCACGTGGAAGCGTCAGACAGGCTCTGGAAGGATCCTCATGCTCGGTCTCGCGCTGCTGCTGTTCGCGCCGTCCGGCGTTGCGGCCCAGGCGACGCAGGCGGCGATCACCGGCATCATCAAGGACGGCACGGGCGCGGTGCTGCCCGGCGTGACCGTGACGGCGACGAGCCCGGCGCTGCAGGTGCCTCAGGTCGTCGTCGCCACCGATGCCGAGGGGCAGTTCCGCATTGCGCCGCTGCCGATCGGCGTCTACACCCTGGTGTTCGAGCTGCAGGGATTCCAGACGGTGCGGCGCGAGGGCATCCGTCTCTCGGTCGGCTTCACCGCCTCCATCGACCAGACGCTCAGTCTCAGCGACGTCAACGAGACCATCACCGTGCGCGGCGCGTCGCCGCTGGTCGACGTGACCAACACGTCGACGGCCGTCGACCTCTCGTCGGAAGCGCTCGAGGTGCTGCCGACCACGCGTGACGGACTGAAAGCGTTCCTCGCACAGGCGCCGGGCATCCGCACCAATCTGGATGTCGGCCACTCCAGCCTCACCGACGGCGTGCAGATCCGGTCGGCGGGGCAGACGGGGCAGTCGTGGCAGATGCTCGACGGCGTCGTCTTCTCGACGTCCGGCTACAACAACGTGGCCGGCGCCCACATCGACTTCAACGTGATCGAGTCGTCGCGGGTGCAGACCGTGGGCAACCCCGCCGAAGTCCCGCGCAGCGGCATCTACATCGATTCCGTCGTCAAGTCGGGCGGCAACGAGTTCCACGGCGAGCTGATCACCTACGGTTCGCACTCGTTCCTCGAGGCCACCAACGTCAACGAGGAGCTCAGGGCGCAGGGTGTCAACGGCGTCCAGGAGCTGCACGGGCTCTGGGACAACGGCGGCACGCTGGGAGGCCGGTTGATCCGCAACAAGCTCTGGTTCTTCGGCGGCGCCCGCGTGCAGGGCTACAACCGCGAGATCCTCGACGCCTTCCACGACGATGGCTCGCCGGTGTTGATCCAGACGCGGCAGCGCTTCCTCACCGGCAAGCTGTCGTGGCAGGCGACCGAGCAGAACAAGTTCAACGGGCTGGTCCACTGGATGGGAGAAGGCCAGAAGCGCGGCGCCAGCTTCTTCGTGCCGGTGGAATCGATGCAGCGCTTCTACGGCCCCGCAACCATCTTCAAGGGAGAGTGGCAGGCGGTGCGCGGCAACTCGCTGGTGCTGCAGGCCCACTACGGCGGCTTCGCCAAGAACACCTACTACGACCCGCTCGCGGCCACCGACAACCTCGGCCCGCCGAAGGTCGCCACGATCGACCTCGCCACGCAGTTCGTGACCGGCGACTGGCACCTCGGCAACCGCAACGACCGCTACGTCGGCAAGCACACGAAGGCCTCGATGCTGCTGTACCGGCCCGACATGGCGGGGGATCACCAGATCAAGGTCGGGATCGACTACTGGCTGAGCAGCCACCCGCATCCACAGGAGAACCTCCGTGCGGGCAACTACCGGCTGCGCTTCAACAACGGCGAGCCGTTCGAGATCGAGACGTTCAACTATCCCGTCTTCCCGAAGAACGAGCAGACCTACGTCGCGCCGTACATCCAGGACACCTGGCAGGTCACCCGCCGGCTGACGTTCACGCCCGGGATTCGGTTCGCCTACGAGAACGATTACGCGCCGCCGCAGTGCCATTCGGGCGGCCAGTTCGCCGCGGCGCAGTGCTGGGACAAGGTGCAGTTGAACAGCTGGCGGTCGTTCGCGCCGCGCCTCCATGCCGCATTCGATCTGTTCGGCGACGGCCGGTCGGTGATCAAGGGCGGGTGGGGCCGCTTCGACCGGATGCGGATGCTCAATCCCGAGGTCGTGATGACCAATCGCAACAACCGCCAGACGACCACCTGGACGTGGCGGGATCTGAACGGCAATCGCGATTACGACCCGGGCGAGGTCAATCTCGATCCCAACGGCCCGGACTTCCGCTCGATCTCCGGCGTCACCAACACCATTCCGAACCCGGATGAGCAGCAGCCCAAGAGCGACGAGTTCGCACTGAGCTTCGAGAAGCAGATTCTGGAGCTGTGGTCGCTGCGCACGACCGGCATCTACGCGCGCAACTTCAATCTGCGCCGGCTGCTCGAGCTCGACCGGCCGTACGAGGCGTACAACGTGTCCATCACCAATCCCGATCCGGGCCCCGACGGCCGCGTGGGCACGCCGGACGATCCGGGTCGGACGATCACCTACTGGGAGTACCCGCTGTCGCTGAGCGGGCTCGCCCTGTCGGAGACCATGCTCGTCAACGTTCCGGGAGAGCAGATCTACAAGACGATCGAGTTCGGCGTGAACCGGCGCCTCCAGGATGGCTGGCAGGTGAATTCATCGTTTGCCGCGACCAGGTCCTACGTCCCGTTCAACGACCTGCAGCCCTACAACCCGAACTCGGAGATCAACACCGCCACCGATCTCTGGGAATACACGTTCAAGCTGTCGGGCGCCGTCACGCTGCCGTTCGACATCAGCCTGGCCATGAACTACGAGCACCGGCAGGGGACGCCGCAGGCGCGCCAGGTGCAGTTCACCGGCGGCCAGACGATCCGTTCGATCGTCGTCAACGCCGAGCCGGTCGGCAGCATCCGGCTGCCCGACAGCAACCTCGTCGACTTCCGCGTTGCGAAGCGGATCCCGCTTGGCCAGGGACGCACGCTCGAGGGACGGTTCGACTTCTTCAACGTGTTCAACGAGAACTTCGTGACGGCCAGGAACCTTCGCTCCGGCCCGACCTATCTGCGGCCCTCGGCGGTGATTCTGCCCAGGATTCTGCAGGTGGGGTTGAACTACAGCTTCTGACGCGCCGGTCCCGTAACTGCAGTGTCGATAGAGGAGTCCAGGATGACAACGAGAGGCATCGCCATTCTTCTGTCCGCCATTGTCTGCCTCGCCTATTCGGGCGCGCTGCAGGCGCAGGGCGGCGATCCGAACTACAAGCCGAAGCGCATCAACAAGATGATCGAGCTCCTCGAGAGCGGCCAGACGGTCTACGACGTCAGCGTCTCGAACGCGCCGGGCTACGAGGAAGGCAAGAAGCTCGCGAAGACGCATGTCGACCTGATCCAGTACCAGATGGAACACGGCCCGTTCGACCCGATTCGGCTTCGCGAGTTCATGCAGGGGCTTGCCGACGGCGGTCCGACCAAGAGCGGTCATCGCACGCCGACGGTGATCGTCACGCTGCCGATTCTGGGGCTGGACGCCCAGACGATTAAGAACAATCACTGGGTGATCGAGCAGATCCTCGGCACCGGCGTGCACGGCCTGATGCTGTGCCACGCGCGGAACGCCGAGGCGGTGCGCATGTTCGTCGCCGCGTCGCGCTACCAGTTCGAGCGTCCCTCGCTGAAGGGGGCGGACAAGGGCATTCCCGAAGGGCTGCGCGGCTCGGGCAGCCAGAGGTTCCCGGCATCCATCTGGGGCATCTCGCCGACCGAGTACCTCGAGAAGGCCGACCCATGGCCGATGAACCCCAATGGCGAGCTGATTCTGTCGCTGAAGATGGAGGACAAGTACGCGCTGGCCAACATCGACGAGATCACCAAGGTGCCCGGGATCGCCTGGGGCGAATGGGGACCGGGCGATCAGGCGATGTCGCTCATGGGGCTCGAGTACCTGAAGCGCGGCGGCAACCAGGGCCGCAGCACGGCCACCACGAAGGCTACCGGCGGGCTGCCGCCGATCGGCGAGCCGATTCTCGAGAACGCGCGCACCCGGATCATGAACGCGATGAAGGCCGCCGGCTGGGCGCCGCTGCACTCGAGCAACGCCGACAACATCATCGACCTGATCAAGTACGGAATCAGGGTGACGCACGGCACCAACGTCGAGTTGACCAACAAGGGCCGCGCCTTCACCAAGCGTCAGATGCCGTACTGAGCTGACGGCCTGGAGGTGGCACACGGGCGCCCGGTCCGAACGGCCGGGCGCCAGACAGAACCGCGGGGGAGCTATGACATCACACACCACGCCCAGATTCGTGGCCGCCCTGGCCCTGGCGGCGCTGCTCGTAGGCGCCGATGCAGAGCGTCCGGCTGCGCAGAGCAGCCAGGCGACGTCGTCAGCGGGCCACCTTCCGGCGCTGCCCGAGGATCTGTCCACCTTCCAGTGCACGCACTACGACGGTCCGGCGTGCGATCAGCACCCGGCGCCTCCTCCGGACAATCCGCTGGTCGGGAGCTGGGTGCGCATCTCGCTGCTGCGGAACGGCTATTCGCAGCAGCCGCCATCGGCGCCGATGTATCTCAAGCTCGGCTCGGACGGCTATTGGTCGATGATGGAGTTTCCCGCCGACCGGCCGAAAGTGAACAAGCCGCTCGCCCAGCAGGCCGCAGCGGATCTCCTGCGCCGGTTCGATCGCCTGGAAGGCGCCTACGGGCGCTACTTCATCGACGGCCAGCTGCTCGATCGCCGTCACTTCGCCAACCTGGATCCGGGCGGTGCGCCGGCAACGGTTCTCCTGACGTCTGAAGGCAGCCAGGTGCGCTCGTGGCACTTCGAGGGCAACATCCTCGCGATGATCGGCACGGGGCCGAATCGCTCGCCGCAGGCGCGGATGCGCAAGCTGCCGGCCCAGAAGCTCAGCTCGACCGCGCTCGTCGGCACCTGGGAGAGAACCGCCTATTCGGTGAACGGAACGGCGGTCACGGGCCCACGGCTGCAGCAGTGGATTCTCCTCGGCGAGGACGGATGGTTCCACCAGACCGCGGTGCCGCCGGGCCGTCGCAACCCGAACAAGCCGATGCAGCAATACACGGTGCAGGACTTCGTCGACGGCTTCGACGGCCTGTCCGCCGCGCGCGGCATCTACGACGTGCGCGGGTCCACCCTGATCCGCCGGCACGTCGCCAACCTCGATCCCAACCTGACGGGATGGGAGGAGGTCGGACAGTTCGTGCTGAAGGGCGACACGCTGACCATCGAAGGCAAGAACGAGGCGGGCGCGGCGTCGGCGGCCACCTACAGACGCCTGCCGCGGCACGATCCCTTCTCGCGTCCGTAGACGCCGGCCTCCACACATCGAGCCTGCGGCGCGACGCGCACGCGCGCAGGCGTGACGAGTCCGGCTGTCCTGCCGGGATCGGCCCCCGCGCGAGCGGCGTATGCTAGCGCGAGATGGCGGCTCGCGAGCGGCTTGAAGGACACCGGCGCGTGTGGCTCATCGCGGCCGGACTGGCCGTCGTCACGCTGCTGGGCGTCGTCTTCGTTCGCAACTTCACCGACTTCGCGGTCTATTACGCCGCCGGGCGCTCGCTGCAGAGCGGCCGGACCGACCTGTACGCGCCGGAGTTCGCACGCGGACCGGTGATGGACTACCGGTATCTGCCGATCTTCATCCTCGTCTTCGCACCGCTCTCGCTCGTCCCGTACCCGGTCGCCGCCTGGATCTGGCATCTGCTCGACGTGGCCGCGATTGCGGTGGCCGTGGCATCGCTCGCCTCGCTGTTCGCCGGCTGTTCCTACAACCGCGCGGCTGTCTGGGGCACCGCGTTTCTGATCGTCGTCCCGTACACCGCGATGGCGCTCGACTACGGCAACGTGCAGCTGATCATCACCGCGATGACATTTGCAGGGTTGTGCCTCGCCCTCAGACGGCGGGAGCTGCCGGCGGCCGCGCTGCTGGCGTTTGCGACGACGGTCAAGATCATTCCGGCTCTAATCCTTCCGTACTTCGCCATCAGACGGCGCTTCCTCCTCCTCGGCCTCATCGCCATCATCGCCGCCGGGCTCATCCTGCTTCCGTCGCTCCGTTTCGGGCTGGCAGGCAATCGGGAGCTCGTCCAGCGCTGGTACGACCACATCATCGCAGGGCAGGAGTTCCATGAGACGAACGGGCCCATCAACCAGTCGCTGAAGGGGCAGCTGCGGCGAATGTTCACGGTGGTCGACTACACGAAGCGCGTGGACGGCGATCATCGGTACGCGGCCGTCAACATCGCCGCGCTCCCGACGGCCACGATCGATCGGGTGTGGCTGGCGCTCAGCGCCTGCGTGCTTGCCGCCGGCTTCGTCCTCATCCGGCGCCGGACGTCGTCGCCGGGCGCGACAACGGAGGAGCAGAGCGATGTGCGCCGCGACGCGCTGGAGATCGGGCTGCTGATCTGTACGATGCTGCTCGTCGGACCCCTGACGTACAGGATCTACCTGATCGCGCTGCTCTGGCCGGTCGTTGCCGTCGGCGTCGCAGGCTGGAACGACGCCGCGGTGCGCCGCCCGCTGATGCTCGTGGCAGCGGTGAGCGCCGCGCTTCCGCTCCTGCCCGGGCGGACCGTGCAGCGCTTCCTGCTCGTCCTGGGTGTGGACTTCTACGTGACGTGCGCGATCCTCGGGCTCGTCCTCGTCACGCTCGCGCGCTGGAACGGGCTGCGAAGAGCCGCCTGACGCGGCCCCCGCGCGCCTGCCGCGTCGCTACCCGCGGCGCGCCCTCTCGATGGTCGCGACGTCGATCTTTCGCATCGGCATCATCGCCTCGAACGCCCGCCTGGCTTCGTCGCCGCCGGCCGCCATCGCCTCGATGAGCACGCGCGGGGTAATCTGCCAGGACACTCCCCAGCGATCCTTGCACCACCCGCACTGGCTCTCCTGGCCGCCGTTGCCGACGATGGCGTTCCAGTAGCGGTCGGTCTCTTCCTGATCTTCCGTGGCGACCTGGAAGGAGAACGCCTCGGTGTGCTTGAAGGCGGGACCGCCATTCAGACCGATGCATGGGAAACCGATCACGGTGAACTCGACGGTGAGCACGTCGCCCTTCCTGCCGCCCGGGAAGTCGGCGGGCGCCGTGCGCACCGCGGTCACCTCGCTGTTCGGAAACGTCGCCGCGTAGAAGCGCGCCGCCTCCTCCGCATCCTTGTCGAACCAGAGGCAGATGGTGTTCTTGTGTATCACGTGGCGTCTCCTTTGCGGCTGGGACCGATCGTAGCGAGGTTATCTCCCGTGAAACCTCGACCGCAAATGCGCGTTGCGCCCGGCATGCCCGGGCGCCGCGCGCGCGATCCGGTCCAGGTTGGATTCCTGTACGATGATTGCGGTGGCAGGATTCCTCATCGCGCTCCTCCTCGCCCAGCCGCCGAGCTGCAACGGGATCGCCGACGCGCAGAGACGGGCCGACGCCTTCGACCTGGCCGGTGCCGCGCAGCGTCTCCAGGCGGCCGTGATGTCGGGCTGCAGGGAGGCCCTGCTCCCCGCGATCTACCTGCGCGGGTGGATTGCCGCCCGCGATGCCTACCGCGTCGGCGGGTCGCCGGAATCGCTTCGTCCGGTCACGCAGTCGATTGCCATGCTGCAGGACATCGGCAGGACAGGGCCGGCGCAAATCGCGGCGCTCGTGCTCCAGGCTGCCGCGGCCGCCGCGCAGAGCGAGCGCGACGCCCTGGCGTTGATGATCGATTACGCGATCGAGCTCGAGGACCGCGACCTCGCGGCCCGAAGGCGCGCGCTCCCGATGATCACCGCGCACGAAGCGGCCGGCGACCTCTGGCTGCAGGTGCATCGATACGACGACGCGCGAAAGGCCTACCAGCGGGCGTCCGAGCGGATCGGGATGACGCCGCGCATCAGGCTCGGCCAGGCCAGGCTTGCGGCGCGCCTCGACGCCGCGGCGACGGCGTGCGCGCAATACCGGTCGCTCGTCGCCTCGTGGAAGACGGCCGGTCCCGAGCCGCCCGAGCTCGCCGAAGCGCGTGCGTTTCTGGCCGGCCCGGCGTGTCAGGGGGCCTCGCCGCGGTGACGACGTATCGGTATCGCGCCGACGTGCTGGAGCAGTTGTGGCGGCACGGCATTCATCCGACGTGCGCCACCCGTCCGGAGATCGTGCACGAATTCGTCAGCGACCTCTATCGGTTCGAGCTGCGCCGGCTGCGCGACCGGCTGGTCCGGAAGGAGATACCGAAAATCGGCTACTACGACCGCGTCGTGGAGCTGCGGCGGAAGTATCCGCTCGTCTCGTTGAAGCCGCATGAATTCCTGGAACCGGGCGGCGCTCGCGAGCCGCGCTCCGGCGGGTATCATTGAACGATGTCAGTCGCGCCGACGATCCGATCGAAGCTTCCCGCGGGCGGCGTCAGCATTTTTGCCGTCATGACCCGTCTGGCCAACGAGGTCGGCGCGATCAACCTGTCGCAGGGCTTCCCCGACTTCAACACCTCGCCCGAGTTGATCGACAGCGTGGCCCGGTACATGCGCGAGGGCTTCAATCAGTACGCGCCGATGCCCGGCGTGCTGGCGCTGCGCGAGGCCCTGTCCTCGAAGATCGAACGGCTCTACGGCCGTCGCTACGATCCGGTGACCGAGATCACGGTCACGACCGGGGCCACCGAGGCGCTGTTCGTGGCGCTCACCGCCTTCGTGCACCCCGGCGACGAAGTGCTGCTGTTCCAGCCGGCCTACGACTCCTATCCTCCGGCGGTGACGCTGGCCGGCGGGATCCCGGTCTACGTCACGCTTCGATACCCCGACTACCGCATCGACTGGGACGAGGTGCGGCGCGCGGTGACGCCGCGCACGCGGGTGATCGTCGTGAACTCGCCGCACAATCCAACCGGCACGATGTGGTCGGTCGACGATGTGCGCGAGCTCGCGCGCGTGCTGCAGAACACCGACGCGGTGGTGATCGCCGACGAAGTCTACGAGCACATCGTGTTCGACGGCGCGCGGCACGAGAGCTTCGCCCGCTATCCCGACATCGCCGATCGCGCGGTCGTGATCAGCTCGTTCGCGAAGACCTACCACACGACCGGCTGGAAGGTCGGATACTGCGCGGCGCCGGCGGCGCTGACCAGCGAGATCCAGTCCGTCCACCAGTGGGTGACGTTCGCGGTCAATCATCCGGCGCAGATGGCCTACGCCGACGTGGTGCGCCGCGATCCCGAGTGCCGCGACGTCACGTCGTTCTACCAGGGCCGCCGCGACACGTTCCGCGCGCTGATCAGGGAATCGCGCTTCAAGACGATGCCGTGCCGCGGGACGTTCTTCCAGATGCTGGACTACTCGGAGATCACCGACGAGCGGGACACCGACTTCGCGCTGCGTCTCACGCGCGAGCACGGGGTGGCCGCGATCCCGATTTCACCCTTCCTCAGCCACGGCGAACAGGCTGGCCCGGTCCTGCGTTTCTGCTTCGCCAAACGCGATCAGACGCTGGAGCGCGCCGCCGAACGTCTCTGCCGGGTGTGATGATCGGACGCACGCTGCTGCTGGTCCCGCTGATGACTGCCGGCCTGCTGGCACAGCAGGCGCGGCCGCTGCCCGAGTACGAGTCGTTCGTCACCGCCACACGCAACAACCTGATTCGCTCGCAGCGCGAGCAGTTCAACTACGCCTACCGGGAGCGGCGGACCGAGTTCCACACCAACCCCTTCGGCCGCATCGGCAGCGGCGCCGTCGAGGGCTGGGACGTCACCCCGATCGAAAACGGCACCGTGATCCTCCGCCGGCTGATCGAGCGCGACGGCAAGCCCGTCGTCGACGGGGAAGTCGATCGCATCAAGGTCCGGGAGGAGCGCCGCCGGCAGGGCCGCCGCACGGTGATGGAGGATATCGTCGCGGTGCTGAGCTTCAAGATGGTGGGCCGCCAGTCGGTGGACGGCCGCGACGCCATCGTCTTCACGTTCACGCCGAAGCCGGACGCCGAGCCGGAGACGAGGGAAGGGCGGATCGCGAAGGCATTCACCGGCCGCGCCTTCGTCGACGAAGCGGCGCGCGAGGTGATGCGCATCGAGGCGAAGGCCCTCGACACGATTTCGTTCGGCTTCGGGCTGATCGCCCGCCTCCGCGAGGGCACGACCGTCACGTTGCACCGCGAGCCGATCGGGGACGGCCTGTGGCTGCCGACCTCGATACGTTTCGCCGGTGAAGGACGGGCGCTGCTCTTCCGCAAGTTGATTGTCGACCAGCGTATCGAGTGGTCGAACTACAGGAAGGTGCTCGGGACGAGCCCGTAGCGCCGCCCGCGATCGGTTGAACGCCCCGGGACGCCTGCGGGCGCTTACTGCGGTCTGCCGGGAGTCGTCGACGGGAGCGGCTGCGCCTCGGGCGCCGGCCGGGACTTGACACGGGGATACACGGCCAGCCCGAGCGCGGCCCACAGCATCGCACGGACGCGGCGCAGCAGCGCGAGCGCACCTCCGCCCCCCAGCCCGAGCATGGCCACGGGTGCGGCGTTCGACGCTTCCAGCGCACCGATGTTGGCCGGGATGAACGCCGAGGCGACGCTGCCGAGACGCGCGAAGGTTTCAATCGCGAGCGTCGCGGTCATGCCGATCGGCTGGCCCACGGCCCACATCACCAGCCACACCTCGAGGGCCATCAGGCCGTAGCACACGATTGGCAGCAGGGTCAGGATCACCAGCCGCCGCCGGTCGCCGCGCAGCAGCGAGAGGACCACGTCCTCGACCTCGAGGATGAACCGAATCACGCGCCGGGATTCGAGCTGCCGTCCGGTCATTGCCTCGACGCGCTGGACGAACCGCCCGAGATAGTCGCCCGTGCGGCGCCGCGCCATCTGCGCGAGCACGGCCAGCGACAGGACCGCGCCGACCGAGAGCAGCGTGAACACGGCGTCCCATCCGCCGGGCATTGCCAGCCGGCGCACGGCGACATAGGAGATCAGCCCCGAGAGGGCGATGGCCATCACCGCAAACGCGGTCCGCTCGACGGCAATGGCGGCGGCCGTGACCGGCGGAGGTACGCGGTCGTAGAGCAGCACCACCTTCAGCGGTTCGCCGGTGAAGCCGCGGATAGTGAAGAAGCTGATCGCGTCGGCTGCCAGCCGGACGCGGAACAGGTGCGCGAACGACGGACGCGTCTCATCGGGGAACGCGATCCACCAGCCCCACGTACGCAGGAAGTGCCAGATGACGCCCGGGATGAGGATCAGCGGAAAGGACAACCCCAGCCGGCGAACGTCCTCGAACGTCGCGGCGAGGTTGAGCTGGCGCAGGGTGACAACGAAGAGGACTGCGCCGATGGTCACCGCGACCAGCGAGACCACCTGAGGAGTAGAAACCGTCAAGTACCCGCCCTGAAGAAGTGGAAGGGCCCCGGCCTACTCCTCGTCCTGAGTTTCGTCCTCGTCGGGATCGTAGGGGAGGCTCGTTGCGACATCATCGATGTCGGGAGCCGAATCGTCGTCGAGATCGTCGACGGCGTAGATGCGGCCGCCCGACCGTTCCTTGATCGGGCCGCGAGGTTTGTGATCCTGTTGTGCGCCCTTCTTGTTGCGCAGGCGACGCGGCGGCGCCGGGGGACCGAAGTTGGCGCTGCGATCGCGGCCGCCCGGGGGAGGACCGGCAGGTCCGCGCGGCGTGAAGCCGCCGCCGCCCGGCCGGGCACCGTAACTGCCGCCGCCGCTGAAGCTGCCGCTGGGACGCGGGGCGAAGCCACTGCCTCCCGGTCGAGGACCGTAGCCCGACCCTGGCGGACGCGGCGGGCGATCCTCGCGTGCGCGTGCCTCGCTGACGGCCAGAGGCCGGCCCTGAAACGGCTGCGCGTCGAACTTGCGGATCACTTCTTCCGCTTTCTCTCGATCGGCAAATTCGACGAACGCGAATCCACGCGGACGACCCGTTTCGCGGTCGACCGGCATGGCGACGTGGGAAGGCTCTGCGACGGGCGCGAAGTGGGCCCGGAGATCGGCCTCACTCGCACTGTAGGGGAGGTTCCCGATGAACAAACGGACTGCCAAGGTCTCCTCGTGATATCGCCGCTGCTGCGAGCGGGTTTCGATTCTATCTCAAAGACGCCAGGGAAAAGTCAAAGGGTGGAGGACCCGGCGCCCGGCGCCAGGAACAAGGAAGCAACGTCGGAAGCGGGGAGTGGCCCGGGTGAATCCATGAGGCCGACCGCCGCAGCCGCCCGCCCGATGACGTCTTCGGCGGCCATCCCCCGCGCACGAAGCTCGCGCACGCCCGTGTCGCGTTCAGACTTGCTCAGCTTCACGCCGGTCGGGCCGGTCACGAGCGGGTGGTGCAGAAACACAGGCGGCGATGTACGCCCAAGCATCCGGGCCAGCAGGACCTGGCGCCCGGTCGAGGCGACGAGGTCGGCGCCGCGAATCACCAGCGTGACGCCCTGACGCATGTCGTCGACGGTTACCGCGAACTGGTAGGTCCAGTTGCCGTCGCGATCGCGCAGGAGCAGATCGCCGCACTGCTCGGCAGGCGTCTGCTCCAGCCGTCCCAGCAGCAGGTCGTCGGCATCGACCGTCTCCGGTCCGAACCTGACGCGCACGCCCCGGCCGGCGTCCTCCGACAGCCCGCGATCCCGGCACCTGCCGGTGTAGCGCTCGCCCCTGATGTCGGTCCGCGAACAGTCGCAGGCAAACACGTGCTGCGTTCGTTTCAACCCGTTCAACGCCTCGCGATAGATCTCGGGTGTATCGCTTTGCCGGACAACGCCCCCGTCGGCCGGGAATCCCAGCCAGTCGAGGTCTTCCAGGATGGCGGCCTCGTATGCCGGCCGGCTGCGAATGCGATCATGATCTTCGATCCTCAGGATAACGCGTCCGCCAAGCGCTCGTGCCACGCCCCATGTGTAGATGGCATTGACGACGTGGCCGAGGTGAAGGTAGCCAGTGGGTGACGGCGCGAATCGTGTGACGGGCGGGACGGCGAAGCGGGTCGAGGCTGCCGCGAGGTCTGGACGGAGCATGCGCGTACTGTGATTCCCTTTCTCGATACCGACGATCCGTTTCCGCCACCCGAGCTCGCGCTGCAGCATCCGAACGGACTGCTGGCTGCCGGAGGGGACCTGTCTCCCGAGCGTCTCCTCGATGCCTACGCCCAGGGCATCTTCCCGTGGTTCGGCCGCGAGGATCCGCTGCTCTGGTGGAGCCCCGATCCTCGCATGGTGCTGTACGTCCGCGAACTGCGGGTCTCCCGATCGCTCCGCAAGACGATTCGCGCCCGCCGGTTCCGTATTACCACGGATACGGCGTTCGAGGCGGTGATCAGCGGCTGCGCCGAGCCCCGGCCGGGGCAGGAGGGCACGTGGATCACGCCGGAGATGCACGCCGCGTACTGCCGGCTTGCGGAGATGGGCTACGCGCATTCGGTAGAGGCCTGGCTCGGCGACCGCCTCGTCGGCGGGTTGTACGGCGTGGCCATCGGGCGGATGTTCTTCGGCGAGTCGATGTTCACGCGCGTGAGCGACGCCTCGAAGGTCGCGTTCGTGCACATCGTGGCGCAATTCCGCCGCTGGGAGATGCCGCTCATCGACTGTCAGATGCCGACCTCGCACCTGGCCTCGTTCGGCGCCCGCGAGATCCCGCGCGCGGAATTCCTCGATCAGGTCGCCGAACTCGTGCGGCAGCCGGGGCCGCCATCGCCGTGGCGGCTCGACGCCGACCTGCCTGAAGCTCTGGGTACAATGTCGATATGAGTGGACAGGGAGGGCCGCGCGAGTCCATTCTCACCGAATCGCGGAGCGACCAGAAGCTCGAGCGGCCCAGGATGTGGCGCGTCCTTCTTCACAACGACGATTACACGACGCAGGAATTCGTCGTGTGGGTCCTGGAGACGATCTTCCACAAGCCTCGCGCCGAGGCGTTCGCCATCATGATGAGCGTCCATCGATCCGGACTGGGGGTGGCCGGCGTCTATACACGTGACGTGGCCGAGACCAAGCTCAAGGCCACCCGGCAGCTGGCCGAGGAACAGGAGTTCCCCCTGCTGGTGACGATGGAGCCAGAGCCCGACCATGAGTAAGACATCCGTTCCGTTCGCGCCTGAGACGCTCGAGACGATCCAGCGCGCCATCCGCATCGCCACCGAGCGGCGCCACGATTCGGTCGGCCTCGAGCACCTGCTGCTGGCGGCCACCGACGAGCCGCAGGCGCGGCGGATCCTCATCACCTGCGGTGCCGATATCGAGACCCTGCGCCGTCAGGTGACCGAGGTGTTGACCAAGGCCTTCGAGCCGGTCCCCGGCACGGCCAAGGTGCATCCGGAGCCGACGCTCGGCTTCGATCGGGTCGTGCAGCAGGCGGTCATGCACGCGGCCGTCTCGAGCGCGAAGCACGTCGACACCGGGAGCCTCCTGGTGTTCATGCTCCAGGAGGAGGACAGCCACGCGGCGTACTTCCTCCGGGCGCAGGGCATCGAGCGGCTGCTGCTGCTGCGCGTCATCTCGCACGGCGGCAAGGCCGATCCTGAATCCGTGCCGGCAGGCGGCGATCGTTCGGCGGGCGGGCCGAATGCCGATCCGCTGAAGGCGTTCGCCACCGATCTCGTCGCCCGTGCGGCGGCCGGGCAGATCGATCCGCTCATCGGCCGCGCGCTCGAGATCGAGCGCATGATCCAGGTGCTGTGCCGCCGGCGGAAGAACAATCCGCTGCTCGTGGGCGAGCCGGGCGTGGGCAAGACCGCGCTTGCCGAGGGCCTGGCGCTGCGCATCCACCAGGGCAACGTGCCCGACATGCTGAAGACGGCCAGGATCTACGCCCTCGACCTCGGTGCGCTGATTGCGGGCACGCGCTATCGCGGCGACTTCGAGGAGCGCGTCAAGCAGGTGCTCGACCGTCTCGAGCGCGAAGAGAACGCGATTCTCTTCATCGACGAGATTCACTCGCTGGTCGGCGCCGGGGCGGCGTCGGGCGGCGCCATGGACGCCGGGAACCTGCTCAAGCCGGCGCTCGCCAGCGGAACGCTGCGCTGCATCGGCTCGACGACGTTCAGCGACGTCAAGCAGTCGTTCGATCGCGATCGCGCGCTGTCGCGCCGCTTCCAGAAGATCGACGTCCTCGAGCCGTCCGAGGCGGAGACGCTCGAGATCCTGAAGGGGCTGCGGCTGCACTACGAGGCGCACCACGGCGTGCGGTTCACCGACGAGGCGCTCGAAGCAGCGGTGTCGCTGTCGGCGCGCCATCTGAAGGACCTCCACCTGCCGGACAAGGCGATCGACGTGCTCGACGAAGCGGGCGCCGCGCACAAGCTGCTGCCCGAGGATCAGCGCACGGACTCGATCGGGCCGGCGCAGATCGAGGCGATCGTCGCCAAGATGGCGCGCGTGCCGGTGCAGACGGTGTCGAGCGACGACAAGCGCGCGCTGGCCGAGCTGGACCGCGAGCTGAAGCGCGTCATCTTCGGGCAGGACGGCCCGATCGACGAGGTCGCGTCCGCGATCAAGCTGTCGCGGTCGGGGCTGCGCTCGCCCGACAAGCCGATCGGCAACTTCCTGTTCGCCGGGCCGACCGGCGTCGGCAAGACGGAGCTGGCGCGTCAGCTCGCGCGCATCATGGGGATCGAGTTCATCCGCTTCGACATGTCCGAGTACATGGAGAAGCACGCCGTCTCGCGCCTGATCGGCGCCCCGCCGGGCTATGTCGGCTACGAGGAAGGCGGGCTGCTGATCGACGCGATCCGCAAGTCGCCGCACGCGGTGCTGCTGCTCGACGAGATCGAGAAGGCGCACCCGGACATGTTCGCCATCCTGCTGCAGGTGATGGATCACGCCACGCTGACCGACTCGCACGGGCGCAAGGCCGACTTCCGCCACGTGATCCTCATCATGACCACGAACGCCGGCGCGCGTGATCTCTCGGATCGCAAGCTGGGATTCGCGGAGCCGGGGCAGGGCGGCTCGTCGTCGCGCGGCGCGCTCGAGCGGCTGTTCACGCCCGAGTTCCGCAACCGCCTCGACGCGATCGTGCACTTCGCGGCGCTCGGCACGAGCGAGATCGAGAAGGTGGTCGACAAGCAGATCGACGAGCTGCGGTCGATGGTGGCGGGCAGGAACGTGACGATCGAGCTGGAGCCGGCCGCGCGCGCGTGGCTGGCGGCCAAGGGCTTCGACCGCGCGTTCGGCGCGCGCCCGATGGCCCGCCTGATCGAGCGCGTCGTCAAGAAGCCGCTGTCCGAGATGCTGTTGTTCGGTCCGCTGGCCGACGGCGCCGGCCGCGTGCGCATCGTCGCCGAGAACGACGAGATCAAGCTGGTGGCCGGTTAACCGCGAACGACGAACCAGGACCGTCAACCACGAACCACGAACGACGAACCACGACCAGCCGATGACCATCGCCGACATCCGTCGGGACTACCAGGGAGAGCCGCTGAGCGAGAGCGACTCCGATCCCGATCCGTTCCGGCAGTTCGAGCGCTGGTTCGCGCAGGTTCGGGAGCTCGAGCCGGACGCGACGGAGATGGCGCTCGCGACGGCGACGCTCGACGGCCGGCCGTCGCTGCGCATGGTGCTGCTCAAGGGCTTCGACGAGCGCGGGTTCGTGTTCTACACGAACTACAACAGCCGGAAGGGGCGCGAGCTTGCCGCCAACCCGCGCGCCAGCCTGATGTTCTACTGGCGCTCGCTGGAGCGTCAGGTGCGCATCGACGGGCGCGTCGAGCGGGTGAGCGCCGAGCAGTCGGACGCCTACTTCGCGTCGCGACCGCTCGAGAGCCGATGGAGCGTGTACGCCTCGCGGCAGAGCGAAGTGATCGAGAGCCGCGAGTCGCTCGAATCGCGATTCACCATCGCACGCCAGGAGTACGGCGAGCGCGTGCCGCGTCCCGCATGGTGGGGCGGCTACCGCGTCGTGCCCGAGACGTTCGAGTTCTGGCAGGGCCGGCCCAACCGGCTGCACGACCGCCTGCGATACCGGAAGGATGCGGATGGAGCCTGGCGGCGGGAACGGCTGGCGCCCTGATCGCCGGGTGCGCCACCGGCAGATGTCGACGCGTGCGGCGGCCGTCATCGCGCTGACATCCGCGGCCATTGTCGGCCCTGGATGCGGCCTGGGCGCCGCCGCGCACAGCGCCGGCGCGGCCGGCGCGAAGCAGAGCCGCAGCGCCCTGCCGCAGTATCGCGACGCGCTTCGCCTCTCCTTGACAATCCCGTCGGCCGTCGTCGCCGGCACACAGACGCCGCTCCGCTTTCGCCTGCAGAATGCGGGTTCGCGTGCGATCGAGACGTGCGTGGGCGAGGCGCGCGAGGTGCGGGTCGTCCCGGAGAACGATACGGACGGCATCGAGGGCATCACCATCTCGGAGGTGGCTTCCGGCCGTCCGCCGGTGTGCCGGCAGCGTGTCGGGCTTGCTCCCGGAGAGCAATTCGAGTGGAGCGAGACGACCGCAGTGTCGGGGATCGTGCGCGGGTTCGCGACGCTCGAAGTCGATGTTCAGATCGTCGATCCGCGCCGCTGTGATTCGCCCCTCGGATGCCCCGACATGAGGCTGACGGCCAGCGCGCCGGTTGAAATTCGATGAGGCGTGCGATTTCAGCGGACGCCCTGACCGGACCGGAGACCACTGTGGGAGCAGAAGACACGACGTGACGAACTGGCGACCTGATCCGGCGGCGCTCCGCGGCCGCGTGGCTGTCGTCGCGGGGGCGACGCGCGGGGCGGGCCGGGGCATTGCCGCGGCCCTCGGAGAAGCGGGCGCGACCGTGTTGTGCACCGGGCGCAGCAGCCGCACCCGCGCCCTGCAGTCGGACTATCAGCGTCCGGAGACGATCGAGGAAACCGCCGAGATCGTCACCGGGCTCGGCGGGACGGGGATCCCGTTTGTCGTCGATCACCTGGAGCCGGATCAGGTCAGCCGGCTGGCCGCGCAGATCCGCGACGCGTACGGCCACATCGACATCCTCGTCAACGACATCTGGGGCGCCGAGATCCTGAAGGGCGGGCCTGCGGAGTGGAACACGCCGATCTGGAAGCACGATCTGCAGAAGGGGCTCCGCATCCTGCGTCTGGCGATCGACACGCACCTGATCACCGCCCACTACCTCCTGCCGCTGATGATCGATCGCCCTGGAGGACTGCTGGTGGAGGTGACCGATGGCACGCGAGACTACAACGCATCGCACTATCGGATCTCGGCGTACTATGACCTGACGAAGACAGCCGTGAACCGCCTGGCCTTCTCGCTGGGGCATGAGCTCGCGCCGCACGGTGGCACGGCGGTGGCCATGACACCGGGATGGCTCCGGTCGGAGATGATGCTGGAGCACTTCAACGCCACCGAGGACAGCTGGCGCGCCGCCGACGCTCCTCGCGGATTCGCGGCGTCGGAGTCGCCGCGCTACGCGGGGCGGGCGGTGGCCGCGCTCGCGGGTGATCCCGGCCGCGCGCGATGGAATCAGCAATCCGTCACGTCGGCGCAGCTCGCCGCTGAATACGGCTTCACCGACATCGACGGCTCGCGACCCGACGTGTGGAAGTACATGGAAGCCGAAGAGGCGGGCGGGAACGTCGACCCCGAAGCCTATCGTTAGGACGTCCGTTGTGCCGCATGTCGTGCTCATCGGTGATTCCACGCTGGACAACGCTGCGTACACGCAGGGCGGCCCCGACGTGATCTCGCAGGTGCGGACGATCCTGCCGTCCGGCTGGAAGGCGACGCTTCTCGCCGTGGATGGATCGTCCACGGACGATGTTGCGGACCAGCTCGGTCGGTTGCCCGGCGACGCGACGCACCTCGTCGTCAGTGTCGGCGGAAACGACGCCTTGATGCATGTCGGGATACTGGACCGCCCGGTGTCGTCGATGACGGACGCGATCGAGATGCTGGCCGATCTGGCGGCCGATTTCGAACGACGCTACCGCGCCGCGGCCGCCGCCTGCCTGGATACTCGTCTGACGGTGGCCCTCAGTACGATCTACAACGGGTGGTTCGACGACCGGTCCTTCCAGCGTCTCGCGTCGACTGTGCTCACCGTGTTCAATGACGCGATCGTTCGCGTAGCCGCCGAGCACGCGCTTCCGGTGATGGACCTTCGCTCGGTGTGCCATTCGGCAGAAGACTATGCGAACCCCATCGAACCCTCGGCCATCGGTGGAGCGAAGATTGCGCGGGTGATCGTGGGCCTGGTGACTGGTGTCGGCGCGCCTGCACCGGCCACAAGGATCGTGGTGCGGTGATCCGTGCCCGGCGACGGAATCCTTTTCCATGTCAGCGAACAGCCCGGCATCGAGATGTTCGTACCCCGCCCGACGACAGCCAACGGTGAGCGGCGCGTCCGGGCGATTGGCGCTCGCGCTCGATCGTTCGCCGGCGGAGCGCGCCGGTCCCCTATCTCACAATCGTGACAGGGTAGGTCACTCGAGCACCCGGACCGCCGGACCCCTGGAAGCACGCCGGAACGGACTTCGTTCGTGCTATCGTCGCGTCATCACGGCGGCGCGGTGCTGCCGTTCCGGATCCCCGGCGCGGCCGGGAAAGCGAGTGTGTGATGACGATGCCCTCCGATCGTTTCCCGGGACAACTGATTTCGCCGCGGCGCTGACATGGGCGCGCTGCGCGTCTGTGTATCCGCTTCCGCCGCCAGCCGCCTGGCGTGCGCGCGCGACGCGATCCGCGCCTGCCCCTCCGGCACGCGTGTGCTGATTGTTGGCGCGACGCGCGGCGCCGCCGACGATCTGGCGCGCAGCATCGCCGCGGAGGCGCCCGCCACGTTCGGGCTGCAGCGTCTCAGCCTGACGCAGCTCGCGGCGAAGACCGCGATCCTCACGCTCGCATCGCGCGGGGTGGCATCGAGCACGTGGCTCGGCGCCGAGGCCGTCGCCGCGCGGGTCTCGTTCGATGCCACCCGCAGCGGCACGTTGACTTACTTCGATGCGGTCTCGAGGACGCCGGGATTCCCGCGAGCGCTTGCGCGCACGCTGCAGGAACTGCGGCTGGCGGGTGTGACCAGCGCGCGGTTGACGCCGCTTCCGCTCGCCGGGCCGGACCTGGCGGATCTGCTCGAACGCATCGAAGCGTCCTTTGCGGCGGCATCGACCGCCGATCGGGCCGAGCTGTTTCGCGCTGCGACCGAGGCAGTCGCGGCGGCGCCGGCGGCGGAGGTCGTCGTGCTGCTCGACGTGCCGTTCGATCACGCCGCGGAGCGCGAGTTCCTCGCCGCCGTGATGAGCGGCGCGTCGACGACGCTGGCGACCGTTCCGCACGGGGATGCCGAGGCGCTCGCGTTCCTCGAGCAGAAGGGCGGTGTGATCGAGCGGCGAACCGAAGCCGGCGACGGCGACCTCGCCTGTCTGCGGCGGTTCCTCTTCACGGCCGACGCGCTCGCCGAACCGCGCGAGCTCGATGGCTCGCTGGTCGTGTTCTCGGCGCCGGGCGAAGGGCGCGAGTCGGTCGAGATTGCGCGCCGGATCCTCCACGAGGCGCGACGAGGCCGCCGGTTCGACGAGATGGCGATTCTCGTGCGCTCGCCGCACAGCTACGTCGGTCTGCTCGAGCACGCGCTGACGCGCGCGGGCGTACCGGCGTGGTTCGACCGCGGGACGCGTCGCCCGCATCCGGCAGGACGCGCGTTCCTGGCGCTGCTGGCCTGCGCCGCGGAATCGCTCTCGGCGGCGCGGTTTGCCGAGTACCTGTCGCTCGGCCAGGTTCCCGACGAGCACGCCGCGCGCGACCGCGCGTGGGTCGCGCCGCCAGACGAGGCCGTCAATCGCGTGCCGGTGGTGGAAGAGACATCGGACGAAGACGCCGTCGACGCCGAAGACGATGGCGGCACCGACCAGGTCAGGGCGGGCACGCTGCGGGCGCCGTGGCGGTGGGAGAAGCTGCTCCTGGAAAGCAGGGTGGTCGGCCGCGATGCGGTGCGGTGGCGGCGCCGCCTGGACGGGAAGGCGGCCGAGCTCGAGCGGCAGAAGCGGGAGGCGCTGCTCGACGAGGGCGGCGAGGCGAAGGTCGAGGCGATTACCCGCATGCTCGAGCAGCTCGAGCACCTCCGGGCGTTTGCCTTGCCGATCATGGAGACGCTCGCCTCGTGGCCGGAACAGGCGGTGTGGGGCGAATGGCTCGATCTGTTCGAGGAGCTGGTGCCGCGTGTGTTGCGCGCGCCGTCCCATGTCCTGCGCGTGCTGGCCGATCTGCGGCCGATGGCCGACGTCGGTCCGATCGACCTCGACGAAGCGCGCCGGGTGCTCGCCGAACGGCTGCTGCTCCTCGAATCGAGTCCGCCGGTCCGCCGCTACGGCCGCGTGTTCGTGGGCACGCCGCAGCAGGCGCGCGGCCGCAGCTTCGCGGTCGTCTTCGTGCCCGGCCTGGCCGAGCGCATGTTCCCGCAGAAGCCGCGCGAGGACGCGCTCCTGCTCGACGATCTGCGCCGGCACGTGGACGAATCGCTGCCGACGCAGCATCATCGGCTCACCGTCGAGCGGCAGCTGCTGCAGATTGCGGTTGGCGCCGCGTCGGAACGGCTCTACGTGTCGTATCCGCGCATCGAGCTCAGCGAGTCGCGCGCGCGTGTGCCGTCGTTCTACGCGCTCGACATCATGCGCGCCGCGACCGGCCGGATTCCCCATCACGAAGAGCTGGAGCGGCGCGCGCGCGACGCCGGCGACGCGACGCTGGCGTGGCCGGCCCCGTCCCGTCCCGAGGACGCCATCGACGATCAGGAGCACGACCTCGCCGTGCTGCGGCGGCTCCTCGACGAGACCGATCCGGCAGCGGTGCGCGGCCACGCCCACTACCTCCTCAAGCTGAACGAATGCCTGCGCCGTTCGGTCGTCGACCGCTGGGCGCGCGGCGAGCGGCGCTGGTCGCCGAGCGACGGGCTGATTCGTGTGTCGCCGTACACGAAAGACGCGCTCGCGTCGCGTCGTCTCACCGCCAAGCCGTACTCGTTGTCGTCGCTGCAGCGGTTCAGCGTGTGTCCGTATCAGTTCCTGCTGGCGTCGATCTTCAAGCTGCAGAAGCTCGACGTGCCGGAGCCGCTGCAGCGCATGGATCCGCTCACGCGCGGAAGCCTGTTCCACGAGATCCAGGCCGCCTTCTTCCGCGAGATGGAGCGGCGCGGGGAGCTGCCGATCACGGCCGCGACGCTCGAACGTGCGCAGGCCACGCTCCAGGAGGTGGCCGCGGCCGCGGCCGCGCGATGGCACGACGAGCTCGCGCCGGCCGTGGAGCGCGTCTGGGCCGACGAGATCGCCGCGATCGGCCGCGATCTGCGGGCCTGGCTCGACACCGTGGCGCGCGATGGCGAGGAGTGGCTGCCGAAGTATTTCGAGTACGGCTTCGGCGACGTGCCCGGCGAGCGAGATCCGCGCAGCCGGCAGGAAGCCGTGGAGCTGCCGGGCGGCTTCAAGCTGAAAGGCGCCATCGATCTCATCGAGGAGCACCGGCAGACGAAGGCGCTCCGCCTGACCGACCACAAGACCGGCCGCAAGCCAGATCGCATCGAGAAGGTGATCATCGGCGGCGGCTCGATCCTGCAGCCCGTCCTCTACGCGATGACGATCGAGGCCGCCCTCGATCAGCCCGTCTACTGCGGCCGGCTCTACTACTGCACGTCGGCCGGCAGCTTCTACACGCACGAGATCCCGCTGAACGAGTACACGCGCGAGGCCGGACTCGAGGTCCTTGAGGTCGTGGACCGCGCCATCGCGCGCGGCTTCCTGGCGCCGGCGCCGACCGAGGACGCGTGCGGGCGGTGTGATTTCCGTCCGGTGTGCGGGCCGGGCGTGCCCGCGCGCATCCGCCGCAAGCCGCAGAACGAGCTGGCCGATCTGCAGGCGCTGAGGTCGCGCCCATGACGAAAGATCCAAGGCCCGCGGGACGCAGGGCACCGGCGGACGCCGACGAGGCGGCGCGGCGGATCATCCGCGAGAATCTCGACGACACGCTCGTGGTCGAGGCCGCGGCGGGTACGGGCAAGACGACGGAGCTGGTCCACCGCATCGTGCGCGTCCTGGCCGAGGGGCGCGCCAACGTCCGCGAGATCGTGGCCGTCACCTTCACCGAGAAGGCGGCCGGCGAGTTGAAGCTGCGTCTGCGCCAGCAGCTCGAAACCGCGCGCCGGGACGCGGACGCGCCGGCAGTGAAGGCCCGGCTGGACGAGGCCGTGCAGAACCTCGAAGAGGCCCACGTCAGCACCATTCATGGTTTCTGCGCCGACCTGCTGCGTGAGCGGCCGGTGGAAGCGCGCGTCGATCCCCTGTTCCGCGTGCTCACCGAAGGCCAGGCCGAGCGGCTGTTCGGCGACGCCTTCGACGGCTGGTTCCAGTCGATTCTCGAGACCCCGCCGGAGGGCGTGCGGCGATCGCTGCGCCGTACCAGCCGCGGATCGCGGCCGGGCGAGATCGATGAAGACGGCCCCACCGAGCGGCTGCGCCGGGCGGCCTTCGAGCTCGCCGAGTGGCGTGATTTCACCGGGGCGTGGACGCGCGAGCCGTTCGATCGTGAAGCGTCGATTCTGGCGATTCTTCCGCTCGTGCACGAGCTCGCCGAGCTGTCGAAGGCGCCCTCCTACGCCGGCGACAACCTCTACATCGACACCGAGCCCGTGCGTCGGTTGAGCCTCGATCTCACGGGCACGCCACCGCCGCACACGGCGGCGGACTTCGACGGCCTCGAGTCGCAGTTGATCGACCTGCGCCGCAACCGCGACTTCAAGCGCGGCCGGCGGGGCACTGGGCCGACGTACGCGAAAGGCGTCCCGCGGGCCCGCGTGCTCGAGGCCCGGCAGCGCCTGATGGATGCGCTCGACGACTTCCAGCTGCGCGCCGATGCCGATCTCGCGGCGCTGCTCCACGACGAGCTGCTCGCGTGCGTCGACCGCTATCAGCGGCTGAAGGCCGGAGAAGGCGCGCTCGATTTCCTGGACCTGCTCCTCCACGCGCGCGACCTGATTCGCGACAACGCAGCGGTGCGCGCGCACTTCCAGTCGCGCTTCCGCTGCATTTTCGTCGACGAGTTCCAGGACACCGATCCGCTCCAGGCCGAAATCCTGCTGCTGCTGGCGGCGAACGATCCCGGCGAAACGCGCTGGCAGCACGTGCACGCGGTGCCGGGCAAGCTGTTCCTGGTCGGCGACCCGAAGCAGTCGATCTACCGCTTCCGCCGCGCCGACGTCCACACCTACACGCAGGTCTGCGAGCAGCTGATCGCGCGCGGGGCGGTTCGGGTCGAGCTGCGCAGGAGCTTTCGCGGCGTCGAGAACCTGCAGCGGGTGATCAACGCCGCCTTCGCGCCGGTCATGGACGGCGACGCCGACGCCCGGCAGGCGCGCTATGTTCCGCTCGAGCCTTCGCGCCCCGATCACCCCGGGCAGCCCTCGGTTGTCGTCCTGCCCGTGCCCAGGCCGTACGCGCAGCGGTTCGTCGCAGCCAGGGCCATCGAGGAGTCGCTGCCGGATGCTGTCGGCGCTTACGTCGAGTGGCTCGTCGAGCACAGCGGCTGGACGGTGACCGAACGGGGCGAGCCGTCGCGGCGCGTCAGGCTCGAAGCGCGCCATATCTGCATCCTGTTCCGCCGCTTCGTCAGCTACGGCGAGGACATCACGCGCACCTACGTCGACGCGCTCGAGGCGCGCGGCATCAAACACCTGCTCGTCGGCGGCCGCGCGTTCCACGACCGCGAGGAGATCGAGACCCTGCGCGCCGCGCTCATGGCGATCGAGTGGCCCGACGACCAGCTGTCGGTCTTTGCCACGCTGCGCGGGGCGCTGTTCGCCATTGGCGACGAGGAGCTGCTCGAGTATTACCACCACGCCGGCACGTTCCATCCCTTCAAGATCCCGGAGACGCTGCCGAAGGGGCTCGAACCGGTACGCGAGGCGCTGACGCATCTCGCCACCTGGCATCGCCGCCGCAATCGGCGTCCCGTGGCCGAGACGGTTGCCGACGTGCTCGGCACCACGCGTGCGCACGTGAGCTTCGTGCTGCGGCCCGGCGGCGAGCAGGTGCTCGCCAACGTGCTGCACGTTGCCGAGCTCGCCCGTCAGTACGAGATCGAGGGCGGAATGTCGTTTCGCGGCTTCGTCGAGGCGCTGCGCGAGGCGGCTGCCGGCGGCCAGGCCGCCGAGGCGCCGATTCTCGAGGAGGGCAGCGACGGCGTGCGCCTGATGACGGTGCACAAGGCGAAGGGCCTCGAGTTCCCGGTCGTGATCCTCGCCGACATGACCGCGCGTCTCACGCCCTTCGATGCCAGCCGATACATCGACCCGGAACGCCAGCGGTGCGCGATGCGCATCGGCGCGTGGTCGCCAAAGGATCTCAACGACAACAAGGCGATGGAGCTGCTCCGCGAAGCGAAGGAAGGCGAACGGGTGGCGTACGTCGCCGCCACGCGCGCTCGCGACCTGCTGGTGGTGCCGGCGGTGGGCGACACTCCGTACAGCGAAGGCTGGGTCGCGCCGCTCAACGCCGCCATCTATCCGGCCGAGGACGCACGCCGCACACAGGTCCAGGCGCCGGGATGCCCGCCGTTTGCGAGCAAGGATTCCGTGCTCGAGCGCCCCGATGGGGATCCCGCATCGAGGTCCACCGTGTGTCCCGGGCTGCACGAGTTCACGAGCGGGCCCGAACCGTACTCCGTGGTGTGGTGGTCGCCCGAGCCCGCCGTTCTTGCGCTCGACGCGCAGGCCCCGTTCGGCCTCCGCCGCGACGATCTCATCGTGAAGGACGTCGTGCCTGCGGTGCTGCGCCGCGGCCTCGACGCCTATCACGCGTGGAAGCAGGGGAGGGATGAGGCGGCCGCGGCCGCGGCGGTGCCCTCGATCGACGTGTTGACGGCTACCGCTGCCGCGAGCCGGGAGGATCTGCCTCCGGTCGGCGGCGACATCGATGTGGTCATCGAAACGATCGCGGACGTGTCCGACCGGCCGGGCGGACCGCGCTTTGGATCGCTCGTGCACGCGCTCGTTGCGGATCTGCCGCTCGGTGCCGCGGACGAGCAGGTGTTCGCACGTCTCGCCGCCGCACACGGACGCGTGCTCGGCGCCGAGGCAACCGAGGTCGCCGCGGCGCAGGCGCTGGTGCATCGCCTGTGGAGGCATCCCGTGATCGCACGCGCGGCGCACGCCGAACAGCGCGGTCGCTGCTACCGCGAGATGCCGGTCACGTGGCGCACGGCGGATGGCGCGCTCATCGAAGGGATCGTCGACCTCGCATTCGTGGACGAGGAGCGCTTCGTCGTGGTGGACTTCAAGACCGATCGCGAATTGACGGGTTCCCTCGAGCGGTATCAGCGGCAGGTTCGCATCTACGCCGCCGCCATTGCGGCCGCCACGGGACGCGCGGCCCGAGGCGTCCTGATGCGCCTCTGAGGCTGGAATGGGCGACCTGCACGGGGCGTAGGGGTCCCCTCAGAACATCTGGCCAGGACGGTACAAAGTATCCCGGGACGCCCGGAAACAGCTTGCGATCCCGCCAGGTTTACGTTGGCCTACAGATTGCTGGCTCCGCCGATCGGAGGAACCAAAATGGTCGTTCGGTTCAAGGAATCGGTGAGAGTTCGGGTCTGGGGCCGCGAATTGAGCAGCTTCCGCAAGGGAGAAATCCACGCGGTGCCGACCGCGGTTGCCAGCGTGCTGCTCGCGCAGGGCTGCGCCGAGCCCGTGGCCGACGAATCGACACCCGATCTCCGGCGCGCCAGCTAGTCGTTCGTACCCAGGGCCTGGAGCCGGCGATCGAGGTCGGCGACGGCCTGCTCCAGCATGGCGCGATGCGCGGGCGCGCACGCGTGCTGGAGATCGGAGAGGGCCCGAGTCCGCGCCAGCAGCAACGTGGCCCGCTCGGTGCGCCTCCGGATCTCGTCGTCGGACATCGCCCGCGCGCGGCGATCGTGCAGTTCCCGGGCGCTGGCATCCTGCTGCGCCTCAACGGCCTTGCTTTCCCAGCCTCGAGCCATACGTTCACAGGCCGACAGTCCGGTCCCGGACCGAATCGGAACGGCCGAAATTCCGTCAGGCGGGTGTCGGCATCCTACTTGGCGTGCGCGGCGGCGCGCTCGGCCGGCGGGATGGCCATCAGATCCGGGTGCGCCTCCTCGTGCCCCTTCACGATCTGTTCGGCCTTCGCGAGCGCATCGGAATCGCCGGCGCGAAACACCGCGTTGGCTTCGATCAGCGCCTTCTGCGACGCGGGTGTCGACTCGGGACTGTCGTAGATGGCGGCCACCGGACAGGCCGGTACGCACGCGCCGCAATCGATGCACTCGTCGGGGTGAATGTAGAGCATCGAGGTCTGCGCGAACTCGGGCTCGTCCTTCCGCGGATGGATGCAGTCCACGGGGCACACGTCGACGCAAGCCGTATCCTTCGTGCCGATGCACGGGTCGGTGATGACGAAAGGCATGGAGTCAGCTTATAACGAAACCGCCCGCGTGGCGCGCATCACTTGATGAACTGCACGGTGTGGTCGGACGTGCCGGACATGAAGAGCCGGGCCCGGCGTCCGGCAACCTTGTCGGTGCCCGACCCGGCCTCGAGGCCCATCACCTGCGGGTACCATCGTCCCCCGTTGAGGATCTTCACCGGCACCGACCAGCCGGCGGGGTCGTCGAGGCGGCGGTTGAACGAGACGTAGATGCCTTCCTGCGTCCAGTTCGTATCCTTCGCGTGATTGAGCAGCATCACGTACTGCTCGAGATACACGTTCCAGTGCACCGACGGTCCCCAGAACGCATTCACCCGCGTGTCGTCGCCGTGGAAGGGGTCGAGGGCCGGGAAGATTGGCGCCGCCTGCGGGTAGAACCAGCGCACCGATGCGTTCGGGAAGACGAACGACCGCGCGGGGAGCCACACGCCGTTGGTGTAGACCATGACCTTGCCGACGGGGTTGTCGCGGTCGGCCCATGCGAGCCTGGCGACACCCACGCCGGTCGCACGCCGCGTGTACTGCGAATAGAAGAAGTAGAGGTCGCGCGAGTCGACGTCGAGCTGCACGCTGAAATCGCCGACGCCGCCCACGAAGAACACGTCGTTGGTGCTGCAATCGAAGGTGCCGGGCGGCGCCTGGAGAATCACGCCAAGCGGCGTCCACGTGCGCCCGTTGTCGGTCGAGCGTACGGCGCCGATCCGCGGGATCACCTTTCCGCTCGCCGGGCACATCGAGGCGGGGACCTCGTTGTGGTAGTAGCCGTACAGCGTGCCGTCGACGTCGGGGACGACGGCCTCGAGCCACACGCCGTCACCCGGCCAGGGATCGATGACGACGGGGAGGGGAGCGCTGAGGCGATCGAGCTGCGGCCCCATGGAGAGAGACGGCTGACCCGCGAACGACGTGAAGACGAGCAGCTGGTTCAGGCCGCCGATGCGCTGCCAGAGCGCGGGGCTGTTGCTGTCGATCTCGCCCGGGAGCCGCAGCCGCGATGCGCTGGTCACCTCGACGCGCGGGATGGAGGGTGCACTCTGGGAAATCAGCTGGCGTGAGTCGGCGACGACGGCGACGAACGCGAGTGTAAAGAATGTAAAACGACGAATCGACATCGACTCGTAGCATGCAGCGGTTGTGCCGAGGCGGGCGTGCAGCCCGGCGCGCGGTTCCTTCGGCGTCAGGACACATACGGACCTTCCAAGAGACGCGGTAGGGGTATTCGTTGATCGCCGCGCGAGGACGGAACCGCTACGCCGAGCGGCGGATCTCCAATCGCTTGAAGACAGGCTCGCGGTGCGCGGTCGATGCCGGTGAGCGGGCCGTTGTTGCGCATGGACGCCTGTCAGGCGTGATAGACTTTGCGGCTGTTTCCACTTACCAGCTCTTGGCCGAGGAGATCTCCAGATGAAGCGTCTGTACGGATTGATGGGAGTCGCGGTGCTCGTAGCCGGCTGCAGCAGCCCAGCACCCGCTCCGGCCCCCGAATCAGCGGCTCCTGCTGCGCAGCCCTACGCGAACCTGGCCCAGCTCATGCGGGGCATCCCGTTCCCGAACTCGAACATCATCTTCGACACGCAGAGTCTCGACCCTGAGGTGCTCAAGCAGCAGAAGCCCGATCAGCAGCAGGCCGTTGGCGCATCCGCCCAGTACAACAGCGTGTACGGCGGCTGGCAGGCGGTCGAGAACGCGGCGCTGGCCCTCCAGGAAACGGCCAACCTCATCATGATTCCGGGCCGGTTGTGCGAGAACGGCAAGCCCGTTCCGCTCAACGACGAGGCGTACCGGAAGGCGGCTCAGGGCCTCGTCGAAGCGGGCAAGGTCGCGTTCAAGGCGGCGCAGTCGAAGAATCTGGACGCCATGCTCGAGGCCGGCGGCGCCGTCACCGATGCCTGTGCGGCGTGCCACGAGAAGTACCGGGACGTGGAGAATCTCGCCGACCGCTGCACGCCGTCTTCCGCCGCCGCGAAGTAGGGCCCGGGCGATTCGATGGCTGATTTCTTCCAACCGCTGCACGACCTGTTCTTCTGGGTCTCCGAGATGGAGAACAGCGTCGCGCTGCGCGAGTCCCAGTACGTGTGGCCGACGTTCGAGGTCGTGCACGTCGTCTTCGTGTCCCTGTTCGCCGGCCTCATCGTGATGATGGATCTGCGGCTGCTCGGGATCGGCAACATGCAGACGCCGTTCTCGCAGCTGCAGCAACGGCTGTTCCCCTGGCAGATGTTCGGGATGGCCGGGGCCGCGGCGACGGGTCTGATCCTGGTCTTCGGCGACCCGATGCGCTTCTACGGCAACATCTTCTTCTGGATGAAGATGCTGATGATGGTCATCGCCGCCGTGAACGCGATGGCGTTTCACTACATCACGTACTTCAGCGTCGAGTCGTGGGACAACGCGTCGGTCCCGCCGCTCGGCGCCAAGCTGGCCGGCGCCCTCGGCGTCGGCCTGTGGAGCTTCGTGATCATCGCCGGACGACTCATTCCCTATAACTGGTTCCAGAACTAGGCAGGAGACCACTCGACAATGCTCGAGCCGTATTTCCAGTGGATGAACAACCTCGCCGTCAGCAGGTTCATCGGCGAGTCGATCTGGATCTACCCGCTGGTCCAGGCGATTCATCTGCTGTTTCTCGCTCTCTTCGCCGGCGCGCTCTTCATCGTCGACCTGCGTCTTCTGGGCTGGGGTATCCGCGAGCAGCCGGTCGCCAAGCTCGCTCGCGACGCGCGGCCGTGGCTGATTGCGGGATTCCTGGGGCTGGTCGTGACCGGCATCCCGCAGCTCCTCCAGAACGCCATGCGCGAGTACTTCAGCGACTTCTTCTGGATGAAGATGACGGTGATGCCGATCGCGCTGATCTATACGTTCACGCTCCGGCAGTGGGTCGTCAGCATGACCGACCGGTCGCGCGTCCCGCCGGTGGTGAGCAAGCTGACGGGGCTTGCCTCGATTCTGCTGTGGATTGGCGGCGTGGCAGTACCGGCGCGCCTGATCGGACTGTTCACCTGATCGACACCGGGGCGGCGGTGCCCGCCCCGGCTTCGGCGCGGCCGCCCTGGAGGCGGCCCGCCGGTTAGCTTCGAACCCGACCCGTCCCGACCGCGAACAGGAAAGCGGCCAGCACGATCGTCATTCCAAACACCGCCCAGATCATGATCCACGTGCCGAGCCAGGGCGCGTACGTCCCTCGTTCGGCGGCCAATGCGCCGTCGGGCAGCAGGTTCCAGCCGAAGAGCACGCCGACGACGCCGAGGGCGAGGACGAGGACCGCGACGGCGATCCACTTGCTGTTTTTCATGGGTCCAGGGTCTCCAGATAGTCGCGCCGGCGATTATACCCGCTGAGTCTCCGGGCACCGCCCGCCTTGACAGATCGCGGGGTGGCACATAACCTGCCCTCTCAGGACTTGTCAGAGCAACGGGGAGGCCGGGGAGCGGTAGCGGGGGGCACTGCCGACTCCACCCGGTGGACGTGTGCGTTTCGGGCGGTGACGCACACACTGCTAAGGGAGACGAGACTGATGCGAAGATTCGTAGGCGTGCTGACCGGGATCCTCGTCGCGATCCTGGTGCCCTCGGCGGTATACGCGCAAGCGTCTATCGCGGGGGTGGTGAGAGACACGTCCGGAGCGGTCCTGCCGGGCGTGACCGTTGAAGCGGCGAGCCCCGCCCTGATTGAAAAAGTCCGGTCCGTCGTGACCGATGGCACGGGCCAGTATCGAATCGTCGACTTGCGTCCGGGCACCTACACGGTCACCTTTACGCTCCCAGGCTTCACGACGGTCAGACGCGAAGGCATCGAGCTCACGGGTTCCTTCACGGCCACCGTCAACGCCGACCTCAAGGTCGGCGGTGTCGAGGAAACCATCACTGTCACCGGCGAATCACCCATCGTCGACACGCAGAGCATTCGCCGCCAGACGACGCTCGATCACGAGATCTTGACGACGGCTCCGACGGCGCGATCGTGGGCGGCCACGGCGGTGCTGATTCCGGGCATCGTCACACAGGCCGGCGCCGCCGCGGACGTGCAGGTCACGCCGCAGATGACGGTGTTCGGCGGCATGGGGGGCCGCGGCAACGAAGGCCGTATGCAGGTGGACGGTCTCAACACGGGAGCCGCGCTGAACGGCGGCGGCGTGTCCACCTACGTGGCCGACATTTCCAACGCGGCGGAAGTCGTGACGACGACCTCGGGCGGACTTGGTGAAGCGGAGGTCGGCGGACCGACGCTCAGCATCGTTCCGCGCAGCGGCGGCAACACGCTGTCGGGCATGGCCTATCTGTCGGGCGTGACGCGCGGTATGGTGGGCAACAACTACTCGGAGGAACTGCGCCAGCGCGGTCTGCAGACGCCGGGCAAGCTGATCAAGCAGTGGGACTTCACCGGCGGCCTCGGCGGCCCGATCATCCGCGACCGCATCTGGTACTACGTCACGGCGAGAGACGAGGGGCAGCACCGCACGATTCCCGGCATCTTCCCGAACCTGAACGCCTTCGACCCGACCAAATGGGAATACATACCGGATACCTCGAAGGAGGCGCGCGGCGCCGAGAGCTTCCAGCTCTACAGCGCCCGCTTCACCGTGCAGGCGACCCCGCGCAACAAGTTCAACGTCCACTGGGACTGGCAGGTGCCGTGCAACGGCGCGGCGGTCACGACCGACGCCGATGCGTGCCGTACGCAGCCTGACTCCGGCGCGGTCGTCGGCGCGCTGGGCCTTGGCGGTCTGTCGGCGACCACCTCGCCGGAGACCTCGCAGTATCTGCACGTGCTCGTGCAGAACCGGCAGTTCACGTGGTCGTCTCCCGTCACCAACAGGCTGCTGCTCGAGGCGGGGCTCGGCATGTACAGCGCCAAGTGGGGACCGAACGAGGCGCCCGGCAACCAGACGAGGAACCTGGTGCGCGTCGTCGAGCAGACCGCCCGCAACGGCGCGGTCGCGGGTCTGCAGTATCGGTCGATGAACTGGGCCGAGAACTTCGACAACCCGAACACGTGGCGCGCCTCGCTGTCGTACGTCACCGGCGCCCACAACTACAAGTTCGGCTACATCGGCGGGTTCCTGCGTGAGGACATCGAGAATCACGGCAACGACCACAACCTGACCTACACCTTCAACGGCGGCCGTCCGAGCCAGCTCACGCAGACGCTGCGGGTGTTCAGGCAGAAGGACCGCGTCCGGTACACGGCCCTCTATGCGCAGGACCAGTGGACGATCGGCCGCCTGACCGTCCAGGGGGCGCTGCGCTTCGATCGGGCGTGGAGCTACTCGCCCGAACAGACGATCGGGCCGACCAACTTCCTGCCGACGCAGCTGCGGTTCCCGGAGACGCCGGGAGTCAACGCCTACAAGGACCTGTCACCGCGCGGCGGCTTCGCCTACGACGTGTTCGGCAACGGCAAGACGTCGCTGAAGGTCAACTTCGGCAAGTATCTCGAGCCGGCGAGCAACCTGAACGGCAACTACTCGATCTCGAACCCGATTGCCCGCATTGCGACGTCGACCAGCCGTACCTGGGATGACGTGACGCCCGTGCCGGGCGGCATTCCGGGCGACTTCGTGCCGCAGTGCGATCTGCGGCGGGTCGAGGCCAACGGCGAGTGCGGCCGCATGAACGCGCCGACCTTCGGCACGGACACGCGCGTGACCGCGGCGATCGACCCGGCGATCCTCGACGGCTGGAACGTGCGGCCGGGTGATTGGCAGATCGGCGTCTCGGTGCAGCAGCAGCTGTTCCCTCGCGTGTCGATGGAAGCCGGCTACTTCCGCCGCTGGCTGACGCACTTCACCACGACGGACAACACCGCCCTGAGCGCCGCCGACTTCACCGAGTTCACCCTGACGGCGCCGTCCGATCCCCGGCTGCCGAACGGCGGCGGCTATCCAATCCCGGGCCTGTACAACCTCACCCCTGAAGGCTTTGCGAAGATTCCGGTGAACAACGTGACGTTCGCGTCCAACTTCGGCGATGCGTCGCAGATGTACAATGGATTCCTCCTGAACCTGACGGCGCGCGCCGCGAGCGGGCTGACCATGACCGCCGGCGTGAACACCGGCAAGACGGTGCTCGACCTGTGCGATCTCCGCGCGACGCTGCCGGAGCTGGCGGCGGTCCCGGCGGGCACGTCCGGTTCGATCGGGCCCACCAACCCGTTCTGCCGGATCGATCCGGGCTTCATCACGAAGGTCACCGGGCTGGTGTCCTACACCATTCCGAAGATCGATGTGCTGGTGGCCGGCACCATCCGCAGCGATCAGGGTGCGCCGCTCCGCGCCATCTGGAACGCGCCGAAGGACACGATCTCGGCCATCCTCGGGCGCACGGCGCAGGGCGCGGGCAACACCATCGCCGTCGATCTGGTCGCCCCCGGTGAGGTCTGGGGCGATCGCGTCAACGAGATCGATCTGCGGATCGCGAAGATCGTCCGGTTCGGCGGTACGCGTACGCACGTCGGCATCGACATCTTCAACATCCTCAACTCGGATGCGATCCTGACCTACAACCAGACATTCCAGCTGAATGGTCCGTGGCTGGCACCGCAGTCGGTTCTGACGCCGCGCTTCGTCAAGGTGAGCGCGCAGATCGACTTCTAATCGGGTGTGGCCCGTCCGGAAGGACGGGCCTACTCCTCCCCCAAGTGGCCCGTCTGGAAAAGATGCAACGGCCCGTCCGAGAGGACGGGCCGTGCGGCACCCCGCGAGTGAACACCCCATTCGATCCGCTGCGCCTGGGGCGGATGACGCCTGCGGGACGGGCATGAGCGGCCCCGCCGCACCTCCCGACGTCGTCGTGACGGCGGTTGGCGAACGCCGCGACCTGGTGATCGGCGTGATTCGCGGCGCCCGCCGGCGTCTCGCGCTGTCGCTGTTCCGCTGCAACGACCAGACGATATTCGACGAGCTGACAGAAGCGTGCGCACGCGGCGTGCAGGTGGATGTGCTGGTCACGTCGCGATCGGGCGGCGGCCGGAAGCGTCTCAAGAAGCTGTGGGAGGCGCTCGAAGCCACCGGCGCCACGCTGCATCCGCACACCGATGCTGTCGTGAAGTATCACGCGAAGTATCTGGTGGCCGACGAGGGACCGGCGCTCGTCGCCTCGCTGAACTTCACGCGCAAGTGCTTCGCGAACACGATCGATGCGATCGTCGTGACGCACGATCCTGCGGTGGTGAGCGGGCTGCGCCGCCTGCTGATCGCCGACGCGGGCGGCGGCCCGATGCCCGAGGATCTGTCGCCGCGATTGATCGTCGGGCCGGAGCGGGCGCGAAAGCAGTTCACGGCCATCATCGAGCAGGCGTCGGCCAGCATCCGTTTGATCGACAGGAAGGCCGCCGACCCGGCTCTGATGGCGCTGCTGCACGCCCGCAGCGCCGGAGGCGTACGAGTGGAGGTGTACGGCGGCAAGCGGCTGTGCGGTCTCGAATCGCACGGCAAGATCATGCTGATCGACGATCGGCTGGCGGTGATCGGCGGGCTGTCGCTGAATCCGATGAGCCTCGACTTCCGGCGCGAGGTGGCAATCACGATGACGGAGCCGGCGGCCGTGGCCGAGGTCGCGCGGCTGTTCGCGCAGGTGGCCGACAGCGAGGCCGAACGGGCTCGCGACGAGGCCGACAACGGCGAGCCCGCATGCTGAATCCCGCGCCGGTCTGTTTCGTTCGCGATCGCCGATCGGCTGCGTGGATGTGGTTGCGGCTGCTACCCGGCTGCGGGACGCCGGACCGATGCCGACAGGTGACGTCGCGTGCGGTCCATCAGCTCGAGCCTGGTCGGGCCGCCCTGGTGCTTCTCCGCATGTAGACACGCAAGCTCGACGAACCCTTCGTGGTCCGGGCTGTGTCCGGCGGACGGGGAGTCGATCAGGTGCTGCTCGGCCGCGGGCGGAGCGAAGTGGAACAGATCGGCGAGCCACGCCGCATCGAGCCCAGCGGCTCGTCCGACGGCGACCGCGGTCGCCACATACGGGGCAGCGATCACCAGCCGCCCCTCCTCGAGGGCGGGTCCGATTTCCCAGCGCAGCCGGAACGCCAGGTCGGCGGCATACAACAGCAGGAGCGTGCGCATCGACGGGGTGCCGGCGTCGGCATCGGCGACGCCGAGCTCGTCGAAAATCCCGGACGCTCCCCAGGAGCTGACGCCGCCGCGGCGGCGGCGAGTGCTGGAGGCGAGGCGCCGCGCGGCGTCCCGGATTGCGGCCGCACTGACGCCGTCGATCGCAATCAGCCTGGAGTCGTTCGCCTTCACGCGCGGATCCCCGTCATCGCCAGCCATTCGACCACCGCGTCGAGATTCCAGTCGGACCACGGCCGCTGCTCGCCCTCGCGAAACAGCCGGCGAATCTCGTGATGCTGATCGTGAATCGAGCGCTCGCCGTCGACGGTAATGAAGCGGAAGATGAGCGCCAGCGATTCGTATTCGCGGATCACCCGCGTGATGAACCGCTCGTAGCTGGCCGTCGGCTCGTCGATCGCGGTGACGTCCTGGCCGGCTTCGTAGAACTTCGGCGTGCGCGTCGCGGCGATGCGATCGCGGGCGGTGCGCGCCGAGACGGAGAAGTAGAAGACCATGTCGGGCCAGAGCAGCGGCTGATACAGCTTCAGCACCCGATCGAAGTCGAGCCCGCGGGCGGCGTCGCGGGCGAGGCCGGTGAACAGGAATCGATCGGCGACGACCAGCTTGCCGTCCCACAGCGCCGGAAGGATCTCGGTCTCGACCCGGTGCCGGAAATCCGCGGCGTGCAGCAGCGAGTATTCCAGCGGGCTGAGCACGTGAATCGATTTGCGGCTCTTGATGATCGGCCGGATCAGATCCGACGAGTTCCATTTGGTGGTGACGACCTCGTAGCCCTCGGCCTCGAGCCACGTCTTGAACAGCTTGCGCTGCGTCGTCTTTCCCGATCCGTCGGGGCCTTCGAACGCCACCAGCAGTCCGCGGCGGCGGGATCGATCCTCGAAATGCGAGCGCGCCAGGCGGCGCAGTTTCTGGTCGAGAGAGGAGGCGGCCACAGGTGTCGCGGTCGGCAAATGATACCGCGGGACTTCTCACCTCTGCGCATCGCGTCGATGCGCCGCCGTGGGGCTGCCCGCCGGTGCACAGACTCTCCACCGCCAAACCGCATGCAGGTGCGAGATACTGATCCGGTTCCCGTCGATGCGCCGCATCCTGCTCCTCCTCCTGTGCGCCGCCTGCGGATACTGCGGGAGCCAGTCGCCGACGGGACCGACGCCCGGTCCGTCCCTGCTGTCGGCGTCGCCGTCGCCCGGCGGCCCGCACGTGTTCGTCGGCGCCGGCGACATCGCGATGTGCGACGTCAACTCCGTCGCGACGGCGGCGCTGCTGGACAGCATCGGCGGAACGGTCTTCACGCTCGGCGACAACGTGTACTTCCGCGGATCGCGGGAGGAGTTCCGCAACTGCTACGACGCGACGTGGGGCCGGCACAAACGGCGCACGTTCCCCGTCCCGGGCAATCACGAATACGAGACGCCCGGCGCGGCGGGCTACTTCGAGTACTTCGGCGACGTCGCCCGCGGACCGCTGGGGGAGGGGTTCTACAGCTACGAGGTCGGCGAGTGGCACGTCGTCGCACTCAATAGCAACATTCCGGTCGATGCCGGATCGATGCAGGCAAGCTGGCTGCGCAGCGATCTGCAGGCGAGCCGGGCGCGGTGCACGATCGCCTACTGGCATCATCCGCTCTTCACGTCCGGCCCCGACGGCGACACGCAGGCGGTGCGCGAGCTGTGGCGCATCCTCTACGAGTTCGACGCCGACATCATCCTCAACGCGCACGAGCACATGTACGAGCGATTCGCGCCGCAGAATCCCGACGGCCGGCTCGACACGATGCGGGGCATCCGCCAGTTCATTGCCGGAACCGGCGGTGCGTTCCTGTATCAGCCGGTGACGGTGCACCCCAACAGCGAGCTGCGGATCAGCGCGTTCGGCGTGCTGAAGCTGACGCTTGGATCAGGCCGATATCTGTGGGAGTTCGTTCCGGTCTCCGGAGCCGCCGCCGACTCCGGCTCGGGCGTGTGTCACTGACCCTCAATCGACGCGGAAGCTGATCGGGCCCGACGGTTCGCCGGTGCCGCACCAGTTGTGGGCGTGGATGCGCGCGTAATGCGTGCCCGCGGCGATTGGGGCGATGGTGTGCGAGGTGTCCCGGGTATTGGTCAGCACCGTGTCGGACGTTGCTGGCGTGCGGCCCACGAGCACGACGTAGTCGACCGCATCGCCGACCGGCGACCAGGACAGCGTGACGGCGCTGCCGCTCACGTCGGCGGACAGATCGTGCGGCGCGCCGGGAACCGTGCACGTGGAGGGCACCGAGGCGGTGGCCACGGCAAGCGGCGAAGGACTCGTCGCGCTCCCGCCGTCGGCGCATCCGCTGGCGACCAGCGCGGCGGCCGCGATCCACATCCTCACTCCACGCATGACGGTCTCGACTCTCCTGGCTGCACTGTCCGCGCCGGCGGGCCGGCCCCCACGGCCAGTGCTCACGAGTACCGGGCAAGGCACATGCCGCGACGATGCAGGACCGTGCACATCGTGCCGGGCGGTAACCGTCGTCCGCTGAGCACGTTAACCGCCGCGGCCACGACGCCGTGGCGCCGCGATCCCGTCATGAAGGGCTCAGGCTGTCCGATTTGCGACGATCTCTCGCGAATTTGTAATCGGATTGACGCCGGTCGTGCCCGGTGAGACGATGCCTGCCGCGCCGGCGCAACCCCGCACGCGCCGGCACTTCCGCGACATGACAAAGCCCATTGCTCTGGCCACGATCGGGGCGCTGCTGATAGGAAGCACGGCTCCAGCGGCACAAGCCCCAACCGTGCGGGTGCTGATGTCCAACGGGTTCAAGGCCGTGTTCGACGAGCTCGCCCCGTCGTGCGAGCGTTCGATCGGCCGGAGCATCGACGTCCAGACCGGCACGTCCGCGTCGATCGTTGCGAGGGTGAATGCCGGCGAGCGGTTCGACGCCGTGATTGCGACGACCGACGCCCTGGACACGCTCGGGAAGGCGGGCAAGGTGGCGGCGCCAACATCGTTGGGCCGATCGGGGATCGGCCTCGGTGTACGTGCCGGTGCGAAGAAACCCGCGATCGCGACCGCCGAGGCGCTGAAGCAGACGTTCCTTGCCGCGAGCTCCATCACCTACGCGAGCGGCGGTGCCAGCCGCCCGCATATCGAGCGAATGATGACGACGCTCGGCATTGCCGATGCGGTGAGCAGGAAGACCGTGTTCGAACCGGACTCGGTGCGTGCAGCCGCACGCGTGGCCGGCGGTGGTGCGGAGCTGCTCCTCACGCTGATCAGCGAAATTCTCCCCGCGCCGGGCGTGGATCTCGTCGGGCCGCTGCCGATGCAGTTCCAGAGCTACATCTCTTTTGCCGGCGCGCCGAGCGCGAGCTCCGCCAACGCCGCGGCAGGTCGGTCGCTCATTTCGTGTCTGTCAGGCCCGGGCCTCGAGAAGGCGCTCGAAGCCAGGGGCATGGAGCGAGGATCGTAGAAGCTGGAGCCGCTCGGCTCCCGCGCAACGGTTCCGCCGCCGGGCGTCGTATTGTATTGGCGAAGCCTCACGTGCGGTTGGCTTTACGGTAAGATCGCGTGCCCACATTCACCCACCGCGAGGACAGATTCTCCATGCGCAGACTTGGCGTATCCCTGTTGATGCTCGCCCTGGCGCTCGTCACGCTCTCGGCTCAGTCGGGCTCGAACGGCCGTCGAGGGGCGAAGCCGTACACCACCTGGACCGCCTACCAGGGAGGGGCGCATTCATCGCAGTACTCCGCGCTCGATCAGATCAACAAATCGAACGTGTCGCAGCTCGAGGTTGCCTGGACTTATCCCGTCACCGGCAACATCATGTTCAACCCGATCGTCATCGACGACGTGATGTACGTGCAGGGGGCGGGCAACTCGATCGTGGCGCTCGACGCGGCCACGGGGAAGGAGCTGTGGCGGCACGCCAACCAGGGCGCGATCGGCGCGCGCGGGCTCAACTACTGGGAGAGCAAGGACGGGAAGGATCGTCGCCTGCTGTATCTGAATGCCGGCCACCTGACCGCCATCAACGCGCAGACGGGCGAGACGATCACGAGCTTCGGGAACAACGGCCGCGTGGATCTGCGCGTGGCGCTGTGGCGCGAGGCGCGCAACCCGCTCCAGACGAGCAACCCGGGCCGCATCTTCGAGAACCTGTTCATCATCTCCCTGCCCGCGCAGGGCGCCGGATACGACTCGACCCCGGCGGACGTCCACGCCTACGACGTCGTCACCGGCAAGATCGTGTGGGTCTTCCACAGCATTCCGCATCCGGGCGAGTTCGGCTACGACACGTGGCCCGAGGGGGCGTACAAGAAAGCCGGCGGCGTCCACAACTGGAGCGAGCTCACGATCGACGAGCAGCGCGGCATCGCGTTCATTCCGTTCGGTACCGCACGGTTCGACTTCTTCGGCGGCAATCGCGTCGGCAACAACCTGTTCGCCAACAGCCTCGTCGCCCTCGACGCACGCACCGGCAAGCGTCTCTGGCATTACCAGCTCGTGCACCACGATCTGTGGGACTACGATCTGCCGCAGGCGCCGAAGCTGCTGACCATCCGCCAGAACGGCCGCAACATCGACGTCGTCGCGCAGGCGACGAAGTGGGGCTTCATCTACGTCTTCGAGCGTACGACGGGCAGGCCGGTGTTCCCGATCGAGGAGCGTCCGGTGCCGCAGACCGACGTACCCGGCGAATGGACGTCGCCGACGCAGCCGTTCCCGACGAAGATTCCGCCGTTCGCGCGTCAGAGCTTCACCGAGAAGGACATCAACCCGTATCTGCCCGAGGCGGAGCAGCAGCGGCTGCGCGAGCTGCTGAAGAACGTCCGCAACGAAGGCCTGTTCACGCCGCCGAGCCTGGAAGGCACGATTCAGATGCCGGGGCACAACGGCGGCGCGAACTGGGGCAGCACGGCCGTCGATCCGATCAAGGGCGAGCTCTACGTCGTGGCCAAGAACATGCCGACGCTGATGCGGCTCATCCTGAGCAACGAGGAGCCGACCGCGGGCGGCGCGCTCGGCGGCGGCTCTCAGAGCGCGATCATCGCGCCCGAGCAGAAGGCAAAGCTGATGGCTGAAGCCAGGGCGGCCGCGGCCAGGGGGCCGGTGCGATATACGTCTCCCTACGACTTCATACAGAGCCCGACCAACGGCATGACGGCCATCGGCCCCCCCTGGTCGGAGATCACGGCGTACGACCTGAACACCGGTGAGATCAAATGGCGCATCCCCGACGGCGGCGTGACCGCGCCGCCCGAGGCCGGCATTCCGCCAAACACCGGCGCCCACATGCCGCGCGGCGGGCCGCTCGTGACGGCGGGCGGTCTGCTCTTCGTCGCGACCGCGTCGGACCGCACCGTGCGCGCCTACGACCGCGACACGGGCAAGGTCGTGTGGAGCAAGGATCTGCCGACCGGCTCCGAGGGCGTCCCGGCGACGTATATGGTCGACGGCCGTCAATACATCGTGTTCCCGGTGTCGGCCGGAGCGGGACTGTTCCCGATCCGATTCGGCGGCCCCGGGGCCGCGCGCGGCGCGGCGCCGACTCAAGGGGGGCCCGAGGCGCAGGCGGCACGCGGCGCCGGGGCTGGTGGACGAGGCCGCGGTGGCGCGCCGGCTGCGCCGGGCGCCTACATCGCGTTCGCGCTGCCGAAGAAGTAGAGCTGACGAGAGCGGACGAATGAATAAGCTCTTCGGAGTCTCGCTCGCCGGCATTATCGCAGTCGGTGTGGCGGTCCGGGCTCCATTCGACTCGCGTGTGCTCGCCCCGGTGGACTCGCGGGTGCTCGCTCAAGGCAGGCAGGGCGGGCAGCAGTCGACCGGGACACAGAATGCCGTGCCCGACGGCGATTGGCGAACGATCAATCGCGACCTGGCGGCCCGCCGCTATTCGCCGCTGAAGGACATCAACATCAGCAACGTCTCGCTGCTCAGGGAGGCCTGGACCGAGCGTCTTGGCGGCGGTGCGACCTCCGTCCCGCTCGTGGTCGACGGCGTGATGTACGTCTCGAGCGGTACTCGCGTTGTCGCGCTGGACGGTGATACGGGCAAGGAGATCTGGGCGCATACGGTGCCTCCGGTGGCCAGTGCGCCCGCGCCCGCGACGCCGGCTGCCGATGCGCAGGCCGCCCCGGCGGCCGGCGGCCGCGGCCGTGGTCGCGGCGCGCCCGCGGCTCCAACGGCATCGGCGCGCGGTGTGGGTTACTGGCCAGGCGACGGAAAGCTTGGGCCGCGCGTGCTGTACATGAGCGGCAATCGTCTGATTGCCATCGATGCCGCCACCGGCGCGCTCGTCGAGACGTTCGGCGACAAGGGCATCGTCACCGTCGGCGTGCCGTACGGAGGAACGCCGACGATCTATCGCAACGTCGCCATCATCGGCGCGGCGAGCGGCGAGACGCCGCAGGGACCGCCAGGCAATCCGCGCGCGTTCGACGTCGTCACCGGCAGGAAGCTGTGGGAGTTCTGGACCGTCCCGCGGCCGGGGGAGAAGTTCAACGAGACCTGGGGCGACGGATGGAAGGATCGCGGCGGCACGAACATGTGGGCCTTTGCCGCGCCGGTCGACGTCGAGCGCGGCATCGTCTACCTGCCGATCGCCGGACCTGCCACCAACTACTACGGCGGCGATCGGCCGGGCAACAACGTATTCGCGAACTCGATCGTGGCCGTCGATGCGCAGACGGGGAAGTATCTCTGGCACTTCCAGACCGTGCACCATGACATCTGGGACATCGACATGCCGTCGGCGGGCGCGCTGTTCGACTTCGTGCAGGACGGGCGCCGCATCCCGGCGATCGCGCACGTCGGCAAGTCGAGCTGGGTGTTCGTGCTCGATCGCGTCACCGGCAAGCCTCTCATCCCGGTCGAGGAGCGGCCGGTGCCCAAGGGCGATGTGCCGACCGAGTGGTATTCGCCGACGCAGCCGTTTCCGGTGCGGCCGGGCCCGCTCAGCCGTGTGAGCTTCAACAAGGACACCGATCTCGTGCGGCCGGAAGACACGAGTCCGGAGCATGTCGCCGCCTGCATCGCGATGATGGAAAAGGCCGGCGGCTATTACAACGCCGGTGCGTTCACGCCGTTCCTGTTCAAGGAGAAGGATGCGCCGCCGAAGTCGACGATTCAGTTTCCGGGCGGCACCGGCGGCGTGAACTGGGGCGGCATGGCGATGGATCCGACCAGCGGCACCTTCTTCGTCAACGCGCAGAACACGTCGCTCGTCGGCTGGACCGAGCGCAAGCCGCCAGGCGTGACCTACAGCTTCGAGGCGCCGAACTCGAATCATCCCTTCGATCGCACCAGCGTGAACGGCGTCGGCCCGTTCTTCACGTTCTCGGCGCCGCTCAGCGGCAAGTACAACGAGCCGCGAACGCCCGGCGGCGCCCCGACGCCGGTCGGGCCCACGCTCCCGTGCGTGCGTCCGCCGTGGTCGAAGCTGATTGCCGTCAACGCCAACTCCGGCGAGATCGTGTGGGAGTCGGTCCTCGGCATCAACGAAGCGCTTCCGCCCGGCAAGCAGCTGGTGGGCAACAGCGGCAGCGCCGGTCCGACCGTCACGGCCGGCGGTCTGGTCTTCGTCGGCGCCACCAACGACGGCCGCTTCCGCGCCTTCGACGCGAAGACGGGGAAGGAAGTGTGGGTGGTGAAGCTGCCGCCGGGGCCGAGCGGCAATTCACCGAACGCGAACGCCAACCCGATGAGTTATCGCGGCAGGAGCGGGAAGCAGCATGTCGCGGTCGTGGCGGGGACAACGCTGGTTGCCTACGCATTGCCGTAGGGCCGGTTCTTTCCGCACTCAGCAGGGCTGCGGCGGGCCGCCGCAGTCCGAACACCAGACGCCGGTGGGACCGGCCGGAGAACCCGAATGAAACGTGTCTTCATGGGCCTCGCACTCGCGGGGCTGCTCGCTTCCGTTGCCGCGGCGCAGGCCCCGGCGCAGTACGTCGTGCCCAGAACGCCGTGGGGCGATCCCGATCTGCAGGGAAAGTGGCCCGGCATCGAGCTGGTCGGTGTGCCGCTGCAGCGTCCGCCGCAGTTCGGCACGCGCAACACCTTGACCGACGAGGAATTCAAAGAGCAGCAGGAGCGCTTCGCGCGTCAGGCCGCGCAGGACGAGGCCGATTTCGACATCGATTCGAACGTCGTGCCGCCGGGAGGCGACGTCGGCGGTCCCGTCTCGCCGCCGCCGCACTGGCTCGAGCGCGGCAGGCCGCAGCGCATCGCCTCGCTCATCGTCGATCCGCCGGACGGCCGCCTGCCGCCGCTCACGCCGGAAGCGCAGAAGCGCAATCAGGATGCGATCGCGGCGCGCAAGGCGTCGGGGCGCGGACCGGCGGACTCGTACACCGATCGCAGCCTCTACGATCGCTGCATCACGCGCGGCATTGCCGGATTGTTCCTGCCGGTGATTTACAACAACGGCAACGAGATCGTGCAGGGTCCGGGCTGGGTGGCGCTGCGCAACGAGATGATCCACGAAACGCGCGTCGTCCCGCTCGACGGCCGGCCGAAGCTGTCGCCAACGATCACGTCGTACATGGGCGATTCACGCGGACGCTGGGAAGGCGATACGCTCGTCGTCGTGACGACGAACTTCAACGAGCGGACGGCGGGTATCAGCGTCAACGGCGGAGCCAATCGCCACACGACGGCGATGACCGTCACCGAGCGCATCACACGCGTCGCGCCGGATCTGCTCATCTGGCGGATGACGTTCGACGATCCGCAGACCTGGACCCGGGCGTTCACGGTTGAACTGCCGCTGCGCCGTGACGACAGCTACGGAATGTACGAGTACGCCTGCCACGAAGGCAACTACTCGCTGTTCAACATCCTCAGCGGCGCGCGCGCCGAGGAGGCGGCGGCGAAGAAGTAGGGCCGGTCCGTTCGAACCGGCCGGCACGCTCTATCACATTGGACCGCCCCGTACGATCCCTGACGCGCGCCCTTCTCGGTCAAGGCGCGCGTCACCTCGCCGCCCGCGACAGGGACCTGGCGCGCGTGCACGCGCGCCTTCGGCGACCCGCCGATCTGGGGACGCCGTCCCGGCTTTTCCACGCTGATCAAGATCATCCTCGAGCAGCAGGTCTCGCTGCGCTCGGCAGCGGCCATGTACCGCCGCATCGAGGACCACATCGGCGGGATGTCGCCGGCGAACGTCGATCGGGTCGGTGTTGTCGGCCTTCGCCGCATCGGCGTGACCCGTCAGAAGGCCGCCTACTGTCACGGGCTCGCGCGCCGCGTGCTCGACGGCTCGCTCGACCTCACGGCGGTCGCCCGCGCCCCTGACGACGAAGGGCGGCGGATGCTGCTCGAGGTTCCCGGCCTCGGGCCGTGGAGCGTCGACATCCATTTTCTGTTTTCTGTTTTCTGATGGCGCTGCGCCGCCCTGATGTGTGGCCGCGCGGCGACCTCGCCCTGGCCAGCGCACTTCGCGATGTCAAAGGCCTGCGCGCCCTGCCGTCGCGCGAGCAGCAGCTGGCGCTGTCGCACGCGTGGACGCCCTGGCGCTCGGTGGCTGCAAGAATTCTATGGGCGCACTATCTGTCGCAGCGGGGGGCGTACCAGGCTAGTCGCTGAAAGGTTCGGATGGCACTGTCGGCGTGAGCAAGGCGTCCTTGTGAACCGGGACGATCTCGTCCACGCGGTGCCGCGAACACCCGGAGGCGTCGATACCGAACTGAACATCGATGCCAGCATGGCCGAGCATGACGCCCAGGCATCCACACGCAAGGACGGCTTTTCGAGCGGGCGCGAACGTCTCTGCCCTCTGCCGATCGGGATATCACCCTGGCGCCCTCAATCGATGCTTTGCCGGAGCTGATTCCACGCAGCCCGCGCCTCCTCCACCGAGCCCTCGTCCTCGATGGTCGTGATGTCGCCGGGATCCTTGTCGAGGATGACGGCTTTCAACACGCGGCGCATGATCTTGCCGCTGCGCGTCTTGGGCAGCATGCGCACGAAGTTCAGGTCGCCGACGACGGCCACCGGCCCCAGCTCGTGACGGACGGTGGCAAGAAGCTCCTGGCGAAGCTGCGGCGAGGGGGTGTGGCCGACCTTGAGGAGCACGAACGCCGCGATCACTTCGCCGCGCATCTCGTCGGGCCGGCCGACGACGCCGCACTCGGCGACGGCGGGATGCTTCAGGAACGCGCTCTCGACCTCGATCGTGCCGAGGCGATGCGCCGCGATCTTGATCACTTCGTCAGCGCGGCCGGCGAACCAGAAGTAGCCGTCCTCGTCGACGTGCGCCGAGTCGCCCGAGTAGTAGACGTTCGGAATGCGCTGCCAGTAGTCGGCGGCGTAGCGCTCCGGCTCGCCCCACAGTCCCGGCGTCATTCCCGGGAAGGGACGCTTCAGGACCATGATGCCTTTTTCGCCGGTGCCGGCCGGCCGGCCGTCGGGCGTCACCACGGCGGCATCGATGCCCGGCAGCGGCAGCGCCGCCGAGCCCGGCTTGATCGGCAGCTGTTCGATCCCGTAGGGGTTCCCAAACACCGGTCCGCCCGTCTCGGTCTGCCACATGTGGTCGATCACCGGCGTCCGGCCCTTGAGGGCCGTGTTCTGCAGCCAGTCCCAGGCGTGCGGGTTCAGCACTTCGCCGGCGCACACGACACGCGCGAGCCGATCGTGGTTGACGTCGCCGAGCGTGCCCTCGCCGTAGCGCATCAACATGCGGACCGCGGTGGGCGAGGTGAAGATGCCGGTAGCGCCGAGCTCTTCCACGCCAATCCGCCAGTTGCTGTCGGGCCGCGGATGATCGAGGGCTCCCTCGAAGGCGATCGTCGTGCATCCGGTGATGAGCGGCGCATACACCATGTAGCTGTGCCCGACGATCCAGCCGATGTCGGAGGTCGCCCACCACACGTCCTCCGGCTTCAGGCCGAAGCACCATCGCCCCATGCAGACGATGTGCACCTGATAGCCGCCGTGGACGTGAATCGCGAGCTTGGGCCGCGCCGTGGTGCCCGAGGTTGCCAGGATGAACGCGGCCTCGTTGGCCTCCATCGGTTCGTGCGCGCCCGACTGGCCGGCGCTGCGCCGGAGAAAGTCTTCCCACGTGATGTCGCGGCCGGCGGCGAGCGGCGCCGGCCTGGTGCCGCGCTGCAGAACGACGACGTGCTCGACCGAGTGCGGGAGCAGACCGAGGGCTTCGTCGACGATCGGCTTGAGCTCGAACTCCCTGCCCTTGCGATAGGTGACGTTGGCGGTGAACACCAGACGCGAGCCGCTGGCATTGATGCGTTCGCCGAGGGCGCGTGCGCCGAAGCCGGCAAACACGACGGAGTGGATCGCGCCGATGCGAACCGCGGCGAGCATCACGACGATCGCCTCCGGCGAGATCGGCATGTAGATCGTGATGCGGTCGCCTTTCTTCACGCCCAGCCCGCGCAGCGCCGCCGCCGCCCGCGTCACGTGCCCGAGCAGGTCGGCATACGTGAACGACGCCCGCTCGCCGCGCTCGTTGAAGTAGATCAGCGCGGTGTGTGCGCCGCGGCCGTGGGCGACATGGTGATCGAGCGCGTTGTACGCAAGGTTGGTCCGTGCGCCGATGAACCAGCGGAAGGTGGGGAAGGTCCACTCGAACGCGCGGTCCCACTTCCGGAACCACGGCACTGACTCGGCCGCGCGCGCCCAGAACCCTTCCGGGTCGCGAAGGCCTTCGTCGAGCAATTCCCTGAGCGCGGGTGTCACGGGCACGGATCATACGCCTTCGCCGGCCCGTGTCCGCCCGGCACGGCGATGGATCTGCACCGGCATCCGCAGGGCCGTCCCGGTGCCGCCTCGGTCCGGCAAACGTCCTGCGCAGCGCAGCCGGCCCCGGCGAGCGAAGTACAATCAGCGGTTCATGCCGAGCTTCAGGGCATTCCGGATCACCAACGTCGACGGAAAGATCAGCGGATCGGTGGTCGAGACGACCCTCGACGAGCTGACGCCGGGCGACGTCGTCATCAAGGCCGACTTCTCGAGCGTCAACTACAAGGACGCGCTCGCGGCCACCGGCACGGGAAAGATCCTGCGGCGCTTTCCGTTGATCGGCGGCATTGACGTGGCCGGCATGGTGACCTCCAGCACCGATCGCCGGTTTCGCGAAGGTGATCGCGTGCTCGTCACCGGCTACGACCTGGGTGTCGCGCAGGACGGCGGCTACGCGGCGTACGTGCGGGTTCCCGCCGACTGGGTCGTTCGCATCCCGGACGGGCTGACGCTGCCGGAGGCGATGATTCTCGGCACTGCGGGGTTCACCGCCGCGCTGTCGGTCGTCCGCCTCGAACGCAACGGCCTCGCGCCTGGTCAGGGGACTGTCGTGGTGACCGGCGCCACCGGCGGGGTAGGCAGTCTGGCAATTGCGATCCTGGCCCGGCTGGGTTATGAAGTGACCGCCATCACGGGCAAGGACGATGCCCACGACTACCTGCGTGGGCTGGGAGCGCGGGACATCATCTCCCGGAAGACATTGACGATGGGGACGCGGCCGCTCGAAGCCGCGCGGTGGGCGGGCGCCGTCGATGCGGTGGGCGGCGACCTGCTGGCCTGGCTCACGCGCACCACGGGCCACGGCGGCAGCATCGCCTGCACCGGCCTGACCGGCGGCAGCGAATTGCACACGACGGTAATGCCTTTCATCCTGCGCGGCGTATCTCTGTTAGGCATCGACTCGGCAATGTGCCCGATGCCGATACGCGCGGAGGTCTGGCGTCGTCTGGCGACGGACATGAAGCCAGGGAACCTCGGCACGATCGCCCGTGAAATAACCCTCGAGGGTTTGCCGGAAGCGTTCCAGACGCTGCTGGCCGGGCAGGCGCGCGGCCGGTTCGTGGTGAACGTGAGAAGCTAGGGACCGGTCATGCTCGATGCGTCGATTGTTGGAAGTCTGCCGAAGCCTGCGTGGCTGGCGCCGCCAGGGATGCTCAGAGCCCCGTGGCGGCTGTCGGGCGCCGAGCTGCGGGAGGCCCAGGACGATGCGGTGCGGCTGGCGATCCGCGACCAGGAGGAGGCCGGGCTCGCGATCGTCACCGATGGCGAGCTGCGGCGGCGGCATTACATCTGGGGATTTCTCGATGGCCTGACCGGGATCGACACCGAGCGTCTGGCGAAGAAGCGGTCGCGCGGCGGCCGCTACTCGGAGACCACGGAGGTGGCGCGCATCGTCGGTCCCGTCGAGCGCACGCGGCCCGTGTTCCTGGACGCGTGCCGGTTCGCGCGCGAGTTGACGACGAAGCAGCTCAAGGTGACACTGCCGGGCCCGATGACCATCGTCGACAGCGTGGCCGACGAGCACTACGGTGACGATCGGCGGACGCTGGCCATGCGTTTCGCACGTGCGCTCAATGCCGAGGCACGGGATCTGGCGGCGGCAGGGGCCGACATCATTCAGTTCGACGAGCCCTGCTTCAACATCTACCTCGACGACGTCGAGGCGTGGGGGATCGAGGCGCTGGAAGCGTGCATGGACGGCGTGAAGGCGCGGAAGGCCGTGCACATCTGCTACGGGTACGGCACGCCGGCGGTGCTGGCGTGGAAGACGCGGAATACCGACTGGGGCCACTACGGGGTCACGCTGCCTCTGCTGGCCGGGAGCCAGGTCGATCAGGTCTCGGTCGAGTGCGCGGCGTCCGGCGTGGACGTCTCCGTGCTGCGCGAGCTCGGCGGGAAGGACGTGCTGCTCGGGGTCATCAATGTCGGCACCGAGGAGGTCGAGACGCCGGAGATCGTCGCCGACCGAATCCGTCGCGCGCTGGCGCATGTGCCGGCGGCGCGGCTGTATCCGTGCACCGACTGCGGGCTCGTGCCGCGCAGCCGCGCGGCGTCTCAGGGTAAAATGCGCGCGCTGGCTGCGGGTGCCGCGATCGTCCGCACTGAGCTGGCGTCGCCTGTCAATCGCACGGCGGCGGCCGTGCCATGAGCCGACGAGGGAACGCGCTCGAGCCGTCGAGCAGGCGGCGCGTTCCTTGACATGGTGTCGAGAAAGCGATATTTCATGCGGGTTCCCAGGGGGGACCGGCAGTAATCAACGCGTTATTTGAGGAGACCTGTCAGATGCGAAACCGGATTACAGGCGCAATGGTTGCGATGGCAGTAGCGGCGGCAGTGTCGCTTACCGTGATGCCGCTCGCTGGACAGGCGGGCCGTGGCCAGGCGCAGGCTGGAAGCGCTGCGGCGCCCCAGGGACGTGGCGCAGCGCCGGCCGGTCGGGGAACAGCGGCCCCGCGCCCCGAGCGCATCGCCGGAAGGCCGAACCTCAATGGCATCTGGCAGGCGCTCGGTACCGCCTACTGGAACCTCGAGGATCACTCCGCCACGGGCCTCTCCCAGTTCTGGCAGCTTGGTGCCATCGCCGCGATTCCGGCGGGGCAGAGCGTCGTCGACGGCGGGACGATCCCGTATCTGCCGGCGGGACTGAAGAAGCGCGAGGAGCTCCGGGCCGGCTGGCCGAAGAGCGATCCCGAGGCCAAGTGCTACATGCCCGGCATTCCGCGCGCGACCTACATGCCGTATCCGTTCCAGATCGTCCAGGGCCAGAAGGACATCCTGTTCGTGTACGAGTACGCCAGCTCGAACCGCATCGTGCACATGGTCAACCACACGGAGCCGCCGGTGGACAGCTGGATGGGCTGGTCGGATGGCAGATGGGAAGGCGACACCCTGGTCATCGAGGTGACCGGCAACAACGATCAGACCTGGTTCGACCGCGCGGGGAATCATCATTCCGAAGCGCTGAAGGTGACCGAGCGCTACACGCTGGCGCCGGGCGGGAATCACATCAATTACGTGGCCACGATCGAGGATCCCAAGACCTTCTCGCGTCCGTGGACCATTCGCATGCCGCTCTATCGCCGCATGGAGCCCAACGTCCAGCTGCTGGAGTTCAAGTGCGTCGAGTTCTCCGAGGAGCTGCTCTACGGCGATTTGAAGAAAAAGACAGAGTAGGGCATCCTCTGTTCCGGCAGGTGTTTAGCGCCGAAAACCCCGTTCGGCGGGCGGCCGGCGGCGGCGTGACGGCCCCGACGAAGTCGAGGTAGAATCAGAACGTCCTGAATAGGAGATGAATCCGATGCGAACGAAACTCTTCAGCGTTGTGGCCGGTGCCGCGCTTCTGGTGTCGGTGGCCGCGGTGCAGGTGTCCGCGCACCACTCATTCGCGGCGGAATTCGACGCGAAGCGCCCGGTCAAGCTGCGGGGCACGGTCGTAAAGATGGAGTGGATCAATCCGCACTCGTGGATCCACATCGACGTCAAGGATCCGCAGACCGGCAAGGTGGAGCGCTGGATGGTCGAGGGCGGTGCGCCCAACGCGCTGCTCCGCCGCGGATGGACCAAGAAGTCGCTGCCCGAGGGCACTGAGATCCTCGTTGAAGGGTTCCAGGCCAAGGACGGCGCCCTCCGCGCCAATGGCCGCGATATCACCTTCCCGGACGGCAAGAAGCTGTTCGTCGGCTCGTCGGGCATCGGCGCGCCGGACGAGAGACCCGAGAAGTAGCTCAGCGCGCGTTTTTCGCGTGCGCACGACGTGTGAGGTCACAGTATGCTGTGACCTCACATGTCCAACTCCATCCAGACCACACCTTCCGGCCGTTCCTCTCTCGAGGCCGTTTCCGCCGCGCGCTGGCGCGTCGCGATCGTGTTGACCGTCGCGATGATGGTGGTGTACTTCGGCTTCATTCTGCTCGTGGCCTTCGATAAACCGATGCTGGGGGCTCCGCTCGTCGAGGGCCTGAGCATCGGCATGCTGCTCGGTGTCCTCGTCATCGTCGCCGCATGGGTCCTGACCTGGGTCTACGTGCGGTGGGCGAACACGCATTACGACGCGTCGCTGCGGGACCTCAAGTCATGACGTCGGCAATCGGGGAACCCAACGCGACCGCGATCGCCTTCTTCGCCCTGTTCATCGTGCTGTCGCTGGGCATCACGGTGTGGGCGGCGCGGCGAACGCGCACTGCCGATCACTTCTACGCCGCCGGCCGCAGCGTCACCGCGTTTCAGAACGGTCTGGCGCTGGCCGGCGACTACATGAGCGCGGCGAGCTTCCTGGGCATCGCCGGCCTGGTGGCGGTGTCGGGATTCGACGGCCTGATCTACTCGATCGGCTTCCTCGTCGGCTGGCCGATCGTGATGTTTCTCATCGCGGAGCCGCTGCGGAATCTCGGCCGCTACACCTTCGCGGACGTCGTCGCCACGCGGCTCCGTCAGACGCCGATCCGCATTGCGGCGGCGATCGGCGCGCTCGCCGTCATCGCGTTCTACCTGATCGCGCAGATGGTGGGTGCAGGCAATCTGATCCGGCTGCTGTTCGGCCTGCCCTATGAGGCGGCCGTCGTGATCGTCGGCGGGGTGATGCTGGCCTACGTGCTGTTCGGCGGCATGATCGCGACGACGTGGGTGCAGATCGTCAAGGCGGTGCTGCTCCTCGGCGGCGCGACGCTGCTCGCCGGTCTGGTGCTGCTGCGATTCAGCTTCAACCCGCTGGAGCTGTTCGCGCAGGCCGCGGCCACCTACGGTCCGGGCGTGCTGGCGCCGGGCCGCCAGGTGACCGACCCGATCGACGCCATCTCGCTCGGCCTCGCGCTCATGCTCGGCACCGCCGGCCTGCCCCACATCCTGATGCGGTTCTACACGGTGCCCGACGCGAAGACGGCGCGCACGTCGGTGGGCTATGCCACCGCTTTCATCGGCTTCTTCTACCTGCTCACGTTCATTCTCGGCTTCGGCGCGATGGTCATCGTCGGCCGCGACGCGATCACCAGGGTGGATGCCGGCGGGAACATGGCGGCGCCGCTCCTCGCTGAAGTGGTTGGCGGTACACCGTTCCTCGGCTTCATCGCCGCCGTCGCGTTTGCGACGATTCTCGCCGTCGTTGCCGGCCTCACCCTGTCGGGCGCGGCCACGCTCTCGCACGATCTGTGGGTGAACGTGATCCGCGGCGCCCACGCCAGCGAGCGTGAGCAGTTCGTCGTCGCACGCGTGGCGACGATCGTGCTCGCCATCCTGTCGATCATCCTCGGCATCACTTTCAAGGGCCAGAACGTGGCCTACATGGTCGGGCTGGCGTTTGCCATTGCGGCGAGCGCCAACTTCCCGGCGCTGGTGCTGTCGATGTTCTGGAAGCGGCTTACCACGGCCGGCGCGCAGGCAAGCATGATCACGGGCACGGTCGCGACGCTTGCCCTGATCTACCTGTCGCCGACGATTCAGGTCGACATCCTCGGGAACGGCGAAGCCTGGTTCCCGCTGCGAAACCCCGGCGTCGTCACCATCCCTCTGGCATTCGTCGTGGCAGTCGGCATGTCGCTGCTGCGTCCCGTGCCATCCGAGGAGCGGCGCTTCGTGGAGCTCGAGCGCCAGCTGCATCTTGGCCTCGATTAGACCGGCGCACTGGATCGTTGCCATCGTCCTAGTCGCGGCGCTCGCGAGTGCCGCCGTCGTGCTGGTGCGCCGGCAGCCGCTGCCGGCGCCCGGTTCGGAGACCTACGAGGAAACCACGCGGGCGTTCTATCACGGCCTCGCCGCGCTCGAAGTCGGCCTGCTCGACGATGCGCGGCAGCAGTTCACGAACGCAGCGACCCTGGTGCCGCGCGAGCCGGCATCGTGGGCCAATCTCGGGCTGACGCAGATGCGGCTCGGCGAGCTGGATGCCGCCGCCGAGCCGGTGCAGCGCGCCTTGTCGCTCGCCCCGGACAACAGCGACCTCGTGCTGCTCGCCGCGCGGATGGAGATCGCGCGGGGACGGCTCGACGAAGGCATTGCCGGCCTGCGCCGCGCGGCCGCGCTCGACACGCGGGGGCTGCGGGCACGCTTCGCGCTGGCGGAGGAGTTGTCGCGGCTCAACACGCCGGAGGCCGACCAGGAGTCGCAGGCGCTGCTCGACGAGCTCGTGATGCGGGCGCCGATGAACCTGGCCGTCCATCTCGAGTCTGCGCGGCTCGCGGCGAAGCTTCGCGACGGACGGCGGCTGCGCGAGTCGGTCGACGCCATCGGACGTGACGCGGCATCGTGGCCGAGGCAGGCGAGGGAACAGTTCGCCGTCGTGCAGAAGGCGGCGGCGGAAGGCAATTTCGACGAGGCGCCGCGCGCGACGGCGATCCTGAGAAACGTCCTTGCCCCGGTGCCGGCGTTCTCCGAGAGCCTCGCGGCCGTCAGGACGCCGACCGAGCTGATCGCCGAACCGTTCGATCGCTTCCTCGTGCTCGCGCCGCCGCCGGCGACGCCTGCGCGGCCCGATGCTGCGCTGGCCTTTACCGCGGAGCCGATCGCTGGAGCACCTGCGGAGCCTGTCGCCGTGGCGCTGTCGTTTCCTGTCGATATCGACGGTGCTCCCGCGTTAGTGGCTGCCGATCGCTCCCGGCTCCAGCGCATCGACCGGCCGGGTGGCTGGCCGCTGCCGTTTCCGGCGATCCAGGATGCACTGAACCCGACGCGCGACTCGATCGCACCGCTGGATTGGGATCACGACTTCCGCACCGATATCGCGCTCTGCGGGCCGGGCGGCGTGGTCCTGCTGCGTCAGAACGAGGACAGCACGTTCACCGATATCACCGCGAAGGCGAACGCGAGCGCGGCGCAGGCTGCTGACTGCGTCGGCGCCTGGCCTGCCGACGTCGAGATGGACGGCGACCTCGACCTGGTCGCCGGCGTTCGTGACGGCGCGCCGGTCGTGCTGCGGAACAACGGCGACGGGACGTGGCAGGGGCGGCAGCCGTTCGCCGGCGTGTCCGGCGTGCGCGCGTTCGTGTGGGCGGATCTCGACCGGGACGCGGATCCCGACGCCGCGTTCGTGGACCAATCGGGCGCCCTGCACGTTTACGCCAATCGACAGGCCGGATTGTTCGCGCCGGCTGCCGACACGGCCGCACCGGGCAATCTCGCCGCAATCGGCGTCGCCGATATCGACGCTGACGGGCTGATCGACATCCTGTCGATGGACGCATCCGGCGCGATCCGCGCGACGTCGCGGATGGGCGAGGCATGGTCGACGCGCGAGATCGCGCGGTGGGACGATCCTGCCGGCGCTTCACCGGGAAGCCATCGTCTCATCGCCGCGGATCTCGACAACAACGGTGCGCTCGACCTGATTGGCTCGGGCGGCGGGCAGACGCGGGTCTGGCTGGCCGACGACCGCCATCGACTGCAGCCGCTGCCGGCGGCGCCTGCGGGCGAGGTGTTCTCGGCGGTCGATCTCAACGCCGACGGCATGCTCGACCTCGTCGGCGTGGCGGATGGCCGTGCGACGCGATGGGTGGGCAAGGGCACCGCCGGCTATCACTGGAAGGTGATTCGTCCCCGCGCGCAGCAGAACGCCGGCGACCAGCGCATCAACTCGTTCGGCGTCGGCGGCGACATCCAGGTCCGCTCGGGGCTCCTCGTGCAGACGCAGGTGCTCACCGGCGCACCGCTGCACTTCGGCCTCGGCACGCACACGGCCATCGACGTCGCGCGCATCGTCTGGCCGAACGGCGTCGCGCAGGCCGAGTTCCGCGGCGGCGTCGACGATGTGATCGTCGCCGAACAGCGGCTCAAGGGGTCGTGCCCCTGGGTGTTCGCGTGGGACGGCCGCCGCATGGGCTTCGTCACCGACTTCCTCTGGCGCTCACCGCTGGGGCTGCGCATCAACGCGCAGGACACCGCCGGCGTGACGCAGACCGAGGACTGGGTGAAGATTGCGGGCGAGCAGCTGCAGCCTCGGGATGGCGTCTACGACGTTCGCATCACCGCAGAGCTGTGGGAAACGCACTTCTTCGATCACGTCTCGCTGCTGGTCGTCGATCATCCGGCGGATACCGACGTGTTCGTCGACGAGCGATTCTCGCCGGCGCGTCCGCCGTCCCTTGCCGTGAACGTGATGGGTGCCGTCACGCCGGTCGCGCGGGCGTGGGATCAGCACGGCAAGGACGTGACCGAACTCGTGGCGCGGCGCGATGGACGGTACCTCGCGACCTTCGAGCGCGGCGCGTATCAGGGGATTGCCCGCGAGCATTTCGTCGAATTCGAGCTGCCCGGAATCCAGCCGCGTTCGAGCGATGGAAAAGTCCCCGGCCGGCGGAGCACGACGCTGGTGGCGAGCGGCTGGATTTATCCCACCGACAGCAGCATCAATGTCGCCATCGGGCAGGGCGGCCACGTCACGCCGAGCGGGCCGGCGCTCGAGGCCAGAGTCGCCGGACGCTGGCGGGTCATCGAGCCGGATCTGGGGTTCCCGGCCGGCAAGAACAAGACGATGCTCGTGGATTTATCCGCTGTGCCTGCGGAGGCCGAGCGTCTGCGGCTGCGGACGAATCTCGAGATCTACTGGGACCAGCTTGCCGTGGCCGAGCACAGTGCGGCAGAGGTCCGGACGACGCGGCTGCCGGCGGCCGAGGCCGAGCTGGTGTTCCGCGGCTACTCGCAGACCGTCTCGCCGCGGGGCGATGCCCCCGAGACGCCGATCTACGAGCGGATCGCCAACACGACGCAGCGCTGGCGGGACCTCGTCGGCTACTACACGCGGTTCGGTAACGTGAAGGAACTATTGGCCGGTGTCGACGATCGGTATGCGATCATGAATGCCGGCGATGAGCTTCGACTCCGGTTCGAGGCGCAGGCACCGCCGCCGGCAGGGTGGCGCCGCGACTTCGTTCTGATCGGCGACGGCTGGGAAAAGGACGGCGACTTCAACACGGACTATTCCGAGACCGTGCTGCCGCTGCCGTCGCACGGGAAGCCCGATTACGGCGCCGGCGTGTCGCGTCTCGAGCTGAGCGAGGATCCGGTGTTCCAGCGTCACCGGCGGGACTGGGAGGACTACCACACGCGGTTCGTCAGCCCTCGATCCTTCCTGGCAGGCTTGCGCCGGTACTGACTGCTATGACTCCTCACACCCGGCAGCGCATTGCGTGGTTCGCGTGGGCGCTCGTGCTCGTCTCCTCGCTCGCGGCCATGCGCGTCCTGAACGCGCGGGCGACCGCGGCGGCCGAGGACGTCGCCGGCGTTCCCCCCGACGCGCGCTTCGGCTTCCGGCTGGAAGAGTCGGCCAAAGCGCTGGGCGTGGACTTCGTCCACCAGGGGCCGACCTTCGACGAGCGGCTGTCGCACATCATGCCGCAGGTGGCCTCGCTGGGCGCGTCCGTGGCCGTCGCCGATTTCAATCGGGACGGTTGGGAAGATTTCTACGTCACCAACAGCGGCGAAGGCAGTCTCAACCGCCTGTATCGCAGCCGCGGCGACGGAACGTTCGTCGACGTTGCCGCGGAAACGGGCGTGGCCGACGTCAACCGTCCTGAGACCGGGGTGTCGATGGGGGCGGTGTGGGGCGACTACGACAACGACGGCTGGGAGGATTTGTTCCTCTATCGCTACGGACGGCCGGAGCTCTTTCACAACGAACAGGGCATGCGCTTCGTTGCCGTCGGCGAGCGCGCCGGTCTTCCCAGGTGGGTCAACGCCAACAGCGCGACCTGGTTCGACTACGACCGCGACGGCCACCTCGATCTCTTCCTCGCCGGATACTGGCCCGACAACGTGAACCTCTGGAAGCTCGAGACCACGAGGATCATGCCCGAGAGCTTCGAGTACGCGGCCAACGGCGGGCGCAAGTACCTGCTGCACAATCGCGGGGACGGCACGTTCGAGGACACGACCGCGGCGATGGGCATCAACAGCCGGCGATGGACGCTCGCGGTGATTGCCGGCGATCTGCGCGGCACGGGCTATCCGGATCTGTTCCTGGCCAACGATTACGGCGTGTCGGAGCTCTACGCCAATCAGGCCGGCAGGGGATTCACGGACGTCGCGCAGGCGACGGGCGTCGGACGCACGCCGAAGAGCGGCATGAACGCCTCGGTGGGCGACGTGTTCAACGACGGCCGGCTGGCGATCTACAAGACCAACATCTCGGAAGCGGGCGTGCTCGTGCAGGGCAACGACCTCTGGGTGCCGCGCAGCGACCGCGCCGAGTACGAGAATCTCGCCTCGAGCATGGGCGTCGACTACGGCGGCTGGAGCTGGGGCGCGCAGTTCGGCGATCTGAACAACGATGGCGCGCAGGACCTGTATCTGGTCAACGGTTACGTCTCGGCGGGCGAGCGCAGCAGCTACTGGTACGACTTCGCCGTGATTGCCGTCGGCCACAGCCAGATCATTGCCGACGCGGCGAACTGGCCGCCGATGAAGGGCCGCAGCCTGTCCGGCTACCAGCGCAAACGTGTGTGGGTCAACGACGGGTTCGGGCGGTTCACGGATGTCGCGCAGGTGGTCGGCGCGCGCGACACCTACGACGGCCGCGCTGTCGCGCTGGCAGATCTCGGCAATCGCGGCGTGCTCGACGTGATCGTCGCCAATCAACGGGGGCCGCTGTTGATCTACCGGAACACCGTGGCCCCCGGCCGTCACTGGATCCAGTTCGAGCTCGAGGGCGCCGACGCGCCAGGAACGGGGCCGGCGAGCAGCCGCGGCGCGATTGGCGCGCAGGTCGAGCTGCACTGGAACGGCCGTAAACAGGTGCAGCAGGTGACCGCAGCGAGCGGATTCAGCGCCCAGAACCAGCGCCGTCTGCACTACGGTCTCGGCGCGACAACGGTCGTCGATCGCGTCGTCATCCGCTGGCCGTCCGGGCGCGAGCAGACGATCGAGCGGCCGGAGGTCGACAGGCTCCACCGGGTGAAAGAGCCGGGCGACACGCCTCGAGGCGAGGGCGATGGCGACTGAGGCGCCGGCCCTCGTTCAGGAGCCGTCGGCGGCAAACCGGCGGCGGCTGTTGTCGCTCGACAACCGCTACCTGCCGCCGCTGCTCATCACCAGCATCCTGCTCGGCGCGCATTTCTCCTACGGCATCCTCGAAGCGTGGTACGCCACGGGTCTCGCCATCGTGACCGCGATCGGCGCCGAGCTCGTGATGGGCCGGCTGACGTACGGCAAGTGGCCGCATCCGGCGAGCGCCTATATCAGCGGCATCAGCGCCGGGATCCTCGTACGTTCGCCGCTGCTCTGGCCCTACTTCCTGGTCAGCCTGATCTCGATCACGTCGAAGTACGTGCTGCGCGTGAAGGGCCGGCACATCTGGAATCCGACCAACTTCGGCGTCAGCGCCGCGGCCTTCCTGGCGCCTGCCACTGTGACCGTGCTGAGCATCCAGTGGGGCAACGTGCTTGCTCCGATGGTCATCATCTGGCTGCTCGGATCGGTGATCGTTTGGCGCGTGGGCCGGGCCCATATCTCGGCCACGTACGTGGTGTCGTTCCTGTTCTTCTCGTGGGTCACGAGCCTGATCACCGGCACGCCGTGGACGGCAACCGTCGCGCCCATCACCGGCCCGATGTATCAGCTGTTCATCTTCTTCATGGTGACCGACCCGAAGACGACCGTTCGCTCGAAGTTCTGGCAGTGCGTCGTGGTCGTGCTGGTCGCGTTCGTGGAGATGATCTTCCGGCTGAACCAGGTCCTCTACGCGCCCTTCTACGCGCTCTTCATCGTCGGCCCGATCGCGATGCTGATCGATCTGTCGATAGGGAGAAACGGGGGGCAGGTATCAGGATTCAGGGCCGGGCCAGGCAAGCAGGTCTCAGGCGCAGAGGCCTGAGGAGCTTCGATCCCCGAGTTCTCGTATCTTGCCCACCCTGAATCCTGATTCCTGATTCCTGATCCCTGATTCTCCGCCGGGCTTAGACTATACCGGCTCGAGGAGAACGTGGGCGAGAGCGGGCGTGAACGCCTGGCGTATCGGTTGCTCGTCATCGCGTCGGCGGTGCTCCTCTGGACCGTAGTCGTCGGGTGGACCGGAGGGTTCGCCCTGTCCGTCGGCGGGATGCGGCTGTCGTCGCGCAGCCTGCGCAACCCGCTCATCCTCGCCGGCATCGCGCTGGCCGCTGCGTGTGCCGCGGCTCCGCGCGGCCGGCGGCTGCGGGTGCTCGCCGCGGCCGGGGCGCGCATCGTGGGGTCTGTCGACACGGCCGTCGCAGCGTTGAACCCGCACTACGTGCGGCGCGCGGCGGATCTGCTGGCCGCCGCCACGGCCGTCGCCGTCGTTGCGATCGGCGTGGCGTGGGGCTCGTTCGTTGTCGGCGGCGCGGACTCGTACGGCTATGTGAGCCAGGCCCGCCTGTGGGCGACGGGTACGCTGCGTGTCGAGCCGGCCTTTGGCGACGACCGGCCAGCCGGTCTTACCAACGCCGCCCTGACGCCGCTCGGATATCGGCTTTCGTCGGATCAGCGGTCGATCGTCCCGATCTACGCTCCCGGCTTTCCGATGCTCGCGTCCGTCTTCGCGCGCGCGGCCGGGCCGGATGCGGTGTTCTACGTCATGCCGCTCATGGCGGGCATCACCGTGCTCGCCACGTACCTGCTCGGCATGGCGGTGTCGGGACGAGCCGTCGGACTGCTGGCGGCTCTGCTGATGGCGCTCAGTCCGGCGTTCCTCTTTCAGCTGACGCGTGCTCCGATGAGCGACATCGTTGCCGCAGGCTGGTGGACGCTGGCGCTCGTGCTCCTTCCGCGCACGCGCTCCTCGTTCGCGTGCTCCCTGGTGACGGGGTTGTGTGCAGCGGCCGCGATTCTGACACGCCCGAATCTGGTTGCGCTCGCGATCGTTCCAGCGGCATGGCTGTCATGGGACGCGGCGACGAATCCAGCCCGGCGGAAGGCCTTCATGCGCCTGGCGCTCTACGCGCTCGGGCCGGTCGTCGCGAGCCTCGTCGTCGCCGGCTTGAATCGCTACTGGTACGGTTCGGCGACGGAATCCGGATACGGCCTGCTGGCCGGCAGACTGTTTCGGTGGGACTATCTGTGGCCCAACATCGTCAATTACCCGCGCTGGATGATCGAGAGCCAGACGCCCGCGATCGCGCTCGCGCTGCTCGCACCGTGGTTCATCCGGAGTGCTCTCGTGACGGTCTGCGCGGGGTTCGTGGCCACGATCTGTCTGTGCTACGCCGTCTACCTCCCGATGGATGTCTGGTGGGCGCTGCGATTCCTCCTGCCGGCGTTTCCGATCGTGCTGATCTTCCTCGCCGTGACGATCGTGCACGGCGCGCGCCTCCTGCCGCTCAAGCTTCAGGTGTTGCTGCCGGTCGTCATTGCCGTCGTCATCGCGGCGCAGATGCGGGAATTCGGCCGCGAACAGAACGTGCTCGATTCGACCGATGAGCGGCGGTTCGCGCAGATCGGCCGATACGTCGCCGAGACGCTGCCGGCGGAAGCCGTCGTGTTCGCCGTCATGCACAGCGGCAGCGCGAACTTCTATTCCGGCCGTGCCACGGTCCGATTCGAAGCCCTTCCACCCGGCCAATTCGCGCCGATCGCCCGCGAGCTTCTGCGGCGGGGGCGCCCGGTGTTCATCCTGATGGATCTCGGGGAGGAAGAGGAGTTCGCCAGGCGGTTCGGCCCCGCCAGCCGTTTCGGCACGCTCGACGCGCGCGCGGCGAAGCTGGTTCCGAGCGTCGCGCTCTATCGGGTCGACGAGCCTCGCGTTCGCGCGCCTTGACCCGCCGGTGCCAGGGTGTCAGTATGCCGCGCATGTTGAGCATCCTGACTGTCATGCTTCTCAGTGCCCAGGCGGGATCGGCCGCCGGCGTCTCCACGGCGTGCGACAGGATCGCGTCACTGGCGCTCCCGAACACGACGATCACGTCGGCGCGGTTCGTGCCGGCCGGTCCCTTCACTCCACCCGCGCCGCAAGGCCGGGCAGGAGCCCCCGCCGCTCCCCAGGCGGGCCGTGGCGGAGCTGCAGGCGGGCGCGGACAAGGCCCTGCCGCTCCGCAGACCATGCTCCCGGCGCATTGCCGTGTGCAGGCCGTCCTGAAGCCCTCGTCCGATTCGCACATCGAGATGGAAGTGTGGCTCCCCGCGGAGAACTGGAACGGCAAGTTCCAGGCCGTCGGCAACGGCGGCTGGGCGGGGAACATCAGCTATCCCGCGCTCGCCTCGGCGCTGCAGGAAGGATATGCGGCGGCCTCGAACGACACCGGCCACAAGGGCGGCAACGCGCTCTTTGCGATCGGGCATCCCGAGAAGCTGATCGACTTCGCGTATCGCGCCGTCCACGAGATGGCGGTGCAGTCGAAGTCGATCATCGCCTCGTACTACGGGCGGCCGGCGCGGCTGTCGTACTGGAACGGATGTTCGACCGGCGGACGTCAGGGCCTCATGGCGGCGCAGAAGTATCCCGAGGACTTCGACGCGATCCTCGCCGGCGCGCCGGCAAACTACCAGACGCACCTGCACGCCTGGGATCTCTCGGTGGCCGTCCCCGTGCTGAAGGATCCCGCCGCCGCGATTCCGGCCTCGAAGCTCGCGCTGATCAACCGCGCAGCGCTGAACGCCTGCGACGCCAAAGATGGCGTGCGCGACGGCCTGATCAACGAGCCGCAGAAGTGCTCGTTCGACGTCGCGGCGCTGCAGTGCACGGCGGAGGATCGCGAGGACTGTCTCACCGCGCCGCAGGTTGCCACGGCAAAGCGCGCGTACTCATCTGCGAAGACGGCAAGCGGTGAAATCGTCTTCCCGGGCAAGGATCCGGGCAGCGAGACCGGATGGCTCGGATTCGTCGGCGGCCAGCAGGCGCCGGGTGTGTCAGTGGGCTCGTTCCAGGTTGCGTATCAGGACCAGAACTGGGATCCGAAGACGTTCGACATCAACCGCGATCTCAAGGTCGTCGACGAGAAGGTGGGCTCGATCGTCAACGCCATCAACCCCGATCTCCGCGCGTTCAAGGCGCGCGGCGGGAAGCTCCTCCTGTATCACGGCTGGAACGACACCGCCATCTCCGCCGGCAACACCATCAACTACTACCAGAGCGTGCTGGCGAAGATGGGCGGCAGGCAGGACGACTTCATCCGGCTGTTCATGGCGCCGGGAATGCAGCACTGCGGCGGAGGACCCGGGCCGAATCAGGTGAGCTGGATGGCGGCGCTGGAGCGGTGGCGCGAGTCCGGCATCGCGCCCGACCGCATCGAGGCCGCGCGAGTCACGAACGACCGCGTCGACATGACGCGCCCGTTGTGCCCCTATCCGCAGGTGGCGGTGTACAAGGGGGTGGGAAGTACTAACGACGCGGGCAATTTTGTCTGCAAAGTGGAAAAGTAGAGAAGTGGAGAAGTGGAAAAAGTAAGTTGAAAGTGGATCTCGTCACTTGGTCACTTACTTCTCCACTTTTCCACTTTTCCACTTTCTACTTTCAGAGCGCTGCGGCAAGGCTCGCGCCGGTCGCATCGAACACCGTCGATGCCCCGGCGCGGGCGAGCGCGATGAACCTGGGCGTGACCAGGGGGTCGAACTGCTTGCCGGTATCCTTCTCCAGCCGCCGGATGGCCTCCTCGAGCGGCATCCCCTTGCGATACGGTCTCGACGACACCATGGCGTCGAACGAATCCATCACCGAGACGATGCGCGATCCGATCGGGATCTCGTCGCCGCGCAAGCCGGCCGGATAGCCGGTGCCGTCGAACGCCTCGTGGTGGTGCAGCACGAGCAGGCTGACGCGCTCGAAGCCGGGCACCGCGCGCAGCACCGCCCAGCCGTACTCGGGATGTTTCTTGATGACGGCGTATTCCTCGTCGGTCAGCTTCGACGGCTTCCGCAGGATGGCGTCGGGGACGCCGATCTTGCCGATGTCGTGCAGGATGGCGGCCGCCTCGAGATCGCGCAGCCCCTCGTCGTCGAGACCGAGATCGCGGCCGATGCGGACCGCCCATTCGGCCAGCCGCGTGGAGTGCACGCCGGTGTTCAGGTCCTTGAGGTCGAGGAGCTGATTCATCGCGCAGATGACCGACGTACGCACGGCAAGGAGCTGCGTCTGCAGCTCCTTGACCTTGATGTTCTCCAGGCTCCAGGACGGGACGGGCGGCATTACCGGAGCAGACCGCCGAGGAGCCCGCCGAAGTTCAGCCCGCCCGAGGTCAGGCCGCTCAGAGGTTTGCGCGCCGCGCGGATCGCGGCCGGGGCGTCCAGGCGTCCCTTCTTGACCTCCCACGACACCCACGCGGCACCGGTGCCGGCCGCGTCGGCCGCCTGCTGATTCGTGATGGCGGCCGAGCCCTCCGCCAGCAGGGCCGCGACGCCGGCCGCGAACGGCGTGCTGAACGAGGTGCCCCACGCGGCAGCGTAGGTGTTGAACGGATAGGTGCTGACGATCCCCTCGCCGGGCGCCGCAATCCACGCGACGGTCGTGCCGAAGTTGGAGAACTCCGACAACGTATCCCAGTTGGTCGTCGACGCCACGCCCATCACCGTCGAATACGAGGCCGGATAGACGTTCGTCTTGCGGCCGTCGTTGCCGGCCGACGACACCGCGATCGCGCCCCTGGAGGCCACGTAGGCGAGCGCACGCTCCAGCTCGCGCGACTTGCTGGCAAAGCTGAAGCTCATGTTGATGACCTTTGCCTGCTTGCTCGACGCGTAGTAGAGCGCCCGCAGCACATCCGACAGGTATCCGCTGCCGTCAGCCTTGAACGTCTTCAACGGCAGGATCTTCGCGTGCGGAGCGGCCAGGTGGATCACGCCGGCGACGAGGGTGCCGTGGCCGAACGCCGAGTACTCGGGCCGGCCGTCGAGAATCGCCATCGTCGACTGATCGAGAATGGCCATCGTCGACTGGTTGACGAAGCCGGGACGGCCCTGATCGAGGATCGCCATCGTCGACTGGTTCACGGCGCCGGGGCGCTGCTGGTCGAGGATCGCCATGGTCGACTGGCTGATGTCGCCGCGCTCGTCGGCGCCGTCCCGGTTGCGCGTGAAGTCGTAGCCGGGCAGGAGCCAGGGCTCGAGCACCGGGTGGCTGGTGTCGACGCCCGTGTCGATCACCGCCACGGTGATGCCGTGCCCCGTCAGTCCGTAGCGCTGGTGCGCGTCCTCGAGCCCGAGGATCGCGAACGCCGGCTGCTGCACGTATCCGCGCCTCACCGTCGTGCCGTAGTAGTCGACGGGCGTCTTGTCGAGCAGCGCCGTCGGGACGGCCGCGCCGCCGCCGCTCTCGGTGTACACGACCTGGTCGACCTCGACGTCGACGATGCCCGGAACGAGCGACAACAGCCTGGCCAGGATCTGCAGGTCGAGGACGTCAGGCACCGCGATCAGCAGCACGTTGTTCAGCGTGCCGTCGAGGGCGTAGAGCACGTTGCACCCGAGGATGCGGCACGCCGACTTCACCACGGGAAGTCCGCTGACCAGACCGCCGGCGCGAACGATCAGCCGGCCCTCGGCCGCGGCCCGGGCCGGCGTCAGACCGAGCAGGAAGACCGCGAGGAGGAGCGTGGAGATCAAACGGGAGAAGGGGAGGCGCTTCATCATCATGACCTTTGGGTTACAGTGGACGAGGGCTTGCCCGGATTGGACGTGTTGAACAGCACGTCGAGCGGAAGTGCGACCTCGCCGCTCTCGAGGGCGAACAACAGCGTGAGATCCCTGCGGCGATCGAAGCTGCACTGGAATTCGCCGAACGCGTTCGTCTGGAAGACGCTGATCTCGGCATCGCCCTCGACCAGCGCCAGCTCGATGCGGCGCGGCATCTGGTCGGGCCGGGTACGGTCGACGATCTGGCCGGTCAGCTGGTACCAGCCGGCCCTGGCGGCATTCTCGACGTGCAGATCGATGGCCATCGACTGAGCCGCAAACAGGAGATGCCGTGAATACGCTGCGCCGGCGCGAACGCCGGCGGGTGCTTCCTGCATGCTGTCGAACACCAGCGTCGCCAGCATCGACGGTCCCCAGGAGCGGCGCCGCGCGGTGGCGCGGCGGTCGCGAAGCTGCTGCTGCGCGAGGTAGGTCCTGGCCACGCGCACCGCGTCGGCCGGCGGCACGAAGCCGGCCTCGGCCTGGGCAAAGCGGGCAAATCCAGACCAGGCGTCGAACGCCTCGCGGCAGGCCTCACAGCCGTCGCTCAGGTGCTGTTCGATCTCCGTCCTGGCCTTGTCGTCGAGCAGGCCCCGGACGAAGTCGACCCACTGCGGCGATGAAAAATGGTCAGTCATCCGAGATACCACCGCTCATGAGAGAAGGGCCTGCTGACGAGCTGGAAATAGAGGCGCCCATAAAAAAAGTCAGGCCTGCGCGGATTTTCCCGTCAACACGAACGGGGCCCAGTAGTACGGATGCGGATGCGTGGCGCGGACGTCGTGCATCGTGTCGCGCAGGGCGTCCACCGGCTCGGCACCGTCGGCCATGCGCCGATAGAGGCGTGTCATCAGCGCGGCCGTGCTCTCGTCGTGGACGTTCCAGAGGCTGAGGAGCAGCGTGTGCGCGCCTGCACAGAACAGCCCGCGTGTAATACCGAGCAGCTCGTCGCCGGCCGCGGCGACGTTGGCGCCCGTGGCGCAGCCGCTCAACGTGACCAGGTCGGCCTTGAGGCGCAGGCGGTACAGGTCGTAGACGTTGAGATAGGTGTCGCCCAGGCGAATGCCGGAGAACATCGGATTCTCGGGACGGAAGTAGCCGTGCGACGCGATGTGCACGATGCGGCTGTTCCGGCCCTCGGTGCGCAGTACCTGCTCGGTCGCCTCGGCGCCGATGCGGAGCCGCGCCTCGGGCAGGACTGCGGCGACGGCCCTGGCCTCCGCGTCGATGAGCGGTGCCTGGTCGTCGGCAACGCCCAGCACGAGGGCGCCGCTGCCGCCGCCGGCAGCCTGCTGCTGGCACCGTGCGTAGATGCTGGCGCTGGGCGCATACGAGACCGCGCACGCATCGGTCACGTAGCGTTCGCCGTCGTAGAGCGCGTGGAACGGGACGTAGTGAAGCGCGCCGTGCGGCACGATCACCAGCCGGCGGCCGCGCAGCTGGCTCCAGACCGGCGCCAGCAGCTCGGTGAAGATCTCGCGCAGGTGCGCCTGGGTGGTCGTCAGCAGCGCGCGCTCGAACGTCTTCAGGTACTCGGCCCCGAGGCGGAACTTCGAGAACTGGAACTGCAGCATCCGCACCTGCGACGCCACGCGCGACATCAGCGAGACGGGCGCCATCTCGACCCGATCGCGATCGACGAGGCACAGGACGATGCGATCGTCGATGGTGAAGAACTCGACGAGCGTCGTCCCGGCGGGGAGGGCGGCGCGGATGGTCTCGAGCGAGTAGACCGACGGCGCGAGCAGGTCTGACTGCGGCGCGCCGGTGAGCGTCAGCTCGCGGACGGTGCGGGCCAGCTCCTTTTCGCGCGCGCCGATCTCGCGCTGGAAGGCCGACAGCCGCGCGGCCGAATTGTCGCCGGGGCGAAGCTGTTCCAGCTCGACCAGGTGGTAGTACCAGTTCAGCTCTTCGCGCAGCTCGCGAATGGCGTGGGCGAGCTGGCTTTCCGAGCCTTCCTCGCGCGCCAGCGCATGCACCGGCTGGAACATGAGATCGAACAGCGTGCGTGACTTCGCCTGCTCGACCAGCATGAACGCCTGCTCGAAGCCGCCGGTGCCCGCTTCACCGTTCAGGCACAGCTGCACCAGCCGTTCGTAGACCTCACCCTTGTTCTTGACGAAGGCGATCTTCAGCTCTTCGGCGTTCAGCCGGCCGCGCAGCGTTTCGAGTGCGTTGCGCGCGACCTGATACGAGGCATACGCGCCCGCCGAGTCGCCGCTGCGGGTCAGCGCGTGTCCGAGCAGGAGATGGGCGTGGTAGGTGAGAATCGGGCTTTCGACGCCGGCCAGCGTCTCGATCGCGGCGTCGGCGCGGCGGCGCGCCTCGGCAGGGTCCTCGAGGCGCAGGGCGATGCGGGAGAGCAGCAGGTGTGCGAGCGCCGCCTTGTTCGACAGACGCGAGCGCTGGAACTGCTCCAGGGCCGCGAGCGCGAGCCGGCGCGCCTCGAACAGCCGGCCTTCGTCGACGAGCAGAATCGCCTGATACAGGTCGATCAGCGACGGCCACACCTGGTTGTTCTCGCGCACCATCCGCGCGCGCGCCTCGTCGAACAGCTCGATGGCGCGGAACACCTTGCCTTCCTGGCCGTACGATGTCGCCGCATTGGCCAGCGCCTTGGCCGCCTCGTAGCCCATACCCAGGTTGTTGAAGCGGGTATGGGCCTGCTCGGCCATTTCGCGCGCGTCGACGCTCAGGTTCAGCTCGAGGTAGATCTCGGACAGATCGAGCAGCGACAGGGCCGCGTGGTAGGCATCGCCGGTGCGCCGCGCGGTACTGGCGGCGGTATGCAGCAGCTCGATCGCGCGGCTGTACTCGCCGCGCAGGTAGTACAGCCAGGCGATGTTGTAGTCGGCCTGGCCGACCGCCTGATCGAGGCCGCGTTCGACCGCCAGACGGCGCGCCTCGGTGTACGCGGCGAGGGCGTCGTGGAAGTTGTTGAGCGTGGTCAGCGTGACCGCTTTGTTGTGAATCACCGACAGCACGCCATCGGCGTCGCCGAGGCGCGTCAGCGCCTCGTGGGCACGCTCGTAGCAGACCATCGCCTCAGCGAAGCGGTCCTGCCGGTGAAGCAGGTTGCCGATCATCACGTCGAGGCGGGCCAGACGCACGGCGTCGCCTTGCGCCTCGAACAACGTCCGAGCCCGCTCGGCGGCGGCGAAAGATTCCTCGTAGCGGCCGAGGAGCAGCAGCGGCTGGACCGACGCGCTCAACGTGCGGGCGAGCTCGGCCTGATCGCCGAGCTGCTCGAATGCCGCGATCGCTTCACGGTGACGCTCGACGGCGAGCTGGTTGTTGCCGCCGACCGAGAGCGCGTTGGCCTGCGCACGCGTGCTCAGTGCCAGCAGGTGGGCGTCGCCGATCGCGGCGGCGATGTCCGCCGCCTCCGTGGCACACGTCAACGCACGATGGAAGTCGACGCGCAGCAGCTCTCGCGACTGCTCGATCAGCCGCTGCGCCTGCGCGGCGCCGGCGGGCTCGCACGGCGTCTGCCCGGCGGGCGGTGCGACGGCTACCGGCACAGGCCCACCTCCGCGAGCGCCGCACGCAGACGATCGAGACACCGGCCGCGCAGAAAGCCGATCGACCCCGTGGCGACACCGAGCTCGGCCGCAACGTCCTTGTAGGGACGCGGCGGGGTCTCGAAGAACAGCAGGTGCACCATTCGCTGGCAGCGCTCCGAGAGCCCGGAGACCGCCGCACGCAGCGCCTGCGCCTGCTGGACCTCGCGAATGAGCGCATCGGGTATGTCGGCGTCGGGTGCCGGCGTCCGCTCGCTGTGAGCGCCATCGTCGGGCACGTATCGATCGCTGCGCCGCCGCCACTTCGACACCTTGTGGACCGTCGTCTGGATGAGCCACGCCGGCAGCGCCTGCGGATCCCGCAGACGCGGCAGCTCGGCGACCAGGTCGAGGCACACGGCCTGGAAGATGTCGGCGGCTTCGTCGCGGCTGAGCCCCTGCTTCAACGGAATCGAGAAGATCAACCGGTTGTAGCGATCGATCAGCTCGCTCCACGCCTGTTCGTCGCCCGACAGGCACGCCGCGACGAGCTCGCGGTCGGTGCGGGCCGCCGGCCGGTCGATGACTCTGGCCAGCATGCTCATCGCCGTTCACCCGCGCGCCGTGGCTTGAAGTACAGCTGGTCGGCGTTCCACAGCGTGTAGTGGTCCAGCACCGCGGGCTGGAAGTTGGCCAAGTCGCCGCGCGCGGCCACCAGGATGTGCGGCGCGGCGAGGAAGATGAACGGCAGCTGCTCGGCGACGATCGCCTGCACGCGGTCGTACAGCGCCTTGCGCCTGGCGGAATCGAGCGTCGTGAGCTGCTGCTGCATCAGCCGATCGATCTCGGCTTCCCACGGCGTCGCCGGCGTCGTCTGACCCAGACGCCACAGGTGATTCGCGCCGTGCGACAGCCACACGCTCATCTCGGCGTTGGGATCGGCGTCGCCGCCGCCCAAGCCCTGGATGGAGGCTTCGTAGTCGAACGTGCGTGTGAGCCGATCGATGAGGGCCCGGAACTCGAGCGGCACGACGCGGACGTCCATGCCGAGCTCTTTCAGGTCGGCCTGGATGAGCGTCGCCATTGCCGTTCGCTGGGCGCTCGTCGCGCTGGTGACGATGGTGAACTCGACGCGCTGACCGCGGGCGTCGACGAGCGCGCCATCAGGCCGCCGCGAGAAGCCGGCGGTTTTCAGGATCTCGCGCGCCTTCGCCACCGAGCGTGCCGGACGCGGAATCGAGGTGTTCACCCAGTGCCGGTTGCCGGGGCTGACGTTGCCCCAGAGCGGGACGGCGCGGCCCTTGAAGACCAGACGCGTGATGCCCTGGCGATCGATCGCCAGCGAGACGGCGCGCCGGAAGTCAAGGTCGGTGAACCAGCGCTGCTTGGCCGCCACCTGCGGCAGATTCCTGCCGGTCAGATCGTTCTGATTGAAGACGAGGAAGTTGTACTCGAGCGCCGGTCCGAGGTCCTCGAGCTGATATCGCCCGGCCGCCTGCTCGCGCGACAGCAGCGCGAAGTTGTCGGCCGTCGTCCGGCCGAGCAGGTCGGTGGCGCCGCTCTGGAAGCGGATCACCTGCGCGTCTTCGTTGCCCGCGAACACGAAGACGATCTCGTCGAGGTAGGGCAGCCGCCGCCTGGACGCGTCGACCTTCCAGTAGTACGGATTGCGCTCGAGCACGAGCTCCTGTCCGGCGGTGTATCGCTTGAGGCGGTACGGCCCGAGGCCGGCGATCTGGGACGGCGCGACGGTCATCGGCCAGGCCTCCGCCAGCGTGGCCCTGGCGTACGCGCCCTCGAGCAGATGCCGCGGCAGGATCGCGATGCTGTCGAACAGCCGCTCGGCTGCGGCGTAGGGCTGAGCGAGCCTCAGTCGAACCGTGTAGTCATCGACCTTCGTCACCGCGATCGGCCGTCCGCCGACGATGAGCAGGTCGCGATGGGGCGCGCCGACCGCCGGGTCCAGCAGCACCGTGAACGTGAACACCACGTCATCGGCGTCGAACGGGTGGCCGTCCGAGAAGCGCAGCCCGCGGCGCAGCGAGAGCGTGTAGGTCAGGCCGTCGGCCGAGCGCCTCCACGACTTCGCAAGGGCGCTTTCGGTGCCCTGCGTCAGGCGGTTGATGTGAATCAGGTCCGCCGACATGCGGCCGATGACGTCCTTCGAGGGTGCGTCCACGGCCACGATCGGATTCAGCGTCCTCGGCTCGGCGCGCAGGGCAACGACGAGCCGGCCGCCATGGGTGCCCGTGCCTGTCACGGCAAGCACGTCTTCGCCCGCAGTCGCCGTCGTCGCGGCGGACGCCGAGGAGGCGCCCGCGACGAGGACCAGCAGCACCGAGGCGATCATCACCTTCGCCCGCTGGTGCAGCAGTGCGGTGAGCGCGTGGTAGGCCAGCGCGACCGTTGCAAGCGCGGGTGCCGGCGCCAGCATCCACCAGTAGCTGGTCAGCACGTGGTACTGCTGCAGCGTGCCGAGCATCGCGCCCCAGCTCGGCGTGGGCTCTCCGATACCGAGGCCGAGGAACGACAACGCAACTTCCGCGAGGAGGAACTGCGGAATCAGGATGCCGGCCTGCGTAAGCACCACTCCGTACGTGTGCGGCAGGATGTGCCGTCGCAACATGTACACGGACGATGCGCCAAATCCCTCCGCGGCGCGCACGTACGTCCGTTCCCGGGCGCTGAGGACGATGCCCCGGATCATGCGCGCCGGGCGGGCCCAGCCGACGATGCCGAGGACGGTGACGAGGGTGAGGAAGGTCGCCCGCGTGTCGATGTGCAGCGGCAGGGCCGCGCGCACGGCGAACAGCAGGTAGATCCACGGCAGCGCCATGAAGACGTCGGCGGCGCGCATGATCGCGCGATCGGCGACGCCGCCGAAGAATCCGGCGAGCGTGCCGAGCGTCATGCCGACGAGCAGCGCGCAGAGCGTCGCCAGCAGCCCTGCGGCGAGCGACACGCGGCCGCCGTGCAGCAGACGCGAGAACACATCGCGGCCGAACCCGTCCGTGCCGAGCAGCGACAGACGAGCCGGCTCGTCCACGCCGAGGAGCCGGCCGTTGGCGAAGAGCCGGACAGGGTACCGCTGTGAGACGTCGTCGATGTACGCCGCTGGATCGGCCGGGTCGGGCACCTGCGCGTACACGAACGGGGCGTGCAGCGCGCCGCTGGCGTCGAACACGCGGACGCGCGTCGGCGGAGCGTAGGGGAACGATCGATCCTGAGCCTCCGGATCGTACGGGGCCACGAACCCGGCGAACGCGACCACCAGGTGCAGCGCGATGAGCGTGGCGATGACGAGACGGCGGGCGGTCATGCCCGGATCCTCGGATCGATGGCGACGAGCGCGACGTCGGCCAGGAGATTGCCGCCGACCAGGAACACGGTGGCGAGCATGGAGGCGGCGAGCACGACGTGGGTGTCGCGCGCCAGCAGGGCGTCGACGAGCAGCGGTCCGAGTCCGGGCCAGCTCATGACGACTTCGATCAACAGCGACGCGCTGAGCAGCCCGGCGATCGACAGGCCGGCCAGCGAGATCAGCGGGCTGGAGGCGATAGTCAGGATGTAGCGCACATCCAGACGCCAGCCGACGATGCCGTGTCCGCGCGCCGCCATCACCGCCGGGGTCCGCGCGGCTTCCAGTGCGCTCGCACGCACGTGCCGCAGAATCGCCGGCAGCGTGCTCAGCACGATCGCGCAGAGCGGCAGCACCGCGTGCCGCGCCAGATCGCCGAGCGGCGCGCCGCCGGCGTCGGCACTGCCCGGCGAGAACATGCCCCCGGCGGGGAACAGACCGCTCTCGAGCGCGAAGAGCAGGAGAGCGAGCGCAATGAGGAGGTCGGGCACGGCGAGGAGCGTCGACGTGCCTGCCGTGCAGAGCCGATCGACGATGCCGCCGTGGCGGCGGGCCGTCCAGAGCCCGAGCGGCAGCGCGATCAGCCAGGCGGCGATCAGCGCCGGCACCGTCAGGATGAGGGTGTTGCGGGTGCGTTCCCACAGCAGCGGCGCGACCGGCGCGTGGTGCGCGAGGGAGAGGCCGAAGTCCCCACGCACCACGGCGCCGAGCCACCGCACGTAGCGAACCGGAGCCGGGGCCGTCAGCCCATGCTCCTGTCGCAACGTTTCGATCGCGCCGCTGCCGACCGCGGCATCCAGCTTGAGGTCGTCGAAGAACTCGCCCGGTGCAAGCTCCAGCATCGCGAACGTGAGAACCGACACGCCCAGCGTGATGGCCGCACCGTAGACGAGCCGCCGCAGCGCGAAACGGAGCACGGTCACGCGACCGCCTCCGCCGGCAGCGCCCGTTCGGGCACGAAATGGCGGACCGTCGCGCCGCGCTCGACGATCGAGCCGTCCTGCATGATTGCGATCTCGGGCGCGAACTCGCCGAGGAAATCGAGGTCGTGCGAGATGCAGAGCAGCGCCAGGTCGTGCTGCCGCTGCAGTTCCAGCAGCAGCGCCGTAATGCGCGAGCGCGTCTCGGTATCGAGCCCGGAGAACGCCTCGTCGAGGATCAGGAGGCGCGGACGCACCGCCAGCGCGCGGGCGATCGCGAGCCGCTGACGTTCGCCGCCGCTGAACTCGCCGGGACGCGCCCCGAGCCGGTCGGCGGAAAGACCGACATCCGACATCAGCTCGGCCGCCCGTCGACGCCGCTCGTGGGCGGATGCGGCGCCCTGAATTGCCAGCGGCTCGGTGACGATCTCGAGCGCCGTAAAGCGCGGATTCAGCGCGGCGGCGGAGTCCTGGAAGATGAGCTGCACGAGGTTCCGGCAGGGCTGCAGCGCCCGGCCGCCCAGCCGGGTGATGTCGCGCCCGTCGATGCGCACGCGACCGCTGTCCACCGGCTCGAGGCCGGCCAGGCAGCGGGCCAGCGTCGACTTACCGCAGCCGGATGGCCCGGCAAGACCCAGCGTGGCGCCCCGGTCGATCTGGATATCGACGCCGCACAGGGCGTGCACCTCGAACCGCGTGCCCGCCAGGATCCGGCGCTGGCGGTACGATTTCGTGGCGCCCGCGGTCTCGGCGATCGGGACATACCGGGATGCGCTCACCGAGCGGGAGAGCGATCGCGCGACGCGGCCGGCGCTCCCGTCGAGGGCCGGGCAGAGCACGTTCACGATGCGTGCACGCTCCATCACGAGAATGCGCCGCGCCGTCCGCGCGAGCACGTCGGCGCTGTGGCTGATGATCAGGAACGCGATGCCGTGCTCCTCGTTCATGCGGTGAATCAGCCGAAGCACGTCCTCGCGGGCGGACGCGTCGAGCGACGCCGTGGGTTCGTCGGCGATGATCAGCCTGGGGCGGCAGACGATCGCCTGCGCGATGAGGATGCGCTGCCGCTGTCCGCCGCTCAGCTCGTGCGGGTAGGCGTCGTAAATGCGCGCGGTGTCCTCGGTCAGGCCGGCGTCGCGCATTGCCGCCATCGCGCGTTCGCGCGCCTCGCGTCGCGTGCAGCGCACGTGCGCGCGAACGACATCGGCGATCTGCGCGCCGGCAGTGAGCACGGGGTTGAGCGCCAGCGCGGATTCCTGGAACACGATCCCGATCCGGGCCCCGCGCATCGCCTCGTACGCCGGCGCCGGGAGTCGCGTCAGCTCCTGCCCGTCGAACACGATCGATCCCGTCACCGTTGCATCGTCAGGCAGCAGTCCGAGCAGCGCGAGCGCCATCGTGCTCTTTCCCGACCCTGACGGCCCAGACACCCCGACGATCTCCCGCGGCTCGATGGCAAACGACACGTCGTCGAGCGCAGTGCGGCGCACGGCACCATCCGCGTAACGCACGGTGAGGTGGCTGACGGTCAGAACAGACACACGACACCTGGGCGAGGCGGGTGGAGCAAGCGCGCTGCCAGGGGCGATCAGTGCAGTCCTGTTGTGATGTGAGAGGTGTGCGAAAAAAGGCGTGTTCCAGTCTGATCCAGCCGTGTTCAATCCTTGAAAGACTTCTGGCGAAAACTGGTATGTGACAAGGGCGGGACGCCGTGGGAAAGGATGCGACGAGCCGCGCGAATCGGATCACCCGCCTGCTGGGGGGTAGAGAGCGCCGTCGAGCGCTTCGGCGCGCGTCAGTACAACAGCGTGTTCGGCGGCAGGCCGCAGAGAACGCGCCCGTATAGTTCCATCGCGGTCTGCGGATGCATGATGGCGTGGTTGGCGAGCGCCTGGATGTCGCGCTGGTGCCGCTGAATCGCGATGTGCTCCTGGATGGAGGACGCGCCGCTGGCGTAGAACAGGATGTCGGTCGCCTCGCGTGCCAGCCCGGTCGAATACGCAATGTGGGCACGCGTCCGGATCCGTTCGAGCACGGTCAGCTTCCCGTTCGCGGACTCGTCCATCAGCGCCGTGGCCAGGCGCGCATGCGCGAGCGAGGAGTCGATCTTGAGCGATGCCTCGGCGATCTGCAGGTGCGTGACAGGCGCCTCGATCTTGCTGGTGTAGCTGGTGTAGGTGATGCCGCGACCCGGCAGACGGTCGACGAAGGCGTCCATGGCCCCGCGCGCGATGCCCACCGGCGTCCCACCGGCGTTCACCGTCAGCACCGGCGCAAGTGGATAGTTGAAGTAGGGATTGGCGCCGTTATGGCGGGGCGGGTACTGGCCCTCGAGCATCTGCGGAAGCGGCATCGCCCGCCGGGCCGGGATGAAAACGTTTTCGGCGACGACGGTGTTGCTCCCGGTGGCCGCCATGCCGGTGGCATACCAGTCATCGAGAATCGTGAGGTCGGCGCTCCTGGCGATCATGCAGGTCGGCGTCTCGTTAACGAGCACGTTGAGCACGGTCCACCGTGCGCCATGACAGCCGGTGTTGAACGGCCAGCGTCCGTTCACGAGAAACCCGCCATCCTGTCGCACCGCGGTTCCGGTCGGCGAGAAGACGCCCGAGATGCACGGATCGCCGTCGGCGAAGATCTCGTCCTGCGTCTCGTCGGGGAAGGTCCCGACCAGCCATGACATTGCGCTGTAGATCGTGGCGACCCACGAAGTCGACGGGCACCCGCGTGCGATCTCCGCCAGGACGTCGCACTGCGTGCGGAACGTGGCCTCGGCACCGCCAAACGCCTTCGGTGCCGTCATCTTGAAGATGCCGGCAGCCCTTAGCGCGTCGAAGGTCTCCGGCAGGACACGGCGGGCCTTCTCGGCCGCCGGCGCCCACTTGCGCAGGGCGGGGACGAGGGCCGCGGCACGCTCGACCAGGTCGTGGGCAATCGCCATGGCGGCGATCCTACCCCGACGGGTCCGCGAGCCGCGCAGCGGCATAAAATTCATCCTGCCCGTTCACTGACGGAACTCCGGGGGCGGCGAATCAGTCTGGTTCCACATGGCCAGCCAGCCCGCTCAGGTCGTCGAGCCTCGTCCGCCGCTGCGGTTGTGGCCGGGCGTAACCGCTGGCGCGCTCCAGGTGCTGCTGTGGGCGATCGCACCGCTTGCGTTTGACGGGGGCGTCCTGATCGCCGCGGGCGGCAGCGCCGCGCTCGGTCTGCTCGTTCTCATCTGGTGGCTGTTCTTCAGCCGGCTGCCGTGGCTCGAACGTGCGGCCGGGATTGCTCTGACCGTGGCGGCGCTCTGGGCCACGTACCCGATGGTGCATGCGTCCGTGTCGAACGGGATGATGGGCGCCATGCTCCCGATCTACGCAGTGGCCCCGTTGTGCGTGGTCCTGGTCGGCTGGGCGTCGCTCAGCCACACGCTCGAGAGCGCGCTTCGCCTGCCGACGATGGCCGTGGCGATTGCTATCGGGTGCGGGGTGATGACGCTGGTGCGAACCGACGGCATCATGAACGGCGGAGCGCAGCTGCGATGGCGCTGGACGCCGTCGGCCGAAGAGTGGCTGCTGGCGCAAGCCGATCCCGATCCAGACCCCGCGATTGCGTTTGCTGCCGGGATCCCGCCGGTCGACACGAGCGCCCCGGTGATCGCGACGGCGCCTGCCGCGGAAGGAAAGGCGATCGAGAGCGCGACATCGTCAGACGTGGCGGCATCTCCAGCGGAAGCGCCGACGACGTCGATCGCGTCCCCGCCGAAGCCGATCGCGTGGCCAGGCTTCCGCGGTCCTCAGCGCGACGCTGTGATTCGTGGAATCACGCTCGACACGGACTGGGCCCGGAACCCGCCCGTGGCGCTGTGGCGGCGGCCGATCGGTCCGGGCTGGTCGTCATTTGCCGTGCGAGGCGACGCGCTCTACACGCAGGAGCAGCGCGGCGGCGACGAGATTGTCGCCGCGTACAGCATCAGGACCGGCGAGCCGATCTGGAGACATCGAGACGCGGCGCGGTTCTGGGAATCCAACGGCGGTGCCGGTCCGCGCGGAACACCCGCACTGAGCAGCGACGGCCGTGTGTACGCATTCGGCGGGACAGGGCTGTTGAACGCGCTGGACGCCGAGACGGGCGAGGTGATCTGGGCGAGAAACGCCGGCACCGACGGGAAGAAGAGCATCCCGGAATGGGAATTCTCGAGCTCGCCGATCGTGGTTGGCGATCTCGTCGTCCTCGGCGTCGACGGTCAGCTCGTCGCCTACGAGCGGGCGACCGGCCGTCCGCGGTGGTTTGGTCCCGCGCACGGATGGAGCCACAGCTCGCCGCATCTCGTGACCATCGACGGCGTCGAGCAGGTTCTCTATGCCAGCAATGCGGGGCTGACGAGCGTCGCGCCGGACGGCACCGTGCTCTGGGAGCACGCCTGGCCCGGCGGTGCCATCGTGCAGCCGGCGCGGGTCGGCGAGGGCGACGTGCTGTTCAGCGTCCGGAGCGGCGCGATGGGCGGGGCTGGCATGCGTCGTCTGGGCGTCGGTCGTTCATCGGGGTCCTGGACCGTCGAAGAGCGCTGGACCTCGACCGGGTTGAAGCCGTACTTCAACGACTTCGTCGTCCACAAGGGCTATGCGTTTGGATTCGACGGCAGCATCCTGGCGGCGATCGATCTCGCCGACGGCAGACGGGTGTGGAAGGGCGGCCGCTACGGCGCCGGCCAGATGGTGCTGCTGGCGGATCAGGACCTGCTGCTGGTGACGTCCGAGGAGGGGGAGCTGGTGCTGGTGCGCGCGATGCCCGACCAGTTCACTGAAGTCGCACGCGTGAAGGCCATCGACGGCAAGACATGGAACCATCCAGCGGTCGCCGGCGACGTGCTGCTGGTGCGCAACGGCGAGGAGATGGCGGCGTTCCGTCTGCCGCTCGCCCGTTGAGACCGTCGCGCTCGGGGTGCCCGTCAGTACTGATCCCGGTGCGAGCACCGGTATTCCTGGAGCCACTCCTCGCTCATGACGAGCGCCGAGCGTTGCCGTCGCCAGGACGAGAGGCGCTCGAAAATCGCTGTTGCTATCGACCGGAAGAACGGCACGGGCCGGCTGGATGAGCCGGAAACGAGAGCATCGAGAGTGTCAACGCGGACAGTCATGGTGTGTTGCGGGCAATTCAATCAAGCGGCATGCCACACTGTGCAGTCTGCCGATCCGGAAGGTCCGATCGCAAGATCCGCGGATTTTTCTAACAAATTTCACGATCCCGGGGGAGGGGCTGCACGGTCGTGTCTCCTGGAAAGGTGACGAAAACCCAACGCCAACCAGACGATGGCCCGTCATGGGGCAGGGGTCTGACCCGGGGTCGGGTCTGACCCGGGCAGGGGTCTGACCCGGGGTCGGGTCTGACCCGGGGTCAGACCCCGGGTCAGACCCCGAACGGGAGCGTCAACCGGCGGGGACGGTTATTCGGAGCCGTCGGTGCGGGAGACCTGGACCCGGCGCTCGCCATCTTCGTCAGCTGGCGAGACATGGACGTTCCAGGGGTTGCAGCACACCTCGCAGTCCTGGAAGAGTGAACCGCGGATGTCTGGTTCGAGGTAGATTTCCACTTCTTCACCGCAATACGGGCAGGTGACGACGAAGACCGACTGCACGGGTATATGATGCGCCAGCGGCATTCTGGAGGTTCACCGATGAGTGGCCCCATCGCCGACCTCGCGCGCGAGACGATCCCGGTCGACGAACAATCGATCACGGCCGACTTCATCGAGTTCCTGAAATCGGCCAGCCTGGCCCGCCACCCCTCCGGTGAGATGCGCCGGTTCAACCAGGCGCGCGCCACTGCCTGCGTCGACGCCCAGTTCACGATCGTCAGCGGCCTGCCCCGGGAGTTGAAAGTCGGGCTCTTCGAGCAGCCGCGCAGCTACAGCGCGTGGATCCGGTTCGCCAACGCGGCGTCGGCCTCCGATCGCGAGAAGGACCTGCGCGGGATGTCGATCAAGGTTCGCGGCGTGCGCGGCGACAACCTGACCGCCGGATGCGACGAGCAGGACTTCGTCCTCAACAGCCACCCGGTCATGATGGTGCCGGGACCGCGCGAGTTCCTCGATCTGCTGCGTGCGGTAGAAGCCGGCGGGTGGCGCCGGGTCCGATACTTCCTCACCCATCCCCGCGCCGCGCGAATCGCCATTGCCGCACGACAGCATCCCGCCAGCCAGCTCGACATCGCCTACTGGAGCACGACGCCGTATCTCTTCGGCGAAGGCCGCGCGGTCAAATACATCGTCAAACCGGTCTTGCGTGCCCGGGCGGCGCGACGACCCGTGCTGACCGACACCTACCTGCGCGACGCGATGCGCGAGCGGCTCGCCGTCGACGAAGCCGCGTTCGACTTCTTCGTGCAGTTCCGGACCAACCCCCGGACGATGCCGATCGAGGACGCCAGCGTGGAGTGGAAGGAGCGCGACTCGCCGTACGTGCGGGTCGCCGAGGTCCGCATCCCGCGCCAGGCGATCGACGCTCCGGGCCGCGAGCAGGCCTGCGAGCGGACGTCGTTCAACCCCTGGCACGCCCTTGCCGCGCACCGGCCGCTCGGCGGGATGAACCGCGTCCGGCGAACGGTGTACGAGGAGATGCAGCAGTTCCGCGAGCGCCACGCCCTCGCCATCTAGAGCCGGAGCCGTCGATCGATCCGCCTCGCCTCGGGTAGAGTCGTGGCATGGATCCGGTGCTGGAGCTCCTGCGATTGATGTGGAAGGTCGACCACGAGCTGCATCGCCTGTCGAAGGCCATGATCGGCAGGCTCGGTCTCACGGCTCCGCAGCGTCTCGCCGTGCGGTTGATCGGACTCGAGCCGGGCATCAGCCCGGGACGCCTCGCCGAGCTGCTCCACCTCGATCCGGGAACGGTCACCGGCATCATCAAACGGCTGGAGCATGCGGGTCTGGTGAGCCGCGAGCGAAGCGGCGGCGACACCCGTCGCGTGCACCTGACGCTGACCGCGTCAGGCCATGCCCTCAACCGGCGCCGGAAGGGCACGGTCGAAGCGGCGGTGCGGAGGACGCTGAACGGCGCGCCGCGCGGCGAGGTGGACGCCGCATCGCGTCTGCTGCAGCGCCTCGCCCGCCAGCTCGCCGCCGAGTCAGAGGCGTGATTGCTCGCGGTCTTCGCGGCGGCTCGAGCGATCGACGTAGAACAGCACGGCGAAGACGACGGCCAGGATCAGCGTGGTCAGAACGGCGATGGTTTCGAACATAGTTGGAGCTGCAAGTATCTCCACTATGGTGACAGGCGGCGTCGCCGGCTGTCAAACCGCCGCCCGCCAATCACTCTGCGCCGAGCAGCGACATCAGCTTCTGGGTCAGCGCCGGACCGAGCTGCTCGATGCCGGCGATGGTCGTCGCGTTGCGGTAGATCAGCGAGACGTCGTGGCCGATGCCGATTGCGGCAAGCTGCACACGCGAGCGCCGCTCGATGTCCTCGACGACCACCTGGAGGTGGCTCTCGAGATACTCGTGGCCGTTGGCGGCGAGCGTCGCTTCGTCCATCGGCGTGCCGTCGGAGATGACGACCAGGATGCGGCGCGGTTCGCTGCGCGCCCGCAGACGCCCGTGCGCCCAGAGCAGCGCCTCGCCGTCGATGTTCTCCTTGAGCATCTCGTCATGGAGGAACAGGCCGAGGCCGACGCGGGCGCGGCGCCAGGGCACGTCGGCCCCCTTGATGATGATGTGCTCGAGGGCATTCAGGCGCCCCGGGTTCTCGGGATAGCCGGCCGCCGCCCAGTCGCGCGCCGGTTCGCCGCCGTTCCAATCGCGCGTGGTGAAGCCGAGGACCTCGCATTTCACGCCGCAGCGCTCGAGCACCTGCGCGAAGATTTCCACCGTCAGCGCCGCGATCAGCATCGGCCGGCCCCGCATCGAGCCCGAGTGATCGATCAGGAGGCTGACCACCGTTCCCGGGAACGGCGACTCGCGCTCTTCCTTGAACGGGCGGGCGCGTCCGCCGCTGGCGACGAAGGCAGCAAGACGGGAACCGTCGAGCACGCCTTCCTCGAGATCGAACCGCCACTCGCGCAGCTGCCGGGCCATGAGCAGACGCAGCAGGCGCTTGGCCAGACGCGAGACGATCGTGCGGATCGAGCCGAACTCGGCTTCGAGCTTCGATCGCAGGGCGGCGAGCTCGTCGCGGCTGGCGAGCGATGCCGCGCTGACGACCCGGTCGTAGGCGGTGGTGAAGGCGCGGTAGTCGTCGCCGGTGCCCGGACCCGTGGACCCGGTGTTGCCCGGCGTGCTGCCTTCGCCGTCCATCCCCGGTTGACGCTCCTCGTCGCGCAGCGGCGCCGAGGTCGCTCCGGGATCGCCGCGGCGCGGCAGCTGGCGGAGGACCGGGCGAACGGGGAACGGCAGCTGCCCCTTCTCGACAGGGGCGAGCAGCGCCTTTGGAAGCACGGCGCCGGCGGCGCGGCTCCAGGCGGCGGCTGCTGCGGCGACGCGTGAGTGATCCGTCAGACGGTCGCGAGGCGCGGCCAGCTCGTCGACCAGGCGGGCCGGCAGCGCCGCTCGGACGGCCTCGACCAGACGCGTTTTCTCTGGCGGCGCCGGACGTCCGCTCAGACACTCGAACGCCAGCCAGCGGACGCCGTCGTTTTCAGCGCCGGGATGCGCCATGAGATTTCTGGCGACGCCGGCGAGCCACTGCACGCCGATCGCATCCAGCCGACCCAGCTCAACGAGATCGAACACGGCCGACGCGGGATGGTCGGCCGGCCGGTGCGCGTGATGGACGCGCGGATCGTGATAGCGGGTGCGGACGGCCAGACGATCGGCGACGGCCCGCAGCCCGCTCAAGGTCGGCGCGGGAGTGCGTTCGATAGTGCTGCCGCCGGCATCGGAGCCGGCCAGCGCACGCGCGCAGGCGCTCACCGCCAGCACGACCTGTTCCGGCAGCGGTCCTGCCACGCTAACGCTTCCCCGGCCCGCGGCGATCCTCGGGGAGGTCTTCACCCATGCAGCGCTGGTAGTACTCGGCCACGATCGCGCGCTCGTCCTCGTCGCAACGGTTGAGGAACGTCAGCTTGAAGGCCAGCGCCGTGTCGTTGAAGAGCGTCGCGTTCTGCGCCCACGTGACCACCGTGCGCGGCGACATCACGGTGGACAGATCGCCGTCGGCAAAGCCGCGCCGCGTCAGGTTGGCGAGCGCCACCATCGCGCTCACGCGGGCGCGGCCCTCGGCGTTGCGGTATTCGGGGCAGCGGGCGAGCACGACCTCGACCTCCCGATCGTGCGGCAGATAGTCCAGCGTGATGACCAGATTCCACCGATCGAGCTGTCCCTGGTTGAGCGGCTGCGTGCCGTGGTAGAGACCGGTGGCATCGCCGAGGCCGATGGTGTTCGCCGTCGCGAAGAGCCGGAAGGCGGGATGCGGCTCGATCACGCGGCTCTGATCGAGCAGCGTCAGACGGCCCTCGAGCTCGAGCACGCGCTGGATGACGAACATGACGTCGGCACGGCCGGCGTCGTACTCGTCGAACACCAGCGCGCACGGCCGCTGCAGCGCCCATGTCAGGATGCCGGGCTGGAACTCGGTGACCTGCCGTCCGTCGCGCACCACGATCGTGTCCTTGCCGATCAGATCCATGCGGCTGACATGTCCGTCGAGGTTGACGCGTACGCACGGCCAGTTGAGACGCGACGCCACCTGCTCGATGTGGCTCGACTTCCCGGTGCCATGCCGGCCCTGCACCATGACACGGCGGTTGTGCATGAACCCGGCGAGCAGCGCCAGCGTCGTGTCGCGGTCGAAGACGTAGTCGGGGTCGCGCGGCGGGACGTGCTCGTCGGCGACCGAGAACGCCGGCACCTGCAGATCGGTATCGATCGAGAACAGTTCGCGCGCGGACAGGAGGACGTCGGGTTGACTGGGAATCGCCTGATCGAGCATCAACGGACGTGTTCCTTGAGGAACGACACGACCTGCGGCCAGATCTGCGCCGCCCGCTTCTCGTCGTAGGTGCCCAGCGCATTGTGCGGCGCCATGAAGGCGTGCCCGGTTCCCGGATGAACCGTCAACGTGACGTTCTTGCCCATGCCCCGGAGCTTGGCTTCGAGCGCGCGCGCACCCTCGGGCGTGAAGAAGCTGTCCTTTTCGGCCATGTGGCCGCTGACCACGGCCTGCAGCTTCGACCAGTCCGGCTCCGACGCACCCGACGGGTACCCGTAGAACGGGACCACCGCCTTCACCTTGTCGGGACGGTTGCAGGCGATCAGGAATGACAGCATCCCGCCCATGCAGAAGCCGACGACGCCGATGCCCTGGCTGGTGACGGACGGATGGCCGGCGAGGAAGTCGATGGCGCCGCTCATGTCGCGCGCCGCGCGATCCGCCGGCATCTTCTGCATCAATTCCGCAGCCTTGTCCATCTCGGTGTGGCCGGCGAGCTCGCCGTGGTAGAGGTCGGGCGCCAGCGCAACGAAGCCGGCCTGGCCAAGCCGCTCGGTCATTTCCTTGATGCCCCAGTCCAGCCCCCACCATTCCTGGATCACCATCACGCCGGGGCCGGATCCTGACGCCGGCTTCACCAGATAGCCGGACGCGGCACTGCCGTTGCTCTTGAATTCAACCGTTTCAGCCATGCTGTTAAGCATATACGCGCCGCGCGGTTCGCAGCACCGCCAGGCCGCCGGCATTGCCGAATGAACAGGCCGGCCGCCGCGGGCGCTGCAGTGCCACAGGCAGGCCCGGTATGGGTACGAAGAAAAGCCGCGCGCGTGGAAAAGGTGGCCACGACCGTCACGGCGGCGGCGCGATGGCCGCCGGCGTATCAGCCCTGCGCGCCCCCGGTGAGCACGACGCTGCGCGAATCCGGCGACACCTCGGTGTGGTGCCGCCGCGCCGTGCCCGTGATGGCGCGGTACACGATCGAGCCCACACTGAGACCGCCGAGGATCAGGCCGCCCACCAGCGAAATCCCGAGCGCCACCAGGCCGCGCCAGCCGTAGCTGGGCGGCGCCTCGTAGATGCGCAGCGTCGCCGCGGTCACGATGGCCAGCGTCAACAGGCCTTCGCCGATGAAGCCCGCCAGCTTGGTCCACGTCATGACGGCGCCGGCAATCGCCAGCAGGGCAGAGGGCCGCTGACGTTTCCGATGCAGACGCAGGCAGCGGAGATGGCAGAGATCCTCGCCGTAGTCGGCCAGCAGCGCGGTCAGCGGCAGCGCCCACCAGAGCGTCGCCAGCCACGACCACTGCAGCTGTGAGTAGCCATACCACAGCCCGAGCGTGAACACGCCGGTGTAGACGGGGATGAAGCCGATGATGTCGCGATACAGCGACTCGCGGACCACCGACGTCATGGCGCACGCCGCGGTGGTGTGGCCGCGCAGCATCGTGCACCACCGATCGAGGCACGACTCGATGCGCGCCGGCGTGAAGCACATCTGCAGCGGGACGATCGAGCCCAGACGTGCGCGCATCATCGGTTCGCCGGCCCAGGTGAGGGCGTTGACGAAGTAGATCAACGCGAGCTGCAGGAGGAGCAGCAGTCCGGCGAACCGGGCGCCCGGCGCAATCGGCGAGGGCGCCTCCGGCGTCAACCCGAGCGCCGGCGCGATGACGCGCCAGCCTTCGAAGACGCTGATGATGCCCACCGGAATCACGGCAGCGATGAGCAGCGGCGTGGCGACGGCGGCCAAGATCACCACGGCGGGGCGCGGCAGAGGGGACTTCGAATACAGATGATTGAACACGATGCCGAGGCCGACACCGAGTCCGGCGCCGAAGGCGATGACGCCGAAGTACTGCATGAGCTCCCACGACGAGGCGAGCGCCGCGGGCATGGTGTCGGCGCTGGTGCCGCGACGCACGAGCGACATGACGCCGCCGATGGTGCCGAACACGAAGAGCACGACGCAGAGTGCGCGCGTCCAGTAGATGGAGTCGAGAAACGCGCGGCGCGGCGGCGAGGCGCCGCCCAGCGCCAGGGTGAAGTTCTGACAGCTCTCCGCCCAGTCGACCAGCGTGAACCCTGCCGCGGCTGCCGCCAGCCACAACACCGGCGGCCACTCCTGTTCCCAGATGCGGAAGACGATGTCGGCGGCAAGGATCCCGCCGGCGGCCAGCGTCGCCCACAGTGCCAGCATGATGTAGGGCGCCGTGGCCGGCCCCATCCACGGATGCGCGGGAGACCGCTGCGCGAGCTCGGCCAGATCCTTGCCGCGCGCCTTCTTGCGGCGGGCGTACTCGACGAGATTAGGCGGCGGCTCCGCATCGGGCCGCGTGTAGTACTTGATTGCGCCCGGATCGACCTGCTCGTTGATGTTGATCAGCATCAACGCCGACGATCCGTTCCGGCCGCGCTGCTCGGCCCGCACCTCCGGCTCGGGATCGATCACGCGGTAGCAGCGCTTGGCGCGCAGCGCCGTCGTCCAGAAGGGTGTGGCGAATTCCGCGAACGAATCCCGCGGCCCGAGCCGCGGGTCTGGCGGTCCGTCGGCGGGAAACCGCTCGCAGATCAGGCCCGCCTGGCGCGCGCCGTCGAGCAGCCAGGCGAGCGGTCGTTGCGCGAGCGGGTTGCTGGCGTAGCCGCCGCCGACGTTCGAGTGCGCGCCGACGAACCAGCGCTGCTCGATGCGCCGCGTCCACGCGGCGGTCAGCGCGGCGATCGGATCGACGCCCGCGTCCATGCGGGCGGCCTGATCGCCGTCGATGCGCGCGAGCTCGCTCTCGGCCGTATCGCCGCTGACGTAGGCGACGAAGGGCGTGTGCCGGAAGTTGCTGCGGTGCTCGTCGATGGCGATGGCGTGCCGGCACCGTTGAATGAGCGTCGTCGGCCGCATGTTGTGATGGAGCGCCATGCGGCTGCGAATGCCCGGTATCGCCAGCGCATCCCAGCCGACGGCGCCGACGGTGTCGTACACGCCGAGATAGGTGATCTTGACCCGGCGCGACCAGCGGACGAGCAGTGCCTCGGTGGGATTCAGGGTGGCCGCGCGCTGGCCGGGCACGTCGCCCGGCGGCCGCGGCGCCAGCGCCTCCTTCCGGTCGATCAGCCATGGATCCCACACCAGATCGGTGATGCGTCTGAAGGCGAGCGGCGGATCGGGGAAGAGGTCGGTGAGCGGCCCGCTGTGATGCTCGCGCGCGCGGCCGATGAGGCAGTAGGTGCGCCACAGCTCGTTGACGTTCAGCGGGGCGCCGCGCCGGAGCAGGCCGCAGGTGCTGATGAATCCGACCAGCGACCGGGCCGTGAACGCGCCGCGGCTGAAGCCGAAGATGTAGATCTCGTCGGCGGGTGCAAACGCCGTTTCGTCCTGGTAGTTCTGGACGAGCCAGTTGTAGGCGGCGCGGACGTTCGTTTCCAGGCCAAACCCGAATCCTCCGCCGGTGAGCGCGTCCAGAGGTCCGGTTCCGACGCCCTCGAGATAGAACTTCAGCTGCGTGACGACGCCGTCGCCGACGCGCTTGTCGCGGCACTCCGTGGTCAGCGCGAAGTGATGGAGGACGTTGGTGGAATCGTCGCGATTGTTCCACGTGCCGTCGAGGCAGACCACCAGCCGCCGGATCTCTGCCATGCATGCGCTCCGATGAACGTGTCCATCGAGTAGTGAACGACGGTGGCCAACGCGTTGCAGCTGCCGCCCACTATAGACCCGCGCCGGCGCGAGGGGCATCTGCAGCTCATCTGTGATGGCCCTGGCGCGGCCCCGGATCCCATCTGAGTGAGGCCCACCCGAATAACGTCTCGCTGGTTCCGAACGAACGGCCAGCACGGGTGCGAGGCGGGCTCGCCTTTTGCTCCATTCCGGAATGCGCGTCCGCTCGCGCGGGGCACATCACTCTGCAAGTGTGCCGGGAGAGAGCTATGGAAAGTCGAGCAAAGCTTCTGGGACATCCGATTCACCCGATGCTCATCGCCCTGCCGCTCGGGCTGTTCATCACGGCCGTCATCTTCGACGCGCTGTACCTGTGGCGCGGCAACACGACCTTTGCCGTTGCCGCCTACTGGAACATCGTCGTCGGCATCATCGGCGGTCTGCTGGCCGCGATCTTCGGGCTGATCGACTGGCTGGCCATTCCGCAAGGGACCAGGGCCAAGCGGGTCGGCCTGGTGCACGGTGGTTTGAATGTGGTGGTCGTCCTGCTGTTCGCACTCGCGCTGTGGGGGCGCAGCGATGCCGTCGATCCGCTGTTGACGCCGGGCTTGTTTGCCGTCGAAGTGATTGCGCTGGCGATCGGCGCGGTGTCCGGCTGGCTGGGCGGCGAGCTCGTCGATCGACTCGGCGTTGGCGTCGACGATGGCGCGCACGTGAACGCGCCGAGCTCACTGTCGGGGCGGCCGGCAGTGGAGAGCGCCGCGCCCGAGATCCGTCATCGGCGCGCCGGCTGACCTGGGCAGGCGCTATCGTTCCGGTCGACTGCCGGCGAGCGCGGCGTACACGTTCGCGAGAAGCGCGATGCACGCCGTGTCGGCACGCAGCGTGCGCGGTCCGAGCCCGACACGCGTGAAGCCGTGCTCGCCGAGCAGGCTCAGTTCGAATTCGCTCCATCCGCCTTCCGGACCGACGGCCAGGAGGGCACGCCCCTGGTGTCCGCCAAGCGCATCTGCGATCGAGGCGTTCGCCCCGGGAGTGGCGACCAGACGCACACCCGAAGGGAACAGAGCATCAAGGTGATCCTCGACCAGGATGCGAAACTGGCGATGTATCGAAACGCGCGGCACGCGCGTGTCGCGCGCCTGCTGGAGTCCCTCGAGGAGCAGCGGCCGGTACGTCGGCTCGGTCAGGATGTGGGTGGCGAAGTAGTCGCGCTCGACGCGGTTTGCGTTGGTGAGGATGATCTGTCCAACGCCGAGCGCCGCGAGCTGGGCCCAGAGGCGACGCATCACCTTCGGCCGCGGCACCGCGAGCAGAAGATCGGCAGGCGGCCGTGGCGGCGCCGCCGACTCGAACTCGCACTGCATCGTCACACGGCCCTGGCCGGCGGCTTCCACGACGGCGGTGCCGGTGGGGCCATCGACCCTGCCTACCCGCACTGTCTGACCCGGGGTGACCCGCAAGACCTGAAGCAGGTGCACGGCGCGCGCGTCGGCAAGCGTGACGCGCGAGCTGTCGGTGAAGTCGGGCTCCTGGAGAAGGATGAGGTTCACGCCGCCCCGATCGTAGTCCGGCCATCGGTCACGGGCCGCGTCGCGCCGGTGTGCTGCTGAGCCTACGACGAGCGGCTCACGTCTTTTTTGTCTGTGTCACGCATGGTGAAGAGCTGGTGGCACTCCCCGCACCTGTAGAGAAGCAGGCCGCGCAGCCGCGTGCGCAGGATGAAGGCCACCAGCTTCGACCCGCAGTGAGGGCATGTGTCCGCCGCCGGCATCGCGTGGGTTCTCTCTCGAAACCCGCAGGGAAGGCGCGACAGTAACACTTTTGTAAGCGGGATTGAAGACGCTGAGCGGTGATCGGGCAAAAAACCGGTCTTCACCGATTTGAGTACAGCGGTTGAGCGGTCAGAAAGCGCGCCAGGTCTCGAGCCGATCGAATCGGGTGAGCGGTCGCCCATTTCAGTTTCAGCAGCAGCATGGCTTCATCCCTCATGCCC